>Ga0315281_10006728_pt1 | contig 16305 bp, 15 predicted proteins | sample YL17G07_0_MG_FD_204540 | JGI IMG/M metagenome (GOLD analysis project Ga0315281, IMG submission 204540) | Sediment microbial communities from Yellowstone Lake, YNP, Wyoming, USA - YL17G07_0 | ecosystem: Environmental > Aquatic > Freshwater > Lake > Sediment | place: USA: Wyoming | collected... | reverse complement strand
GGGCACGTTCGTGCGGATCCTCGGCCGCTACGTGCGCGAGCGCGGCCTGCTCGATCTGCCGACGGCGGTCCGAAAGATGACCGCCCTGCCGGCCGCGCGTTTCGGGCTGACGGACCGCGGCCTGCTCGCCGCGGGCAGGATCGCGGACCTCGTCGTGTGCGATCCAGCGACCGTGCTCGATCGGGCGACGTACGACGAGCCGCTCCTGACGCCCGTCGGCGTGCATGCGGTGGTCGTGAATGGACGGATCGCGGTTCGTGACGGGACCGTCATATCGGCGAACGGCGCCGTCATTACCGTCGCGGCATGACGATGCGCGTATCGGTCTTCGTCGCGATGGCGCTGCTTGCCCCGAGCTGCGGCTCGACCGCCGCGACCCAGAGTCCGAGCCCGACGGCGCGACCGACGCCTGTCCCGGCTTCGACGGCGCAACCGACGCCGAGCGCGTCACCGACGAGCCGCACCGTCGCGTTCCCCGACCTCACGTTCATAGTCGGCACGAACACCGGCGACCTGTATTTCCAGATCAAGGATGGCCAGCCCGCCGGACGGAAGGTCCACGTCTGCGCCGACGCGGTCCGCGAGCTCGTCGCCTACGGTCGGCGCGCGGCATTCGTGTGCGGACCAGCGGGCGATCAGACGCTGTACGTGTACGACGATTCGACCGGGACGACCGCGGCGGTCGCCAAGACCGAGGTGTCGTGGCCGGGCGTGGCGTTCACGACGACGAACGGCCTCGTCTACGTCACGATGGGTGCGCAGGTCCCGACCGCGCCGATCTCGATGACGAAGCTCGTGCTCCTCGATCTCAAGACCAGAGCGACGAGCGTGATCGACGAGCGGTTCGGCGTGGCGTTCGGTGTCTGGCTGTCCAGCGGCGGCGTCGCGATCTGGCGGCCGCAGAACAGCCTCAGCTTCGTTCGGCCTGAGGCTGAGGCTGGGACCTGGCTGTTGCGCGACACGAGCCTCGTGCGTCTATCGCTGCACCGCCTCGTCGCCGGGTACGAGGGGCGCTATCTCCTCGAGTCCGAGCCACGGGACGCGAGCGGCTACCTCTCGTCCTCCGGCTCGGGCAGCTCGTATCTGGTCCTGCGCACCGATCGCGAGACCCGGCTCACGCCCTCAGAGGTTCCGAGCGAGCAGGGTGTCGAGGTGCTGCCGGATGGACGCATCTTCGCGTGGCGGCCGCAGAACGGTCCGTTCGATGGAACGATGGTCGTGTATCAAGACGGCGGGATCGTCCGTCAGGATCGCGGCAAATTCAGCGCGTTCCGCTTGCTGCATACCGCCGACTGGACGACGCACACGGCCGACTGGATCATCGGGACCGAGATCTCCGGCGCGCCATCGACGACGTTCCGCGCCTACCGCTTCAGTGACGGCGCCTTCGCGTCGATCCCCGCGGGGAACATCACGTCGCTCGCGTTCCTCGGGCCGAACAACTAGCGCCTCAGCTCGTCGGCGTTGAAAAGTGCACCGATCCAATACCAGCGGCCGTCGATCTGATCGAACACGAGCTGGACCGTGCTCTGCGGCGTGAATGGAGCGGAGCCGTACGCCGACCACGTCGACCACACCCAGAACGGACCCCTGACGAATGGCGCATCGGTCCGGATCGGCCGGGACTCGACGGCGACCTTCAGCCCGTTGGCGAACGATGAGCGGAGCAGCTCCGCCATCTTCTCGCGACTGATGGAAACTCCGCTGGACCGGTAACCGGCTGAGAAGAACCAGCACCTCGGCGGCATGAGCTCGCGGAGCCGGTCGGCATCGGACGCGGCGAATGCCGAGGCGACCGCGTCGACGAGCGCGACGACCGCAGGGGACAACTCGGGCACCGGAGTCGGCGTTGGCCGTGCGGTCGGCGTCACGAATGACATCGACTGCGCGACCGCGTCGAAGGCCGCATCGGTCGCGAGCGGCGGACGCGCCTCGAAGCCCTGGCTGAGGCCGACGCTGTACATCCGCCCGGCGTTCGCGACGTAGTACGCGAGCGATCTGCCGACAGCGTCTCTCACGCGCGTGGCTGGCCTGCCGTCGATCGTCGTCGACTCGACCTTGTCGCCGAGGGTCCCGCCGCGGGCGGTCGCGTATTCCGTCGGTGTCTGCGACGACGTTTCGACCGCGATGTTGATGACCCAGGTCAGGGCGCCCGACCCCCCGGTGTCACCTCCTCCCCCGAGGTCGTGCTCTTCGGCGACGGTCCGCGTCGTGAGCACGTCCTGCCCGAGGTACGACCCGTCGGCGGCCACCCGTGACAGACACTCGCTGACGCGCCAGCCGAGAGGCAGCGCGACGCTGAACCCGAGCACCGGATCGACGTGTCGCGCTGTCGGCGATGGCGCTGCGGTCGTCGGCGCCGGTGACGCCGTCGGCGCCGCGGTCGGGCTTGCTGCCACCAGCGGGCTCGCGGTCGGTGCGCTCGGCGTCGAGGTGCAAGCCGACAAGATGCCGATCAGCAGCGCGCCGGCCACGGCGCGCATCACGCAGGCAGCTCCACCGGCGCGCTCCAGCCCCAGTCCCACTGCGCGAGGACCTCGAGCAGCTCGTGGCTGGTGAGATCGAGCGCGATCGGCGTGACGCTGATCTTCCCGTCGCGCACCGCGGCGACATCGGTCCCGGGTTCGGCCTCCTCCGCGACGGCGGGGCCACCGACCCAGTAGTACGGGTTGCCGTACGGGTCGAGCCGCTCGACGAGCTGATCGCGATAGTTGCGTTTCCCGAGCTTCGTCACCTCGACGCCCGAGATCCGCTCGCGCGGGAGGTGCGGCACGTTCACGTTCAGCAGCGCGTCGTGCACGAAGCCCTTCTCGAGGATGTTCCGCGCGAGCAGCGCGACGAACTCGCTCGCGACGGAGAAGTCGATGCTCGCCCCGAACGCGGCGATCGAGACGGCGATCGACGGGATGTTGGACAGCAGACCCTCCATCGCCGCGGCCACGGTGCCGGAGTAGGTGATGTCGTCGCCCAGGTTCGCGCCGCGGTTGATGCCGCTCACGATGAGGTCGGGCTTCTCCTTCAGGAAGCCGAGGACGGCGAGGCGCACGCAGTCGGTCGGCGAGCCGTCGGTCATGAACGCGGCCTGGCCGGTGCGCAGGCGCGTTGGGCGGCACCGGAGCGGGCGGAAGAGCGTGATGCTGTGGGAGGCACCGCTCCAGTTCCGCTCCGGCGCGATGATGTCCACCTCGCCCAGCTCGGCGAGCGCGTCGACGAGCGGGCCGAGCGCGTCACTCTCGATGCCGTCGTCGTTCGTGACGAGGATGTGCTTCCGCGCCCTCATTTCGCCGCCTCGATCGGCGCGTCCTCCATGAGCGCGGCGGCCTCGGTGCGCTGCCGCCGGCCGGAGCCCACCTCGAGCGAGTAGCGGGCCATCGTGTTGATGACGCCGGCGACCGGCACGCCGAGGAGCACGCCCCAGAACCCGGCGACCTTCGAGCCGAGGAGCAGGGCGAGGAACACGAAGAGCGGATGGATACCGATGCTCTTCGACATGATCCGGGGGCTCACGACGTTGAGCATCACCTGCTGGAGCAGGAACGACAGGACCGCCACCGGAAGGAAGGCGTTCGGCGCGCCGAGGAACGTGATGCCGAGCACGGGGATCATCGCGAGGATCGGTCCGAAGAACGGGATCATCACCACGAGTCCGCTGAAGACCGCGAGCACGGCGGAGAACGGCACGCCGAACGCGGCGAGGATGAGCAGCGTCGCGACGCCGTACAGGAGCCCGAGGATGAGCGACCCGCGGATGAATCCGCCGAACGACTTGTCGGTGCTCATGCGCAGGAGCTCGAATTCGCTGCGCAGCTCCTCGGACAGGATGCTGGTGAACCGGTTCCACAGCGCGTCCCCGTCCAGGAGCATGAGGAACGCGATGATGAGGACGAGCAGGAGATCGAACACGATCGTCGCCGTGGCGGACACCACGCCGAGCGCGTCGGACGCGAACGTGCCGGCGAGCTCGGCGAGCCGGCCCGGCAGCGCCTCGTACAGCGGCACGACGTTCACCGGCAGGCCGATGCGGTCGAGGTTCAGTTGGAAGTCCTTCGCCGCCTGGTCCGCGCTCGACCCGAGCTCCGGGCCGCGCGCCGCGAGCGCGGCGAGCTGGTCCGCGAGCCGCGGCACGACGAACGCCCCGGCCGCGCCGAGGAGGATGAAGATCGCGCCGTAAACGACGAGTACCGCGCCGAACCGGTTGAGGCGCGTTCGATGGTCGATGCGGTCGACGAGCGGCGCGAGGATGTACGAGAGCGACCACGCGGAACCGAAGATGACGAGCACGTCCGCGACGCGGCCGAGCGCCTCCCAGAGGATCGCGAAGACCTGCAGCGCGAAGAATGCGATGAGCAGCACGACGAGGACGGTGAGGAGCTGCCGCTCTCGCGCGCTGAGCTTCACGTCGCGAATGCTACGCGGCGCGTACTAGCATCCACGGATGCCCCACAGCATGCCGCTCATCGAGCGATATCGCGCGCATCTGCCGGTCACGGCGAAGACCCCCCGGCTGACGCTCGGCGAAGGCGGCACGCCCCTGGTGCGCGCGAGCGCCCTCGAGCGCGAGACTGGCATCGAGGAGGTCTGGCTCAAGGTCGAGGGCTCGAACCCGACCGGCTCGTTCAAGGACCGTGGGATGGTCGTCGCGATCGCGAAGGCGATGGAGGACGGTGCCCGGACGGTGCTCTGCGCGTCGACCGGCAATACCGCCGCATCGGCCGCCGCGTACGCCGCGCGCGCGGGCCTGCGCTGCGCGGTGGTGCTGCCCGCGGGCCACGTCGCGCTGGGGAAGCTGTCGCAGGCGATCGCGTTCGGCGCGTGCGTCGTCGCCGTGCGCGGCAGCTTCGACGATGCACTCGCCCTGTCGCGCGAGCTCGCGGCCAGCGGCGAGGCGACGCTCGTGAACAGCGTGAACCCATACCGCATCGAGGGCCAGAAGACCGCGGCGTTCGAGATCTGCGAAGCGCTTGGCGACGCTCCCGACTGGGTGTGCATCCCCGTCGGCAACGCCGGGAACATCACCGCGTACTGGAAGGGCTTCACCGAGGCGCGCGAAGCGAAGATGGCGAAACGCCGGCCGCAGATGCACGGCTTCCAGGCCGCGGGCGCCGCGCCGATCGTGAAGGGCGAGATCGTCGCCGATCCCCAGACGATCGCGACCGCGATCCGGATCGGCAACCCGGCCTCGTGGAACGGCGCGGTGCGCGCGCGCGACGAGTCGGGCGGCTCGATCACCGCGGTGACGGACGACGAGATCCTCGACGCGTACGGGTTCATCGCACGAAGCGAGGGCGTCTTCTGCGAACCGGCGAGCGCCGCGGCCGTCGCCGGACTGCGCAAGCTCGCGCGGACCGGAACGAAGCCGCGTCAGGTCGTGTGCATCCTCACCGGGAACGGGATGAAGGATCCGGACCGCGCGATCGCGCTCGCGCCGCCGATCGCCGAGGTCGACGCCGAGCTCGAGGCGGTCCGTCGCGCGATCCGCGCTCAGTGAGCGAGCTGCGCGTCCGCGTCCCCGCGACGAGCGCGAACCTCGGCCCGGGCTTCGATTCGTTCGGCGTCGCGCTTCCGCTCCTCGCCGAGTTCGACGTGCGGCCCGCACGCGCATGGGACGTCTCCGTCGAAGGCAACGGCGCGAGCGACGTGCCGACCGGCGAGGACAACCTCTTCGTCGTCGCGGCACGTGCCGCGGCGAAGAGCATCGGTCACAACCTAGCGCCGCTGCACGTTACCCAGCGCTCCGCGATCCCCGGCGGCCGCGGGTTGGGCTCGAGCGCGGCCGCGATCGTCGGCGGCGTGGTGATGGCGAACGCCCTCGCGGGCGAGCCGCTCGCCAAGCGGGCCTTGCTGCGTATCGCGACCGAGGTCGAGGGGCACGCCGACAACGTCGCGGCCGCGCTGTACGGCGCGTTCACCATCGCGCTGCCGTCGGCCGACGGTCCGATCGCCGCGCGGTTCGCGTTCCCGAGCGCGTGGCGGGTTTGCCTGTTCGTGCCGATGGCCGCGCTCGCGACCGAGAAGTCGCGGGCCGTGCTGCCGAAGGACGTGTCGCGCAGCGACGCGGTGTTCAATCTCGCGCACGCGTCCGCGCTGCTGGCCGCGATCCTCAGAGCCGACGGCGCGCTCCTGTCGGTCGCGATGCACGACCGCCTGCACGAGTCCGCGCGGATGCAGCTCGTGCCGGCGCTCGAAGAGATCGTCGCCGCGGCGCGCGGTGCCGGTGCCTTCGGTGCCGCGCTCTCGGGGGCGGGTCCGAGCGTCATTGCGTTCGCCCCGGTGCGGCTCGCGGCCCGGGTGACGGCGGCGATGGAGGAGGCCGCGATCGACGCGGGGTCGCCCGGCCGAGGACGTGTCGTGCGCGTGCGGGCCGCCGGCGCACAGCTCGTCCGGAGCCAGTGACGCGCCGGTCGGCCCTCCTGCTCGTCCTGCTGATCGTGTCCTGCGGTCAGGTCGCCACACCGGGCGGGCCGGGCGGTCCGGCCGCAACGGCCTCGCCGAGCCTCTCGCCGGCCGTCTCCGCGCACGGCGCGATCACGCTCAGGACGCCAGCGGTCAACGCGAAGGTCACCTCACCGGTGACCATCAGCGGCGACGCGAGCGTGTTCGAGGCGAACGTGCAGTGGCGGATCACCGATACCGGTGGCCGGGTCATCGCCGCCGGCTTCACCACCGCGAGCCAGGGCGCCCCTGGCCGCGGCGCGTACTCGATCGATGCGACGTACACCGTCACGACCGACACGCTCGCGTTCATCGAGGTGTACTCGCGCAGCCCGAAGGACGGGACCATCGACGAGAGCGTCCGGATCCCCGTGACGCTGCGCTAGGAACGCTCGGGATGGCTAGGTTCCGTGCCTAGACTCCCTGCCATGGGGGAGGAACGGCGCCTGGTCACCGTTCTCTTCGCCGACATCGTCGGATCCACCTCGTTCGTCGGCGACCATGACCCGGAGGTCGTGCGGGCCGCACTGCTCGGGACGTTCGCGGCCCTGCGGACCATCATCGAAACCCACGGCGGGGTCGTCGAGAAGTTCATCGGCGACGAGGTCATGGCGGTCTTCGGAGCGCCGGTCGCGCACGAGGACGACGCCGAGCGTGCGGTGCGCACGGCGTTCGCGGTCCGCGCCGAGGTCGCGGCGCGCGCCGTCCGCGGCGCGCCACAGCTCGAGCTGCGCATCGGCCTGAACACCGGTGAGGTCGTCAGCGGGGGCGACGGGTCGGAGTTCCTCGTGACCGGACAGGCCGTGAACGCGGCCGCGCGCATCCGGCAGGCGGCCGGTCCCGGCGAGATCCTCGCCGGCGACCTGACGCGCGCGCTCAGCGCGGCGACGGTCGGGTACGCCAACGCGCGCGAGATCGACGCCCGGGGCATCGGGCGGATCAAGGCCTGGCCGGCCACGGGACTGACCACCGCGGTGCCCGTGCGTCCACTGTCGCGCGCCGGCCGGCTCGTCGGTCGCGAGGCGGAGCTGCAGCTGCTCCTCTCGGTCGAGCGGGGGCTGCGCGACGGCGCGCCCACGCACCTCGTGACGGTCTTCGGTCCGACGGGGATCGGGAAGTCGCGGCTCGCCGCCGAGTTCGCCGATGCCGTCGGCACGACCCGCGTCCGCGTCGGGCACTGCCTGCCGTACGGCGAGGCCGTGGCGTTCTGGCCGCTCCGCGAGATCGTGTATGCGGAGGCGGGGATCACCGCGAGCGACACGCGCGCGGAAGCGCTCGAGCGGCTCGCGCGCGCGGTCGGCGAGACCGGCGCGGCGGGGACCGACGCGGAAGCGGTCGTCCGGCGCCTCGCGGTGCTCACGGGGCTGTCGACGAAAGAGGAGGCGCTCGCGGACGAGCCGCCGCCGAACCTCGCCCAAGAGCTGCGGTGGGGCCTGCGCCGCTTCCTCGAATGGCGCGCCGGCAGCGGTCCGCTCGTCCTCGTGGTCGAGGACCTGCACTGGGGCGATCCCGCGCTGCTCGACGCGCTCGACTACGTCGCCGAGTGGGCCGAGGGTCCGTTGCTCCTTCTGTGTACCTCCAGTCCCGAGCTCCAGGAGACTCGGCCGCGGTGGAGCGTCGGTCGCGCGAACGCGATCACGGTCACGCTCCGGTCGCTCGACGAACACGAGTCCCGTCAGCTGGTCGACGCGCTCGACGTCACGCGGACCTTCGCCGCCGACGTGCGTGGCGAGATCGTCGACCGCGCCGAGGGCAACCCGCTGTTCATCGAGGAGCTGGTCCGCACCCTCGCGGATCTGCCCGACCTCGGATCCGCCGCCGATCCGCGAGACGTGGTCCGGCGGGCCCTGCCCCCGACGCTGCACGGCCTCATCGCCGCGCGCATCGATCGGCTTCCGAGCGAGGTGCGGGAGGCCATGAAGCGCGCGGTGGTCGTGGGCAGGGTGTTCTCGACCGCCGGGCTCGCGGCGTTCGGCGGCGAGGATCCCGGGTTCGAGGCGCTCGTCGCAGAGGCGGTGCGCTACGACCTCGTCGTCGAGACCGCTGAGCCTGCGATCGGCGCCGGTCGGGCCTATCGGTTCCGCCACTCGCTCATCCGCGACGTCGTGTACCAGTCGATCCCGAAAGCGGTGCGCTGGCCGATGCACGACGCGTTCGGTCGTTGGATCGAAGCGGCCTGCCTCGACCGTGTCGCCGAGCACGCCGACCTGATCGCGTTCCACGCCGAGCGGGCCTGCGCCACGGCGCTCGAGCTCGCCGAGCCCCGTGCCGCGGAGCTCGGCGAGCGCGCGTTCGCGCTGCTGCTCGCCGGCGCGACCCGGTGGCGTCGGGCAGGGATGCTGCGAGCCGCGCTCGGGCTCTACGAGCGGGCCGTACGACTCGGCGAGCTGACCGGTGCGGCGCCGGCGAAGCTCGTGGAAGCCCGCGGGTTCGGCGCGCTCTCGCGGTTCTACGTCGACGGCGCGCGGGCGGCGCTCGATCAGCTCGACGAGGCGCTCGCGGCGGCCCGCGCCGCCGGGCCGAGCGAGGTGCTCGTGCGGCTCGCGAGCCAGCGCGCGTTCATGGCGCGGCTCGAGTCGCTAGAGACGTCCGGCGCGCTGTTCGCGGAGGGGATCGCGGCGGCGCGGGCCGTCGGCGACCCGGAGCTGCTCGCGCATGCCACGCTCATGTCGAACGCGCAGCCCTGGATGATTGGTGACCTCGACGAGCAACGCCGCGTCCTGAACGACGCCGACACGCTCATGACCGCGAGCGGCCGCACCGCCGAGCGAGGTGTCGCGCTCGCCTGGCTCGCGACGAACGCGTCGCAGCGCGGCGAGTTCCCCGCCGCGGTCGCGTATCTCGAGCGCTCGGAGCAGCTTGCCCGCGCGAGCGGCTCGCGGTTCCAGCAGTGGGCCGCCGCTCGGGCGGCGGCGCGCGACGCGCTCGTGATGGGCGACCGCGACCGGGCCCTCGCGCTCGCCGAGGCATCGCTCGCGTACGCGAAGGAGGTGGGCGCACGGCGGATCGTCGCGCTCTCGCAGATCCGGCTGGGCGAGGTGCTGTACGAGGCGGGCGATCTCGCGCGCTCGCGGACCGTCCTTGAAGACGCGCTCGCCGCCCTCGATCCGAACACGATGAGCGAGACCCTGACGGAAGCGCAGTGGAAGCTGTCGCGCACATGCCTCGCGTCCAGGGACATCGCCTCGGCACGGATGTACGCCGAGGCCGCCGCCGCAGGCGTGGCGAAGACCGATCTGTACTCGACGGTCACGACGCGGGCGGCCCTCGCGGCCGTTCGCGCCGCGTCCGGGGACCCTGCCGGCGCGGAGGCCCTGCTCCGCGAGTCGCTCGCCACGGCCGATCGGACCGGGTACCGCGCCCTCACCGCCGACAGCGCCCTCGCGCTGGGCGCGTTCCTCGTCGACCAGCAGCGCTACGCGGAGGCCCGGCCGCTGCTGGAGCGGGCTCGCTCCTTCTATTCCGACGATCTGACGCGCCGGCGCCGGGGTGAGATCGATCGGCTCCTGTCGCGCTCCGCGGCCGCGGCCACGGTCTGATCCGATCGCTCCCGACCGGCTCGCCCTCCTCGCCGACCCCGCGGTGCGCTCCGCCTTCGGGCGTGAGCTCGGCCGGGTCATCGAGTACCACCCGACGATCCGCTCGACCCAGGATCGGGCCCGCGAGCTCGCGCGCGCCGGGGTGACGCAGCCGACCGTCGTCGTCGCGGACCAGCAGACCGCCGGACACGGGCGCGGCGAGAAGTCGTGGCTGAGCGAGCCCGGCGCGTCGCTCCTCGCGTCGTGGACGTTCCGCCCCGCGCCCGCGGACCCCGGTCTGTTCGCGCTCCTCGCGGGCGTCGCGGTCGCGCTGGCCCTCCGGTCGTTCGGCGTCGCCGACGCCGGCCTGAAGTGGCCGAACGACGTCTGGCTCAGCGGCGGGAAGATCGCCGGCTGCCTCGCGCACGGTACCGGCGATCACCTCGTCATCGGCATCGGGATCAACGTGTCGCAACGTGAGCTGCCGGTCGAGATCGCGGCCACCGCGACGACCCTCGCTCGCGCCGGCCACGACATCGATCGGCTCGCGCTCCTCGCGCGGATCACGACGGAGCTCGATGCCGTCGCGGATCCGGCGAACCGCGATGCCGCGCTCGCCGAATGGCGCAGGCGCTCGATCACGCTGGGCCGGGACGTCGAGGTGAGCGAAGCCGGCGGGGCGCCGTTCCGCGGGCGCGCGACCGTCCTCGCCGACGATGGCGCACTCCTGGTCGAAACACCGTATGGTCAGCACCGCGTCATCGCGGGAGAGGTGAGGGTTCTGGGATGAGCGGGAAATTTCCGTTCGCCATCATCATCGACGGCACGACGGTGCTACCGCAGTCGATGCGGCGCGAGCTCGACATGCGCACGCTGCCGCTGCACGTGAGCTTCGGCGCGGAGTCGTACACGGCCGACGTCGATCTCACCGCCGATCAGTTCTACGAGAAGATCAAGGATCCGAAGGCGAAGCCGACGACGTCGCAGCCGTCGATCGGCGAGTGCCGCGACGTGTACGAGCAGGCCGTCCGCGACGGGTACAAGGACATGCTCGTCATCGCCGTCGCGACCGAGTTCTCCGGCACGTTCTCGGTCGCGACCACGACGGCGCTGCAGATCATCGACACGAACATCGTCGTCGTCGACTCGCGCTCGACGGCTAGCACCATCGGGCTCATCGCCACCGCGTGCGCGAAAGCGCGCCGGGCCGGACGCTCGCTCGAGCAGACCGCCGAGCTCGCGCGCGACCTCGCGAACAAGACGAACCTGCTCGCACTTATCGACACGCTCGACTTCCTCCGCCGCTCGGGTCGGATCTCCGGCGCCGCGGCGGCCTTCGGCTCGCTGCTGTCGCTGAAGGTGATCCTCGACCTCCGCGAAGGGAAGGCCGACGCGATCGAGAAGGTCCGGACCCGCGAGCGGGGGATGACCACGCTGCAGGGGCTCGTCGAGGCGCGCACGCCGCCGGGCACGCGGATCCATGCCGCGATCCTCCACGCGAACGCGCCCGATCGCGCGCGGCTGCTGGGAGAGTGGGTCCAGGAGCGCTACCACTGCGTCGAGTACTGGGTCGACGAGGCCGGGCCGGTGCTCGCGTCGCACGCCGGACCGGGAACGGTGGCGCTTGGCTGGTACCAAGAGGAACATGGTGCGTAATGAGGCTTCGGATGCCGTTCGGGCGGCAGCGGAAGGAGTTCCCGTCGCACCTCTGGACCCAATGTCCGACGTGCGGCGAGATGCTCTTCAACAAGCAGCTCGCCCGGAATCACAACGTCTGCTCGAAGTGCGACCACCACTTCCGGCTCGGCGCGCGCGAGCGCATCGAGCTGCTGGTCGATAAGGACAGCTTCACCGAGCACGACGGCGATCTGACGAGCGGCGATCCGCTCGGGTTCAGCGACCAGAAGCCGTACCCGCAGCGCATCCAGCAGTCGCAGGCGAAGAGCGGCGAGAAGGACGCGGCGATCTGCGGGTCGGCACGCATCGACGCGAACGCCGTCGAGCTCGCGGTCATGGACTTCGAGTTCATGGGCGGCTCGATGGGCAGTGTCGTCGGCGAGAAGCTCACCCGCGCCGCCGAGCGCGCGCTCGCGGGTCGCACGCCGCTCCTCATCGTGTCGTCGTCCGGCGGCGCGCGGATGCAGGAGGGCACGCTCTCGCTCATGCAGATGGCGAAGATCCTCGGCGCGCTCCATCGCCTCGACGAGGCGGGCCTGCCGTACGTCAGCCTCCTCACCGACCCGACGACCGGCGGCGTGCTCGCGTCGTTCGCGTCGCTCGGCGACATCATCATCGCCGAGCCGAACGCGCTCATCGGGTTCAGCGGGGCGCGCGTGACGAGCGAGACGATCGGCGAGAAGCTGCCGAAGGGGTTCCAGCGCGCGGAGTTCGTCCTCGAGCACGGGTTCGTCGACCAGGTCGTGCCGCGCGCGCAGCTCCGCGAGCGGATCGCGTACTTCCTGAACGCGTTCCGGCCGAGCGCGCGCGATCTGCGGTGGAGCCTTTGATGAAACGAGCGAGGAGCGGCTTTGCCGCGACGAGCGAGACCACCAGCCTTGAGCGCGTCTCCGCGAAGCGGAGATTGAGCTAGTGGACGTCGTCGACCGGTTCCTCGGGAAGAAGACCGCCGCCGAAGGGAACGGGCACCTGCCGGGGGACGCCGGCCTCATCACCGACAGCGCGGCGCTCACGACGCAGCGCACGCCGTGGCAATCGGTGCAGCTCGCCCGCGAGCCGAAGCGGCCGCACTCGCTCGAGGTCATCGACGGGCTGTTCGAGCGGTTCCAGGAGTTGCACGGTGACCGCGGCTACCGCGACGATCCCGCGGTCGTCGGCGGGGTCGCGGAGCTCGACGGCGTCGGGCCCGTCGTCGTCGTCGCGCAGCAGCGCGGCGCGACCACCGAGGAGAACATCGCGCGGAGCTTCGGGATGCCGTACCCCGAGGGCTACCGGAAGGCGATCCGCCTCTACCGGATGGCCGAGAAGTTCCACCTCCCGCTCGTCACCTTGGTCGATACGCCCGGCGCGTACCCCGGCCCCGAGGCCGAGGAGCGCGGCCAGGCCGAGGCGATCGCGAAGTCCATCGCCACGATGTGCGGCCTCCAGACGCCGATCGTCGTGATCATCATCGGCGAGGGTGGCTCCGGCGGCGCTCTCGCGCTCGCCGTCGGCGACGTCGTGCTCGCATTGCAGAACGCGATCTACTCGGTCATCTCACCGGAGGGCGCGGCCGCGATCCTCTGGCGGAGCGCGGGGGAGGCCGAGAAGGCCGCGAACGCGCTCAAGCTCGCGGCGAGCGACCTCTTGAAGCTCGGCATCGTCGACGGCCTCATCCCCGAGCCGGCCGGCGGCGCGCACACCGACCCGCAGGCGACGATCACCGCGATCAAGTCCGCCCTCATCGTGCAGCTCGACCGCCTGGGCCGCGTGCCGATCGCCGACCTGCTCTCCGCCCGCTACGAGCGCTATCGGAACATCGGCGTGGTCGTCGAGCCGCTGCCCGGCGCGGCACCGGTGAAGAAGGAGCCGTTCTGGCGGCGCATCATGCGACCCTCATGAGCGAGAAGGACGAGGTCCTGGCGCTGCTCGACGATCTCCTCCGCCTCGCGGAGGGCTCGGGCGCGAGCGTGATCGAGGTCGAGGCCGAGGGGATGGGCGCCGCGATCGTGCGGGTCCCGTCGGTCGTCCCCGCGCCGAGGGCCGCCGAGGCGCGCGCGACGTCGCCGAAGGCGCCCGAGCCCGCCCGGGTGCACTCATCCGGCGTCGGGATCTTCAGCGCGTCGAAGGAATGGAGCGCCGGCGATGAAGTGAAGAAAGGCACCGTGCTCGGCGCGGTCCAGTCGCTCGGCGCGATGACCGACGTGGTCGCGCCGATCGACGGCGTGCTGCGCGACGTGTTGGTCGCCGGCGGCGCGCCGGTCGAATACGGCCAAGCGCTCTTCGCCATCGAGAAGCGGTAGCGAGTCCTACCTAGACTCCCCGCGTGCCGTCACGGATCGCGTGGTTGTTCCCGGGCCAAGGATCGCAAGCCGTCGGAATGGGCGAGGCGCTCGCCGACGCCAGCCCGGAAGCGGCGCGCACATACGAAGAGGCGAACGAGGCGCTCGGCTTCGATCTGCGCACGCTCTGCTGGGACGGACCAGCCTCAGAGCTGGAGCGCACCGCAAACGCGCAGCCGGCGATCCTCGCGACGTCGATCGCGGCACTCCGCGCCGCGCAAGCACAGGGACTCAGGGCAGACGACCCGATCCTGCTTGGACATTCGCTCGGTGAGTTCACCGCACTCGTCGCTGGCGGCGCGCTCGACTTCGGTGACGCGCTCCGGCTCGTGCGCAAGCGCGGTGAGCTCATGCAGGCCGCCGACACGTCGGGCGGCATGGCCGCGGTGCTCGGCCTCGACGCCGACGCCGTCGCGGAGGCGATCGACGGCACGGGCATCGTCGTCGCGAACGACAACGCGCCCGGCCAGGTCGTGGTCACCGGTCCGCTCGCGGCGATGCCCGCGGCGACCGACGCGCTCAAGGCAGCGGGCGCGAAGCGCGTCATTCAGTTGAAGGTGTCGGGCGCGTTCCACTCACCCGCGATGCGGGCTGTCGCTCCCGCGCTCGCCGAGGCGATCCGGGCCACGCCGTTCAAAGAGCTCAAGTACCGCGTCATCGCGAACGTCGATGCGCAGCCGCACGAACATGCGAACGATTTCGTGACATTGCTCGAAAAACAGGTGCACTCTCCCGTACAGTGGGTCGCGTCTGTACGGCGCGCCGCTGGGGAGGGCGCGACGACGTTCATCGAGTTCGGCGCGGGCAACGTGCTCACCGGCCTCGTGAAACGGATCCTCCCCGGCGCGCGGACCGCGAACGTGTCTGATCCCGCGACGTTGAAGGAGGCCCTCGATCTCGTTCGACAAGATCCTCATCGCGAACCGGGGTGAGATCGCGCTGCGCGTCATCCGCGCGTGCCGCGAGCTCGGGATCCAGAGCGTCGTCGTGTACAGCGAGGCCGACGCGCACAGCCTCCCGGTCCACTCCGCCGACGAGGCCATCTGCATCGGGCCGGCGAACTCGCGCGACTCTTATCTGAACATCCCGGCGATCATCTCGGCCGCGCTCATCTCGGGGGCGCAGGCGATCCACCCCGGCTACGGATTCCTCTCCGAGAACGCGGACTTCTCCGAGGTCTGCAAGGAGCACGGGCTCGTGTTCATCGGCCCGCCGCCGGAGGTGCTCGCGCGGTTCCACGACAAGTCCGCGACCCGCGCGGCGATGAAGCGCTTCGGGCTGCCGGTCATCCCCGGCTCCGAGGGGCCGGTCAGGACGTCATCGGAGGCGCTGCGCATCGCGGAGTCCATCGGCTACCCGGTCATGCTGAAGGCGCGCTCCGGCGGCGGTGGCCGCGGGATGCGCAAGGCGGAGTCGGCGAAAGACCTCCAGCGCCTCTGGGAGCAGGCCCGCAGGGAGGCGAAGGCGAGCTTCGGCGACGACGGCATCTACCTCGAGCGCAACCTCGAGGGCGTGCGCCACATCGAGGCCCAGATCCTCGTCGACGATCGCGGCGAGGGCATCTGCGTCGGCGAGCGCGAGTGCTCGATCCAGCGTCGCAACCAGAAGATGCTCGAAGAGGCGCCGTCCATCTCGATCAACGAGGAGCTCCGCCGTCGCATCAAGACCTACGCGGTCGACGCGGCGAAGCGCTTCGGCTACCGCGGCGTCGGCACGTTCGAGTTCCTCGTCGACGCGGCGGGGCAGCCGTACTTCATCGAGGTGAACGCGCGCATCCAGGTGGAGCACACCGTCACCGAGGCGGTCACCGGCATCGACCTCGTGAAGGAGCAGATCGCGCTCGCGGCCGGGGCGCCGCTCTCGTTCTCGGACGAGCAGATCTGGGTGAACGGACACGCGATCGAGTGCCGCATCAACGCCGAGGACGCCGAGGCGAACTTCGCTCCCTGCACCGGCGTCCTCACGACCTGGCTCCCGCCCGCCGGGCCCGGCATCCGACTCGACAGCCACTGTTTTCAGGGCTACGAGGTCCCGCCGTACTACGACTCGCTGCTCGCGAAGGTCATCGCGTGGGGCCGCGACCGGCCGGAGGCCGTCGCGCGGATGGAGCGCGCGCTCGACGAGTTCACCGTCGTCGGCGTGACGACGAACATCGACGCGCACAAGAAGATCCTCGGCTCCGAGGCGTTCAAGGCCGGCCAGGTGACGACGCACCTCATCGACACCGTCGGCATCGAGGCACTCACCGCTTGAGCGTCGTCCTCGACCGGAAGGGCATCGAGGCCCTCATCCCGCATCGCGACCCATTCCTGCTCATCGATCGCGTCGTCGAGCTGGAGCCGCTCGTCCGCGCGGTC
>Ga0315281_10006727_pt1 | contig 16306 bp, 10 predicted proteins | sample YL17G07_0_MG_FD_204540 | JGI IMG/M metagenome (GOLD analysis project Ga0315281, IMG submission 204540) | Sediment microbial communities from Yellowstone Lake, YNP, Wyoming, USA - YL17G07_0 | ecosystem: Environmental > Aquatic > Freshwater > Lake > Sediment | place: USA: Wyoming | collected... | reverse complement strand
CATCGTTTTTTCGATTATAAAAAGTGGCGGGTAGAAAAATTTGGGGACTCAGGAATAAACCCAAGTATCTAAGATTGAGTTTTTTAAATCTGCACTTAACCCTCTACCCCAACCCATTATCAATAAAAGTACCCATCCTTCTAAACTTTTCATATCGGAGGTTTAACAATTCTTCTATATTCATTCTTTCCAATTCTTTCAAGTGTCGTTCTATGACCTCTTTTAGAGTTTCCGCCATTCCTTTTGGGTCTCGATGAGCCCCTCCCAATGGCTCTTTGACAATCTCATCAATCACCCTCAAGCGGGATAAATCGGCGGCGGTCAATTTCAATGACTCTGCAGCCATTTCCTTCCCCTTCTCACCATCTTTCCAAAGGATGGCCGCGCATCCCTCTGGAGAGATTACGGAATAGATCGAATGCTCTAACATTAAAATTCGATCTCCCACCCCAATGGCCAAAGCCCCCCCGCTTCCCCCTTCTCCGATGACGATGGTGATGATCGGTGTTCGCAGCATAATCATCATTTTAAGATTTCTGGCAATGGCTTCTGCCTGGCCTCTCTCTTCGGCACCCACTCCGGGGAAGGCGCCAGGCGTATCAATCATCGTCAGGATAGGTTTTTTAAACGCCTCTGCCAATTTCATTAACCTCAGGGCCTTCCGATACCCCTCTGGATGAGGCATTCCGAAATTTCGATAGGCCATCTCCTTCGCATCCGCTCCCTTTTGATGGGCAATGATGGTGACCGACCTTTCATTAAACTTAGCTATTCCTCCAATCATCGCAGGATCGTCTCCATAGTTTCGATCCCCGTGAAGTTCAACAAAGTTTTCAAACATCCATTGAATATAATGGGAGGCCTTGGGTCGATCAATATGCCTTGCCAACTGGGTAATTTGCCAACCCGTTAAGGTGGAAAATATTTCTTTTTGTAAACGATGGAGTTTTTCTTCTAAGCCTTTTAATTGTTCGTTGAAATGAAGGGGCTTCCCCTTAGAAAACCTTTTCAGATTTTCGATCTCTCTTTCCAGTTCAATGAGGGGTTTTTCAAATTCTAAAAAATGTTTCACCATCTCGATCCTTACTTATTCAAAAGAGATGAAGGAAGATTTAAAAAGATTTTGAATAGTGTCTTTAAAATTTTGAGAAGGGTCGACCGTGTATCGATCGGACAGAGCCACTACGGTCTCCCGTTTCTTTTCATCAATAAAGTGAATATGAATTTTAGAGGATCCTCGATTCGCATCAATGCTCTCTTTTAAATCTACGAGGTGAGAGGGCATTAATGAGGAGAGTGAAATTTTAAAATGGAGAGGTTTCACGGGTGAAGAGGGGAACTCTGGAAGCGAGCGAACCTCTGTGCCTTTTATTTTGATATGTTCTTCGGATAGATCGAGTGTCCCCTTGACGAGGAGGGGGTCTCCTCCTCGCAAACAGGGCAAAGCCGCTTTAAAAACCTCGGGGAAAAGAATCACCTCCACAAATCCTTTCATGTCCTCCAGGGTCAAAAAAGCCATCCGATCTCCTTTTTTGGTAACGATCTCCTTTAATCCGCTGACGAGGCCGCAGATTTTAACATCGGCCCCGTTTTGAAGCTTTGGAAGAGTGGAAGTATCCACATCGGTATGTTTTTTTATCTCCTCCTGATAGCGTGACAGGGGATGCCGGGAGATATAAAATCCGATCGTTTCTTTCTCAAATGCGATCAGCTGATTTTCCGGAAATTCATCTATGTCCGGGTAGTCTTCCTTTAACTCCTTGGAGTGATCGATTAACATACTCAGTTGAGGTTCCCCCTTTTTCTTCTGGGTCCATTGGGACTGTTCGAGGAGTTCTCCCAGGACGGTCAACATTTGAGATCGATGCGCTTTTGAGAAGTCAAAGGCCCCGCACTTGATCAAACTTTCAATCACTCGCCGGTTCACCTTTCTTAAATCAACACGATGACAAAAAGCGTATAGGGATTTGAATTTCCCCTTCCCTTCCCTTTCCATCATGATGGCGTCGATGGCTGCCTCCCCGACGTTTTTTACGGCTGCCAATCCAAATCGGATTTGATTTCCAATGACGGTAAAATTCTTATCACTTTCATTGATATCCGGAGGTAAAATTTCAATCCCCATCTCGCGGCATTCTGCAATATATTTCAGAATCTTATCCGCATTCTGAACTTCACTCGTAAGCAAGGCCGCCATAAATTCGAGTGGATAATGAGCTTTCAAATAAGCGGTTTGATAAGCAATGAGCGCATAGGCAGCGCTATGGGATTTATTGAAACCATATTCAGCAAATTTAGCCATTAGATCGAATATCTTCTCCGCCTTCGTTGGATTGATTCGATTTCTTTTCGCCCCATCGAGAAATTTCTCTTTCTGCATTTCCATCTCTTTAGGGTCTTTCTTGGACATGGCCCTGCGGAGAATATCGGCATCTTCTAAACTAAAATTGGCCAGCGAACTCGCAATTCTCATCACCTGTTCTTGATAAACGATCACGCCGTAAGTGTCTTTCAATATCTCTTTGAGTTCCGGGAGATCATAGCGGATGGCCTCTTTGCCATGCTTCCGTTTGATATACTCATCAACCATTCCACTCTTTAAGGGGCCCGGTCGGAATAAAGCAACCAAGGCGATGATCTCTTTGAAATTCTCAGGTTTTAATTTAATCAGCAAATCCCTCATCCCAGAGCTTTCAAGTTGAAATATCCCAAGGGTTGAACCTGAACCCAGGGAGGTAAAAACCTTGGGATCATCCACGGGGATTTGAGGAACCTCGATTTTCACTCCATGGTTCTTCTCAATAAGCTGAATGGCATGATTGACCACGGTGAGGGTCTTTAACCCCAGGAAATCGAATTTGACCAGCCCGATCGTTTCGACCTCCTTCATGGGGTACTGGGTCATCAATTCTCCATTCTGCCCACGGTAGAGGGGAAGGTATTCCATCAGAGACTTATTCGAAATGACCACCCCTGCGGCATGGGTCGAGGCATGGCGGGTTAGTCCCTCCAGTGATTTCGCGATACCGAACAAGGATTCCACCCTAGGATCCTTCTTGATCAATTCCTTCAATTGGGGTTCTTGGTTCAAGGCCTGGTCAAGGTTGATGTTGAGCGGTAGACTGGGAATGAGTTTGGCAATGCGGTCCACTTCTGCATAGGGGAGATCCATCACCCGACCGACATCTCTGATCACGGCTCTGGCCTGCATCTTGCCAAAGGTAATGATTTGGGCCACTTTTTCCTTTCCATATTTTTCCGTCACATATCGGATAACCTCATCCCTTCCCTCCATACAAAAATCGACATCCACATCGGGCATGCTACTCTTTCTCCCTGGGTTTAAAAATCTTTCAAAGATCAGATCATATTCAATGGGGTCCAAGTCCGTGATGTTCAGGGCATAAGCGACCAGACTCCCGGCCGCAGAACCCCTCCCGGGACCCACCGGAATTCCCTTCTCTTTCGCAAAACGAATAAAATCCGCCACGATCAAGAAATATCCTGAATATCCCATGGATTCGATGATTTTCATTTCCTCTTCGAGGCGGGCAAAATATTTTATGGATCGTTCTTTAGACCCTTTCTCCTCTTTGTGGGAAATCAGCCTTTTCTCCAACCCTTCTTTAGAAAGTTTTTCCAAATAGGTATCCAACGATTCTCCGGAGGGGACGGCGATCTTAGGAATGTGCTTCTCCTCAAACCTTAATTCCAGATTACATTGTTCCGCGATCTCAACCGTATGGGTGATTGCCTCCGGAGTGTTTTGGAAAAGATCGGTCATTTCCTGAGGTGACTTAAAATAAAAGCCATCGGATGAAAATTTCATTCGATTGCTATCTTGGAGCGTCTTTCCCGTCTGAATGCATAGGAGCACTTCGTGAGCCTTGGCATCCTTTCGATGGAGGTAATGACAATCATTCGTCGCGACCATGGGAAGAGAAAGTTGGTGCCCAATTTCCAAGAGTCGCTCATTCACCTGCAACTGGTTTTCCACTCCGTTGTTTTGAATTTCAATAAAAAATCGACGGTCGTCAAAAATCCTTCGATAATCTTCGGCTGACTGGAGGGCTTTCTTCATCTCTCCTCGGCCGGCATGGACGGCTATCTCTCCCTTCATACATCCGCTCAGAGCGATCAATCCCTCGTTATGTTGACTGAGAAGTTCTTTATCGACCCTTGGCTTATAGTAGAATCCTTCCAGATAGGCGAGGCTGACCAACTTGATGAGATTGAAATAGCCCGTCCGGTTCTTGACCAACAGGGTCAGATGGTAAGTCCCCTCCTTTCCTTCGAATCCTTTTTTCTCAAACCGGCTTCCAGGAGAAACATAAATTTCACATCCCACAATGGGTTTAATGCCGTGCTTGATGGCCATTTGATAAAATTCGACCGCGCCGAACATGTTCCCATGATCGGTCAGCGCCACGGCATCCATTCGATATTTTTTGGCTAAATCGAAGGCCTCGTCAAATCGAATGGCACCATCTAACAAGCTATATTGACTATGGACATGGAGATGGATGAAATTGGAATGTTCCATAATAGAATTTTTAAATGTCAAAGTTCAAATGTCAAATCAAACCCAAAATCCGTAGATCAATGGTTTTTTGAATTTGAAACTTGACATTTGCCTGCCTGCCGCAGGCAGGGATTTTGGAATTATGTTTATTCCCATTCGATGGTGCTGGGAGGTTTGGAACTGATATCATAGACGACCCGGTTGACACCCTTCACCTCATTAATAATCCGATTGGAGAGATGCTCTAAGATTTTATAGGGCAATCTAACCCAATCCGCCGTCATGCCATCCTGGCTCCCCACCACCCTGAGGGCAATCACATTTTCATAAGTCCTTTCGTCCCCCATCACGCCCACGGTCTTGACGGGGAGTAATACCGCAAAGGATTGCCAAACCCGATCTAAAAAACCGTTTTCCTCCATCTCTTTCATGACAATCTCATCGGCGGCTCTTAAGATTTTTAACCTCTCTTTGCTCACTTCCCCGACAATCCGGATGGCAAGACCTGGTCCTGGAAAGGGTTGGCGCTTTATAATCTCATCGGGCAGCCCCAATACCTTCCCCAGTTGTCTCACTTCGTCTTTAAATAATTCTCGAAGGGGCTCCACTAACTTTAATTTCATCTTCTCAGGTAAGCCTCCGACATTGTGGTGACTCTTAATCGTTGCCGAAGGTCCTTTTGAGGAAACGCTTTCGATCACATCGGGATAAAGGGTTCCTTGAGCGAGGTATTCCACCCCCCCAATCTTTCTGGCCTCCCTTTCAAAAATGGAAATAAATTCTTTTCCAATCTTTTTTCTTTTATCTTCTGGATCGATCACCCCTTCCAATTTTTTCAGAAAGGAGTTTTCCGCATCGATGTGGATTAATGGTATTTTAAAATGATAACGGAATAAATTCACTACCTGAGAAGCCTCGTTTTTCCTCAATAGGCCATTATTCACAAAGATACATTGCAAACGGTCACCGATCACCTTATGGAGAAGAAGGGCCACTACCGAGGAATCGACCCCACCGCTTAAGGCACAGATGACTTTTCCTGTTCCAATCCTCTTTTTTAAGTCCTGGCTTGTCTGTTCTAAAAAAGACTCCATCGTCCAAAGGTTGGAACATTCACAAATAGAAAAGAGAAAATTTTTGATGAGATCAAGTCCCCTCTGGGTATGAACCACCTCTGGATGGAACTGGAGTCCATAAATCTTTTTTTGAGACCCTTCAATGGCAGCAAAAGGGGTATTCTTCGAATGGGCGATGGCGTGAAATCCCGGAGGTAACGTCTTGACGTGATCCCCGTGGCTCATCCAGACCACCCACTGACTTCCCTTTCTCCCCAAGCCTCTGAATAGTTTCCCACCCCGGTCCAAAGTTAATTTGGCTTTTCCATACTCCCTTTTTTCTGAATGGGTAACCTCCCCACCTAATAATTGGGCGATCAATTGCATGCCATAACAAATGCCTAAAATGGGGATACCCATCCTGAGGAGCGCTGGATCACAGAGGGGGGCATTCTTCTCATAGACACTTGCTGGACCTCCAGAAAGTATGATCCCCTTTAGAGACAAGGATTTCACCCTGTCCAGAGGAATATCGTAGGGATGAATTTCACTATAAATCTGGCATTCCCTTACCCTTCTGGCAATCAGTTGGGTATACTGGGAACCGAAGTCGAGGATGAGAATCTTATCAAAAAGAGTCTGCCTCTTCATTTTTTCTATTTCCAGATCTGAGAATGATTGAGAAAAAGGATAAAAGGAATTGGTATACTCTCAGTGTTTTAAAAAATATTTTCCGTCCTTTAATTCGTATTGATAGGAGACCCCCTTCCGATAAAAGAGGTCACTCTTTTGTAGAAGTTTTGCTGAAATCAATTCTTCGAGTTGAGAAGGATATTGTCCCCTCTCCAGATAATAGATTTCTAAAGCATTCTTGACTCGATCCAACTGTGTCTTGTGGACCCAATGAGTGGGGATCTCAATATCCACCCTTTCAATCTTTGAATCCCAAAAATGATGTAAAAAATCGGGTTTAAAATAGATGAGAAGGAGGAAGATAAAAACTAAAAAAGCGCCATAGTAAACAAAGGCTAAGGCTTCCCTGAAATTGACCATGCTGACCTTTTTGATGAGGCTGGGAGTTCGAATCCCGGACATTTCGATCAGCCCCATTTCGGAGAGGTCCAATAAAATTTCACTGGTATTGAATTTTCCCAAGAGGCTTCGATCAATAATCTCCTGAACCGTTCGGGTCCCATCTACCATATTGTAAATCAATTCCTGTTCGGAGGTCAGCTTCTCTTTTAAGTAACTTTGAGGAGAAAGCTCTTCGACAGATTTTTCTTTAAGGGTAAGAGGTCTTTTAAATACGAGGTGGGGCGAAAAAATCTTTTTTTCGATCTCGGACCACTCATCCACCATGCGCAGGATGTTCAATAGCACCTGTTCCGTGCTCAGGGCAAAGGGGATCTTCCTATAACTCTCCACCAGTTTTAAATCAAAATTAAAGTGACCATCTTCCCACCAAAAAAGATCGTAAATGGTTTCATAGATCTGTGTTGAAATCACCTTGAGCACATCGTCTTTGGTCAGAAGTTGGATCTCCACCAGGATCTCCCCTAAGTATTTGAGCGTATCTTTTTGAATTTTCAAAACCCGCTCCAACTGTTCTTCGGTGATCAATTGGGCCTTCACCAATATTTCACCGATGAGATCTTTCTTCCCTCGATAATTCGAATAGACATGGACGATCATTCCGTCGACAAAATGGATCTCCACGAGATCTTTCCCTCGACGAATTTTTAAAATGCCTGTTTTGAGCTGTTGCCCGATGAGTTGAATGATCTCGGTAATGCTGAAGTCTTTTAATGTTCCCTGAAGGGCCATGGCCTTCCTCTTTTAGTTTTCATTCCCGATCATGAAACAGAATCCTCATATTCGTTGAGTGGGTCTCCCATCAAAAGAAAAAAGTTTTCAACGACCTCCTGAGGGCTCCCTTTCTGTTTCGAATTTTGGTTTAAGCCGATAGAGCTGTCGAACGGAAAGGATGTAGAAAAGGAGAAAAAGCACTCCCCAAAAAATCCATCTCCAAAAGGTCGAGACCAGTTGAGGGAAGGGAGAAGGCATTACGCCACTCCAATAGACAAACCTTAAAATGAAAATAAAAAAGATAAAGAGAAAAAGAAGCCCTTTGAGAACCTGCTCCCTCCATAAGTACCCGAACCCGACGAGAAAAAAGGAAAGAAACCTGCTGATAAAATGGTTCTGTTTTTGAAATTGACGAACCTGAATAGATTTCTTTTCGACAATTTTGGGGTGAAGTTTTTCCTTTTGAATGAACATACGATAACAATTGAAACAAATAAATTCCTGATCGGAAGTTCCTAAATAAAATCGGTAGGTGGGGCTGCCACACATGGGGCACCGAGTCAAAAACCGTTTCGCCCGACTATACCTGGTCATCCCTATCAAAAACCCTAAAAATAAGATGGGGGCTAAAAAAGGAATTCTCGATGGAATTTTTTCGAACCAAGCCTTGAACAGATGGAACAGAAACCCTTCCTTTCCGATAAACTGATCCAGAAACCTATTCCAAAGCCTTTTGGGGGTTAAGACCTCATCGATCACCAGGCGATTAAGATTGGGGGGTCTGTTGGGTATATCAATGTTTGTATAGTAATCCACTAAGTTGGGATCCAACTGTCTGGCTCTCTGAAAGGCTTTATCCGTTTTCCCAGAAAGAAAAGTTTCTTGAGAATAGGCCCGGTAAAGGTTGTAATAATAGGCTCCTTGATTGGGATTTAAATCCGCTGCTTGTTGATAAGAAGCGATGGCCAAGGAAGTCTGTTTTTGTGCCAGATAGACATTCCCCAGATTGGAAAATGCTTCGCTGAATTTGGGATCCAGTTGAATCGCCCTTCGGTAAAATTCTTCCGCTGCAGAATAATGGCCTTGCCTCTTTTCTGCCAATCCAAGGGAGAAAAGAACTTCAGGGTCATCGGGATGGGTTGCCAACCAGACCCGTAATTTCTCTTCCGCTGCCCTTCCCCAGTCTTCATGATTCGTCTGATTCATTTCCAAAATAATATCTGAGGGTGTCCCATCTAAAAAAGAAGAAGAGGTGCGAAGGAGAAAGGGAAGGTAAACTAAAACGATGAGAAAGACGAGAATGAATTGTTTTTCTCTTTTCGTCAAATAACCCCATAATAAAACGGACCAAAAGAAAAGTGCCCAGAGCATATCCAAGCGGAAGAAGAAGGGGATGAAGAGAATGAAAATCTTAAGGCTGTTGATGAGAAGTCTTGAAATCTCTTGAGTCAAATTTTTTCGGATATCATAGAAATAGAGAGGGAAATATTTGATCATGACAACAATGCCGAAAATAATAAATGTCATGAGGATGGCATTGGAGAGGATATAGAACATGTTATAAAAAAGCTTAAGGGAACTGGGGTAATATTGAAATTGTACGACCTCTCCTTTCAACACCTCGGGAAGAATTTTATGGAGTTGGAAGAGGTTTTGGAACCAGAGGGCTCGTGCCAATTCAAAATAGGGTTGGGGCAGGTCGGGCGAAAATTTTATGGAATAGGCCGCCATCCGGACGGCTTGATCAGCGTCCCCTTTTCCTCTTGCCTGCTCGGATTCCCGTATCAGGAGGAAAGAGAGGATCGGAACATTTCGAATCCCTTTATCCAATTTTGATTGGTAGAGTTGATCCAGTTCTTTCTGGCTCAGGGAGGTACTTTTTTTAAGATCCCATACCCGATCGGTTAAAGCAGGACTCTCAACGGAAAAGAATTCTTTATAAAAAGGAAGGGTTTCCTTCTTTGTGAGCACACCTGTGTAATAGAGAAGAGAGAGGATTAAAATGATTAAAATAAAAATGGCTTTTTTCATGAAACAACGGTTCTCACGAGAGCCGGTTTATTCCAAACGGTAGTTGGGGGCTTCTTTGGTAATGATCACATCATGGACATGGCTCTCTTTTAATCCCGACGATGTGATTCGGATGAATCTTGCCTTCTGTTGTAATTCCTGGATATCTCTCGCTCCCAGATACCCCATCCCTGCTTTCATTCCTCCGATGAGTTGCTGGATACCGTAAGAAAGAGCCCCTCGGTAAGGAACCCTTCCTTCAATCCCTTCTGGAACCAACTTGGTTTCACTTTCAACATCTCCCTGGAAGTACCGATCCTTGCTCCCTTCTTTCATGGCCTCTATAGACCCCATGCCTCGATAAACTTTGTAACTCCTCCCTTGATAGAGCACGATCTCTCCCGGACTTTCATCGGTCCCGGCAAATAAATTTCCAATCATGACTGAACGTGCTCCTGCTGCGATGGCCTTCGTAATATCTCCAGAAAATTTAATTCCACCATCAGCAATGACAGGCACTCCGTTTCCTTCCGAAACTTCGGAAGTCTCCATGATAGCAGAGAGTTGTGGAATCCCTACCCCCGCAATGACTCGTGTGGTACAAATCGACCCGGGTCCCACTCCCACTTTGACCGCATCGACTCCTGCTTTGATGAGATCAAGCACTCCGTCTCTGGTGGCTACATTGCCTCCAATAAGTTGACAATCCGGAAAATTTCCTTTGGTATCCCGGACAGCTTCCAATACATCCCTGGAATGGCCATGGGCCGTATCAATGACTAAGACATCCACCCCTGCCTTGATCAAGGCCTCGGTTCTCGCTTCCCTGTCTTTTCCAGGACCCATGGCAGCCCCCACCCGAAGGCGGCCATGGGTGTCTTTACAGGAATTGGGGTATTTTCTTATTTTTTCGATGTCTTTGATGGTGATGAGCCCCTTCAAATTATTTTGTTCATCCACGACCAGTAATTTTTCGATTCTGTTTTTATGAAGGATCTCCTTGGAAGCCTCTAAGGTGGTCCCGATCGGAACCGTAATGAGATGATCCTTCGTCATCACCGTGGAGATTTTTTCCTCCAGTCGCTTTTCAAATCTTAAATCCCGATTCGTCAGGATCCCAACCAGTTTTCCATTTTTTGTAATGGGAACCCCTGAAATCCTGTATTTTTTCATGATCTCCAGTGCTTCAAAAATTTTTTGTTCAGGGTCCATGGTGATGGGATTGAGGATCATCCCGCTTTCAGATTTTTTTACTTTATCTACCTCAATGGCCTGGGAAGAAACAGGCATATTCCGATGGATAATTCCAATTCCTCCCTCTTGGGCCATGGAGATCGCTGTCCTGGATTCAGTGACCGTATCCATGGCAGCACTGACTAATGGAATATTTAACCGAATCGTCCGGGTCAATTGTGTGCTGATATCCACCTCCGTAGGTAACACCTCAGAAAAGGCTGGAACGAGCAGCACATCGTCAAAGGTCAAGCGTTCCTCAATCTCTATAAGATGGTTTCCCATCGTTTCCCCTCACTTCCATCATCCAATGTTGATTTGATATATCAGACGAATCTTCATTTGTCAACCTGACATTATCCATCCCGTTCATGGAATGACTTTCCTCCCATAATTTTTTATCGACCGCCAGGAAAAACTTCCCGAGACTTTCGGGGCGAAGGGCCGAAATGGAAACGCCACCATACTTTTGGCAAATGGCTTCTCCTTCTTCATGGCTCACCTCATCTTCTTTATTAAAAACCTGGAGTCTCGGGATGGCATCCAGCTTTAATTCAAAAAGAATTTTTTCAACAGACTCAATCTGTTCAGGAAAACGAGGATGGCTGATGTCAATCAGATGAATCAATAAATTTGATTCTTTTAACTCATCAAAAGTCGGTCGAAAGGCCCTCATCAGGTCTTTCGGCAAATCTTTGATAAATCCAACAGTATCGGTGAACACCACTTTATGAGTCTTAGGAAATCTTAATCTTCTGGTCGCCGTATCAAGGGTGGAAAAGAGTTTGTCTTCGACCTGAAATTGACTCCTGGTGAGGAGGTTAAAAAGGGTCGATTTTCCAGCGTTGGTATATCCAATGATGGAAAGAATAGGGATTCCTGTTTTTGCTCTTCGAGATCTTCTCTGTTCCCTTCTTCTGCTCAATTTTTCTAATTCCTTCTCCAAGAGATGGATTCGATCCCCGACTCGACGACGATCAATCTCTAATTTCGTTTCTCCCGGTCCCCGTCCTCCGATCCCACCTGTCAGACGGGAAAGGGCCAATGTCTTCCTGGCCAGCCGAGGAAGCAAATATTTTAATTGGGCCAGTTCGACCTGAATCTTTCCATCCAAGGTACGCGCCCGCTGGGCAAAAATATCTAAAATGAGCTGGGTTCGATCAAGGACTCTCAGCTCGGTCAGATCGGAAATCGTTGCCATCTGACCGGGGGTTAAATTCTGATCAAAAATAATCAAATCGACTCCCAATTGCATGCATTTGACCAACAACTCTTTCAACTTCCCCTCCCCCATCAGTGTTGTGGGAGAAATATTTTGGGGTCGTTGGATAATGGAATCGACGACAAATACTCCGCTCGACTCCGCCAGTTCCTTCAATTCCTCCATTGAGTTTTCTAAACGTTCACGGTTTTCTTTGCTGACACTGATGAGGATGGCTTTTTCTTTAGCCCCCTTTAGAAGAATCGATCTTTGTCCTCTTTGAAATTCATCTTCGAGGGATTGAATCCATTTTAAAAAATCAACATCCTGGTAACCCACAGAAGAAGGAGGACTAATTTCCCAGACCTTTTTATCTGGGTTATCAGGAAGGAGGTGGGCGGAATGGGTCCACCCTGAGGAACCCTTCCCGTCAACGGTGAGGGCTACCATCATATCTAATCTCAGGAGGACAAGATCTGTCAAATCCTCCTCAGTCAAATGTTCCCCTTGGAGGTGCGTATGAATAAGTCGAAGGCCCCTTAACCGGAGGATTCCTGTTCGGTACCGAGAAAGGTCTGGGATCGTAATCCCCTTTTGATCTCCCACCAACACCATTTCAATGGATCCTCTTCGACCCACGAGAACACCAATTTGTCGTCTTATTTCGTTTGAAAGTTCCATAAGGAGGCGGGCGAGTTCAGGCGTAACAACCTTTTGAGGAGGGATTTTCCTTCGGTAGATATGTTCAATTCTTCTAATCTGGTTCGGCTTTAAGCCAATGATATTTCCGTATACTCTGTTAATTTATTCCTCCTTTTTGAATCAATTTTAATATGCTGGGTGAGTTAAGTCAACCCTTCGACTCCCCGGCCTGAAGGCCGTGGCTTGCTCAGGGTTGACCCTGAGCAGCGCTTCTTTACCCCGCCCTAAAAGGCGGGGCTTGGCGCCGCCGAATGGGTCAAGTATTTCTATTTATTGAGAAATTCAACTCTTCCGCTCTCCCCTTTCTCCCCCCATCTTGAAATGGTCACATCCAGAAAGTGCTCAATGACCCATAAATTGGTAAGAAGATGTTCTGTGATTTGTGTGGTGGTAAAGGAAGAATTGCCTTTGGCCAAGGCCATGAAAGGTACGATTTGGTCTGCAAGGTGAGGATCGATACAACTATCCGATTCTATATAATCTTTCAGGGAATCTACGGCTTCATCAGCCACTTTCTCTGCCGGCTTTCCTCTTGAACCTAAAGACGAAAAACTGGCGAAAGTCTTTTCATATTCAGTCAATAGAAACAGAAAAGAGCCTGGTCCATTCGAAGGAACATCATACAGGATGGCGATCTCCGGATCGATCTTCAGTTCCTTTTGAATCCTTTTTAAAGTTTGCTCCTTCTGTCTCTCTGCCACATGTCTTGGGAGATTAGAGATAGCAGAGACCCCGCGAATCTTTTTCAGTGAACCTCGGTTAACCAAAGAGACCGGCTTTAATTCTTGAACAGGATTGATTTTCAATTGAATCTTACCTCCTCCTCTTGGATAAAAACCCCACTTTTCAATTACCGCCTCGGCGGAAACTCCCATCGATTTCAGTGTGGGCAATAGAACCTCAGAGAGATAATGAAAAGACGGACTCCATGGGACATGGGTACCACCGACCAAGGTCAACTTAGACTTTCCATTAGCTAAACAAAGAGGGAGGAAAATCGCCTGAAGGAGAAGGGTCACAGATCCTGCTGTTTTTACTTCGAATTGATAATCTCCAGAAAGAATCGTTTTTGGAATGAAGGTAATTTTTTGCGATCCAAATTTAACCCCTTCTATCTGAGCCTCTGTAATTCTGGCCAATGCCTCTACACCTTCCAGATGCTGGGCTTGAAGACCAGGGTTATGTCGATTTGATCGGATGTGGTGGATGGTGAAAGGTCTCCTTAGAATGGCAGAAAGGGAAAGAGCTGTCCTTAAGATCTGTCCTCCCCCCTCCCCATAAGATCCATCAATTTCGATCAGCTTCTTTTCCTGAATATCCACTTTTTATACCCTATTAAAAAGGGGGTTGAATGTCAATCCATATGGGAAGTAAAAAGGAAGTTACAATCCATTTATTTCATGATAGTCTTGTGTAAAGCATATTCTATCGGAGTAAAAGCATTGGCTGAAATAATCGTATTGGGTTCTGGAACAGGCATTCCCTCAATAAGAAGAGCATCGCCGGGGTTAATCATTATCTCAGATAGCACTCAAATATTGATCGACAGTGGTCCTGGAACATTGAGGAAAATGCTGGAGGTAGGGATCACTTATCAAAACCCTGATCTCATCCTCTATACCCATCTCCACCCAGACCACACAGCGGATCTCGTTCCAACACTCTTTGCTTGTAAATACGGAGATCTCCCTCGAGAAAAAGATCTTTTATGCATTGGAGGGCCTGGGTTTAAAACTTTTTTTGAGAAATTGGAGAAACTCTATGGCTCATGGATTGAACCCCAATCTTATCATTTGACTGTAAAAGAGATTTCCAAAGAGGTCATGGTCTACCGGGACCTCAAAATCTTCTCAAAACCAATGGCCCACATCTCTGGAAGCGTGGGGTATCGGATTGAATTCAAAGACGGAAAGTCAATAGCAATTTCTGGGGATACGGATTATTGTCAAAATATTATTGATCTGGCCTTTGAAGTAGACCTCCTTGTCCTCGAATGCTCCTTTCCAGACGGTAAAAAAGTGGAAGGCCATCTCACTCCCTCCTTAGCGGGGAGAATTGCATCGGAATCACACTGTAAAAAACTTCTCCTCACCCATCTTTATCCAGTTTGTGACCAATTCGATATCCTGAATCAATGTAAGCAAGTTTATCAAGGTCAAATCATTCAGGGAGAGGATCTTATGAGGATTAAAATTTAGAAAGAAGGATTTTAATCCCAAAAAGGGAATTTGCCCCCTTTTGTTTCCAGAATGATTTGACAATCCCCCGCTTTTAGGATATTTTGATGTTAAGGAGAAAAAACGTTGAAAAAATACAAGATCTTAATATTCTTATTCATCCTATTCTTCCTTGTCTTTGGAGTTCAGGGACAAACTCAAGACAAGGCGCCGGTCTTTACCATTGAAGTGGATGGAATCATCAATCCTGCCACTGCTAAATTCATTACAGATTCAATAGATCAAGCTTCTCAACAGGGTGGTCAATGCTTGATTATCCAGCTGGATACCCCCGGAGGATTGATGGAATCGATGAGGTTGATCGTCAAGAAGATCCTTGCCTCCAATATCCCCATCATCGTCTATGTGTCGCCGAAGGGGGCCAGGGCAGCTTCTGCGGGTGTTTTCATTACCATGGCTGCTCACATCGCTGTGATGGCCCCGGGTACTCATATTGGAGCAGCCCATCCTGTCACATTGGGAGCAGAGGGAAAAGAAAATAAGACGATGACAGAAAAGATCTTGAACGATACAGTCTCTTATATCAAGACCATTGCCAAGTCGAGAGGGAAAAATGTGGATTGGGGTGAAAAGGCAGTAAGAAAAAGCGTCTCCATTACTGAAGAAGAAGCCCTTAAACTGAATGTGGTGGATTTGATCAGCCCAGATCTTCAAGATCTCCTTACTAAAATCGATGGAAGAGTGGTTAAATTTGATGGCACCACCCGAACCCTTCTTACAAAGGGAATGCAACCTCGATCCATCCAGATGAGTTGGCGTTACCGATTTCTAGATATCATCTCAAATCCAAGCATTGCCTATATTCTCCTGATGTTAGGGATTTACGGGGTCTTCTTTGAACTTTCAACCCCTGGAGCCATTCTTCCCGGGGTGGTAGGTGGAATCTTCCTGATTCTTGCCTTTTATGCCTTACAGATGCTTCCCATCAGTTTTGCAGGATTAGCTCTGATTCTCTTCGCTATTATCTTGTTTATTGCAGAAATCAAAGTGGTCAGTCATGGATTGTTAGCGGTTGGGGGTGTCATCTCCCTCTTATTAGGTTCTATGATGCTGATCGAAAGTCCAGCCGAATATATGAGAGTTTCTTTGACGGTGATTATTCCTGCCGTTCTGGTCAGCGCAGCCTTCTTTATTTTTGCCGTGACCATGGCGATTCGGGCACGCCTGAAGAAGCCCTCGACTGGAATGGAAGGGCTCATTGGAGAAGAAGGAATCGCTTCAACGAACATCACTCCCGAAGGAAAGGTCTCCATTCATGGGGAGTTCTGGAACGCCATTAGCGACCAAAGCATAGAGGGGGGGGAAAAGGTTCAGGTCTTTGGGGTGGCAAATTTAAAACTAAAAGTTAAAAAAATTGAATAAGGAGGGATTTTTATGGGTATAACAGGTCTTCCATCAGGTTTCTTTTTTCTCATTGTCTTTATATTGATCGTAGCTGCGTCAGCCATCAAGATCCTCAGGGAATATGAACGGGGGGTTATCTTCCGACTGGGAAGGCTTATCGGAGCAAAGGGTCCAGGGATTATTTTCATCATCCCTG
>Ga0315281_10006726_pt1 | contig 16307 bp, 18 predicted proteins | sample YL17G07_0_MG_FD_204540 | JGI IMG/M metagenome (GOLD analysis project Ga0315281, IMG submission 204540) | Sediment microbial communities from Yellowstone Lake, YNP, Wyoming, USA - YL17G07_0 | ecosystem: Environmental > Aquatic > Freshwater > Lake > Sediment | place: USA: Wyoming | collected... | reverse complement strand
CAGGGGTCGCAGACCCCTGCCCCCTCTCCCAAACCCTCTCCCCCAACCCCTTAAGGGGAAGAGCAAATGTAGGGCGGGCACTGCCCGCCAAATATTGAGGTGGCACAGGCTTTCCAGCCTGTGCGGCGCAGGCTTTAGCCCGCGCCTACATCTTTCCTTTCAGGCTGCAGGGGAAAATCGATTAATCTGACTCCTGACCGCTGACCGCTATTATCTAATCCTGCTCCTGCTCCGCCAAAAACTCCAGCACCTGCTGCATGTCCTCCCAGGTCTTGCGCCGCTCCGAGGGAAACCTGAGGAGGTAGGATGGGTGAAAAGTGGGCATGACCGGGACGTCATCGAACCGCTGCCACCGTCCGCGCATCTTCGTCAGCGGGGTCCGGGTGTCCAGAAGCGCGTGGGCTGCCACCCGGCCCAGGGTGACGATCACCCTGGGACGGATGGCGGCGATCTGTTTTTTTAAAAAAGGCAGGCAGGCGGCAATCTCGTCAGCCTCCGGCTCCCGGTTCCCCGGCGGCCGACTTTTCACCACGTTGGCGATATATACTTCCTCTCTTCTCAGACCCAGTTTGCTCAGGAGGTTGTTGAGGAGCTGGCCCGCCGGCCCCACGAAGGGCCGCCCCTGGAGATCTTCCTCGGCCCCCGGCGCCTCCCCGATAAACATCAACCGGGCATGGGGCGAGCCTTCGCCGAACACCAGGGTCTTGGCCCCGGGGTAGAGCTTGCACCGTTGACATTTGCCCATCTCCGCCCGGATTTCTTCCAGGGTGGGGATCGCCTCGGCCTTCTTTACCTCTTTTGGCTTGGCCCCGGTTTTGGCCTCCGCCTCCCGGGGCAGGCCGCGCCAGCCCAGGCGCCGCTGAAAGTCCAGCCATTCCTGCAAATGGACGACCAGTTCCCGCAATTCTTGGACCGGGTCTTCAGGCACCGCCGCCTCCCTGATCCCGCTCCCGCAGCAGTTGGGCCACCCGGTCCAAAATCTTTTCGGCCGCTTCCTGCTTGCTCATCAACGGCAAATGCACCGGCCCGCCCTGGCTGCCGATCAGGGTGACTTCGTTGGTGTCCACGGCAAAGCCCGAATCCGGCCGGGCCACATCATTGGCCACGATCAGGTCCAGGCCCTTGTCCAGCAGCTTCCGTTTGGCCGCGGCCACCAGATCCTGGGTCTCCGCGGCAAATCCCACCATCACCTGGCGGGTCTTCAGAGACTGCAACTCCTTCAGGATATCCGGGTTTGGGGCCAGGGTGACCTCCAAATGCTTCGGACCCCTTTTGAGCTTGTGCTCCGCAAAGCTCAGGGGGTGGTAATCCCCCACCGCCGCGGCCATCAGCAAGGCGTCGGCCTCGGGGAACCGGCCCTGCACCGCGGCCAGCATCTCCCGGGCCGTCCGGACCGCCACCAACTCCACCCCGTAAGGGCCGGGCAAATAGGTGGGCCCGCTCACCAGGGTGACCCGGGCTCCCCGGCGCCAGGCCGCCCGGGCCAGGGCGTAGCCCTGCTTGCCACTGGAGCGGTTGGTCAAAAACCGCACCGGGTCCAGGTCCTCGTGGGTGGGGCCGGCGGTGACCAGCACCCGGCGTCCGGCGAGATCCTGGGGGCTCAACACCCGGGCCAGGGCCTCCAGGATCACCTCCGGCTCCGGGAGCCGCCCCAACCCCACGGCGCCGCAGGCCAGGGACCCGGCCTCCGGCTCCAGCACCGCCAGGCCCCGGGCCCTAAGTCGGCCCAGATTCTCCTGCACCGCGGGGTTGGCCCACATCTCCGAGTTCATGGCCGGGCAGACCAGGATCGGTCTGGTGGCGGCCAGCAGCACAGTGGTGAGGAGGTCATCGCCGATGCCGCCGGCCATCTTGCCGATGAGGTTGGCCGTGGCCGGCGCCAGCACGATGGCGTCCACTTCCTGCCCCAGGGCCACGTGCTCCAGGGGTTCGGCCCCCTGGCCGAAAAGCGAGACCCCCACGGATTGCCCGCTCAACGCCTGCATGGTCAGGGGCGCGATGAACTCCTGCGCGGCCCGGGTCATCACCACCTTGACCGCCGCCCCCATCCCCACCAGCCGCCGCACCAACTCTGCGGCCTTGTAAGCGGCGATGCCCCCAGATACCCCTATTAAAATGCGCTTTCCGGTGTAAGTCATGGGCTATCAGCCTTCAGCTATCAGCAGTCAGCAGTCAGCAGTCAGCTAAAAAACTTGTCAAATAAGGTTCTTGTAAAATTACCGGTATTTTTGTAGCCGCAGGCTTAAGCCTGCGCCGCACAGGCGGGACGCCTGTGCCACCAAATTTTTGCGCCTAAGTGAATTTGCGAGTGACTTAAATGTTAATCACTTTCTGGGTAACTGCCTGGTAGAAATTATGGTGGGCAGAGCCCACCCTTTATCTTTTCTTTATTTGGCCTTTAGCTGAAAGCTGACCGCTGACTGCTGACAGCTTTTTCACTCAAAAAACGGGTTATATTGCCGTTCCTGGCCCACGGTGGTGACGGGGCCGTGGCCCGGGTAAACGGTGTAATGGTCCCCCAGGGTGAAGATTTTGGTTTTCACCACGTCGATCAGGGCTTCAAAGGAGCCGCCGGGAAAGTCGGTGCGGCCGATGGAGCCGGCGAAGAGCAGGTCCCCCACGTACACCAGGGGGGCATTCTCCATCACCAGGCTGATGCTTCCCGGGGTGTGTCCCGGGGTGTGCAGGACCTTCAGGCGGTATTGGCCGAAGCTGAGGACGTCGCCTTCCTTTAGAAGGACGTCGGCCTTGGAGAGTTTCAGCCGGTTGCCGGTGAAAAACAGGGCCTCCTGGGAGGGACGGCTCAGGGCCGGGGCATCCAGGGCATGGATGGCGATGGGCGCGCCGGTGGCGTCTTTCAGGGGCTGGTTGGCGTCCACGTGGTCGAAGTGGCCGTGGGTGTCGATGATGGTTTTCAGCTTCAGTTCGTGGTATTCCAGGGCCTCGAGGATCTCGTCCGCGTCGCCGCCGGGGTCGATGACCACGGCCTCTTTGGTCTCTTCGTCCCCCAGGATGTAACAGTTAACCTCAAGTAATCCCACCACCAGCGCCTTCTGGATCATTATGCCTCCACGTGCCTTCTACTTACGGTAAGTTGCCTATTGGCTCAGCTTATCTCCCGGAGAAAGGGCTTGGTGGCACAGGCGTCTCGCCTGTGCTTTGTTAAGATTCTTTCAAGGCCGGGTTAATTCTTGCTTCGGTTTCAAGCGTCTTCTGTAAGTTATTGCTCAGAGCCCGAAAGGAGTTCCTTCCTTTTACTCCCTCCCCCTTGAGGGGGGATGGTTGGGGTGGGGGTGAATGGAACTTACTTTCTGCTCCGAGTAATATCTCTTAAATCTTTTAAAAGAGCACAGGCGAGACGCCTGTGCCACCAGTCAATGCAGAAAAAACTTCACCCCCTGGACGCCGAAGTAGCCCCCGAACCCGAAGAGAAAGAGGCCGCAGCCGGCCAGGAAGCCGCGATAAACCCGGTCGGACAGGAACTGCCGCCCCTGGGCCACTGCCCCGGACACCAGGCTGTACCAGGCCAGGTCGGCGGCGATGTGTCCCAGGTAAAACAGGGCCACCCCCAGGAAGCCGTACCGGGCGGCGAAGATGACGTACCCCAGGCCGATGGTGAGCCACCAGATGAGCCAGTAAGGATTGGAGAGGCTCATCAACACCCCGGCCAGGACCGGGTTGAGGCCGGAGTGGCTCTGGGAGTCGATTTGCAGGCGGCCGTGCCGGGAGGCCCGGATGAGCCCCAGGCCCATCCACCCCAGCATCCCGGCCCCCATGAGGGCCACGACGCCCAGGATCGCCGGGCGGTGCAGCCAAACCCCCACCCCGGCCAGGAGCAGCAGCACCAGGGCCGCCTCCAGGAGGGCGTGCCCCAGGATGATCAGGGGGCCCGCCCAGAAACCCCGCCGGGCCGCTTCGCCCACGGTCACGGTGAGCAAGGGGCCGGGCATCAGCGCCCCCGATAAGGCCACTATGAAGGAAGTGGCGGGAATGCCGGCCACCAGCCAAAAATCCATAAATTCCTTTCCTTCCGCCAGGGCTGCAACTATAATATCCTATCATACAGGCCTTTGATAAACCAAGGAAAATCGGGAACCTGGCCGGTATCCGAGGGTGCTTGAGGTTATTTTGCCGTGACGGGCTAGTGTTGTGTCCCGGATATAGCTTACAAAATTCTCGGAGGATTTCTATTTGGCTAAACCCGGGTTATTAAGTGCAAGTTTTTCTGTAGCCGCAGGCTTCAGCCTGCGCTCTCCCCGGCAAAAGGGTTTTAGCGCAAGCTAAAGCTTGCGGCTACCAAAAGCTAATTCTTGCTCTGTATCATGCCAATAATGGAACCGGACTTTTGGAAAGATATTCATAGGACACCACACTAGTATGGCGTTTCAGGAATACCGTGCATAAGTCGAGGGATTTTTCCTCCCCCTTGAGGGGGGAGGGTTAGGGTGGGGGTGGCAATTTTCTTTGCAAATACCTTCGTCTTATCACCCTCCCCCCAACCCCCTCCCCAAGGGAGGGGGAGTTTAAAGGCCCGGATGAAAGGTATTTTCGAAACATGATACTATGCCGCGGCACCAGCCCCCAGGCGCCAAGCACGCCAAGGAGGAGGGCAGCCGGGAGGTTGGGTTGCACTGCGCCCCTCATGGCATGTTAATCTTTGCGATCTTTGCGCCTTGGCGTGAGAAAAGGTCTGGAGCCTCATGAAGGGTAGCCATTCCAAAAAGAAGACCCGCACCAGTTCCTTCGGCACGCCGGGGAAGATCTCCCACGATTCGTCAGCCTTTTATGCCGGGAAACTATATTCCCAAATGCCCCAAGAATCCGCTGGTCCTTATGAGGAGAACCCCATCCCGGAGGCGAACCTCAACCGCATTTTTTGCCAGTCCTCGGAAGAAATGGCCGAACTCCCGGATCAGAGCGTTCACCTGATGGTCACTTCGCCCCCTTACAATGCCGGCAAAGATTACGACCGGGATTTCACCCTGGCGGAATACCTGGAATTCTTAAGCCGGGTCTGGCGGGAGGTCTACCGGGTGCTGGTCCCCGGCGGCCGGGCCTGCGTCAACATCGCCAACCTGGGGCGCAAACCTTATATTCCCATCCACTCCTATATCATCCAGGGGATGCTGAGCCTCGGCTTTTTGATGCGAGGGGAGATCATCTGGAACAAGGGCTCCAGCGCTTCGCCTTCCACGGCCTGGGGGAGCTGGCGCTCGCCGGCCAATCCGACGCTCAGGGACGTGCACGAATACATCCTGGTCTTCGCCAAATCCGGCTTTTCCCGGAAAAACCCGGAGAAGCGCCCCGCCACCATCTCCCGGGACGATTTCTTGGAGTTCACCAAGAGCGTCTGGACCTTCCCGGCCGTCTCCGCCCGCCAGGTGGGCCACCCGGCCCCCTTCCCGGTGGAACTGCCCCACCGCCTCATCCAGCTTTATACCTATGAAGGGGAAGTAGTTCTTGACCCCTTCATGGGCTCCGGTCAGACGGCCATCGCCGCGCTCCAGGGGGATCGCCGTTATGTGGGCTATGAAATCGAACCCCAATACGTCCGCCTGGCGGAAAAGCGGATAAAGCAATTTATCCGGGATTTTAAGGCACCCACCCTTTTTGACCTAATTGATTTGGAACAACCGGGTATGTAATTAGGCAAGGCTCGGCCTGGAAAGGAGTATGAAAATGATATCTAAGTTATCATTTAATGTTTTAGTTATGTTATTAATTTCAGGGTGTGCAACAATCCAAGATGTTAATCTTGCAAGAATGCACATTAATAATGTTTGGAGGTCGGAAGATCAAAAGATAAAATTGGATATTGGCACAAAAACATTTGATGCTTCCTATGACATGACATACGAAGCAGTCATAAGAACTTTATTAAAACTTGGCTTTTTGATTGAAAAGCAAAAGACTGAAGCCGGGGTAATATATGCAATCGCACAAGCACCAACGCCTTTATCGGAAGCGGAATGGAATGAGGTTAAAATGGTTGAAGAACCAAAAACTAAGAAAATGGCCTCTCAATATTTAGGATTAAGTTCAATATTCGCCGGTCTCCATACTGACGGTGTGGAAGTTCATGTTTTATCATTTATTCAGCCTGCTGATAAAGGGACGCGCGTTTCATTTGAATATATTTTATTAGATCACAAAGCCGAGGCAATGGGGTTAAACCCAAAAACATATGCTCCACCTACGGCCGCGAGAATAGGAACTGTTAAGGCTTTTAAAGAACTTGATCAGCAGATGCTACTTTTAAATAAAAGTTCTTTAAAGAATAAGTAAGATGTATTTGTATGGTTAGAAAAATGTAGGGTGGGCACTGCCCACCATATTAAATATCTTTAAATTACCGTGAATAGCGGCACGGGGAGGCCCGACGGGCCGAAGGCCCATGAAGAACTGGTCAAAAATAACGGTGGGCGGTGCCCACCCTACCTGGAAAACCTAAATGGACAAAATCGTCATCGAAGGTGGAATTCCCCTGCAAGGGGAAGTGGTCATCAGCGGGGCCAAGAATGCGGCGCTGCCCATCCTGGCCGCCACCCTGCTGGCCCCGGGGGTGCACCGGCTCTACAACGTCCCCCCCCTGGCCGACATCCGCACCACCAGGCGGTTGCTCGCGCGCATGGGGGTGACGTTCCCTGAAAGCGAACCCGAAAAGGGCGGACACGCAGGTCCGCCCCTACAGGCTGGCCGCCCGAAGGGACATGCGGGACCCGCCCCTGAGGGTGCAGGGCCAGGCACCCCTGAATGCCCGCCGCTGCATGGTGAATGTCTCACCGGGCCGGCCGAGACGGAAATCTCGGCGGAAGGAGAGAGTCCCCTGCTGGTGGACACCAGCGACCTCACCGGGTTTGAGGCCCCCTACGAAATGGTGAAGACCATGCGGGCCGCGGTCCTGGTCCTGGGGCCCCTGGTGGCCCGGGCCCGCCAGGCCCGGGTGTCTCTGCCCGGCGGCTGTGCCATCGGCGCCCGGCCCATCGACCTGCACCTCAAGGGCCTGGAGGCCATGGGGGTGCGCATCGACCTGAACCAGGGCTACGTGGAGGCCACCGCCCCGCGCCTGCACGGGGCTGAAATCTATTTTGACACCACCACGGTCACCGGCACCGAAAACCTGCTGATGGCCGCCACCCTGGCCAAAGGCACCACCGTCATCAAGAATGCCGCCATGGAACCCGAGGTGGGCGACCTGGCCCGGTTTCTCACGGCCATGGGCGCCGAGATCGAGGGCATCGATACGGAAGTCCTCACCATCCACGGCGTGAAAGAACTGAAACCCGCCACCTACGCCATCATGCCCGACCGCATCGAAGCCGGCACTTACCTGGCCGCGGCCGCCATCACCAATGGCCAGGTCACCCTGGTGAACGCCCCGGCCCCGCACCTCACGGCGATCCTCGGGAAATTCACCGAGGCCGGCCTGCGCCTGGCCGCCGAACCCGGGCGCATCACCGTGCTTCCCGGCGGGACCCTCACCGGCGTGGACGTCCGCACCCTCCCCTACCCCGGCTTCCCCACGGACATGCAAGCCCAGTTCATGGCCCTGATGAGCGTCGCCCGGGGTGTTTCGGTCATCACCGAAACCATCTTCGAGAACCGCTTCATGCACGTGAGTGAACTCAAGCGCCTGGGCGCGGACATCACCGTGTCCGGCAACCTCGCCGTGGTCCGGGGCCGGCGTGGGCTCAAGGGCGCGCCGGTCATGGCCACCGATCTCAGGGCCAGCGCCTGCCTGATCATCGCCGCCCTGGCCGCCCAGGGTATCACCGAAGTCCACCGGGTCTACCACCTGGACCGGGGCTACGCCAACCTGGTGGAAAAACTCGCCGCCCTGGGGGCGCACATCAAAAGGATGGCGGCGTGAGAATTGGGGGAGGGGGCTAAGGGCCGCAGACCCACTTACAATCCTCCCCCAAACCCCCACCCCCAATCCCTTAAGTTTCTTGGCCGGTTAAGGCGGGGCCGCTGGCCCCGCCTTAACCGGCCAACTTAAAGGGGGTTGGGAGGGGAGTTGTAGGGGCACGGCTTGCCGTGCCCTGGGCGAGGGGACGCAGGCGAGGGCGCCTGCTCCACGCCCCCCGGCCCCCCCTCAATTCCCATCCATCAATTCCCTGAAACTCAATATTGAAGGAAAATCCGGGGATTTTTCCGGGGGCAGTTGGGAGCTGGAGGCGGCCTTGAAGAACGGGTATTTCACCCCGAACTGTCGGGCCGCGGCCAGGGCCTCGGCGTTGTCGTCCACCAGCAGGGTCCGGGCCGGGTCAAAGGCCAGTTGGGTTCCCAGGGTCTCCCAGAACCGGATTTCTTCCTTGGGAAACCCCAGGTCGAAGGAGGAGAACACTTCGTCGAAGTAGCCCAGGAGCCCGGTGTGGTCCATTTTCAGGCGCAGGGTCTTCCAGTGGGCGTTGGTGACCAGGGCCACCTTTTTGTCGATCCGGCGCAAAAACTGCAAAAACTCCCGGGCGTCCGGGTGCACCTCGATGAGATGGCGAATGCTTTCCTTCAGGGCCGGGATGTCCAGGTCCAGTTCCCGGGACCAGAAATCAATGTCGGTCCAGTTCAGGGTGCCGGCTTCCTGGTGGTAGCGGCCAAAGACCCATTTCCGGGCTTTTTCCAGGGGCATCCCCCGACGCCGGGCGTATTCCTCGGGCACCAGGGTCTCCCAGAAATAGTCGTCAAAATGTTTATCCAGCAGGGTGCCGTCCATATCCAGGAGCACCCAGGCTATCTCCTGCCAGGGAAAAGGCATCAGGAATCCTTCCTTATAAGGTAGGGGCGCAATTCATTGCGCCCTAAAAGGCGCGATAAATCACGTCCCTAACCAGTGTCTCTATAATTGTCATCAACCATGGCATATTAAGGGCACGGCGCCGTGCCCCTACGATACCCACCACGGAATTTTATCAGACATAAAGGTCGCGGCCTTGCGTAACTAATCTTTTCGCCATTCCTTGCCACCTGCAAATGTAGGGGCACGGCTTGCCGTGCCCTCACAGCGGCCAGGGTCTGAAGACAGTTATTATAAAATTTTCCCTCATTTTTCAACCGCCCGCCCTTGATCCGAACCTGGAAGTGATTATGTTTATATATTAAAAAAAATCTGGAGGAGGTTTAGATATATGCCTATCATTTTCCGAGAGCCGGGTTGGGAACCCCTCCGGGAACTGGAACAACTCCAGCGCCGTATGGACCGCCTGTTTCAAAGCGGCTTCGGCCTGGAAAGGGCCCCCTGGCGGGTGGGAGTCTATCCCCTGGTGAACGTCTCCGAAGACCGGGACCATATCTATGTCCGGGCCGAACTGCCCGGGGTCAAGAGCGAAGATCTGGACATCACCATCCAGGATAACAGCCTGATTCTCCGGGGCGAGCGCAAGATCGCCACCGAAGAAAAGCAGGTGAATTTCCACCGCCGGGAGCGGGAATCCGGCTTTTTCCGGCGGGTGGTGGCCCTGCCCACCCTGATTCACCCCGATAAGGTGGATGCCACCTTCAAGGACGGCATCCTGACCGTTAAGCTGGCCAAACCCGAGGCCGCGAAGCCGCGCCAGATCAAAGTGAAGGTTGCTTAAAGGAGGCTGATGCTATGGCGGAAAAAGAACTGCAACCCAAGGCCAAGGCGGAGGTCCCCACCACCGCGGAGCGGGTCCGGCCGGGCCGGGTCTTCCTGCCGGCCGTGGATATCTTCGAAACCCCGGAAGCCCTGGTGCTGGTGGCGGATATGCCCGGCGTCTCCGGCGACAAAGTGGCCCTGGACCTGAAGGAAAACCACCTCATCATCTCGGGGGAGGTGGGCCCACCCATGGGCGAAGGGGAAACCATGGTGGAACAGGAGTACTTTACCGGAGACTTCCACCGGGAATTCCACCTGGGTAGCATCATCGACCAGACCAAGATCGATGCCGCCATGAAGGACGGCGTGCTGCGCCTGGTCCTCCCCAAAGTGGAAAAAGCCAAACCCCGGAAGATCCAGGTGAAGGTAGGGTGATGATTTGAGGGGAGGGCCGGGGGAGTTTTTTGTAAGTGTTCCCCCGCCCTCCCCTACAACTCCCCGCCCCAACCCCCTTTAAGTTTTGGCCGCAGCGGCCGGCCCGATGGGCCCGACCGCTGCGGCCACATTTTTAACTTAAGGGATTGGGGGTGGGGGTTTGGAGGAGGGGGTAAGGGCCAGTGGCCCTTAGCCCCCTCCTCCAAAATTCTCAATACCTCCCCGGCTGCTCTTCCTTCTCCAGGGTGTCGAAGCGGGTGAATTTATCCCGGTAGGCAAGTTTAACGGTGTGGCCGCTCGGACCGTTTCGCTGTTTGCCGATCTTGATTTCCGCAATACCTTTGTCAGGGGAATCTTCCCGGTAGATTTCATCCCTATATATGAACAGAACTACGTCGGCGTCCTGTTCGATGGCCCCGGATTCCCGCAGGTCGGCCAGTTGCGGCCGCTTGTTGGGGCGCTCTTCCACCCGCCGGTTGAGCTGGGACAGGGCGATCACCGGCACCTTGAGCTCCTTGGCCAGGGCCTTGAGCGACCGGGAAATTTCCGAGATTTCCTGTTCCCGGCTGGGCGCATTCGCCCGGCCCCGCATCAACTGCAAATAATCTATGATTACCAGTTCTAACTTTCCTTCGGCCTTGAGGCGCCGGCACTTGGCCCGGATCTCCAGGACCGTGGCGGCCGGAGTGTCGTCGATATAGATGGGGCAATCCAGCAATTTCCCCGCCGCCTCCTGAAGTTGGGCCCATTCATCGCCGGTGAGAAAGGCAGCCCGGCGCAGCTGGGAGGCATCCACCTCCCCGACGCTGCTCAGCAGCCGGCGCACCAACTGCTCCTTGGACATTTCCAGGGAAAAAAGAGCCACCGGCACCTGGGGTTTTTCGTAGGCCGCGTAAAAGGCGATGTTCAGGGCCAGGGCGGTTTTGCCCATGCTGGGGCGGGCGGCGATGATGATCAGGTCGCTGGGCTGGAACCCGGCGGTGTAATTGTCCAGGTCGATGAAGCCGCTGGGGATTCCGGTAATGGCGTCTTTCTGACTCCAGATGGACTCCAGGGTGGCGATTTCCTTGTTGACCAGCTCCTCGATGGGCTGAAAGCCCAGGCGGATCTTGGCTTCCGCCACCTCAAAGACCCGGTGCTCGGCCCAGTCCAGAAATTCTTCCACATTTTCCACGGGATTGAGGCAGGCGCCGGCGATCTCCTGGGAGCATTCCAGCAGGCGGCGCAGCACCGCTTTGTCGTGCACCAGGCGGGCATAGTAATCCACGTTAGCCGCGGTCCCCACCTGTTGGCTCAAGCCCGCCAGGAACACCGGCCCGCCCGCGCCCTCCAGTTGCGCCCGCTCGTGGAGCAGAAAGGTCACCGTCTTCAGGTCCACCGGCTCATGACGGTTGTAAAGGTCGATGATGGCTTGAAAGATGCGCTGATGGGCTTCCCGGTAAAAATCCCGGGGGGCCAGCATATCCGCCACCCGGTCCAGGGATTCCGGCCGAAGCAGGATGGCCCCCAGGACCGACTGCTCCGCCTCCAGGTTGGCAGGCGGAGTGTTGCCGGCAAGCCCGGTGGGACGTTCGGGGGATACGGCTGACATGCGGCTCATAGCCACCTCCCGGGTAGTCCAGGAAATGATAAATTTTTTGCAGAGTGGCACCGCCGCTGGCGGGATAACGCCAGCGGGCGCCCGGCAACCAAGGGACGCGCTCCCACTATAGCCGACCTGAACAGCAAATTACAGTGGAATTAGATGGACCCGCGCAGGTTTTTTGGGGGACCAATAATCTGGGCCAAATGGCTAAGGTGCCCAAGCAAAACTTGACCACAATTCCGATCCCAAGCGGGAGCGTGGGAACGAGGATAATTTTTGAACCCTATAAAGGGGGTTGGGAGGGGAGTTGTAGGGGCACGGCTTGCCGTGCCCTGGGCGGGTGACTGTACGGGTGACCCGCCGGGTCGCCCTTACCCCGGCCCTCCCCTCAAAATTTGCTCCGACCCGGATTACGACCCTTCCGGCACCACTTCCACCTTGAGCTGGGTCTTGACCTCCGGGGCGAGGCGCACCGTGATCTCATAGGTGCCCAATCTTTTGATGGGCTCCGGCAGTTCCAGTTGCTTGCGATCGATCGCAAAGCCCTGGGCCGCCAGGGCTTCGGCGATCATGGCGCTGGTGACCGAACCGTAGAGACGCTCCATTTCCCCCACCCGCTGGGGGATCGTCAGGGTGACTGCCGCCAGCCGGGCGACCTGGGCCTGGGCGGCCTCCTTTTCCTTGAGAACCTGCACCGCCTGTCGTTTGCTTAGCTGTTCCACCCGGGTCAGGTTGCCGGCGGTGGCTGCCAGGGCCTTGCCCTGGGGAATGAGAAAGTTCCGGGCATAACCCGGGGCCACGTCCACTACCGTGCCGGCCGGCCCCAGGGGGGCGACATGTTCCGTCAGAATGACTTTCAACGCACTTCCTCCTCACGCATCCTGGGGCCGGTGCAACCGCCGGAAATCCAGCCAGAGGTCCATCAGCCCTAAAATCATAATCACGATGAATATGGGATTCATGAACAAGATGAGATACCCCACCAGCCTGAGAAACCAGGGGATCTGCAGCCGGTGGAAAAGGGCCGCCATCACCGCCATGCCCTGGCAGAAATAGAGAAAGCCGAGCAAAAACAACAAATTCAGGCTGATCAGGCGAATGGCCGACACCGGCGCGAGGAGCAGAAAGCCCGCCCCCAGAACCAGAAAAATGAGCCATTCGGGGTTAAACCACAGAAACAGGGGCGGCTCCGCGTCCACCCAATCGAACCACTGGGAGAGGCGCCGGCCCAGCACCGTGTTGACCCAGGCCACCAGGGCGGTATTGATGACCACCATGCTGGGCAGGATCTGGGCCAGCCGGGAGCGAATTTCTTCGGCAGACGCGCCCAGGGTCTGCAGGCCCTGGCTCCCCACCCCGGTCCCTTCCATCACCTTGTCCAGCACCGCCAGGATCTCCTGGGTCTTCTGGGTCCACTGGGCCACGGGGGACACCCCCAGGTATAAGGCTTGCCCCAGAAAAAAGGCCAGCATGCCCAGGACCAGGACCGTCACGGTAACCAGAATGGCCCTGGGGGCAGGCCAGCCTCGATTTTGCAGGGCCCCGAGGCAGAGGCCGATGAGCAACATCTCCCCCAGACCCAGATGCTCCGTTACCGTTTCCAGACCCGGGTTGCGGGAGACCACCAGGATGGCGGCGGCCAGGGCCAGGAGGCAGGCAGGCCAGGTCCCCAGGCGTCTGCCCACCAGCAAGACGGGCAGGGGCATCAATCCCCCCAGCAGCAGGTAAGCCAGGGGATGGTGCTGCCCCCCGATAAAGAGCAGCATCAGGGAAACCAGGCCGAGAGACCAGATGAGGAGCCGGTTTCCTGGCAATGGTTGCCTCCCTGAAGACCTTACGAGGGTGACAACGTGGGCACGTAAGGCATCAGTGCCAGGAGCCTTGCCTGTTTAATGGCCCGGGTGAGATGCCGCTGGTGGCGAGCGCAATTTCCCGAAATGCGCCGGGGAATGATCTTGCCGCGTTCCGTGACAAACTGCCTCATGGTATTGACGTCCTTGTAATCAATGGGCAGTTTGGCGTCCACGCAGAAACGGCAGACTTTTCGCCGGACGTAAAATTGCTTCCGTTTACGACGGGGCATTACAGGCATAGGGCTCACTCCTCCTCAGACTGGGATGCGGGCGGGGTTTCGGTTTCCTCCGGCTCCCCGGGAGGGGTTGCCGCCTGGGCCTGAGCTTCCTCGGCCACAGCCTCAGGAACTTCTGGTTCAGGCGGCGGCGACGCCGCCACCTGCTTGGCCGCCCGGGCGGCAGCTTCGGCCTGCAATGCTTCCAGGTCTACTTTGTCAGACTTTTTGATGGTTTGATACCGGATGACCCGGTCGTCAATCCGGTAGTTGCGTTCCAATTCCTTCACCGTGGCCGGCAGCCCGGCAAAATCGGCCATCAGATAATAGCCCCGGCCGGTTCCCTTGACCTTGTAAGCCAGCTTGCGGCGGCCCCAGTCATCCACCCCTACCAGGACACCACCCTGGCCGGTGATAATGCGGCTAAACTTCTCCACCGTGGCTTTGATTTCTTCGTCCGGAAGGTCGCCATGGACCACCCAGACCGACTCATATCGGCGCATTCTGCCGCCTCCTTATGGATATTAGAGCCCCGGACCCACCCGGGCCGGAGCAAGGAGCGATGATAACAAGATTTTTTATCAAAAAAGGCCGGCCTTGTCAACCGCCAGCCCCCCGGGCGGCGCCGGCGCCGCAACTCCGTAAAAAAAAGGGTGGCCCGGGCCACCCTTTTTGCCACAGTTATTGCTCGGAGCAGAAAATAATTCCCATTCACCTCCCCTAAAGCGGAAGGGAGTAAAAAGTAAGGAAATTTTTGGTGCGCCGGTTACTAAATTTAGCCGCAGGCTTCAGCCTGCGCAAAAAGCCTCTCCTCTGCCTGAACGGGATTAAGCGCAGTCTAAAGGCTGCGGCTACAAAAAAACCAGCGAATGCGTTTTGCCCCTGAACTGTCAGGAGCACCGGCTTCCCGTTACTGGACGTTGAAATAGGTATCCCGGGAAGCGCTGCCATAACTGCTCATCACCCGCTCGGTGACCGTGTACGAGCCGGGAGCGGCATTATTCGGCAAAGTGTAAGCGACCGAATCGGAAAAAGTGCCGTTGGCATTGGTCACCTGGGTCTGATAGGGCTGCCCCAACAGATTCCCCCGGTAGCGCACCTCCCGCACCAGGCTCACGGAAGTGGGGGCGTTGCTGGGGCTGAGAATGGTGTAAGTCATCGCCAGATTCACCTGTTGGCCCGGAGCCACCGTGGCGGGATTGGCGCTCACGTTGTCGATGGACACCATGTTTCCCTGGGAGGGGTTGTAATTATAATTCTGGGCCGCGGCCCGGGCGGAGGATATCTCGCTGTTCCGGTGTTCGGCATAGAGATAGCCGCCGACCCCGCCCAGCAAACCTCCGGCGGCCGCGCCCACCCAGGCCCCGGTGGCCGGAGCGCCGGTGGCCGCACCGATGATGGCGCCGACGGCCGCGCCGGTGGCTGCACCTCCAAGAACGCCCGCGCCCGCGGATTGCCCAGGGGAATAGTATCCGCTCTCGGTCACGCAACCCGCCATGGTTGCGCCGACAACCAACACCAAGGCAACTACCAACGCTTTTCTGATCATATATCATGCCTCCTGGATGTCATAACGCTCCCCTGGAGAAGCGTTGCCGAACTCTTTGCCGCTATCGTTTAATAAATAAGTCGTTTTTTTTATTGCGCAAGTTATTGGAGGTTCCCGGTTTTTAGCCAACCGCTACCCCTCCCGGCCCACCTCCACCCGGACCTTGTCCAGGATGCCGTTCACAAAGGCCCCGGAGACTTCGGTGCCGTATTTCTTCGCCAACTCCACCGCTTCGTTGATCACCACCTTGGCGGGAATGCCGGGCTGATACAGCAGCTCATAAATGGCCAGCCGCATCAGGTTCCGGTCCACCGCCACCATGCGCTCCAGGCGCCAGTGCTCCGAATAGCGGACAATGAGGGAATCCAACTCCTCTAGATGGGTGGCCACCCCCAGCACCAATTCCTTGAGATAGCGAGGGACCCGGTGGGGCTTTTGAAAATGTTCCCAGAACCGCACCAGGTCTTCCTCCCGGCGCTGCCCGGCAAATTCCGCCTGGTAGAGAACCTGCAAAGCCAGTTCCCGGCAGCGGCTGCGGGAGTAGGACCCCAAATACCTCAGACCCCCAAGTCTTTCAGGAGATTGACCATTTCGATGGCCGCTTCCGCGGCCGCATAGCCCTTGTTGCCGGCCTTGCTCCCGGCCCGCTCGATGGCCTGCTCCAGGGTGTCGGTGGTGAGGATGCCGAAGGTGATGGGCACCCCGGTCTCCAGGGTTACCTGGGCAATGCCCTTGCTCACTTCCGCGGCCACATAATCAAAATGCGGGGTCGAGCCCCGGATCACCGCCCCCAGGCAGATCACCGCATCATGAGCCTTGGATAGGGCCAGGCGCTTGGCTGCCAGGGGGATCTCCCAGGCCCCGGGCACCCGCACCACAATCAGATCCTCTTCCCGCACCCCCTTGCGCCGCAAACTGTCCAGGGCCCCTTCCAGCAACCGCTCCGTGATAAAAGAATTGAACCGGCTCACCACCAGGGCGAACTTCAACCCTTCCCCAACGAGCTTGCCTTCCACCGTCCGCATTGGCATCCCTTTCGAGTTAAGAAGGTGATTTGAGGGGAGGGCCGGGTGACCACTGGTCCCCCGCCCTCCCCTCAAACTCCCCTCCCCAC
>Ga0315281_10006725_pt1 | contig 16308 bp, 21 predicted proteins | sample YL17G07_0_MG_FD_204540 | JGI IMG/M metagenome (GOLD analysis project Ga0315281, IMG submission 204540) | Sediment microbial communities from Yellowstone Lake, YNP, Wyoming, USA - YL17G07_0 | ecosystem: Environmental > Aquatic > Freshwater > Lake > Sediment | place: USA: Wyoming | collected... | reverse complement strand
AGACGAGCTGACAAGCCAGAATGTTGATGGTGTTGGTGTTTTGGCGTTTGAAAGCAATGCGGACCCAACCACAGCTAACGCAGCGGCACAAGACATAAGCGACAATGGCCGTTACAGCCTGACATTGGCAGCTGATGCCGATGGCAAGTCTTATGACATTTACGTAAGTGGTTACAGCACAAGCTAGGGCTTCATGTGAATTGTAGGACGTGCCGAGCATGGCTCCTCCGGCCGTCCACATTATTCTTCCTGCATTTTATTATATTTCAATCAAAATCGCCCTTGCTGGCGCTCCATCGCAGTCTATCTTCAACGGCAGGCCGACAAAAATATATTCCCCCTGCTTGACCTTGCTCAGATCCAGAGACTCGAAAATGATTGTGCCGCTGTTAATAATTTTTTTATGCACCTCTTTGTTGCCTATGGAAAGGCAGTCTATACCCACGGTTTTTATTTTCCTTTCAACAAGATAATCTGCAGCATCCTCTGCCAGGCAAATACAATCCTTGCCAAATTTTTTTGCAATATTCAAGGAATTTTTTGTCTTGAGCAAAATTATGTCGCCTTTTTTTACATCAAATCTTTCCAAATTCATTGCTGCCAAATTTTTTCCACAGTGCGTCAAATCCAGGACCTTGCATTTTCCGTAAAATGAATCAAGCGGTATTTTTGACATGCTCCAGCCGCCGTTTTGTATATGCAGCTTGGTGTCAACATGCGTTCCCGTGTGCGAGCCTAGAACAATCCGTGAGACGTTGGAAGAATTCTGGGGTATTTTTTTGAAAGGCTTTATCTCAACCCTTGGATCGGTTGGATAGGTTGGCATGCCTTCCCTCACTTCCATGGTTATGTCGTATATCATCATTTCCTCTCCACAGTATGGCCGCCAAATTTATTTCTCAATGCAGCTACAAGCTTGGACGTAAATGATTCCTTCATCCGGGATTTGATACGCTCATCCAAGGCCATGGCTATAACGGAAAATGTTGCATCCCTGCCCTTGGCCTCTTCCACTATTTTCATGACAAGGTCCTCGGTTTCGCCACGCACGGCCCCTTTCACACCATCAAAATTATCCTCCCTCAAAACATCTTCGCAAAGTTCTAGCAGCCTTGACCTTATCAGCGCCCCGTTGTTCCATACGCTGGCAACATCGGCAAGATTTATTTCATAACAAGATTTTGATAAAAATTCAAATCCCTCTGCATAGGCTTGCATCAATGCATATTCAACCGCATTGTGCACCATCTTGACAAAATGGCCTGAGCCACTTTTGCCAGTGTAGCAAACACCATCCTTTGCCGCAAGCGCTTCAAACACGGCTTTAGTTTTTTCATACACCTCCCTATCGCCGCCGATTGTAAAGGAAGCCCCCTCCTTTGCCCCTTCCAGGCCACCGCTCGTTCCGGCATCAAGAAACTGAATACCATTTTTCTTCAATTGCTCATAATGCAAAATTGAATCCTTATAATTGGAATTTCCGGCATCTATCAAAACATCGCCTTTTGACAAGGATGCTGTCAAGCTTGCTATAACATCATCCACAGGCTTGCCATGCGGCACCATAATAAAAATAGTCCTCGGGGCATACAACATTTTTAAAAATTCTACGAAATCATTTGCAATCTTTATGCCATTCTTTTTTGCTTCTTCCCTGGCTGCTTTGTCTATGTCATATCCTATAACATCAAAATCCCTTGACAAGTTTGAAGCCATTAGCCTTCCCATCTTTCCCAGACCTATGAAACCAACCTGCATGTCTTTCACCTCTTTAAATTATCTCTTGCAACCATGTAGGCACCAAGCAATCCTATATCATCGCCCAGCTCGGTAGGCACAACCCTCGGCACATCATTTATGGCATATTTGCCTATCTCTTCTTTTGACGGTATGACTATCTTGAACCTGTTCAATCCTATAGAACCCATCACTACAATTGCGTCCAGATAAAAAACATTTACAATGTTGCCAATACCATGCGCGTTATAATCTTTTATAACCTCTACAATATCTCCTGCATTTTTATCATTGCTATCATACATATCAAAAAATTCCTTTGCATCAATCTTCCTTTTAAGAAACTTTTCTGATAAAAGCTCTATGCCATAGCCAGAGGATTGCGCTACCCAGCAGCCATACTTTCCACAGGAACATTTGTTCGCCCTTTCCAAATCCCTCTCCAGAACAATATGGCCAAACTCGGCACTTGCTTCGCGTATCACATTCCCGTCTGCAACAACACCGACACCAATGCCAGTGCTAATTGTCAAAAGGCAAAAGTTCTTTAATTTTTTACCAATACCCAGTTTCAACTCAGCCCTGACTGCTGCCTTCATATCATTTTCCACAAAAATAGGTTCTTTAACATCATCCTTCAGTCCAGCCACAACATCCATACTTGATGATATGTGCATGGGCGGTGCTGCTAGTAGCATATTATTCCTAACAGGCCCGGGCAGGCCAAGGGAAACAGCCAGTATGTTTTGCGGCTTGTAGCCCAAGGAAAAAAATTCCTCCCTCATTTTTTTTGATATGCCCTTGATCTGTTTAAAAAATTCTTGCGGGCTTCCTTTTATTGTTTTGCAAGAACTGCAGGCAGGTTTGTTGATATGATTTTCAATATCAATCAAGGCTCCCCTTATGTTGGTGCCGCCAACATCATAGCATTCCACGAATCCCTGCATAACTAAAACCATAATTTTAGAGAATATATATTTATTGAAACAACGAAACACATATTATGGCTGAAAAAGTGAAAAGGCTTTACAGGTCTGGTAAGGAAAAAATAATCGGCGGTGTGTGTGGTGGGCTGGCCGAATACTTTTCTGTGGACCCAACCCTCATAAGGCTGCTGTGGGTATTTTTCATCCTTGCCTTTGGTACAGGCCTGCTTGCCTATATCATTGCGTGGATTATAATCCCTAAAAATCCTAGACACAAGTGGTGAGCTTGTTAACACTAGTGCAGTCAGTGATACTTGGCATACTACAGGGTTTGACCGAATGGCTTCCTGTTTCTAGCTCGGGCCATTTGGTTTTAGCACAGAGGATTTTAGGTGTGAACGTACCGGTTGCTTACGACGTCTTGCTACATATAGGCACGCTGCTACCTGTAATTTTTATTTTTAGGAAAGATTTGTTTGAAATAATAAAATCTTTTGCCAGGTTTGACAGAAAGAAAAAAAGTTTTAATTTTGGAGTAATGATAATAATTGCGAGCATCGTTACAGGTGTAATAGGTTTTTCATTTCTGAAATTTTTCGAGTCGCTTTTCACCAGCATCGCAGCAGTCAGCATAGGCTTCATCATCACAGGCTTGTTTCTGCTGGCATCAAAATTTTTTCATGGCAATCGTAAGATTGGCTTGGTGGATGCATTGATTGTTGGCTTGGCGCAGGGGGTGTCAATAGCTCCGGGCATATCTAGAAGCGGTATGACAATCTCAGCCGGCTTGATAAGAAAAATCGATAAGAAAATGATATTCACTTTTTCATTCCTTTTATCTATAATTGCAATAATTGGCGCGCAGGTTGTTGAGATGAAGAATCTTGATTTGGTGAATATCGATAGCGTCACAAACTTGTTGGTCGGCGTAATAGCTGCAGCATTGACCGGTTATGCAGCAATAAAAATTTTGCTAAAAACTCTCATTTCAGACAAGTTTTATGTGTTTGCTTTTTATTGTTTTGCAATTGGTTTGGCAGCAATGATCTTGTAATCAATCAAATTTTTATAGTCAATAAAAAACCAAAAATAAAAAGCTTTAATATTAAAAGTTAATTAATATAATGACCATGGAACCGGCCATCGAAATTTTAAATTTGACCAAGGAATTTGGCAAAATTAAGGCTGTTGATAATCTTAGCCTGAAAATAGAGCATGGCGAGGTTTTTGGATTGCTTGGTCCCAATGGGGCTGGAAAAACAACTATCCTAATGATGCTGACCACATTGGTTAATCCAACTGACGGGACGGCAAAGGTAAACGGTTTTGATATAAAAAAAGAGGCTGACAAGGTAAGGAAATCCATAGGAATTGTTTTCCAGGATCCTTCTTCTGATGATATTCTGACTGGGTATGAAAACCTGAAACTTCACGCAATGCTATATGGTATCCCGGACAAAACAGTGGAGGAAAAAATTACCGAGGTTTTAAGACTTGTGGATTTGGAGGACAGGAAGAAAGAGCTGTTGAAAAATTATTCGGGTGGGATGAGGAGAAGGCTTGAGATTGCAAGGGGATTGATGCATCAGCCTGCTGTTTTGTTTTTGGACGAGCCCACCTTGGGACTGGATCCCCAAACCCGCGAGCACATTTGGGAATACATAAGAAAACTTGCAAGCGAGAAAAAAATGACGATCATCCTGACAACCCACTACATGGAAGAAGCGGATTTGCTTTGCAACAGGATTGCGATCATTGACAAGGGAAAGATAGTTGCCCTTGACACGCCTGGCAACTTGAAAAAAATAATCGGCGGCGACATAATTAGAATTAAATCCCCAGCGCCGAACATAGAAGCCATAAAGAAACTGGATTTTGTGAAAAAGGTTGAAATGGTCGATAAGACTGTTTCGATAACCGTTGAAGGCGCCAGAAAGCACTTGCCAAAAATTCTCGAAACGATTGGCAAGGTTGATTCCGTTTACGTGCGCGAGCCAACGTTAAATGACGTTTTTCTCCATTATACAGGGCAGGAAATCAGGGATACCGAGGCCGAGGGCGGATGGGTTCAAAGGGCGATGAATGTAAGGACAAGAGGGAGATAGAATGGGAAATCTAAAGGCAATCTATGCAATGTGGTACAGGGAAATCAGGGTTTTTCTCAGGGAAAAATCAAGGATAGTCGCATCGATTATCAATCCCTTGTTCTTCCTTTTGATTTTCGGTGGTGGGCTGGGTAATATCGAGGGATTTGGATCAGTCGGCGGCCAGGTTTTTGTTTTTCCCGCAATTGTCGGCATGACGCTCCTCTTCACTTCAATCTTCTTCGGTCTTTACATCGTTTGGGATAGAAAGATCGATTTTTTGAAAGAAGTTCTCGTGGCACCAATCTCCAGGCTTTCGATGTTTGTGGGAAAAATACTCGGGGGCTCTACCGATTCGCTGGTTCAGGCAACGCTTGTTCTTGCATTGGGGGTTTTCATCGGAGTCCATTACACAGTATTGTCAATTCTTCTGTCATTCGGGTTCATGTTTTTGACTACAACAATACTAGTCAGCATAGGCCTGATCATGGGGTCAATGATGGAGTCGCCGGAAGGCTTTCAATTAATAACAAGCTTTGTTGTCTTTCCGATGTTTCTTCTAACACTGTTTCCGTTTGACAAGTTACCCTCTTACCTAGTCCCGTTCGCGTATGCGGATCCCATGACATACGCAGTCGACGGCTTGCGCGGTGTAATGATAGGTGTAAATCACTTCCCGCTTTATGTCGATGCCGGCCTGCTTGCCGTTTTAGCCTGTATTTTCATTGCAATAGGGACTTTTGCATTCAAAAAAATGAAAATCTAGAATTGGCATTTAACGTGTGACATGATTTTATTAGACGAGTATTAGAAAATTAAGATTTTATATTTATTTCTGCCTTCTGAAAACCTTTTCTTCCATATTTGTGTAAATGAAAAAAATGGAATAAATGCTGATAGCTAAAATTAGACTATATAATTTTGTAACATAAACAAAGTTTTTTGGATATGTCATAGAAGGATTAAATTGATGGTTAAGCAAATCAAGTGGCAAGTTAGGGTTGAGAATATGAGCACTAGCCCACATAAAAAAATTCCAAAGAACTTCATAACTAAAAATGAAGGCGATTACGCAAGATGAAATAAATATCAGACGCTTTGCCAAGATTGGTAATTTTATTACATATTCGCGTAAAGCTTCTAGAGCACATAACCAGCAAACAAATGCTGAAATTATTATTATCGTAATTGGTTTGAAATGAACTAAATCTGGTATAACTGTAATCTCATCCCTTACAAATCTTTCACCTCCAACTTGTTCGGATGGATACTTGATTAACGCCCATGTTAAGGTTGATAATACTATAAATCCCGCTATAATTGAAATAGAAGCAAAAATCATTTCTTCATTTTTCATAATCTTCTAATTATAATTAAAATCTAGAGTTTTAATAATTAAGATGCCGGAGTGGTCACTGAATTTGAAGTACAATGTGTGAGACGGGATTTGAAGCCACGAAGAAATTATTTTTCTCTAACCCACTACCCACAAGACCATATGCCCATATGTTTATTCATACCTCAACGCTTCTACTGGTTGCAGATTGGCAGCCCTTCTGGCAGGCAACAGACCTGAAACCGCTCCAATCAAAAGCGAAAATCCTATTACAAGAAAAACTATTTCCGGCGAAATTACTGTTTGCAATCCACCTCCTCCACGTGTTCCAAAAAATCCCATACGCACTCCCAACACAGAAATCAACTCTGACAAAGCTATTCCAACAACCACGCCAATAATTCCGCCAATCAATCCTAGAAGCGCAGATTCAGTAAGGAAAAGTTTCATAACTTCACTGCTAGTCGCGCCCAAAGATTTCAAAACACCTATCTGCCTTGTTCTTTCAATAACTGACATGAACATGGTGTTAGCTATTCCTATTCCTCCTACCAACAGCGATATGCCTGCAATGCCTCCCAAAAAATATGTTATCGTGCTAGTTACAGAGCTGATTGACTGCTGCATTGATAATGCTGATGTAACAGTAAAATCCCGGGTATTGTTTGTGACATGCCTTATCAGCATAAGGTTTTTAGTTAATTGGTTTACTACGGTTTGCACGTCGGCAGACTGAATGATTTGAGCAGATACGGACGAATACTGGTTTGATTCTAGACTGGTGTCAGTAACTTGCCTTGCGTTATCTTTTGGTATGTAAATTACAGACTCGCCTCCGCCTCCTCCAAAGGAAGAACCGCCAGACTGCAATATTCCCACTACTCTAAAGCTGTGCCCGCCTATCATAATTATGCTGTTCAGCTGTAGGTTATGTTTATACAGTCCGTGGGCTACATTATACCCAACTACAGCCGCATACGCATCGCCCGATGAAAGATATCTTCCCGATTCTAGTTTTGTTGTCACCATAAATTTCCAAACAGAGGTGTCGACTCCTTGAATGGACAGTGAGGCAGTTTCTCCGCTGAATGAAACGTCTGCTCTGCCAGAAACGATGCCATCCACATATAGAATGCCAGGAGTTGCTCTTATGGTTCTTATATCACTATCAGTAAGATTCAAAGACGATGATGTCCTAGTTCTTTCACCACCAAAACCAAACCCCCCTCCCGCCCTCTGATAGCCGAGTGTTACACTGATAAGATTCGCACCCAGTCCGCCTAATTGGCTCTGGACGCTTTGCTGCAAGCCTTGTCCTATTGAAACCAACGCTATTACAGATGCAACACCGATGACAATTCCAAGGGCAGTAAGCCAGCTCCTCAATCTCCTATGCGTCAAGCTGTTTAACGACATCAGCATTATGTCATTGTACTTCATACAACCACTTCAAAGGTGAGCAGCATAAGGAGCAATCATTTTTTCTTCTGTTTTCTTAATTTGAAAAACCAAACGAGGAAAACTATTACTGCTGCTACTACAGCAATTAAAATATAAAGAGTGGTTCCGGACAAAAATCCCCTGTTTCTTGTAGCGCTTCCGTCAGTCGCAACTGTGCCGAGATTCAGCGAAATTTGCTTTTGGACAACTTGTCTTGCGCCGCTTGTATCCGAATAAGAAATTTCAACATTGAGATTATTTCCCACAGATCTTACACTCTGGTTCACAGTTGCAGACCTATTCATAAATGCAGATCTAGAAGAGATTTGGAAACTAGCAACGCCAAAATCCCCTGAATTGAGTGTTCCTAAAAATACACTGGTGGCTCCGCTCACTGTAAAATCCTGCTGTTCCGGGATTTTAATAGACACGCTTGTTGCTGGATTGACACCGATGTTCGCGATTGACAAGGAAGTGGTTCCTGCGGACGAATCTTGCACTCCAACGTCAAACTGGGTACTGCCACCAATCTTTATTCCAATCGTTGAGTTTGTATTCTGCTTAGTTCCGGACTTGTCAAAATATTCCAACCTTACGGTCATCGGGTAAACGCCCGGCGTGACAGACGAGCCAACAGAGACGTTTAGGGGAATGGTAATCGAAGATTTGCCGTTCAAAGATGAAATAAACTGTTTGTTACTAATGCCTAACGGAAGTATTTCATTATTTGGCATCTGCCACGATAAGATAATATTGTTAACTGTGTCAGCCCCGTTGTTTGCTATATTGAAATTCAAAACGGTTGTTTCGCCAGCCGCCAAGGTGCTAGGCTCGACTGACGTGACCTGCAGCATAGAAGGAACTTGCACGCTGATGATGGCAACTGGATTTATTTCTCCCGAGCACGAAGATTCAGTGCAATAATCTATGGTAAATCTTGCAGTGTATATTCCCGAAGGTGCTACGTTTGAAACGGAAAATTTGAAGGGAAATGTTGCGGAATCCCCGCCACCCAAGGATCCTATGTTTCCAATGCCGCCCGGTTCAACTGCAATATAAGAACTGTAAGATATTTGGTTGACTATTATGCTAGATGCACCAGTAGTCCCGACATTTTTTAGGGTCAGTTGTAAATAACCATCGTTTCCCGGCGCCACTATAGTCGGGTTTGTTGAAAAGGTAGCCTCTAAAAGCGCTCCTGACGCCAACACTGAATTGGAAAAAAATATTGTTACAAGGATGAATGACAAAACCAATAATGTTTTCTTCATTTTTTACCACCCACTATTCTCCCGTCCTTTATTTGGACTATGTGCTTCGAGTGCGAGGCAATATTCTTATCGTGTGTTACCACAACAACTGTCCTGCCTTCCTTGTTCAACTTCACAAAAATATTCATTATATCGCTTCCCGATTTAGAATCAAGATTGCCAGTGGGCTCGTCAGCGAGAATGAACGAAGGATCATTTGCTAAAGCTCTAGCTATCGCTATCCTCTGCCTCTCACCACCAGACATTTGCGATGGCAAGTGATCTGCCCTTTCCTTCAAACCCACAAGCCCTAATAGTTCCATTGCCTTTTTTTTTCTTTCTGATTTATTTTTCTCCATAATTATCATCGGCAGCTCAACATTTCCCAGCGCATTCAACGTTGGATAAAGATTGAATGTCTGGAACACGAAACCAATCTTTTTTCCCCTAGTTCTTGCGATTTCAACCTCTGAAAGCTTGGACAAATCCATCCCGTCAATTAGAACTTTGCCGGCAGTTGGCCTGTCCAAAGCGCCTATCATCTGAAGCAATGTCGATTTGCCAGATCCCGAAGGTCCCATTATCGAAACAAAGTCCTTTTTCGCTATTTTAAGATTTATGTCCTTCAAGACTGGTACTTCTACCTCATCCATCTTGTAAGTCTTGCTCACTTCATCCAGTTCTATTACCGGTTCCATTTTATCACTTTTTTAAACTTCCATTATTCAATCGCCAAATCGGTTATCATGAACTTGACGATGGGGGTATTTAAGAAAGATGGAGTTAAGCTCCACATTTTATGACATAAAAAATTGTTAGAAATATTATTCATCTCCCATCAACCTACATTTTTCTAAAATCTTTTTTTAGTAAAACTAACAATTCTTCGGGTTTGATAAACTCCAATGCCCTTCCTATTTGCTCAAATTTTTCTTTATCGCTCATAGTTCAAACCTCCTTTTTTGATGAAATGTTTATCGCATCCGCTTTTATTAAGCAAGACGAAGGGAAAATGTACATTTCAAGTCCACTTTTTTTAAATACTTCGAATCCTATTTTGGAAATATGCCATTGCCAATGTTTCTCATGAACCCTAATTTTCTTATCGAACTCGTTTATTCGATTATTGTTATGGTGAGTTGTTTTGTTATTTATTTCAAAACCAGAGAGATATACAATCTCAGTTCCCATAAGGGGATAAAATATTTCAGCATGGCGTTTCTATTCTTTGGAATCACATATTTTTTGAGATTTTTTTCTAAAATTCTTGTTTTAAGCTTAATCATTACAGGAACAAGGTTTCTTCCACGAGAATTCGATATATTGTTTTCGTTACTAGTTTTGTATACCGGCTTCATGACCACATTTTATCTACTGTATGGCATTTCAAAGAAAAGGCTTGGTAAGATCCTTCCAGAATCCACGGACATACTCCATGTTCTGGCAATTGTCCTATCTTCCATAGTGGTGGTCCTTAATTTACCCATGCTATTCATTGGTGTAAGTGCGGTTTTGCTGTTCTATATGCTGATCGTAGTTTATTCCGATTATTCCAATTCCAAGAAAAACATAACACAATCAGGTTTTCTTATAGTTTATTTTCTACTAATACTGTTTTTGATGTTGAATATTTTTGATATATTGATACCTGATTTCTTTGGGGCTATTCAAACTACGATCCTCATTATCTCGCTGTCATTGTTCTTACTTATAATGTATAAAGTTTTGAAAATATTGAGTGTTGAATCCAATGGCAGAAAAAAGAAACAGGCTTAATATAATTTATGACATTCTCAATATGATAAGGAATCATAATAACTCAATAAAGCCGACACCCTTGCTTAGGTACTCAAATCTATCATCCCAGAATTTTTCCAGCTATTTGGGAGAACTAATGGAAAAGGGCTTTATTATAGAAGGTTCGGACAAGAGGAATAGGAAAATCCTAATGTTAACCGAAAAAGGTTTCAATTATCTGCAAAAATATAAGGTTATAACGAAGTTCGTGCAAGATTTCAGCCTTTAAAAAAATCAAAATAAATTCTGCTGTTTTGTAATGAAGAGTATTAGAAAATCGATAATCACAACCTTTAAATATAACAAATAATCCATATTAATATGGTATTAATATGGTAAAAGCTATCGTAGATATAAATGAAGAGGCTAACAAGGTTTTAAATCACCTTAAGGCTGAATATAACTTAAAAGACAAATCTCAAGCTATCAATGTCATGGCCAAAGAGTTCAAAAGATTTGTTAAAGTAGAGCCAGAAGTTAGACCTGAATATATTAAAAAACTGAGAAAAATTCAAAAGGGCAAACATAGAATAGTAAAGGATTTCGCAAAAGAATTCGGATTGAAATAGATGTATGAACTCAAACTTTCTGATAAAGTAATAGAACTATTCCATAAAATGGAAAAGAAAAACAAGAAACAGCTTGAGGCAATAAATAAAAAGGTTTTGGAAATTAGGGAAAATCCCTCTAGATTCAAACCTCTTAGTAGCATAATGAAAGGACTCAGAAGAGTTCATTTTGGAAGTTTTGTTCTTGTCTATTCAATAGATGAAAAGAATAAGACTGTTATTCTAGAAGATTACGATCATCATGATAATATTTATAGAAAATGATTTTAGAATTTATAGTTTTCTTAGAGGTGTATTAGAAAATCTATTAAATGTTATGTGTAAAGTATCAAAAGTTCAATAGTAAATTTCCTCTCTGCCAATCTCTTATTATAGCCATAGAAGTCCTGGCTTCGTCTACTTTACCCCCCTTTCTGAGAAAATTTTTTCTTTTCCCGATTTTCAATAGGATTTCAAAAGTATCATCAGCCTCTATCTTCACATCGTAGAATTCCTCCAAACTGTTCTTATTGTGGTCCAGGAACAATTGTATTATTTTCATCGCTGCCATGTCGGGATCTGCAAGCTTGTTCGGGTCTATAATGGACATCAGCGCCTGCTCTGCCTCATCCTTCTCATCCGGAGGTATCACTCCCGGAGTGTCCAAAAACATAATCTTGCCTTTGCCCCTCACCCATTGGATTCCTGTGGTGAATCCTGGAATTGGAGAAGTTCTGGCAACCTCTTTGAAACCAACAAGAGCGTTTATGAGCGATGATTTGCCTGTGTTTGGGTAACCAATGACGCCGACTCTTACATAATCCCTATATCTTATCCTTTTGGCCAAACCAAATATCATCCCCTTCAAAGTCGGTATCCCAACTCTATCCTTGCATGAGACAAAAATCACTTCCTTTGATCTAAACCTTCGCAAAAAATTCATTCTCATCTTTCCCGTTATCAGATCAGATTTGTTCATCACAATGACGAGAAACTTTCTTTTCCTTCGAATCTTGCTCTCCAACTTTTCGTTGCGGGTGAGGTTCGGCATGCGGGCATCCACCACTTCCAATATGATATCGGAATCACAGATGACTTTGTCCATTATCCTCCAAAAATTGTGTATCAATCAAAATCCCTCTCAATTAATAGCGGATTTAAAACGGTTATCTATCAAAAAGTTCTAATTAAACTAATGATTAAGTTTGAAATACACAACATGGTTGCCACAGTCCAGTTCTCAGGCAGGGTGGATCTTGACAAATTGGCCAGCAAGTTGCCAGGCGGTGCCGAATATTTCCCTGACAATTTTCCAGGTGTGGTATATCGCATGGCGAAGCCGAGGGCGAGCTTCCTGATATTCTCTTCTGGAAAAGCTACATGCGTTGGCACTGCCTCCGAGAAGGATGCAAAAGAAGCTATAAAAAATATGTTAAAGGTGCTGAAAGACGTTGGGACTGACGTAAAAATTATTAAAATTGAAATTCAGAACATTGTTGCATCGACAAAATTAGATACGAGGTTTGACATCGACAAGATGGCTTTTGAGCTGGAGAATTCCGAGTATGAGCCGGAGACATTCCCAGGCCTGATATACAAAACGAAAGGAAGCGTTACTTTTCTCATATTCGGCACAGGAAAAATAGTCTGCGTCGGAGCAAAGTCCACCAAGGATATCAGGGAGTCTTTCGACAGTCTTGTAAAAAGATTGAAAGAGATAAAAGCGCTGAAATGATAGTGGTAGCATGGATTGCTGTGTACGGCACAAATGCGTCCATTGTTGTTTGGAGACTGAAATGCCTCTGTCCGATGCGGACATGGAAAAAATAAAAGGCTTGGGATTTGATTATGATTTTTTTGTTGCCAATGTGGATAATTGGCTACAGCTAAAGAACAAGGATGGAAGGTGTGTTTTCAATGACGGCAAAAAATGTTTGATTTATGAAAACAGGCCGGAAGGATGCAAGCTGTATCCGATAACCTATGATGAAGGTGAAAATTGCGCCGTATTGGACGAAGACTGCCCGCATAAAAATAGTTTTAAAATTTCTAAACTCAAAATGAAAACTGTATCATCGCTTGTCGCAAGACTCAAAAAAGAGAGAATACAGAGAATTCAGCAAGTCCAAATCTTTTGAAAGCATTTGGAAAAATTCCTGAATATACAAGTATAAACAGGTGTTTCTAGGTATCTATTCATATTTTCAGAAACTCCGGTTTTGTTCGTCCTTCTTCCTGTCTTCAGCCTCTAATACTCGTTATTAGACTGCCTAAAAATATAAAATCGATGGTTTCTAACGATGGGTATTAGAAAAATATTTTTCTTCCTTTCCAACTATTTTCAAAACTATCTTACCATCTTCAGTAAGTTTTACAACATCCTTTGAATCTATCAATTCCCACTCTTTCAACTTTTTGACATAGTTTGTAGGTTGATCCATGATGTCACCGAAGAAGGAACACCTGTTAGTCACTGAACTATGAATGTTGCACATGCAAGAACCGTAGATGATGATGGAGAAACCTGACTCAAGTATTGAACATAGTATGTACCCCTCTGTGAAAGATAGAAGCTAACAGGCAATGGAGTTCTACCTGATGGATCATTCGAGTCCGCTGGAATCGCTATTTTCTGCGAAGACCCATCGGGGCTGTAGATGAGAAGTGATAACGATGCACCTATACATGGGGGGAATATGCACGTCGCAGGCACGGAGATTATTGCTGTTTCACCGAGAGAGTAAAGTGATTTGTCGGTTACGACCCACTGATTTGCCTGGGATTTACATACTACCGCCGTGGTTGTGGTAGTTGTACTAGTGATACTGGTGGTAGTCACATAGGCGTTAGGCGGTGGTGGCGTGGTCGAGTTCGTTGGTACTCTTACTCCCCGAATAGATGCGACCGATTGTTCGATGCCCACTTCTCCGAATCCAATCTTGAAGTAGCCGTTCTCTCCCCAGTTCTCTCCCCAGCTATTCTTAGCGATCCAATACTGCTCGACTGAATCGTATCCAACTATCGCTACAGCATGTCCACCTGCAAACGCAGAATGCCCATCATAATGATAAACGGGCGAAGTGTAGTAGTAGGATACAAAATCCTGATAAACGTCAAAACGTGCCACTAGTGGTCCATTCTGGAGGGCAGCCTCAATAGCACTCGGAGTTGCGAGGATCCAATTCCAGCTCGTGATCTTGAATGATCTTGATTGCCAGTCGGGGCATGAGGCCGAGCATGAACCGTTTCTGCCCTGATATGGAGAACAAACCTCGTCTGGAGTGCCGTTTTGTTCTAAGTAGTTGAGTGCCCTGCTTACGTACCATCCAGAGGCACAGCTTCCACCGCCACAGGAGAAGAGATGTTGTTCAGACAAATCTACATCCCAAGAAGAATTATTCGCCGCAGTCCTCAACTGCCCCTCAAGAGCAGCGACAACGCCGAAGGCAACGCAGCTTCCACATCCTGCTTGAGACTTGACAGGCGTCATCCAGTTATATCCATTCTGTTGCCTCCAGTCGAAGTGTGTGGGCAACGGGCCAGCGGTGTATGGTACTACTCGTGCCTCGTCGGGAATAACTTCAGGTAATGCTCCGAGACCATAACTCATCGCATTAGCTATAGTTGTAGTTGTTGTGGTAGTAGTACTGATAATCTCACTGATATTTTCATTCTCACCACCAACAATTCCACCTCTCAAAATTTTTGGCTTTCCATGTTCACTAGAAACAACAAATGTTTGAGTAAAAGTCTGACCTCCAACCACGAAAGTCATATTAACATTCCCAGTCGCATTGCCACTTTCTAAAATACTTTCAACTGCTGCAATATACCCTTCTTGTGATTTATTTATAGCATTTCCAATAGATGGTCGGGCTTGTTCAGGAACTTTATCTAGCAGATTTTGAAGAACTAACTGATGTTTGAAAGTTTCTCCAGCAACATGTTGAGTTATCTCGGTTACATTTTGTCCTAAAGCTTTTGCAGAATTTATTTCATTTTCAGTATCATTTAATTCTTTTTTAAATTTGTCAGAAAGAATTGGAACTAGATCTGTTTTATTTTGTTCTATTACAAGATTAAGTTCAGCAAGTCTTTTTTCTGCTAACTGAAGATGAATATTGGCTTTTGCTTCAGGACTAAAAGCAAAAAATAATTGTAACTGTTCAAAAAAATCTTGAAAAGGATGGAAAGGATTATCGGGAAGCAGTCCTGCTTGCATAAGAGTAACACTTTGGGCCAAAACTGGAATACCAATCAGTAAAAGAACAATAGTTAGTATAATCAGGAGTTTCATAATATAGAGGTAATTTTTCTAATACTTATTATTTCTTAATAACATTTTCGTATCTATCGCAAAATTTTCTAACCTGTGCCTAACGAACGGGCCACAGAGCTCAAGTATTTCAAAACATTAGATATATGTTAGAGAGACGGATTAAGGAAAACAGACAAGATTTAATCGGCGTGTTTCTCGGCTTATTCACAATTGAGGAAACGCCGGTTTTGATGACCCTTCTTTTTGTCTTAAGCCTCTAATACTCGTTATTAGACTGTCTAAAAATATAAAATAGATGGTTTCTAACGAGGGATATTAGGAAATTATTTTTTTCTTCCAATTTTCCAAAGAAGGTTAAAATATTTTCTATATGAATCGGAAATTGCTTTACTCTTGATTAATATCGCTTTAGGACTTTCAGTTAATACAAAAATTACCACATTATCTCCGTAGATTGTTGTTTCTGTCGGGGTTCTATATTCCTTTGGAATATATTTTACTTTTGCAAATTCCCATTCAAATGGGCCTTTCGCATCATCGAAATTAAAAATAACTTTCATTTTAATTCTAGATTTTTCTAATTTTTTCAGGTAGTGTCTAAAATAGTATTTGAGAATTTTTGAGAAATTTCCTTCAGAACCATAGGTTAAAACATCTTGATTCGAGTTTATTATGTCTTCAAGAATTGTCTTCAAGCCTTCTTTGCCTTCAAAGATTTCCACAGATTCTTCTTGAATTGCTGGTGTTATTCTTTTCAGTTCAGGTAATATTTTCTGTATTTCTGCAATATCAGTATCTATTCCTTCTTTCTTTTCTTCAAGATATTTCAAAATACGTCGTGGTTCTGCTGCATAGAAATATTTCTTATCTTTTTTCAAAATATAAGCAACAAGTCCTTTTTGGATTAACTT
>Ga0315281_10006724_pt1 | contig 16312 bp, 11 predicted proteins | sample YL17G07_0_MG_FD_204540 | JGI IMG/M metagenome (GOLD analysis project Ga0315281, IMG submission 204540) | Sediment microbial communities from Yellowstone Lake, YNP, Wyoming, USA - YL17G07_0 | ecosystem: Environmental > Aquatic > Freshwater > Lake > Sediment | place: USA: Wyoming | collected... | reverse complement strand
TTGTGATGACACTGTATTTTCTGTCACCTCAGCTTTGCTCGAACCTTTCTGAGCAATTGTCGGTTCATTTTCAACTTGCATGGCTTCTTGCTGTGTTACGCTACTTACCCCACGTGCAACATAGAAGTACCCGGCATTTTCGGTGACGATACAATCGATCATTTGCTCGGCATTCAGTCGGTCAGGACAACCGGCGAACACAGGGGCCGCAACCACAATAATGGCCGAGAATAAAAGTGCTTGATTTACGTGTTTCATACATACCTCCACGATACGTTTAGTTTGCCCAACCGGACCATCCGGTTTAGCGTTACCTACCACCAATTTCATGGCTTGCATCTGTTTTCCACCATTGTCTTACGGTATCACCCAAGTAATTTCAGGCGGATCGACCGGGGTAGGACCTGGGGTGGGGCCAGGTGCGGGTCCGGGCGTAGGCCCAGGCAGCGATGATGAGGTCACCTCGAGAATCACCGTATCGTATGCGGTACCCCCTGATCCCACAGAAGCGGTGACCGTGACAGTACCGACGCTCAACCCAGTCACCTTGCCTTTGTACACACTTGCAATACTGATGTTATCTACACCCCAAACGGCGCTATCCGTAATATCCGCTGTGCTGCCGTCTGTATATGTACCAGTCGCTGTGAGCTGCAATGTCTGGCCGTCAATCACGCTCGCACTTGAAGTGGTGATGGCAATGCTCTGAAGTGACGGGTTCGTCACGTGGAGGGTAGTATTGCCTTCGACACCATCCTTTTTCGCACGAATGGTAGTTGTACCTGTAGCCTTGCAGGTGGCAAGACCCGGGTCGACAACAACGGAAGTGCGTGCAGCAACACCGCTCATAGTGGGAATACCTAGGCTATTTGTTAATACAGTCGCCACATTGGTATCGTCCGACGTCCAACTCACACTGTCGGTGATATCCACCACTGTATTATCACTGTATTGACCCATTGCCTGAAAATGCGGCTTAGAACCGGCAACATAGGTACTGTTCTCAGGAGTAACACTGATACTCTGCAATGTCGCATTGGTAATTGTGATATCGGCGGGATTGCTGCGTAGCGTGCCGAGCTCGGCACGAATACGGGTTGTGCCTACACCAACGCCTTTGAATACACCCGGAGGATTCAAAATCAGAGGGTTAATTGCTACTATCGTCGTGTCTGCAGATACCCAGGACACAGCAAAATTTAAGCTATAGACATCGCCGTTGGAAAACGTACCGATGGCTTTAAACCTCTGTTTAGTTCCTTTGGGAATGACGGAACTACCGGGAGTTATACTGATATCTAGTAACGTCGCATTGGTCACGGTGAGATCAGCACTGCCGGACAGACTGTCTTTGCTAGCGGTGATAGTACTTACCCCAGTGCCGACACCAGTAACAACACCGGTCACATCTACCGTGGCCACGGTAGGTACGGATGAAACCCACGTCGCATCGGTAAGTGGCAGCGCATTACCATTGGAGTAGTGACCCGTCGCAGTATATGGACGTTTGAAACCTTCCGGTGTGCTGACATTATTTGGATCAACTGTGATACGCAGAAGCACCGCATCAGTAACAGTTAAGATAGCTTCGCCGACCACCGTACCGGACTCCGCGTGAATAATGGTACTCATTCCGGGTGTTGCACCGGCAGTGATTTCGCCGCTTACCGGATCAATCGTTGCGACAGTGGTATCAGTCGAACTCCACGTCACCTTGCTGGTAACGTTTTCGCTGCTACCATCATCGTAGTTACCCATCGCCGTGAAAGCCAAACTGGCACCGGCGGGCAAGGCTGTGGTGTTGGGCGTAATGTCGATTGAAGTCAGGGAAGGTACGGCCGGTTGAACCGGAGGCGTGCTGCTATCACCACCACTACCACCGCCACACGCGGTAAGCACTACTCCCAACACTAACAAAACCAAACTACGCATCATTGTGAGTTGCATCTTTCGTTCTCCTGTTTTGAGTCACACCGATTTCACTATCGGGGTGGCTGCTGTTATTTCTAAATGGTTATTGCCCTGTATTAATATTTTATTTCGTCTGTTACAAAATGAATTGACAACAGTTGTGCGCAAACCCACGTGCGAACACGTGCGTCATTTCACAATAATAACTTTGAGAAATTGCATGGCGGGGAGAAGGCCGAATGACTAAATCTGTAACAAAGCACCGCAGCATGAAAACGTAACGCGTCAGCGTGATCGTTACAGTATGGCTGGATGTCGGTTGGGCGCCCTATTTCGTTGGGGGTAAGACACGAAACATTGCTAATAGTACGTGAAGCGGGGAGAAGGCTTCGAATTACTTATATTTGTAGCACAGGCATATTGCCAATGCAAGTCAACCTTACTGGGTAATATTCACTAATTTCAATTGAATCATCTCAACAATCACCGCTGCGTCAGTTGCGGCGTTATGCGCGCCAGTTGTTGCTTGAGTTCGGCAATCTGCTGGGCCTGTAATTCGAGCACCGCAACACGTGCGGTTTGTTTACTCAATTCTATAGTCAACTTCTCAATAACATGCTGCTGTTTTTGGTATTCATTGATCAGCATCGGTGCCAACTTTTGGTAATACACAGTCTCAATTTCGCCATTCGCTGCATGGGCGACGAGATCCGGTGCGACTGCGGCGACTTCCTCAGCAACCAAACCATATTGCAATGATCGCCCTTGCGGATTGTGATCGGCCTTGTAGTGAAACGTCACAGGCCGAAGATGCATCAAGACATTGCTAGCCAGTCCCATGTCGGCGACGTCGTCTTTGACGCGCAGCGAGGAACTGAGAGTGCCGAGTTGGCCGTCGCTGTCAATGACGACTGGGATGCCGTCGGCGAGACTTGTGGTAACGCCGCGAATGCCGGCGATATAGGTATTCCAATGCACACTGCTGGTACCAATGCGGATTGTATCTGATTCACCCGCCATACCATTGTTTCCGATATCAATATTATTGCTGCCGATCAGCAACGAACTACCCGCTCCTTTACCGAGCGCGATATTATCGTAACCGCTAGTCATTGAACTGAAGGTTTCAGCCCCCAGGGCAGTGTTATCATTACCACTTAACAGCGCCCAGAGCGCTTTGTATCCAATGGCGGTATTACTCGTGCTTTCACTGCTGTTACTCAAAGCGAGCGACCCCATGGCAGTATTAAACCAACCTGTGATATTCAATTTAAGTGCATTAAAACCAAAGCCAGTGTTCGATATACCAGATGTGTTCTGGTATAAGGCAAAGCTACCTGTGGCGGTATTGGCCTCGCCCGATCCATTCGCCGCCATTGAGTATGCACCGACCGCCGTATTGGAATTTCCATCTACGTTAGACAATAATGCTTCGTATCCCACAGCTGTATTGAGGAAGCCACCAGAGTTATACAGAAGTGTCGCTTTACCGACCCCAGTATTTTCTCCGCCTGTCATGTAAAAATTTCCTGCAGTTAACCCGACAAATGTGTTGTCTGTACCGAAGTTGTGTATAAAACGTGTCGATCCCTTTAAAATATTACCGTCACTCACGGTAGACGGCACCAAATTGATATCACCGCTAATATTTAAATTAGCGAAACTGGCACCAAACGAGCCCGGCGACATCGCGAGTACAATTGCCGCAGTAGCAATAGTAGTTAGGATGGTATTTTTCATAATGCACTCCTCATTTTTTTACTATTTATAATTCAGTGATCACCTTGTCGCCAATGACACACTCAAGAATTATATTTGTGTTAAGCCACATTGCTTTCATTATTGAATCGTACTACTGGTAACAATTGATACTGGTTGCCTGCCCGTTACCAGGACCGGACCAACACCACTAAGTATGCCAGTGCCAGGTTCTATCGAAAATGCCGAAACAGTGATATTCAAGTAGTCAATCACGTAGAGATTTTTGCCACTTAGATCCGTAGTTAGCAACAATGGCAAAGAAGGATTAATACCTGTGACACTAGCATCACCTATCGCCATCAGTGCCCCGGTAGCGACATCGATTGAATAAGCAGACACACTATGTGAATATGCATTTGTGACATAAACGTGCTTGCCGTTGGGATCGATGACAATATCCCTCGGACTCATTCCTGTCATAACGGTAAGCCCGGTATCAGTGAGCACACCCGTATTTGCATCGATGCTATAGACCCTGACATTGTATAAAAATGTGTTGACCACGTACGCATACTTACCGTGCGGATCGACGGTAATTGCTTGGGGAGAAGATCCCGTGATTTCATGCACGACACCCGTATTGGTGAGTTCGCCAGTATTGGCATTGATGCGATAGCTCAAGATGTCATCTGAAGTTGTATCCAACGCATACAAAAACCGACCACTCGGATCGAGCGTGACAGATGTCAAACCAACTGCGGTCGTTATCGGTGACGCGATACTTGCGAGTTCTCCGGTATTTGCATCTATTGTATAGGCCGAAAGCTTTGGACCCGAACCAACACCAACCACGTACATAAAACGGCCACTGGAATCAATCTTGGCAGAGGAAGCAGTCGACACCGTCGGTATACCCGCCCCTATGGGTGAAAACATACCGTTGCTGGCATCTATGGTGTACGCCAAAACACTGTTAGATGACTCGGTTACCACATAGGCATACTTACCGCTCGGGGCCAGCGAAACCACTTTGGGGTTATTGCCCACCGCCAAGGCCACTGTACCTGAATCAGTAAGGCCGCCCGTGTTGACATCTATGGCATAAACCGAAATGTCATGATCAATACGATTCGCAACATACGCAAATTTTGGAGTGTAGGTGATCGGCGTCGTACCACGCATCAAGGCAATAGCAGAACTTGCTAGGCGGGCACTCACCGTCCCAAGCGGTGTCAACACGCCGGTACCGATATCAATGCGATATGCTGACACAGTATTCGAGTTAGCGTTCGCCACATAGGCAAACGTATTACTGGGATCGATCATAATCGCGCGCGGGCTAATACCTGTCGCGGTAACGTTTGTCACTGGGCTTAACTCGCCAGTAGTTGAATCGATAATGAAGGTAGAAATAGTATTGTCGTCATTGTTCACAACGTAAGCATATTTACCACTGGTATCGATTGTGATGCCATATGGCCCGCCGCCTGTGGCAACACTCGAGATCGGAATTAACGCGCCGCTCAGTGTATCAATGGTATAAGTTGATACACTTGCTGAATCATAGTTCACTACGTATACATGCTTACCACTAGGATCGACAACAACGGAGTTGGGGCCAACATCGGTAGCAACAGCGGCACCAATGCTGGTAAGTTCGCCAGAAATTGCATTGATTCGATAGACCGAAATGGTACCGTCATTCCCATTGGTTACATAGACGAAGTTACCGGTTGGTTCGATCGTAATCGCATTGGGATAATTGCCTGTTGCCACTGCCGGACCAACCGGGATGAGTCCACCGGTACTGGTGTTGATAATATAGGTCGATATCGAATTTGCTCCACTATTTACCACGTAGAGGTACCTACCCGTTGGATCAATACTGCAATGCTCGGGATTTTTTTCCGTTGCCGCAGCCACACCAATTGAGGTTAGTGTGCCTGTGCTTGGATTAATGACGTAGCCAGAAATTGTACTGGAGATGTAGTTGACAACATACGCGAATCTTCCCCCTGGTTCGACAATAACATCATTTGGTTTGGTGCCTGCCCCCACGTACACATAACCATTGTGACGCAGTTGGCCACTCACCGCATCCACACTATAAATTGAAACAGTGTCATCTCCGGCATTGGCCACATAGGCGAATCGCGGTACCTTGCCCAAGGTAGGTGGAGGCGCATTGTCGATACAGGTAACCACGATCCCAGTGACTTCCGCTGTGATGATGACACCACTGGCATTATTGAGGATACATAGTTGGTTAACCGGTTGCTTAGCGATGGTGACAGCGTAGGCACTGTTGTTCGCCAATGCGGTGGCAAAGGTAAAATTCCCATCAGCGTTAATTGTGAGGTCATCGACACCATTGTTACGCAGTATTAATGCGGCTGTCAGACCACTGACGATGCCACCGATAGTATAGGTAATCGGCCGCGGCGGTGGAGGCGGTGGTGCGACATTGCTGCAATCAATCACTACGTTGGTGATGCTCACACCGGCGATGGTACCGCTGCCGCCGGAGGTCACGTTGCAGTTTTGCCCCATGGGTTGGGTGGCAACAGTAACCTCGTAACTACCACCATTTGCGACGGCATTGCTAAACGTAAATGCTCCGTCACCAATGATTGTCAAATCATCGATACCGTTATTGCGCAGCACCAAAGTGCCAGTTAATCCAGTCACATTGCCACTGACGGTGTAACTAGTCGCCGACGTCGGTGCGCTAGAGCCACCGCCTCCCCCACCACCGCAGGCATTGAGGAATAAACCCGTTATCATTATTAAACCGATTTTCCAATTCTTCGCTTGCATTGTTGTTCTCCAAAACTTGGCGCGCTGACATGCAGCGCCATCTGACAATTTTTAAATTAGGGAAGCTCTAATTAATTGTCATTTCGAGTAAAACGAGAAATCTTGTGTGTTGAATTATCGTAACTATTCAATAACATAAAGATTTCTCCCTTCGGTCGAAATGACAAACTCGGAATTAATCAGAGGTTCCTTAGCAGCCTGTTGAAAAACGCGCTGAGGGGCGCATCGCGGCGCTGGAAACGAACTCAAAGTGCTCATTTACTTCGTGTAAACTCCGCATTTTCGTCCGTTTCCGCCTTGCGCTGCATCCCCTGATCACGTTTTTCAACAGGCTGTTAGGTTTACGTCACCATTTCTGTTCACACGATGCATGTGCCATTGGAGTTTTGTGATATTCACAAACTCACGAATGGCGCATCGGTGTGTGGGCTTTTAGATGGCGGGGAGAGGGCCGGTTTATAGCGTCTATTTACAAGTCACCGCAACTCGACAACATAACGCGATCGCGTTGCGGTAAGGCTGGATGTGGGTAAGGTGCATTATTTCGTTGGCGGGGTTAGTCACGAAATATCGCGAGCCGTACATGAAGCGGGGAGAAGGCTTCGGACTGGTTATATTTTAGCACAGGTGTATTGCCAATGCAAGTGACCCTCACTGGGTAATATTCACTACACAGCGATATTTCTAGGGAGCCACTGATTATGTCGTCATAACAGAGGCTCCTTAGCGTGGATATGCTTTTTTTATTGGTAGAGATTGGTCCAAATATCAAAATAATTATTCGGGATGTCGAGTTGTGACCACACGACTAGGGCATCGCCGTTAGCTGTCACCGCCACAGCCGCAGAGGCGGCGGCGTTAGGTGAACCGATAGCGACGAGCTCGGCGCTACCCCAACCTGTACCGAACCAATAATGATTGGCACGCACGTTAACATTACCCAAATCATCCGGTTGCAGCCATATCGCTGTCGCATTTCCGGTGGGATCCATCGCAATCGCCGGTGCGGTATTAATGATGCCGGCATCAGTTTCAATCGCTTGCGCGCCCTGCCAACTTACCTTGGTGTTGTCATAGCGATTAGCCAACAGATTCCCATCTTGGACCCACGTGGCAATCGCATTACCATAGTAATCGAATGCGATTCGAGGTGATGAGGAGTTACCTGCGACAATATCGTCGATTGGCCCAAACGGGTTTGCGCCCGCCACACCAGTTATGTAACGACTACCCATTATCGCGTCGCGCGTACCATCGAATTGCGTCCACAGCGCGATGGCATCACCAGCCGGATCAAAGCCAATCTGCGGGTTAAGCGCCGTACCGGTACCAGTTGATAGCGGGATCGCGGTTAACCAGCCTGTCTTTGGCGTAAAACCATTTAGCCAGATAACGGCGTCCGCCGTTGGACTATCCCGTTCTGCCCATACCGCAAACGCATTGCCATTGGTGTCAACTGCAATTTGTGGGTTTGTCGTATCCGCAATAGCAGTTTTAACTATTCCAACCGAGGGTTGCCATACCCCAGTCCCACTCACTGCGTCATAGCGAAAGACGGCAGCACGAATTCGATGCAAGTTATTTGTTGGAAGTCTTTGCTGCCATACCGCGATGGCATTTCCACTCTGATGTACAGCTATTTGCGGCATGGTGGCATCGCCTACCGTAGTTTCAATAACACCGGCTATACCCCATCCGGTGTTTATGTCATAGCGATTCGCGTAGATGTCGTGCGAACCTGTACCATCATCCTGTTGCCACACGGCGATAACGTTGCCCGCGCTATCCAACGCAAGCTGCGGTTGAGTTGCATCACCTGTGATGTTGTCGATTCTCCCCGGGATACTCCATCCTTGCACAGGCGTATAGCGACTAGAGAGTATTTGAAAATTGGTGCCGTCAGATTTGCTCCATACCGCGACCGCATTATTGGCTGCATCCACCACGACGCGCGGTTCGTTGGCATTACCTTGGTCATCTGTTTCGAGGAGGTGTGCCGGATACCAGATTTTGCCATCAGCTACTGTGATTACTACGCTGGCACTGATCGTTCCGTTGCTCACACTAATTGTTGCACTGCCCGGTGCAAGCGCGGAGACGACGCCGGCATTGACCGTGGCGACCACAGTATTATTGGAATTCCACAACGCACTGGCGGTTATGTCCAGGCTACTGCCATCCGAATATGTTCCCATGGCATTAACAGGTTGATTATGACCGATACTGAGTATCGCACTGGTCGGGGTAACGGCGATGCTCGTGAGTGTGACACCCAATGGTGTCACGGTGATACCCACGCTGGCGTTGACACTTGCCATGGTGGCATTAATAGTTGCCGTGCCGGCACTGAGTGCATTAACGGCGCCTGCACTGACGCTGGCAATGTTCGGCGCGGTGGAATCCCAACTCACGCTGGTGGTGAGATTTTGACTGCTGCCATCGGAGTACTTCCCCGTCGCAATTAAGGTTTGGCTATCGCCGACATTGAGATTAACACCAGCTGGGCTGATTTCGAGCGCCGTCAAGGTAGGCGTTGCGGGTGCACTCGATCCACCGCCACCACCACAGGCGTTTAGGAGTAACCCTGCCACTAGCAGTAAGCCAACTTGCCATTGTTTGCCTTGCATCACTCTTCCCCTATTTGTAACACCCGGCTGTGCGCCGCGTCGGTGTCTTACCATTTTAAAATTTCGTTGCTCCACGGCCCAATTCGCCTAACCCATTTAACGAGTATCATTACGTGACGTTGTGTTGCGCGCAATGGTTTTTCCACAAATGACAGAATACTTGCGCCTAGATCACAACACAGCACAACGGCAACCTAACGCAATAATTTAACGTTAGGTGATGGCTGAATATCTATCTGGCGCAGTATTTCGTTGGGGCTAAGACACGAAATATTGCTGTTATACCATGGAGGCGTATAAAAAAGCTCCAATTGCCTGCATTATTAGCACAGCCATTTTGCCAACACAAGCTACCCAACCTAGGTAATATTCACCTTGTGACCTAATTATTGGACAAATTGAATGAAGCATACGAACTATTTTTCAGCGGTGCTTTTTATGAACCCCTACTCATTGCCTTCACGTTGCTTGCCTGTGCCGGTAACGCGACCGATTCTACATCGGGGAAATCAATGCAGACGAATCCGACATCGAGTTGCACCGAGGCCCTTGCGCCCGTACTGCAGTGGGACTTCGCCTCATTTCGTGGCCTGCCTGCCTGTAGTCGTAATCAGTTCGACGCCACACTTGGCGCCGTGCCCTTACCGGGCGAAGGGCAATCCCGCCTCGGTATGCCGGGCAAAACCCACCCCTTCATTGTCGTGCCGATGGCGGGCACACCGCGAGGCGCGAAGATTTGGCTCGATGGGGAGATGGCTTGGTCCATTTCCCTAAATAATTTTTCAACTACCAAAAATACCGCCGCGTTATTGCTTTAAGCGCCGATCAAAGCCGCGTTCGACGACAGCGCGCAACTCGATCCGACAATCGCTGTGCGCGCTACGACAAAAGGAAATTCTCTGTTACCACGGAGTAATCCACACGAAGGGTAATATTTCACAGTTATCGTGCGACTATTTAATGATGGCTACGGTTGATATTTAAGGTGAAAAACCGCTATGTTTACAATAACTAAAAATCGGGGCAATGCCATGGGCGCTTTCTATTTAAAAACTACATTTATACAGGTTGTGTTTTTTATCCATATTACTTACCTGCTAACCGCTTGCGACCATGTGCATATCACCAATGCCGATGGCGATGTCGGCTTTCTCGTTGACGGCAAACGCCTTGACTCAATTAATGACGAGGGCTTCGTTGGCACCGGCAATAATGATATAGATTTCGAAATTGGCTTTATTCAGTCCACGCCGATAGCCAGTGAACATAATTGGGTAGTAGGCTTTGGTGCTAACCGCGCTCCCACATACATGGACACCCCGTGGACAACCAGCAAAGATGTGTTCAATTTATTGTTGAATGACACAATCGATGTACCACTCGATATCTGGATACTGGAAGGGCCCTATACCGATCAGGCATTGCGTGCAGCGGCAGCGGTAGCCACCGCCAATGCTATCTGGCAAGCAGAACGTGCCGGACTGCAAATTAGCTCGGTGAATTACCACGATGAAACAGCCAACCCGAATTTAACCTTGCAATTACTCAATCCCATATCACTCACTCTCAATTGGAATGATTACCCTAATCTCATTGGCAGCACCAGCGGTAGAATTAATATATATTATCTAAATACAATCAAGCTCAGATCAGGCTATGGAATTTCCGATTTCGGCAGTAACATTTTAATGAGCAAAAACACCATTGATCAAATCTTAGTACACGAACTTGGCCATGCCTTGAATTTGCAACACCCAGTAAGTAGTTACACAGCATCGCCTACTTTTGATAAGACTAACGTGATGTGGCATAGTAGTAGTTCGCGTGAATTCCTCTCCGAAGGACAGATTTTTCGTGCGCACTTCGATGCGGCCTCCGCCGTCAATGCGATTTTTGCTGCCCGGGTAGGTCAGCCGACGACAAATTGTCAAAGTTTCACTGGCGATACTACCTGCCCGACACTCGAACGTCGCCTCTGGGCTGACGGAACCTTCCCTGCTAATTAGGTTAATATAAAATGCATACTCAATCCGTCCTTACAATCCTCTTTGCATTTTTACTCGTTAGCACAACGGTATTGGCGAATGACGCGTCATTAAATGATGGTGAGCTATCCCAAGATAATCGCGCAAAGCTGTTGACACTCCTATCGCAGGACTGTTTTGTGGCCGCTGAAGAAGCACAGTGGCATAAGGCCATAGCCGAGCTGCCCCACCCGGCAGCCGAAAAAATCTTGATGAAAGTTATTGTACAGGGCGCCCCCAACGCTATTCGACTGGATACACAGCAAGCGGCAAAATCACGGTATCACCGGCGCAATCGGTATCTGCAATCAGATACCGGCAAGGCAATCGAGAATCAAACTCGCCAAACTCTGCTCGCCATCGATGAGATGACCTATGTCAATGCCGCACTTGAATCAGTCGATCTCACCTTTCGAGAAAATGCCTTGCTCGCATTGGGCATCATCGGAACTCCCGCATCAATCTCCGCCCTCACTGCAGCCAACCTTCAAACACCGTCACTGCAACCACTGCTTAAACAAACTATTCAACAGCTGCGAGATCGTAAACGTCAATAAGATAGTCAACCATAGGAGTAGCCATATCCGCGTCAGTGAGAAATTGTTATTACTATTACAAAGCAATTTTGCTTAACCCTGCTATCACAGGATATCGTTTAATTCAGATGCTGGCGATCCTCGAAATCCTGCAGTTCATCTGCCAACAGCAATATCTCCGCTTTGTGTTTTTTGATCTTCTCCAGTTTATCTAATCTGTCATCATCGATCCGGCGGATAAGTTCCACCAGCCTGGCGCGCTCGGTTTGCGGGATATGACCGTCAATCAATTTATTCTCGGCATCCTGTCGCTTGGCCTCGGCAGTATCGATCTGCTTATGTAGTTCCTTGATAGTCTTTTCGTGTTGTTGCATCGAATGCTCATGATCATAAAGATACCTGCCATCCGCATAGGCCGACAGATAGGTGCTTCGCAGTTCCTCTGGACAAACGTCGGTAGCGGCATTGCCCATTCTGCCGCGCTTGAAACCCCGTTGCGGTTCACAATAGATACGCACACCTCGTTCATAGCCTTGCAAATATTTCGTCAGATCCGGCTGAACCCTATATTCAGCGCAGGCCTCGCGGTGCGCGTCGATACGGGAGCGCTCATCACCGTTATGGCCATCGCTAAAACCAATGGTCTCCCAATTTGCATTGACGCACTCCTCCTTACTCAACGTCGCACATGCGGTGACTAACAATGAACCAATGATCGCCATCGCGATACATTGCCACCTGCCGGTACTGTGCTGTTGCATGAACCCTCCTATTTTACTTTTTAACGATATGTGGAATTGTTGCTAATTTTTTTGATTCAACGTAAATTTTTCGATGTGAACACACGTGTTGGCTGGGAGAAGGCCTGATAGTGACGCCAGCGACATAACTCGCAAGCACAAACGTGCGCTAACCGCATTAGTTCATCGCAAAGGGTCAGTAAGCTGCAGAATTACGTATGAGGGTTAAATCACAATATACTGCTGGTACGGCAAGGAAAAGGAAGCGGGGAGAAGGCTTCGAGTATATATATTTTTAGCACGGCAATAAGTCAAAATCAAGCCGATAGCGTGGGTAATATTACGCTATCTGGGCGCTGACCTAACTGCTCCTGGGTCTAATCACGTGATTGACGTCGGAAATATTTTATGCTGCAATGTCAATCATGAAGCCTTCCACCTGCTTCTACTGTTTTCAAAGTAAGTCCTGTCCGTCCCCCCGACATTAAACTACGCAGCAACAAGCCCATAGTCAGACATTGTCAGCGCAGCGAATTGTTGTAGTGCTTCTGCTGTATCGTCACGCGTAAAAATCATCAGTAGGCTTATCGAAGTGGATTTTAAATATCAACAGGGGACCAATATGAAGAACCTATATCGCAAATTAATAATTATTCTCGGCATTGTATTATTCAATTTACCCAGTCTGAGCTTGGCCGCAAGTTATCTGGAAAAAAAAGATAACGATGCCTTAGACAGCATCGACCGGGTACTCAATAAAGCCAGTGGTTTCGCCAATAAGAAAGTATTTGATGGCAAAACGATCGTGGCCGGGGCCGAGCCAGACGCGGTTCGTCTCTACTTTGACACCATGCTTGGCTACCACGACAGTGCCGTCGGCAATTGGAATGGCATTTCCAAAACTGGTATGAACAAACCGCACGCGGTTGAAATCGTGACGCGGCTCCAACAATTTGATCATTATTTTGTAGCACTGCGCAAAGCCTACGTTGATTTTTCACAGCAAATGGCCGCTGCGCAACAGCAGGCAAAGGTCAACCACACTGCAAGTCTATCCGAGCAAAACAACTGTCATAAATTTACGAAAGAAATTCCCCCGCCGGACCGTGAAAGTGTGAAAACCTTGGTCAAGCTGCAGCAAGGGTCCACATTGGAATACTTTCAAACCGTGGCGTTGATTAATGAACAGCGACAAATCATAAAGCGCCTTGCCACCCTGTGTGCACAACCGGAGTTTCAAAATATTGAGAAATCCTGTCTAGCGCTGAACCCAGCCAATCGACCGATCGAGGCTGACTATTGCCTCGTTCCCAAGCACGAGCAGGCCATTCTACAACAGGCGGCAAAAAATTACGCGAGTGCGCTGATGGACATCACCGGGGCATCCAAAAACTTTGATTTGACCAAGTTCAAGAATGATGCAGGTTGGGTAAAACTCGAAGGTCCGGTCAGCTGGGATTCATTAGGTAAAAACGAGAAATCAAGCAAACAGATCTTGGCAAGCGTCAAACCCGTATTCGAAGCGGTTGGCCTCAACGGCGCTGAGGATATCGAAGGCCTTCAGAAGCAAAACACTAAAAATTCTGAATTGGCCGAGGCTGTCAAACAGCTCGCGCCCAGTTGGAATTTTCCCGGCGACGCCTGTCACGGTGACCCGTGCAAACTTGCACAGAAGACTTTAAGCAAATGGTACCCGCAGGGAAAAATTATGACCGTAAAACAAACTCAGGAAAACTGGGTCGTGGTGAAAGACGAGGTCAACCATTTACCGGATTATCGGTATCGTTCTGGTTTTGCCATGGTACGTGTGACGGGCGATCCCTTCTGTCAATTACGTTCCTGGACCGTACGTGAAAAATACAGCGGCGGTGGCAGTTATCAAACCCCAGATGGGGCAAGCATAGGGTATGTGCGTTGGCAAGCGTGTCAATAAGTCGCATTGAGTAACCTCTGATTAAACTCACGAACGCTGAATTAGTCAGAGGCACATTAATACACTAGCCGTAGCAGACATGGATTAAGAATGATTGCTGTTGTAGTTGACGCGCCACTACTTAAAACACTGAGAGTGCCAGACACCAACACAGATAAGACCTAGATATGGGAACAGAACTAAAAATTAGTATGCGGATGCAGAACCGGGTACCAGTGCGGCAAAGCTTCGTTAGACTTGTTCGTGCCCTTGCCTCGGCGCCAGTTAAACTTGATTGCTGGGGTTCTGTATCCTGGTATAACCACGAGAAGGCCTCATGCCGCCGTGTCGAGCTGCTAAAAACTGGCTGTGCTCCAGAGGAGATCGCCGCGACGATCGAACATTCCACTGAGCTGAACAATACCATAGACATGATGCGTGGTGAGCTCAGTACCGATGCTACCTGGCTGCTAAATACCGGTGCTACCTCACTGTGCCTTAATGCGTGGACATTGGGAATCTATACCCGGCCAGTGGAACTGCTCGATGGGCATATCGAAGTGTGGCTGCCCCGAATTGGATCTTTTATGGAACCAGCAAACCAAGCTAAAGATTCACACCTGATTGAAGAAAATCTTGAACTACTCATACAATTACTGGTAGCACTAATCGACAGCTTGGCACCAGCGACCTTGTCAGTATTTGCAGGGGACGGCATGCATCACCCATTGAATGCCAATGCAATCTGGTTTCCCAACCATAATGCGATACTTGAGCAACTTGCATTTATCGCATTGTTATCGCACGAAGGTTGCCCGGACTGGAAACTTGCACCCCTTGCTTTACCCGAGTGCGCCAATGATCGCTGGGCATTCCACGAGTGGCGCAACGAGATGCAACGCCACCACTTATGGCAACGCCTTTCCAGCAACATTGGCAAATATTCTTCGGTCACCAACGATACCATCGATCAGGTTCTGGCTACTCACAAATTCGATGTTTATCATATTGGGGAAGGATTATTGTTGTTCAATTATCCATATCTAGTTAACGGTTTCGTGGACGACTTTTTTCTAACACTCCTCGAAACGACACTTTCATCTTAACAAGGATAGAACTATAACCCGAGTTATTCCAATATGCATGGAACCCTATTAATAACCGGTGCGGAAGTGCGCATTGTCAGTACAATACATTGGCGAACTCACCGAGCTTTACAATCGGTATTGTCCATCACTTTGTGTATAGAATGTCTTTCTGGCGAAACACTCACTCGGCGATCTGGAGTAATGATGTGAAAATAGAATTTGGCGCGTTAGACTGGCAAGAGGGTGAATGCCAGTCGATCCACGAATCTTCAGCCGATCTGGAGCATTTTTGGCAACAGCGGCAATCACAGACAATTGAAGGCTTTGTGCGGATCGTAAATGTCGGGCAACCAGTAGTACGGATATACGATGATCTTTGGGCACTGTTAATAAATCTTGGTTGCAATGCGGTGAACCATTGTCTTGGCCAATCCGCAAATCGTTACGAGTGGCTGCTCACCGTCCAAGCAGGAAAAATTTTAATCGTCACGGAATCCAGCCAAATCTCGTTACACTTTTCCTTAGGTCATCAGCCTATGGTGACCGCCCGCTACTCATACGATGATTTCTGGCCAGCGGCCGTGGCCGCGGCCTCACGTTTTCTAACCGTGCTTGAGCGCCTGCGCGGATCGGACGACGCTTCGGTGCGAATTCTTCGTGAAACTTGTGTGGCGGCTCAGGCACTCGTTGCGCAACGTGGATGGATCCTGCCGCCGCGGCCTGCACTAGATCCGCCACCACCAGCACTTTCACTTTTAGTTCGGTGGGTTGGATTGGCGCTGTATACCCGCGACATCGAGTCCAGCCGTCAGTTCTACCGACATTTAATCCTAAAAACAGCAATTAACTTCCAATATTTGATGTAACCTACTGAGTCAATGAGTTAATTCAATATTAAGGGAGCCACCCAATGGGTGAAGCGAAACGCAAACTCGAAAAAACCCAACGGCCGATGT
>Ga0315281_10006723_pt1 | contig 16316 bp, 19 predicted proteins | sample YL17G07_0_MG_FD_204540 | JGI IMG/M metagenome (GOLD analysis project Ga0315281, IMG submission 204540) | Sediment microbial communities from Yellowstone Lake, YNP, Wyoming, USA - YL17G07_0 | ecosystem: Environmental > Aquatic > Freshwater > Lake > Sediment | place: USA: Wyoming | collected... | reverse complement strand
TCGAGCACCCAGTCCACCATCCGCCGGCCGAGGACCGGGTGCAGGTGCTTCGGCAGCGCCGAGCGCATCCGGGTGCCGAGGCCGCCGGCCATGACGAGCGCTGTGAGGTCGGTTCCGGTCACGGGGTAGGAATGGCTGGGGCGCCAGGATTCGAACCTGGGATCACGGGACCAAAACCCGTTGCCTTACCACTTGGCCACGCCCCAATGAACTCGGCTCTCAATCTACCGGCGTTCCCTGAAGAGGAGGACGAGGGCGATCACGGCGAGGAGGGCGACGGCGATCAGCGCCAGCGTGCCGACGACGATCACGAGCACGGGCACGAGCGCCACGAGCGCCTGCGACACGGCGAGGACCCACCCCGACTCGCGCAGCGTCTGCGAGCGCTGCTCGCGCGCCCAGGAGAAGTAGGCGACGAGGACGAGCGCGGCGACGAGGATCGCGACGAGCCAGGGGATCACGTGCAGGGCGACGAGCACGCCCTCGCCGACCGCGATCCAGAGGGCGAACCGCGTCCGCCGCTCGCGCAGCCAACGGCTCGAGCGCGAGCTGCCGTGCTCGATCATCCGCACCTCGGCCACCGGGTCAACCGTACCACGCCGGAACCGTCAGCCAGGCGCGCCCGCGGCCCCTCAGGAAGCGCCGCGCGGCCTTCGCCTGGCGGTGGTGGAGGAAGAGGCCGTAGACCGCCGGGCCGGCTCCCGAGACGTCGGCGCGGAAGGCGCCGAGCCCGAGCAGCTCGGCCGCGAGCGGCGACGAGGCGAGGTCGTTCGGGGGCAGCGCTGCGAGGTCGCGCGCACGGCCGACGGCGGCGAGGGCGCGGTCGAGCGCGGCCCGGCGTTCGCCGAAGCCCGCCGCCCCGTCCCGCTCGTCGAAGCTCCGGTAGACCTCCGCGGTGGACTCCTTGCGCGCGCCCTCCGGCAGGACGAGCAGCACCCAGTAGTCCTGGGGGAGCTCGAGCGGCGCGAGCTGGGAGCCGTCGCCCGTGCCGAGCTGCGGCCCGCTCGCCAGGAAGAAGGGGCAGTCCGCCCCGAGCGTGGCCGCGAGCCGGCGCAGCTCGTCGCCCGGCAGCGGCCGCGGCAGCAGCTCGTTCGCGAGCCGGAGCGCGGTCGCCGCGTCGGAGCTGCCGCCGCCGAGCCCGGCGGCGACCGGGATTCGCTTCTCGATCCGGGCGGCGAAGCGCGGCTCGACGCCCGCGGCGCCCGCCAGGCTCTCGAGCGCACGGCGGACGAGCGTGTCCTCGGCGAAGCCGGTCACCTCGAGCCGGTCGGCGGTCGTCACGGCGACGCGGTCGGCGAGGTCGACCCGCTGCAGCACGGTCGCCACCTCATGCTTGCCGTCCGGCCGCAACGGCCCGGCCACGAGCGCGAGGTTGACCTTCGCAGTGGCGGGCGCCCGCCTCACGGCAGCGCCTCGGCGAGCCGGACGAACTCCTCCGGCGCGAGCTCCTCGGCGCGCGCCGAGGGCCTGCGCGCGAGCGCGGCCAGCGCGTGCTCGGCCTCCTCCCTGGTCGCTGCGCCGGCGAGCGCGAGCGAGTTCGGCAGCGTCTTGCGCCGGTGGGCGAACGCGGCCTCGACGATCCGCTTGATCCGGGCGAAGTCGGAGGGCGGCTCGATCCGGCGGAAGGCGACGAGCGCCGAGTCCACGTTCGGCGGCGGCCGGAAGACCGTGCGCGAGACCGGATGGAAGCCGGTGCGCCGCGCGCAGAGCTGGACGAGCACCGAGACGGCCCCGTACGCCTTCGTCGCCGGCACCGCGAAGAAGCGGTCGGCGACCTCGCGCTGCACCATCACGCACCACAGCTCGATGCCCGGCAGGCCGTCCAGGCTCTCGACGACGATCGGCGTCGCGACGTTGTACGGGAGGTTGGCGACGAGCTTCGTCGGCAGCGGCGACAGCGTTGCGAGATCGAGCGCCAGCGCGTCCCCCCAGTGGAGCTCGACGTTCGCCGGCAGGTCGCGCAGGCGAGGCTCCAGCGAGCGGTCGAGCTCGACCGCGTGCACGCGCGCGACGCGCTCGGCGAGGTAGGCCGTGAGGACGCCGCGGCCGGGGCCGATCTCGAGCACGACGTCCTCCGGCCCGAGCTCCGCGAGGCGGCCGATCACGCCGAGGATGTTCCGGTCGGCGAGGAAGTGCTGGCCGAGGCGCTTCTTCGGAAAGGAGCTCACGGCAGGCCGAAGGCGGCGGTCGCGTTGGCGTCGATCCGCGCGGCGAGCTCGGCGGGATCCTCGCCGCGTACCTCGGCGAGGACCGCGAGCGTGCGGAGCACGTGGGCGGGCTCGTTCGGCGTCCCGCGCAGCCCCTGCGGCGCGAGGTACGGGCTGTCGGTCTCGGCGAGGATGCGCTCGGCCGGCACGCGCGCGGCCGCCTCGCGCAGCTCGGCGGAGCGCGGGTAGGTGACGTTGCCGGCGAACGAGACGTAGTAGCCGCGCTTGAGCGCGGCCTCGAGCAGCCCCGGCTGCGAGAAGCAGTGGAGGACGACCGTGCCGCCGAAGCCGGCGAGCGCCGCCGCGGTCTCGGCGTCGGCCTCGCGGCTGTGGACGACGACCGGCTTGCCGAGCTCCCCGGCGAGCCCGAGCTGCGCCTCGAAGAGACGGCGCTGGTCGGCCGGGTCGGCGAAGCGGTGGAAGCCGTCGAGCCCGGTCTCGCCGACGGCGACCGCTTTCGGGTGGGCGAGCAGCCCGCGCAGCTCGTCGAGCCGCCCGGCCTCGACCGAGGAAGCCTGGTGCGGGTCGATCCCGAGCGCGGCGTAGACGCCTTCGTGAGCCTCGGCGATCGCGAGGGCGGCCCGGCAGGAGTCGATCCCCGTCCCGACGGTGACGATGCGTGTCACGCCCGCGGCGCGGGCGCGGGCGACGAGCGCCTCGGCCGGCTCCGCGCACGCGTCGAGGTGCGCGTGCGTGTCGATCACGCTTCGGCGGTGGGAGCGTCGAGGCGCGGGAAGAGCGGCGCGGCGGCCTCGATGCCGGCCACGGCGACCGCGCGGCCCGGCAGGACGCCGTCCCAACCGACGTCGGCCGGCTGGCGCAGCGCGGCGAGGATCCGCGCCGCCGTGCTCGGGATGTAGGCGGCGAGCGCGACGGCGACGCTGCGCAGGCCGTCGGCGAGGTCGTAGAGGACCGCGTCGAGCTCGCCCGCACGCGCGGGGTCTTTCGCCAGCTCCCACGGCTTCGTCTGCTCGACGTGGCGGTTGAGCCCGCGGACGACCTCCCAGATCCGCTCGAGCGCGCCCGTCAGGTCGAAGGCGTCGAGCTGCCCGGGCACGTCGCGGTGCAGCGCGGCGGCCACCTCGGCGAGCTCGGCCGAGCCGCCGGGGCCCGAGCCGAGGGCGCCGTCGCGGAAGCGGGCGATCATTGCCGTCGTCCGCGAGAGCAGGTTGCCGAGGTCGTTGCCCAGCTCACGCTCGTAGCGCTCGTGCAACGAGTTGAGCGAGACGTCGCCGTCCTGGCCGAACGAGACCGAGCGGATCGCCCAGAAGCGCACCGCGTCGGCGCCGTAGACGTCGATCAGGCCGAGCGGATCGACGACGTTGCCGAGCGACTTCGAGATCTTGCGGCCGCCGAGGTTCAGGTAGCCGTGCACGTAGAGCTGCACCGGGGCGTCGTACCCGGCCGAGAGCAGCAGCGCCGGCCAGTAGACGCAGTGGAAGCGGAGGATGTCCTTCGCGAGCAGGTGGCGGACGTGCGGCCAGTACCGTCCGGCGAGATCCTCGCCCGGCCGCGCGTACGCGAGCGCGCTGCGATAGTTGACGAGCGCGTCGGCCCAGACGTAGGCGACCTGCTCCGTGTCCCACGGGATCGGAATGCCCCAGGACTGACCCGCGCGACTGATCGAGAAGTCCTGGAGCCCGCCGGCGATGAAGCTCCGCGCCTCGTTGTAGCGGAACCCGGGCAGCACGAAGTCGGGCCGCTCGTCGTAGAGCGCGAGCAGGCGCTCCTGGTAGGCGGAGAGGCGGAAGAAGTAGTTCTTCTCCTGGATCCATTCGGGCTCGACCTCGTGGTCGGGACACTTGCCGTCGACCAGCTCGGACTCGCTCTTGAACGCCTCGCAGCCGACGCAGTAGAGGCCGGCGTAGACGTCCTCATAGACGTCGCCGTTGTCGTAGATCCGCTGCAGGAAGTCCTGCACGAACTCCTTGTGACCTTCATCGGTCGTCCTGATGAAGAAGTCCACGGAGGCGTCCAGGCGCTGCGGCAGCTCCCGCCAGGCCTCGACGATCCGGTCGGCGTACTCCTTCGGCGCGAGCCCCTGCTCCGCGGCCACCCGCGCGACCTTCTCCGCGTGCTCGTCCACCCCGGTCAGGAAGAAGGTGTCCTCCCCGCGCTGCCGGTGCTGGCGCACGAGGATGTCGGCCGCGATCGTCGTGTACGCGTGGCCGATGTGGGGCGTCGAGTTGACGTAGTAGATCGGTGTTGTCAGGTAGTACGTCATTCCGGCCAATGATAGGGAGTCGCCTCACGGCAGCTCCGGCCGTCAGGACGGCCGCCGCAAGAAGACCGAGCGCCGCGAGCGCGAGCGGCAGCGGGCTCCGGCCGCGCCGCCGAGCGGCGAGCGGCACAAGCTCGTACCGGTGGGCAAGGCGGAGCGTCGGGGTCGCCGCGCGCCCGGGCCGGCGCGGAGGCGGCGGCGCGGGCCGCTTGCTCGGCGGCCGCTGCGGGAGGCTCGCTGCGGAGCGGTTAGGGGGCGCTCCCCTCGCCGCCCCCGGCGCGGTGGGCCGCGGCGGCGGCTCCGCGTCAGTGACCGCGCCCGGGACCGCATCGGAGACCGGCGCGGCGGCGACGCGGCTCGCCCCGAGCGTGAGCGGCGCGGCCTCCTGCTCCTCTTCGGTCGCCGCGGCCGGAATGGGCTCGGGCTCGGCGGTGGGCGGCGGCTCAGGCTCGGCGGCGCGCGGAGGCGGCGCCTCGACCGGGGGCGCGGCGGCGGGCGGATCCGCCGGGAGTTCCGCAGGCGGAGCTGCGGCGGGCGGATCCGCGGGCGGCGCAGGCGGGGGGTCAGCGGCGGGCGGGGCGGCCGCGGGAGGCGGTACGGACGTGGGCGCCTCGGCCGCGGGCGGCTCGGCCGGCGCCGGCACGGGAGCCGGTTCGACCGGAGCCGGCGGCGCAGAGGGTAAGGGCGCCGGAGCCGGCGCGACCGGCGAGGGCGCCGGAGCCGGGGCGACGAGCGAGGGGAGCACCGACAGCGGGTCGAGATAGCCCTGCGGGTCGGCGGCGACACGCAGGCCCAGGTGCACGTACGGCTCGGGCACCTCGGGCACGCCGCTCGGCCCCACGGTCCCGACGCTGTCGCCCTCGGCGACGATCACGCCCCTCGGGACGAGCAGCGAGCCGAGGTGCGTGAGCGTGACGGAGTAGCCGTCCGGAGTCTGGACCGTGATGCTGCGGCCGCTCGTCGGCACCGAGCCGGCGAACGTCACCGTCCCGGACGCGGGCGCGACCACGACGGTCCCCGCGGCGGCCCCGAGGTCGAGTCCGCGGTGCTGGCCCCCGGCGAACGGGTCGCCGCCGAGGACGAACGGGCGTAGCACCGGCCCGGCCACGGGCCGCGACCACGCGTGCGCCGCCGGCGCGAGCGCCAGGAGCGCGAGCGCGCCGGCGCAGACGAATCGTCGCATCTCCATCTCCTGTTGTCAGATTTGAGAACGGAGAGAGCACGGTAGCAACGTCCTCGGACGTTGTCAAATCTGCTTACAGAGAGCCGCGGTAGAGGCGGTTGCGGGCGACGCCGGTGAGGCGTGCGACGAGATCGGCGGCCTGCCGCCGCGGGAGGCCCGCGGCGACGAGCTCGCTGACGGCCACCACGGCGGCGCCCTCGTCCGGCTCCGCAGGGCCGCCGCCGCCGACGACGAGCGTGATCTCCCCCTTCGGCGGCTCGGAGAAGCGGGCGGCGACCTCCGCCGCAGTGCCCCGGGCGACCTCCTCGAAGACCTTCGTCAGCTCGCGGCAGACGGCGACCGGCCGCTCCGGCAGCGCGGCCGCGAGGCTGCGGAGGGTCGCCGGGAGGCGCTGCGGCGACTCGAACGCGACGGCAGGGTGCGGCAGCCGGGCCAGCTCCTCCCAGAGCGTCGCGAGCGCGGCGGCGCCGCGTGGCAGGTAGCCGAGGAAGAGGTAGCGCTCGCCGAGGAGCCCGCTCGCCACGAGCGCCGTCTCGACCGCCGAGGGCCCCGGCAGCACCGTCACCTGCACTCCCGCCTCGAGCGCCGCCGCGATCAGCCGCGCGCCGGGATCGCTCACGCCCGGCAGCCCGGCGTCGGAGACGAGCGCGACGCGCTCGCCCGCGAGCAGCCGCGGCACCAGCTCGGCCGTGCGCGCCGCCTCGTTGTGCTCGTGGTAGCTGAGCGTCCGCGCCTTGATCCCGTGCCGGTCGAGCAGGATCCGCGTGCGGCGCGTGTCCTCGCAGAGGACGACGTCGGCCTCGGCGAGCTCCCGCAGGACGCGCAGCGTCACGTCCTCCAGGTTCCCGATCGGCGTCGCGCAGACGGCGAGCATGGTCAGCGCGCGCCGTCGAGCGCCTCGAACGCGACGAGGCCGGCACCGATCAGGCCCGCGTCGGCGCCGAGCTCCGCCTCGACGAGCCGCAGCGCCTCGCCCGCCGGGACGAGCGCCTCGGCCCTCGCCGCGTCCCGTGCGGGCCCGAGCACGAGCTCGCCGGCCGCGGCGCCGAAGCCGCCCCCGATCACGACGACGTCGGGGTCGAAGACGTTGACGAGCGAGCCGATGCCGGCGCCGAGCAGGCGGCCGATCTCCGCCAGAGCCTCGACCGCGCGCGCGTCGCCGGCCCGCGCGGCCGCGATCAGCTCGGGGGCGCCCGCTCCCTCGCCGAGCACCTCGCGCGCCGCGCGCTCGGCCGCCTGGCCGGAGGCGACCGCCTCGATGTGCCCGTGCCCGGTGCAGCTCCCCTGGCACGGCGGCCCGCCGGCCACGACGACGACGTGCCCCAGCTCGGCCCAGCCGCGGTAGTGACGGCCGCCGAGCACGAGCCCGCCGCCGACGCCGGTGCCGAGCGTCAGCATCACGAGGTCCTGCGCGCCGCGGCCCGCGCCGAGCCGCCACTCTGCAAGCGCGGCCGCGTTCGCGTCGTTCTCGACGCCGACCGGAAGGCCGAACCGCCCGCGCATGCGCCCCCCGAAGTCCACGTCGGCGAGCGGGATGTTGACCGAGCCGAGGGCGAGCCCGGTGCGCCGGTCGAGGCGCGAGGGGATGCCGAAGCCGAGTGCGGCCGGGCGCTCGCCGAGGAGGGCCTCGACCTCGGCCTCGATCGCCGCGAGCAGCTCCTCCTGCGAGGCGGTCGGTGTCGGCCGCTCGCGCCGCGCCGAGATCATCCCGTCGCGCTCGACCAGGCCGCTCAGGATCTTCGTGCCGCCGAGGTCGACGCCGATGACTCGGGGTGCGCTCACAGGCCGCGGCTACCATACCCGGCCGGATGACCGACGGAGACAAGCCCTACCGCCTCTACCGGGGCGGCCGCGTCAAGGGCACCGTCCCGCTCGAGGCAACGCAGGCCGGGGAGGGAACGGCCCCGCCGCGGCGGCGCCGGCGGCGGCGCTATCTCCTCTGGCTCGCGCTCGCCCTCGGCGCGCTCGTGCTCTTCGTCGTGATCTGGCTCGTCGCCGCCTACTTCAGCTTTCGCAGCGGCGTCGGCAAGGCCAACGACCGCCTGCCGGCCCGGGTCCGCGCCTCGCTGACGCACCAGAGCGGCCTCCTCACCTCGCACCCGACGCTCGTGCTCCTGCTCGGCACCGACGGCGACAGGACGGCCGCGCGGGCCGGCCTGCGCCGCTCGGACTCGATCATGCTCCTGCGCACCGACCCGGGCCACCACCGCCTCTCGTACCTCTCGATCCCGCGCGACCTGCGCGTCGAGATCCCGGGCTACGGCGAGGAGCGGATCAACGCCGCGTTCCACATCGGGGGGCCGGCGCTGGCGCTGAAGACCGTGCGCGCGCTCACCGGGCTCGAGCTCAACCACATCGTCGTCGTCGACTTCGCCGACTTCCGCGACGTCATCGACGAGCTCGGCGGAATCGACGTCAACGTGCCGAGGCCGATCGTCTCCAATCGCTTCGACTGCCCGTACACCGCGCAGCGCTGCGCGAGCTGGGAGGGCTGGCGCTTCGCCAAGGGCCGCCAGCACATGGACGGCCGGCGCGCGCTCGTCTACTCGCGCATCCGCGAGAACCGGCTGAACGCCGCGGACAACGACCTCACGCGCGGCGAGCGCCAGCAGGCCGTGCTGGACGCGATGACCGGGAAGCTGACGAGCTTCGGCACCTTCCTGCGCCTGCCGTTCGTCGGCGGCGACCTCGTCAAGCCACTGACGACCGACCTCTCCGCCGGCCAGCTGCTCCAGCTCGGCTGGGTGCGGCTGCGGGCCGACGGCGGCCGCACGCTGCACTGCCGTCTCGGCGGCGAGCCCTCCACCGTCGGCGGCGCGTCGGTGATCGTCGGCACGGAGGAGAACCGCGCCGTCGTCGCGATGTTCACCGGCGCCTCGGCGCCGCAGCCGCCGCCTCCGGGCTCGGGGCTCTACGGCCCCGGCTGCACGGTCGGCCGCTCGCGCTAGTCCTTCGAGTCCGCCGAGGCGGCCTTCTTCTCCGACGGGCCGGAGTCGCTCGAGCTCGAGTCGGTCGAGGTCGAGGTCGACGTCGAGGTCGTGTCGCCGTCCTTCGACGGCGCTCCCTTGCGGGCGCGCCCGTAGTCTGTCGAGTAGAAGCCCTTGCCCTTGAAGTGCACGGCGACCGGGTAGAGCACCTTCTCCACGGGCGCGCCGCCGCAGACCTGGCAGGCCTCGATCGGGTCGTCCGCCATGCGCTGGAAGAGCTCGAACACGTGGCCGTCGGGGCACCGGTACTCGTAGATCGGCATGCCGGGCAAGGCTAGCAGCCACTATTGCGGGAACAGGATGAGCGAAACAGCCGAAGCACGCGGCCGCGGCGCTGCCGGAACGCCTCTCGCGGGCGCCCTGCGGGCGCTCGTGCGGCGGCGCTTCGAGCTCGCCGTCGCGGCGGTCGCGGCGGCGCCGGCGGCCTTCCTCGGCCACCAGCTGCTGGCCTGGCCGCCGCACGAGGACGAGACGCTCGCGCTGTTCGTCGGCCGCGAGTCCCTCGGCGGGCTCTTCGACACCGTGCTGCACGAGCGCGGCGGGGCGCCGCTCCACTTCCTGCTCGCGTGGGCGGTGGCGCACGGCGGCGGCGGCATCGTCGCGTTGCGGGCGGTCTCGGCGGCGCTCGCGGTCGCGAGCCTGCCCCTCGTCGCGGCGCTCGGCGCGCGCCTCGCCGGCCGGCGCACGGCGCTCGTCGCGACCGCGCTCGTCGGGGCGAGCTGGGTGCTCCTCTTCCACGGCGTCTACGGCCGGATGTACAGCCTCTTCCTGTTCACGAGCCTGCTCTCGTTCCTCGCACTGACGGTGGCGCTCGATCGCGGCGGCGCCCGCCGCTGGACGCTGTGGGCACTCGCGATCCTCGCCACCGTGGCGACGCACCCGTACGGGGTGCTCGTGCTCGGCTCGCAGGCGCTCTACGTCCTGCTCCGGCGGGAGCGGCTGCGCGAGGCGTCGCTCGCCGGTGCGGCCGTGGCCGTGGCCGGCATCCCGTTCTGGCTGACCGACCTCGTGCTCGCAGGCCGGTTCGACGTCGGCGTCGGTGGGGGCGGCGAGCGGCTCGGCGGCCCCGTCTCCGTACTGCGCTACTTCTGGTCGACCGCGGCCGACTTCAGCGCCGGCTACCGGCCCGTCCTCGGCGGCGCGCTGCTGCTCGCGGGCGCGGGCCTCGTGCGGCTCGCCCGCACGCGCCCGCAGGCGGCGCTGCTCGCGGGCTCGGCGATCGCCGTCCCGGCCGCGGCGTTCCTGCTCGCCCGCTTCGGCAGCTCGGCCTCGCCGGAGTCGCGCCATCTCATCTTCGTGCTGCCGTTCTTCGCTCTCGCCGTCGCCTCCGGCCTGGAGTGGCTCTCGCGGGGCCGCGCGCGGGCGCTGGCGCCGGTCGCGCTGGCGGTGCTGCTCGTCGCGCAGGTGGCGTGGGCGTCGCACCGGACGCCGGCGCTCTTCAACTGGGAGCCCGACCAGCGCCAGGCGGCGCGGGCGGAGGCCTCAGCCTACCTCGCGGCGACGAGCCGGCCGGACGACGTCCTCTTCGGCTACGAGCCGCTCTGGCTCGGGGCCTGGGAGCGGAACCGTGGCTTCTCGCACACGGTCGTGCCGCGGGCCGACTCCCGGCTCGCGCTGCGAACGCTCGAGAACGCGCGCGCGCCGCTCGGCCGCGGCGTCTGGATCTTCGACGCGAGTCGGCCGAACAACGTGCGTCCGCGGCTGGAGACGAAGCTGCGGACGCCGACGCCGGCCTCCGAGTTCCAGGCGCGCGTCTTCGGGCCGTTCCTCGTCATCCGCACGATCCAGCCGACCGGGACGCCGGCGCGCTACCTCGAGCTGGCAGGCCGGGCGATGCTCGTCGGCAAGTCGCTGCAGATCGGCGACGCGGACATCAACCTGCTGACGGTCGACCGCGCTGCGCAAGCGCTCCGCGGCTACGGAACGGACCGCTCCCTCTCCACCGTCTCGCGGTAGCAGGGCGCGTCCTCGAAGGCCGCGAGGCCGGCCGGCGTGGGCCGATGACGGGGCCGCGGGCGCAGCCGGCGGGCGGTCGCGATCGCCGCGGAGGCGCCGACGACGCCGCCGAGCAGGAACGAGCGCAGCCGATCGCGTCGCCGCTCTTCATCCATGCCAGGATCTTGCCATGCTGCTCGTCACCCTCGGCGATCTACTACTCGACGTCGTCGTGCGGCTCTCCCAGCCGCTGGCGCCGGGTGCGGACGCGACGGCGCTCACGAGCGTCGGCCCGGGCGGGCAGGCGGCCAACGTCGCGGCCTGGGCCACGGCGCTCGGCGCGGAGGCGCGGTTCATCGGCAAGCGCGGGGACGACGAGGCCGGCGCGCTCGCGGCGGCCGGGCTCGCCGCCCGCGGCGTCGAGGCCTGCGGTCCGGTCGTGCCCGGCCGTACGGGCGTCGTCGTCTCCCTCGTCGCCCCGGACGGCGACCGGACGATGGCCTCCGACCGTGGCGTCGCGCCGGAGCTCGCCGCGGGCGACCTTGACCCCGCGTGGCTCGCCGGCTGCGACCACCTCCACCTCTCCGGGTACTCGCTCCTGCGCAGCCCGATCGACCGAGCCGCGCTGCGCGCGGCGGAGCTGGCGCGCGCGGGCGGCGCGCGCGTGAGCGTGGATCTCTCCGCCTGGCCGCTCATCCGCGACTTCGGCCCTCCCCTCTTCCGCGCCCGGTTGGAGGAGCTGGCGCCCGACGTCGTCTTCGCCAACGAGGACGAGGAGCGCGTGCTCGGCGGGCCGCTGCCCGGCGCCGCGTGGGTGCTCAAGCTCGGCCCGCGCGGCGCCCGCTTCGACGGGCTCGAGTTGCCGGCGCTGCCGGTCGAGGCGGTCGACTCGACGGGGGCGGGCGACGCGCTCGCGGCCGGCTACCTCGTCGGCGGGCCGGCACTGGCGATCGCCACGGCTGCTAGATGTGTAGCCAAGATGGGGGCGATGCCATGATCGAGCTGCTCACCTTCTCCAACGAGGTCGCGGACGCGCTCGCCGACCGGCGGCCCGTCGTCGCGCTCGAGACGACGCTCGTCGCGCACGGCTTTCCGGCGCCGGAAGGCGTCGCGGTCGGCCTCGAGAGCGAGCGGCGCGTGCGCGCGGCGGGCGCGGTGCCCGCGACCGTCGGCGTGCTCGACGGCACCGTGCGGATCGGGATCTCCGAGGCCGAGCTCGGGCGCTTCGGCCCGGACGCGCGCAAGGTCGGCCCGCGCGACCTCGCCGCCTGCGCCGTCCAGGGCACGACCGGCGCGACAACGGTCGGCGGCACGCTCGCCGTCTGCCGCGCCGCCGGCATCGGCTTCCTCGGCACCGGCGGCCTCGGCGGCGTCCACCGCGGCTTCCCGACGCTGCCCGACGTCTCCGCCGACCTCGGCGAGCTGGCGCGCACGCAGGTCCTCGTCGTCTCCTCCGGCGCCAAGTCGCTGCTCGACGTGGCCGCGACGGCCGAGCTGCTGGAAACCCTCGGCGTTCCGGTGCTCGGCTTCCGTACCGACACGCTGCCCCTCTTCTACTCGGCGGTCGGGGGCCCGCCCGTGTCGGCGCGCGTCGAGACGGCCGAGGAAGCGGCGCGGATCGCGCGCGCCCACTGGGAGCTCGGCCGCCACAGCGGCGTCCTGCTCGGCCGGCCGCCGGACGAGAGCCTCGAGGTCGAGGGGCTGATCGAGGAGGCCATCGCCGAGGCGCGGCGGCGGGGGATCGCCGGCCAGGCCGTGACGCCGTTCGTCCTCTCGACACTGCACGAGACGAGCGGCGGCGCGACGCTCCGCGTCAACCGTGATCTCGTCGCCGCCAACGCCGGGCTCGCGGGCGAGGTCGCCGTCGCCTACGCTGCGCTCCGGTGAGCACCTGGGCCCTCCTCCGCGACCTGCCGCTCGTCGTCGAGCGCGTCGAGCTGGAAGGCCTCGTCAAAGACGTCACGAGCACCTTCACGCGCCGGACCACGGTGATCCACCTCCACGGCGCGGGCCACGACGGAGCGGGCGAGGACGTCACCTATGACGGCGACGCGCAGCTGGCGCTGCAGGCCGCCGGGCCCGGCGTCGAGCTCCGGGGCGAGCACACGCTGGCCTCATTCTCCGCGCTGCTCGCGGAGCTGCCCGGGTACACGCCCTGGGCACTCGAGAGCGCCGCGCTCGACCTCGCGCTGCGCCAGTCCGGAGTGCCGCTCTGGCGCGTCCTCGACCGCGAGCCACGCCCGGTCTCGTTCGTCATCTCGAGCCGGCTCGACCCGTACTCCTGGCTCGCCCTCTATCCGGGGATCCGCTTCAAGCTCGACGCCGAGGACGACTGGACGCCGGAGCTCGTCGCGCGCCTCGCGGCGACCGGCGCCGTGGACGTCGTCGATCTCAAGGGCCACTACCGCGGCACCACTGTCGATCTCGATCCCGACCCCGAGCTCTACCGTCTCGTCGCCGAGGGCTTCCCGGACGCGTGGCTCGAGGATCCCTGGCTGACGGCGGAGACGGGCGCCGTGCTCGAGCCCCACCGCGAGCGGCTCACCTACGACGCTCCGATCCACTCCGTGGCCGACATCGAGGCGCTGCCGTTTCCGCCTCGCTGTCTGAACTCGAAGCCGTCGCGCTTCGGCTCGCTCGAAAGGCTGTTCGACTTCTACGACCACTGCGAGGAGCGCGGGATCGCCCTCTACGGTGGCGGCCAGTTCGAGCTCGGCCTCGGGCGCGGCCAGGTCCAGTACCTCGCCTCGCTCTTCCACCCGGATGGGCCGAACGACGTCGCCCCGTCCGGGTTCAACGCGCCCACGCGGGTGCCCGGGCTGCCGGAGAGCCCGCTGCAGGCCGCGCCGAGCGAGACCGGCTTCCGCTTCGGCTAGGCCCTTCCGGACACCTCCGCGGCAGCCACGTCCCAGGGACAGTCCCTGGGACAGTGTCCTGCGAAGACCTGGCCCGTGCCTGGCAGACGAGCCGTGCTCCTAGCGGTCGCGGCTGCCCGCCGCTACGCGCGCGGCCTGGTCGACGTACAGGAGCGCCGCCCCGAGGAAGAGCACCGGCGAGATGACGACGTCCGCCAGGGCGAGCGCCGCGCGGCTGCCCGAGTCGGCCGAGTCGCGCAGGAGGAAGAACAGCACGAGCCGGGTGAGGAAGAAGAGGATCGCGAGCGTGGCGAGCGAGCCGAGAGCGTGGACGAAGTCCGCCCGCGCGAGCTGGTACGCGCGCCGGAAGCCCGCGGTCACGCCGAGGCCCTCGATCGTCACCGCGGGCACGACGAGCCCGGTGACCGCCAGCCAGGCGACGGCGGGCAGGATGAAGAGGACGAGCAGCAGAGGCGCTGGGACGAAGACGAGCGCGCCGCAAGCGGCGGCGGTGACAGCCGAGGCGAGCGGCGGCCGAATCCCCGCGACGAGCGCCGACGCGGCGACGAAGGAGGACGAGAGCAGCACCGCGCCGAGTGTCGAGAGGACGACGAACTGCCCGCCGCGGTCGAGGCCGACCGCCACCTGCTCGACGACCGCGAACGGCACGCCGAGCGCGAGCGCCGCGAACGGTCGCTTTCCGTAGAGCTTCAGCGTCTCGGCGACGAGCTGCCCGACCGTCCGCGTCTCCGGCGGCAGCGGCTCGGGTAGCGGCTCCTGCTTCCTCACGGTGCCGGATCGCGCCATCGGGCGCGCAGCCTACAGCCGCGCGGGATCGCTCCGCCCGCCCGCCGGGGCGGACCGGGTCGGAGCGGTCGTCCGGTCAGGCCCTGCGGGCTGAGACGAGCTTCCCCAGCGCGGGCAGTGTGACACCGAGCCCGAGCCCGATCGCCAGCTCGGCGATCGCAACCGCGCGCGTCGGGTAGAGCACGGCGTACTGCTGGAGCAGGACGCCGACGCCGAGGCCGGCGAGCAGCCCGGCGACCGTGCCGAGGACGATGCCTAGGAGCGGCGCCCGGCCCGTCAGCGCGAACAGGCCCGAGACCGCGAGCCCGAGCGCGCCGAGGATCGTCGCCGCGAGCCCAACGCCTCCCGCCACGGTGGTCAGCGGGTTGCCCTCCACCTTGACGAGCGCCGCGCCCGAGCAGGCAAGACCTGCGCCCGTGCTGGCGCCGCTCACCTTGTAGAGGCCGACGCCGTACGTGGCGTAGTCGTCCACGTTCACCGCGCGGCTCCACGACTTTCCGGTCGTGGGCTCGTTCTTGACCGTCCACCGGAAGCCGGCGAACTCGATCTGGATCTTGAGGTGCGAGATCGCGCTCGCAGCCGCCATCGTCACCGTCGCCTTGCTCTTCTCCTTCACAAGCACCGCATCCGAGGCGGCGCCGGTGCCGAGCCCCGCGACGTTGACGCCGTTGATCGAGGCGGTACAAGGCCCGCTGATGTTGGCCGCCGCAGGCGGGCTGAGAACGAGCAGGGCGAGCGCGGAGCCGACGGCGAGGGCCGCGAGCGAAACCCCTCGCTTCGACGTGTGCATACGACTCCTTCCTCTCAGCTCGAACCTAGATGATTGATTCCCAATCACCGCACCCCCGAGTGGGGGCCTGGGCACGGCGCATCGCGGCCGCCTCGCCCGGCACCAAGGCAACCAGCCTTGGCACCGGTCGAGTCGGCCACGCTGCTTGGCCCATGCCCTCCCTGAGGGCACGCCGATCAGGAATCAATCATCTAGGCGGCTCCGATCGCCCGGACAAGGTCAGGAATCACTAGGCGCAGCGCCTCGAGCGCCTCGGCCAGGTGCCAGCGGGCCCGGTCCTCCTCCTCGATCTCGTTCGCGACCGCGCGCAGCTCGATCGCGGGCACGCCCGCGAGCGCGCACGCCCGCAGGACGCCGAAGCCCTCCATCGCCTCGACGTCCACACCGTGGCTCCCGTCCACAGCCGCGCTCGTGCCGATCGGCAGCACGTGCGCGTCGGGGAGCACGCGCCGCGCGATCGCGAGCAGCGCCGGGTCGGGCATCGCGCCCCGGAGGACGGGGATCTCCGCGGCGATGTCGCAGTAGACCGACGCCGAGCCCAGCACGAGCTTCGGCGGGCGAATGCCGGAGGTGCGGCGCGCGCCGGCGACGCCGACATGGAGGACGGCTTCGGGCAGCCGCTCGGCGAGCGCCTGCGACGTCACGGCGGCGGCCTCGACCGGCCCGATGCCGCAGACAAGCCCGGGCAGGCCGCCCAGCTCCGGCTCGGTGGCGGCGACGACGAGGACCTTCACGGTGCGATCGTACGCGGTAGGCTTGGTTCGTGGCCGCCACCGTCTTCCAGCCCGGCGAGCTCGCCTTCGAGCCGCGGGGCGAGAACGACACGCGCCTCGTCGCGCGCCTCTCGGACGCGATGACCCACTCGCGCGCGAACGTCTGGCGCTATCCGCCGGGAGCGCGCGGGAAGCGGCACGCCGACCACGGCCAGGAGGAGCTCTTCGTCGTCCTCGACGGGACGCTCACGATCGACCTCGGCGACCCGCCGGTGCGCCACGAGGTCGGCCGCGGCGGCGTCGTCGTGGTCGAGTCCGGCACCGTCCTCCAGCTTCGCAACGCCGGGGACGAGGAGCTGAAGCTCTTCATCTACGGCGCGCCGCCCGTCACGGGCAAGGCCGAGTTCTTCCCGGACGTCGAATAGCTACGGGCAGGGCCCAGGGACGGCCGCGCCCTGCGGACCCTGGAGGTGCCTGGCGTCCGCTCCAGCGCCCGCCTGCAGGCAGTACGAGGTGTCGTTCGCCCAGGCGAGCGTGACGCCCGGCACGGTCAGGATCGCGCCGCTGTACGTGCCCGCCGCGGCGCGGTAGATCTCGACCGAGGCCGCGGCGGCAGTC
>Ga0315281_10006722_pt1 | contig 16316 bp, 12 predicted proteins | sample YL17G07_0_MG_FD_204540 | JGI IMG/M metagenome (GOLD analysis project Ga0315281, IMG submission 204540) | Sediment microbial communities from Yellowstone Lake, YNP, Wyoming, USA - YL17G07_0 | ecosystem: Environmental > Aquatic > Freshwater > Lake > Sediment | place: USA: Wyoming | collected... | reverse complement strand
GATTACGCCATCGGCATCCCGCTGACCCATCTCGGCCTGACCGATCCGGTATTGCCGATCTACGTCAACGCCTATCTGCCGCCGCAGCCGACCATGGAGCGCTGCTATGCTTTCGGTCAGGCGGTGGCGCGCAGCGTCACCACGATGGGCCTGAAGACGGCGATCATCGCCAGCGGCGGCATGTCGCATTTTCCGGGCACCAATCGCTACTCCAATCCGGAGCTGGCCTGGGACAACAAGGCGCTGGAAAAACTTGCCGCCGGAAACCTGAAATCGCTGATCGGCTACGACGAGGCGGAGCTCGACGACACCGGCAACATCGAACTGCGCTGCTGGGCCTGCGCGGCGGGCGCGCTCGGCGAACGCAAGCCCGACGTGGTTTCGATGGACCCAAGCTGGCACCACAACTATGCGTCGCTCGGCTGGACCGGCGTGCAACTTGATGGCCATCAGGCGCATTATCCCGCGATCAAGCCGGAACTGGTGGAATTGACCACCGCCCTTCACGGGCTCGCGCACGATGCCCAGAAGCGGCGGCAGTACATCGCCAACGCGGCGGCCTATGCCGATCAGTTCAAGTTGACGCCCGAGCAGCGTCAGGCGCTGCTATCGCTCGACATGCCCGCGCTGGTGAGCATGGGCACGCATCCGCTGGTGCCGTTCCTGGCGAATATGCAGGTGCAGCGTCTGCGCGCCGGCCGCTGAAGCGAAAAATCGCTTTCGCGGCATTGGCTTGTAGCGCCCCGCGTCCATACCTGCCGGTCAAAACCGTACTGGCGCCGGAGGCCGGAATGGCCATAGGCAGAACGTTGACAGATAGGCTATGCTTTAGGGCGGCTGGGGGAGACGTTTTTTATTTTTTATATATGTTTCCTTTGAGCCACGGACACAGCAACAAAAATAAGAATCGCCGTCGAAGGCAATTGGTAAGAGGGCGCTCATGGCTAAGCTCAACATCAATGGCAAGGTGCGTAATGTACAGGTCGAGGCGGACACGCCGCTCTTGTGGGTCATCCGCGAGCATGTCGGTCTGACCGGCACCAAATATGGCTGCGGCGTCGCGCAATGCGGCGCCTGTTCGGTGCACATCAATGGTGCGGTCCAGCGCTCCTGTTCGATCCGTGTCGGGGATGTGAAGGCCACGGATAAAATCGTCACTATCGAAGGTCTGTCGGCCAATTCCTCGCATCCGGTGCAGAAAGCCTGGGCTGCGCTCGACGTGCCGCAATGCGGCTATTGCCAGTCGGGTCAGATCATGGCGGCAACGGCGCTGCTCAAGAAGAATCCGAAGCCCACCGACAAAGATATCGATGAGGCGATGACCAATATCTGCCGGTGCGGCACCTATCAGCGCATCCGGGCCGCCGTGCACATGGCGGCTGATGCCGCCAACGGCCGCAACTTGCCCGCGCCCGCCACCAGCAAGTCCAAAGTTCGAGCTTGAGGAGGTTTGCCGTGAGAAAAACGATCAGCGGTAACGCCACGCAGCTTTCACGCCGCAACTTTATCGTCGGCTCCACTGCCGCGGCAGGCGGCGGACTTGCGCTCGGATTTAACTTCCCGTTTGGCATTGACCCGGCCGGGGCGCAGAGCGCAGCCATCGCCGGCGCCGAAGTCAATGCCTGGGTTGTCATCAAGCCGGACGATACTTGCGTCATTCGCATCGCGCGCTCGGAGATGGGGCAAGGGACGCTCACAGGCCTCGCCCAACTCGTCGCCGAGGAACTCGAGTGCGATTGGAAAAAGGTCACCACGGAATCCATCACCGCCGGCCAGAATCTCGCGCGCAAGCGCATCTGGGGCGAAATGGGGACCGGCGGCAGCCGCGGCATTCGTATTTCGCAGGATTATGTTCGTCGCGGCGGCGCCGTTGCGCGCATGATGTTGCTGCAGGCGGCAGCCGATCAATGGAAGGTGCCGGTCGGCGAGATCGCCGTGGCTGACGGCATTATCACCCATGCGGCCTCCAGGCGTTCGACGAGCTATGGAAAGGTTGCCGCCGCGGCGGCGAAGCTGACGCCTCCGGATGCGAAAAGTATCAAGCTCAAGGATCCCAAGGAATGGAAGATCGCCGGTAAACCGGTGAAGCGGCTCGATACAGGCCCCAAACTCAACGGCAGCAAGGTTTACGCGATCGATGTCAAGTTGCCGGGCATGTTATGCGCCGCAATCAAGGATTGTCCGGTGTTTGGCGGCAAACTCAAGAGCTATGACGAGGCCAAGGTCGCAAGCCGGCCCGGCGTGCGCCGTGTGGTGAAGGTGAACGATACGGCCATCGCTGTCGTCGCCGATACTTGGTGGCGGGCCAAGGCCGCGCTCGATGCACTGCCCATCGTCTGGGACGAAGGTCCGAATGCATCCCAATCGAGCGCGACGATTGCCGCCCACCTCCTGGAAGGTCTGACGGCAAGCGCCACGAACGGCGACCGCAAGAATGGCGATGCACTCAAGGCGATCGAAGAGGCCGCGAAAAAGGTTGAAGCGGTTTACAGCACGCCCTTCCTCGCTCATGCGACGATGGAGCCCATGAACTGCACGGCGAGAATCTCGCCTGACAAGGCCGAGGTTTGGGTTCCGACCCAGAACGCGGAAGCATCGCTTGCGGCTCTGTCGGAAGTGTCGGGGGTGCCGATCAACAAGTGCGAGGTCTATAAGCATGACCTCGGCGGCGGCTTTGGCCGCCGCGGCGGCACGCAAGATTTCGTCCGGCAGGCAACTGCTATCGCCAAACAATTCCCCGGCGTTCCGATCAAGCTGATCTGGAGCCGCGAGGAGGATCAAGCGCACGATTTCTTCCGGCCGATCTCGCAGTGCCGGATGTCCGCCGGTCTTGATGCGGACGGCAAGCTCGTCGGATTGCATGTCCGTGTGTCCGGGCAATCGATCAACGCCACCTTGAATCCGGCGGGGATTGTTGGCGGCAAGGACCGGCGCCAGCTGCAAGGTTATTGGGAGGAGCCGGGAGACGCCCAGCTCGGCTACACCGTGCCGAATTTGCTGATCGAGTACGCGATGCGAAATACGCATGTGCCGGTCGGGCCCTGGCGTGGTGTCAACACCAACCAGAACGGCGTCTACATGGAATGCTTCATTGAGGAGGCGGCGCGGGCGGCGGGCAAGGATTCGCTCGAATTCCGCCGTTCCCTGATGCAGAAGCATCCCAAGCATCTTGCTGTGCTGAACGCCGCGGCGGAGAAGGCGGAGTACGGCAAACCGCTGCCTCCCGGCGTCCATCGTGGCATCGCGCAGTTCATGGGCTATGGCAGCTATTCGGCCGCCGTCGCCGAGGTTTCCATGAGCAATACGGGTAAGGTCAAGGTGCATCGCATGGTGTTGGCGCTCAATTGCGGCCATGCGGTCAATCCTGATCAGATCGCGGCGCAGATCGAAGGCTCGGTTGCCTATGGCCTCACCGCCACGTTCTACGGCGAGTGTACGGTCGAGAATGGGCGCATGACGAAACTCAATTTCGATACCTATGAGATCATGCGTCTGGCCGAGATGCCGAAAGTCGAGACGGTGCTGGTGCCGACCTATGATTTCTGGGGCGGCGTTGGCGAGCCGACGATCTGCGTGGTGGCGCCTTCCGTCCTGAACGCGATCTTTGCCGCAACCGGCAAGCCGGTGCGCAGCCTGCCGTTGAAGAGCCTTAAGATGGCATAGAGCGCGGCTGGCAAAAGTGGAAAGTAGTTTTACGCAAAGCGGTTGAGCTTGCGTAAGCTTAGCCACGCACCTTTCCTGATGTTATTTATTGAGCGCACCTTGCCGATCCCGGGTAAACCCGGAATTGGCAGGGCGCGTGGCTATGGTTTTGTTTCCAGTCGATACTCGGCGGAAACGCTCATACAAAAGCGCGACTACAGCAGTCGAGGAGGATGATGTGATGACGGATATCGAGACGCTGTGGGCCGATTTTGCCAAGCCGATTGTGACGGCCGAGGATTACATCCATTCCCTGCGCGGCCGGCGGATGAATATTTTTTTCATGGGCGAACGCGTGCCCGAGCCAGTCGATCATCCGGTGATTAAGCCGTCGATCAACGCCATGGCGGAAACTTACCGGCTGGCCTCCGAGCGGCCGGAACTTGCCAGCGTGCGCTCCGGCATCGTTGACAGCCAGATCAATCGCTTTTTGCATGTGCCGGTCAATTCCGGCGATCTGGTCGCCAAACACGAAATGCAGCGTGAACTTGGGCGCCGGACTGGAACCTGCTTTCAGCGTTGCGTCGGCGTCGATGCGATCGGTTCATGTCACTCGGTGACTTTCGACATCGATGCCAAGCTCGGCACCAACTATCACAAGCGGTTTCTTGCCTTTCTGAAACGCGCCCAGGCGGCAAACGTCGTCATTGGCGGCGCGATGACCGATCCCAAGGGCGATCGCTCCAAGGCGCCGCATCAGCAGGCCGATCTCGACCTGTTTCTTCATGTCGTGCGCCGCGACGACAAGGGTCTCTACGTCTCCGGCGCGAAAATGCATCAGACCGGAGCGGTCAATTCCCATTGGTTGATTTTCATGCCGACCATGCGCATGACGGAAGCCGACCGCGACTGGGCCGTGGTCGGGGCCGTGCGCGTCGATACGCCGGGACTCACTTATATCGTTGGCCGCCAGACCAACGATACGCGCGCGATGGATGGCGGGGATCTGGACGCGGGCAATGCCAGATTCGCCGGTCAGGAATCGCTGGTCGTGTTCGACGAGGTCTTCGTGCCCTACGATCACGTTTTCATGGATGGAGAATGGGCTTATGCCTCAACGCTGGTCGAGCGATTCACGACCTATCATCGCTCTTCTTATGTCTGCAAAACCGGGCTTGGCGACGTATTGATCGGGGCGGCGGCGACCGCGGCCGAGCACAACGGCGTCGAGGCTGCTTCGCACATCAAGGACAAGCTGGTTGAGATGACCCATCTCAATGAGACGATTTATTCAAGCTGCATGGCCGCCGCGTTCCAGTCGAAACCGCTTGCCTCCGGCGCCTACATGAACGACGAAATGCTGTCGAATGTCGCCAAGCATAATGTGACACGCTTCCCGTTCGAGATCGCGCGTCTGGCCCAGGACATCGCCGGCGGGCTGATTGTCACCATGCCGTCCGAAAAAGATTTGCGGCACAACGAAGTCGGGCCGCTGATCCGCAAGTTTTTGCAAGGCAGGGATGGCGTCGACACGGTGGATCGCATGCGTATTCTGCGATTGATCGAAAACATGACCATCGGCAGGAATGCGGTCGGTTATCTCACCGAAAGCCTTCACGGCGCCGGCTCGCCCCAGGCGCAGCGGATTCAGATCGCGCGCGGGATGAAGATCGAAGAGAAGAAGGCGAGAGCGCGCCACTTGGCCGGCACGGGCGAACCGGGCCGGAAAAATTGACAAGCCACTCACGGCAACGCGTTGTTATCCGCTTGCCAGTGACGGCGGAATGGTACGAGAGGGCCCGGGTTCATGACGGAAAAATCACAAGCGGAATCGAATATTCCGGCGTGCTTGCCGCCAGATCCGAATCCCAAGACACCAGCCTTCAAATTTCCATCGCAGGCATGCGATTGCCACGCGCATATCTGCGGGCCAATCAAGACATATCCTTATACCGCGCGCCGCATTTATACGCCGCCGGACGCTCTCATCGGCGATTACGAACGGCTGCTTGATACGCTCGGCGTCGAACGGGCTGTGCTGGTTCAGCCGAGCTTTTATGCAACGGATAATTCCGCGATGCTTGCGGTTCTGAAGGCCACCCGCCGGACCATGCGAGGAGTCGCGGTCATCGCCGACGATGCAACGGATCGGCATTTGGAGGAACTGCATCAGGCGGGCGTGCGCGGCGCGCGTATCAATATCGTCGATCTTCAGCATGGCAAAGGTGAGCTTCCGCTTGAAAAGATCAAACGTCTTGCGGAACGCATCAAGCCTCTGAATTGGCATATCGAGTTTCTCATGCATGTCGACGAATTCCCCGATCTCGACCGCATGTTCGGCGATTTTCCCATCGAAGTCGTGTTCGGCCATCTCGGCTATGTCCGCGCCAACAAAGGGACGGCCGTGCCCGGATTTCAGGCGCTGCTGCGTCTGTTGCGGTCCGGCCGGGCGTGGGTAAAGTTCACGGGCGCCTATCGCATATCGGCCCAGACGACTCCGCATTCCGATACAAACATATTCGCGCATAGGCTGCTGGAGGCAGCCCCCGCACGTATCGTTTGGGGAACTGACTGGCCCCACGTCATGACGAAGTGGACAATACCCATGCCGAACGATGGCGAACTTGCCGACCTTCTGATGAACTGGATTCCCGATGCCGGGCTGCGCAAACAAATTCTCGTCGATAATCCCGCGACGCTTTACGGGTTCGATTGAAATCGCCGGTTTATTCGGCATGCATTCCGCATAATGAGAAAAGGACAGAACATGGCATCCAGCGACAAGTGTGGAAACTGGGTCGAAACCTTTCCCGGTAATCTGCGTTGGAGCAATGCCACGCAGATCGTCAAGGGCATGGTGCCGTGGGCGGCCACCGCGATGGCCGAGATCGATCTTGTCACGCAGCGCCTGAAGGCGCGCGAGAAGGAAAGCGATCCCGATCGCGCCTGGAAGGAGGAATGGGCCAGGATGGGCGATCAGGTCGCCAAGGTGGCTGATGCTGCCGCGGCGGCAAACCACCAGATCACCGCCGGCAATAATTACATGCGTGCCGGAAATTATTACTACAGCGCCGAGCGCTTCATCGAGCCTGGCGAAGACAAGATGGCCATGTATCGCAAGGCGCTGCGCTGCTATCGCGCCGCGCTGGAGCGGCTGCATCCGAACGTCGAAATCGTCGACGTTCCTTACGAGCAGGGGCCATTAGCGCGTGATCAGGCTGAGTGGAATCCGGTCAGCCGCCCGGATCACGCGCTAAATGATAAAGTTAGAGCGCGAACCGCAGATAAGTTTACGCAATCTGCGCAAGCTAGATTGCTTTCCGCAAAACCGGTTCCCACTTTTGCTGATCGCGCTCTAGCGGCCTATTTCATGAAGGCGCCGGGCGTCACCGGGCGCGCGCCCACGGTCGTTCTGTTCGATGGCATGGACAATTGCAAGGAAATGAGCGTGATCTTCGCCGGCCTGGAATTCGCCAAACACGGCATCCATACGCTGGCGATCGATGGTCCCGGCCAGGGCGAAACGCTCAGACTACGCAAGATCCACAGCCGGCCGGACTATGAGGTCGCGGGCGCCGCCGCCTACGATTACGTTGCCTCGCGCGGAGATGTCGATCCGAAAAAGGTTGCGGTGATGGGCTACAGCTTCGGCGGCTATCACGCGCCGCGCGTCGCCGGCTTCGAGAAGCGCTATGCCGCCTGCGTGGCGTTTGGCGCGATGCACTGGAGCCTGCATGGCTGGCAGAGCGAGATCAAGGCGCGGCTCGCGGCGGACTCAAAAACAAGTTTTACATCCAATTTTCAATTTCGCTGGGTCGTGGGCGCACCCGATAACGCCACGGCGCTTGAAATGGCGAAGCGTTTTACGCTCGAAGGCGTGGCGCAGCGCATCGAATGTCCGTTCCTGGTCGTGCATGGTGAGAACGACAGGATCGTGCCGGTTGAGGAAGCGCATACTCTTTATGCGAAGGTTGGATCAAAACGCAAAGACATCAGGATTTTCACAGCCGACGAAGGCGGCGCGGAACACTGCCAGGTGGATCATCGTCAATATGGCGTTGAGTACATCGCCGACTGGCTTCTCGCGAACATGAAATGAGAGTTTGTCCTACCTGAACGTAGCGAGGCCCCCTATTGACGGGGCAGCTTACGGGCGGTCGAATGGAGCAAGCGTCAACTGCCTCCCAGGGAGGAAGCGCCATGCTCCATCTCGCAAGGTTGTGTCTGATGATTGGCGCCATGTCGGGCGTCGGTGCCGCGGCGCAAGCCCAAAGTTCCCAGTCTTATCCTGACCGCCCCATTCGCCTGATTGTAGCCTTCGTGCCCGGGGGCGCGACAGACACCCTGGCGCGGCAAATTACGGAAGACTTGAAGAACGCGCTCGGCCAGCCGGTGATCGTGGAAAACCGGCCGGGAGCGAATGGTTACCTCGCCTGGAACCACGTCGCATCGTCGGACCCGGACGGTTACACGTTGCTGCTGGCGGAAAATGCGCTCGGCATCAGCCAGGCTCTCCACAAAAAGGCAACTTCATCGTTCGATCCTCTGACGCAGTACGATGCCGTTGCCGCAGTTGCTACTTCCGCCTCCGCTCTCGTCGTGGCGAACAATGTTCCCGCCAATACGGTGGCGGAGCTTGTTGCACTCTCGCGTACCGTGCCGCAGAAAATGAATTACGCCTCCGCCGGCATCGGCAGCGTTTCCCATTTGACCTTCGAGGTTTTCAGGCACGGCGTGGGAATGCAGGCCGTCCACATTCCCTACAAGGGCGGCGGTCAGGCCATCGGCGACGTGATCGCCGGACACGTTCCGATGTCGATGGCGTCAATCCAGGTTGCGAAAGGGCTGGTTGAAGGAGGAAAAATCAAGGCGCTGGCGGTGACCAGCCTCGCTCGGTCGCCGGCAATCCCGAATGCCCCAACCCTGAAAGAGGCAGGCGTGAAAACCGCGGATGTCGAACTGCGATTCTGGTTCGGTATTTTCGGTCCAAAAGGCTTGCCAGGGGCGGTCAAGGACAGGCTGGAAAAGGCCGTTTCGACGGTCATGTCCAACCCGCAAGTTCGCGAGCGTCTGGCCAAGCTCGATATCGCGCCGGATTTCGCGCCGGCATCGATTCTGAGAACAAAGCTCGAGAACGAGATCAAGAACTGGACGAAATTCATCGACGAGAACGGCATCAAGGCGGAATAGATGCGGTGAGGGAGTTATTCATGAGTGCTTTCAGACAAATTGCAAAACCGTCAGCGGCTCTATTTTCGTGCTTGCTGCTGGCTGCAATGAATACGAGCGCGGCTCGCGCTCAAGATTTTTCAGGAAAGCCAATTCGCATCATCGTTGGTCTCGCCGCCGGCGGTGCAACCGATGTGACGGCGCGATTCATCGGACAGAAACTCGGAGAAAGCATCAATACCAACGTCATTGTCGACAATCGGCCCGGCGGCATTTTCGTGCCGGCGCTGAGAGAGCTTACGAGTTCGCCCGCCGATGGCCACACCCTGTTCATGATTTCCGCCAGCACGGTGGTGACCCAGCCGCTGCATCAAAATTATCCCTTCGACCTCAGAAAAATGACGCCGGTCACGGAAGTGGCGAATGGTCCATTAATTCTGGTGGCGCGCAAGGATCTCCCGATCAAGAGCATTGCCGAGTTGGTCGACTACGCCAAGAAGAATCCCGGCAAGCTGTCGTTCGGCTCGGGTGGAGGAACCGGAAGTTCGTTGTATCTGGCGACCGAGCTGCTCAGAATGAAAACCGGCATTCAGCTGAATATTGTTCCATACAAGGGGGCGTCAGCCGCGCTTAACGATCTCCTCGGCGGCCACATCGACCTGATGTTCGACGCGATGCCGGTGATGGTGGAGCAGGTCAAGGCGGGCAAGGTCACGCCGCTCGCCGTGACAAGTCCGAAGCGTTCGCCCGCGGTTCCGGAGGTTCCCACCACGGCGGAAGCCGGCTTGGCGGATTTCGAGGTTTTGAATTTTTTTGGCTTGCTGGCGCCGCCCAATACGCCTCCCGCGATCGCCAAGCGCTTGCGTGACGAGGTGGCCAAAGTCGTTGCCATGCCCGATGTGCGCGCTCAACTCGACAAGCAGGGAATGGCGCCGCGCGGCACTGAACCTGGGGAATGGGGAGAATACATCAAGATCGAGCTCGACCGGTGGGCTAAAGTCATCAAGGACGCGGGCATCAAACCGGAATAATCTGAAATCGCACTGTCTTCTAATAATCCCTGTGCGCGCGAATCTCTTGTCCGAGGTTTGTGCGCGCCGTAAACCCATCTTGACCTTCGTATCACTGGAAAGGACCCCATGACTGCCAAAGGCCCCTGGACCGATCACTTCGGCGACAATTTTCTCTGGTCGAACGCCACGCTCATCCTCAAGGGCATGGCGCCCTATGGCGTGGTGGCGCTTGAGGAGATGGACCGGGTTTGCGAGCGCCTTAAAGTCCGGCAGCACGAGCCTCATGCATGGCAGGAGGAATGGGGCGCGATGGGAACGCTGATCGAGCACAGGGCCAATGAACTGACCGCGCAAGGCCGGAAAATCACGGCAGGCGACTATTATCTGCGCGCCGGAAATTATCACTACAACGCCGAACGCTTCATCATGCCGGGCGAGGAAAAGCGCGAATGGGCCCGCAAGGCCTATCGTTGTTGGCACGCCGGCATCAAGCTGCGCTATCCGAACATCGAATTTGTCGAGGTGCCTTATGAAGGTGTGATGCTTCCCGCATTGTTCATGAAGGCGCAAGGCGCGGCTGGCCGGGCGCCGACCGTGGTCATTGTCAATGGCATGGATAACGCCAAGGAGATGAGCATCTTCTTCGCAGGTCTGGAATTCGCGCGCCGCGGCTTCAACACGCTGGCCATGGATGGCCCCGGCCAGGGCGAAAGCCTGCGGATACGCGGCATCCATAGCCGCTACGATTATGAAGCGCCGGGAGCCGCGGCCTACGATTATGTGTCGCAGCGGAGCGATGTCGATCCCAAGCGCGTCGCCATCATGGGCTACAGCTTCGGCGGCTATTATTCCTCGCGCATCGCAGCCTTCGAGAAACGCTACGCGGCTTGCATCGCACTGAGCGCCCTGCACTGGGATCTCGCGGGCTGGCAGATGCGGATCAAGGAGAAGAACAAGAGCGCGCCGAAGAGCGTTGCCCAGTCCAATTTCCAGTTTCAGTGGGTGGTGAACGCCAAAACGCCCGATGAAGCAATCGAAATCGCGAAAAAATTCTCACTCAAGGACGTAGCTAAAAATATCACCTGCCCGTTTCTGGTCACTCATGGCGGCAACGATCGCGTGGTGCCGGTCGAGAACGCGCCGAAACTCTACGAGGCGGTTGGCTCCAAAAACAAGACCATCAAGATTTTCTCAGCCGAGGAGGGCGGGGCCGAGCACGCTCACGTCGACAACCGGCAGATTGGAATTGATTTTGCCGCCGACTGGCTGGCGGAAAACATGTAAGGTTCCGGACTGGATCACCGCAATCCGGTTAAAAAATGGGAGAAAAAAAATGGCGCAAAATATGCTCGATGGCGGTCAGGTCATTGTCGATTATCTCATCCGGGAAAAAGTGCCGTATGTCTTCGGCCTCTGCGGCCATGGCAACATCCAGTTCATCGATGCCCTGTTCGAGCGGCAGAGCGATATCAAGACCATTTCCGTCCATCATGAGACGGTGGCTGGCTTCATGGCCGACGTCTATTACCGGGTTTCCGGCCAGCCGACGGCGACGTTCACCTCATGCGGTCCGGGATCGATCAATCTGCCGATTGCGCTTGCCAACGCCTATCTCGATTCCGTGCCTTTCCTCGCGGTCACCGGCAACATCCCGACCAGCCAGTTCAACCGCGGCGCGTTTCAGGAGCTTTATCGCCATTACCAGGCGGACTTTCCCTCAAGCGTGCGCTCTGTCTGCAAACGCGTGTTTCAGCCGACGCGCGGCGAGATGGTCCCGCTGGCCATACGGCAGGCATGGAAGACGATGGTCACCGGCCGTCCGGGGCCGGTGGTGCTCGATGTGCCGTTCGACGTTTTCAAGGAGGCGGCAGCCGAAGATACGCCCGATCCGCGGGAGTGGAGCGCCAATATTTCCTGTCGCTGCGGCGCCGATCCCGAAGGCGTCAAGAAGACGGTGGACATGCTGCTTGCGGCCGAGCGGCCGGTCATTCTCGTCGGTCAGGGCGTGCGCTATGGCGGCGCCAGCGCCGATCTCGTCAAGCTCGCCGAGCGGCTGCAAATTCCGGTCGCTTCCTCGGCGAGCGGCCTTGGCGCCATCCCAAGCGATCATCCGCTGGCGCTGGGTCTCGTCGCGCGCAACGGCGTCTATCAGGCGAACCACGCCGCGCGCCAGGCGGATGTTCTGCTCGCGCTCGGCGTTCGTTTCGACGATCGCACCTCAAGCTCGTGGCTGCCCGGATATTCTTTCACCATTCCGCCGACCAAGCTGATCCACGTCGATATCGACCCGGATGAGATCGCGCGCAATTACCCCGTCGCATTGGGATTGATGGCGGATGTGCGCACTTTCATCGGCCAGGTGATGGCGGAACTCGATGCGCGCAAGAATGCGGGTGTCGCCTCCTCGCGCGCGAAATGGCTCGCGGCCATCGATGGCTATCGCAAGGAATGGAACGCGCACATCGCGCCCGGCTTTAAGGACGATTCGAGTCCGATCAATCCGCAGCGCGCCGCCTACGAGATCGACAGGGTGCTCCCCGCGGATGCAATCCTGGTCAGCGACATCGGCATTCATCACAACTGGCTGCTGCAATATTGCAATCCCAAGCGTCCGGATTCGCTGATCGGCTCCATGGGTTTTGGTCCGATGGGTTTCGGCGTGGCCGGCGTGCTGGGCGCGAAACTCGCCGCGCCCCACCGGCCCTGCGTTGCGGTCGTCGGCGACGGCGCATTTTTCATGCATGCAAGCGTGCTCGGCACCGCGGTCGAATACAATATTCCGGTGGTTTGGGTGGTCTGGAACAATTACGCCTACGCCTCGATCCGCGGCCTGCAGCGCGGCTATCTCGGCGGGCGGGAGCTTGCGACTGATTTCAAGCATCCCGAGACCGGCGCGCCCTACAATCCCGACTTCGCCGCCATGGCGCGCTCGGCGGGGGTCGCCGGCGTCAGCGTGGATCGTCCCGCTGACTTGGCCGAGGCGGTGCGTGCGGGGATCGCCAGCAACAAGCCCTATCTGATCGACGCCAACATCGGGGCGGACAAAAATCCGGGCGGTGCGGGCGTGTGGGATCTTCCCGGCACCGGCCGGAGCCGGCCGGTGATCGGCGGCCGCTATACGGGATAAACAACCGGAGAATGAGCCATGGATCTTGGTCTTGCGGGCCGGGTGGCGATCGTCACCGGCGCAAACACCGGAATTGGCCGCGCCTGCGCGGCCGAGTTTCTGGCCGAAGGCGCGCATGTTGTCGTTGTCAATCGCGATCGGGAGCGCAACGCGAAGGTTTGCGCGGAACTCTCCGCCCATGCGAAGGGGCGCGTTCTTGGCATTCTGGCCGATCTCGAACAGGACGCGGCGGTGCGCGCGATGGTCGAGCGCACGCTTGCCGAATTTGGACGGATCGACATTTTGGTCAATAACGCGGCTGTCGTCGGCGCCGGCGACTTTACCAAATTGACCGACGAACAGTTTGGCCGGATGTTCGAGCACAAGCTGAACGGCACGGCGCGCTGCATGCGGCATGTCATTCCGCCCATGCGCGAACGCAAATGGGGCCGCATCGTCAACATTACCGGCGGCGCGGCGCGTCAGCCGCAACCGGCGGCGATCTCGGTTGGCCTCAATAACGCGGCCATTCTCAATCTCACCAAGGCAATTGCCAACGATCTCGCCAAGGATGGCATCCTGGTGAATTCGGTCGTGCCAGGGACCGTTCATACGGAGCGTCTGGACGAGACCATCCGCAAGGCCGCCCAGTCGACCGGAAAAACGGAAGCCGAGCTTTGGCAGCAACGAGTCGGGAGAATTCCGCTTGGGCGCATGGGCAGGCCAGAAGAAGTTGCCGCGGTGGTGGCGTTTATGGCCTCCGAGCGGGCAAGCTTTATTGCCGGGACGGCATGGCCGATCGATGGCGGCGCTTCGGCAACCATTTGAGGCGCTTATTTTGTCGGCCAACCTTGCCGGTGAGAACCGGCGCTGCGTATGATCGGCTATAAACTTTGACGGAGAGTGAAATGGCGAAAAAACCCGTAAGAAAAAAACCAGGAAAAACGAGCCGGAAAGACTACAGTGACATTCTTTACGAGGTGAAGGATCACGTCGCATGGGTCACGATCAACCGGCCGCGCGTGCTCAACGCCTTTCGCGAGCAGACGCTCGATGAATTGATCCATGCGCTGAGTTCGACGCGCGAAGATCCCTCGATCGCATGCGCGGTCGTCACCGGCGCGGGCGATAAGGCGTTTTCCGCAGGCGGCGATTTTTACGCGATGATGCGTCTGAACTGGACCAATGCCGCGATGTGGAACGACCGCATGCTGGGTCTGGCCATGACCATCCGCGGCCTGCCGATTCCGGTTATCGCCATGGTCAATGGCTGGTGCATGGGCGGCGGGCACGAACTCGCATTATGGTGCGATCTTGTCATCGCGTCCGAGAATGCCGTGCTGGGACAGACCGGGGCGAAGGTCGGCGCCTGTCCAACGGTTGGCGCGACGCAATATCTGCCGCGCATTATCGGCGAGCGGCTGGCGCGCGAGATGATTTTCTGCGCCCGCCGGTTTTCCGCCAAGGAAGCAGCGGCCATCGGCCTGATCAACAAGTGCGTACCGCAAAAGGATCTGCGCAAGGAAACGCTGGTCTGGTGTGAAACGATCAAGGGCAATAGCCCGCAGACGCTGCGGATGACGAAGAAGAGCCTCAACTTCGAGTCCGATCTTCTCTATGCATCGTGGCAGCACGGCATGGAGCTTCTGGCGCACGTCTGGGGCTCGGAGGAAAGCATCGAAGGCATGCAGGCTTTCCTCGATGGACGAAAGCCGGACTTCCAGAAATTCCGTATGCGCGGCAAGCAAGAACTTGAGAACTATCTCGACGGTTGCGCCCGCGACCTCAACGCGCCGCCTTCGATGCGCCGGAAAAAGGCCGCGCGATGACATCGTCCAGCGACGGTCCATTGAACGGCCTGCGCGTGGTCGATCTGACGCGTATTCTTGCCGGCCCTTTGTGCACGATGATGCTCGGCGACATGGGCGCCGACGTCATCAAGGTCGAACCGCCCGGTGCGGGCGACGATACGCGCAAATGGGGCCCGCCATTCGCGGCGGGGGAAGCCGCGTATTTCCTCGGGGTCAATCGCAACAAGCGTTCGCTGACGCTCAACATGGCGGCGCCGGCCGGCCAGAAAATTCTGGCCGATCTGATCCAGAAAGCCGACGTGCTGATCGATAATTTCAAGATTGGCACGCTCGACAAGTGGGGGTTCACCGATGCGTGGTTTGAGAATAACGCGCCGAAACTCGTGCGCTGCTCAATCACGGGTTATGGCTCGAGCGGACCCAAGGCGCCGCTGCCGGGATACGATTTCGTGCTTCAGGCCGAGTCCGGCCTGATGAGCATCTGTGGCGCACCGGACGGCGGCCCGGCCAAGTATGGCGTTGCAATTGTCGACGTCTGCACCGGCATGCTGGCGTGCAATTCCATTCTCGCGGCGATCAATGCGCGCCATCGCACCGGCAAGGGCCAGAAGGTTGAAGTGTCGCTGTATGAATCTTCGCTGGCGATGCTCGTCAACGTCGCCTCGAACTATCTGGTCTCGGGCAAGGGCGGCGGCCGTTTTGGCAACGGGCATCCGAGCATCGTGCCGTATACGACGTATCAGACAGAAGATGCAATGATCGCGCTTGCGGTCGGCAACGACACGCAATTCGCCAAATGCGTCGCGGTTCTGGGCCATCCCGAATGGGCGAAGGATGAACGTTTTGCAATCAATAGCGCGCGTGTCGCGAACCGCGTGGTTCTCGATGGCCTGATCAATGAGGCGCTGGCGCAAGACAACGCCGATGTCTGGATTGCAAAACTGAAGGCGGCGGGCGTGCCGTGCGGCAAGATCAATTCGGTCGCGGCTGCGCTCGAAGACCCGCAAACGGCGGCTCGGAGCATGGTCGAGACGGTCGATCACCCGGCCATCGGCGCGTTGAAGATGCTGGGCATTCCCTTCAAGTTTTCCGATACGGCTTGTTCGGTGCGGCGCGCGCCGCCGACGCTCGGCCAGCACACCGATGAGATTTTGACTCGGGAACTTGGGCTCGACGCCAAAGCGATTGCGGAACTGCATCAGGAAAAAATCGTCTAGGGGGCCGTCCATGATGACCGGATTCAGCCATGTCTCGATTGTCGTGCCGGATATCGAAGCGGCGGCGAAGCAGCTTCATAAAAAATATGGTTTTCATACCGGGCCGCGCACGGTCAACGCGGAGCAGGGCGTGCGGCTGGCTTATATAGACATCGGCGCGGCGAAGATCGAGCTGATGGAGCCATCGCGGCCGGATTCGCCCATCGCCAAGTTTCTCGAACGCAATCCGCGTGGCGGCATTCATCATTTTTGTCTTAGCGTCGATAGTGTCGATAAAACCGCGCGTGAGATGAACGAAGCTGGCGTTCGCATCCTGGGCGACGGCAAGCCGCAACATAATGTGGCTGGCGAACGGATC
>Ga0315281_10006721_pt1 | contig 16319 bp, 13 predicted proteins | sample YL17G07_0_MG_FD_204540 | JGI IMG/M metagenome (GOLD analysis project Ga0315281, IMG submission 204540) | Sediment microbial communities from Yellowstone Lake, YNP, Wyoming, USA - YL17G07_0 | ecosystem: Environmental > Aquatic > Freshwater > Lake > Sediment | place: USA: Wyoming | collected... | reverse complement strand
TATTGCATTATCAACTAAAATATGGTATGTTTTTAACGCTAAACTTTTAAGGTTAGCATAGGAGGTGATGTGGTTTCCACATTATGGAAACTGAATTATTGTCGGTAGATGATCTAACGAAGATACTGAGGATAAGCAAGGGTACTGCGCAAAGATGGTGTCGGGACCGCAGGCTCCCAGCGGCAAAGATTGGGAAAGCATATCGGATCAGAAAAGAGGACCTCGACAAGTGGTACGAGGGAAAGCTTCTGGATAAAGTAACTGCTGGGCGGTAAGCTTCTTAAATCTGAAACAGAAAGAAAAACTAAATTTCAACCACCGTGCAAGGGGAAGGTGGTGATTTTTTGTTTGGATAACCTAGAAGGGGGTGGGAACAATGCACCTGATTATTGATGGCTACGGGGGAGATCCCCAGAAGATGCAGGATGTTGAATTCATCTACAAAATACTCGATGGCTATCCCTCTCAAATCGGGATGACGAAAATCTCAACCCCGCATGTCTCCAAATATGTTGGCTCCAAACCTGAGGATTGGGGGGTTTCCGGCTTTGTTCTCATTGCCGAGAGCCATATCAGCATACATACCTTCCCTGAGAAATTCTACATCAATATCGATGTCTTCTCCTGCAAAGAGTTCGATGCCGAACGAGCTATCAAGGGATTCAAGCAAGATTTTGGGCTGACCGAGGTCAGGAGCTATATCCTTAACCGAGGTCTGGAATTCTCCAATAATCAACAGCCTTCCCTAGTCTTGGACTCGGCAAGCAGCAGGTGAGATACTCCGCCTGCATGGACAGACAAATTGACTGATGAGCTGTTCCTGCCCCCACGGAGCTTTGCCGGCATACCTCTTCAAGCTATGCCCTTCGATACAGCGAAGGTCGTGGTTATCCCAGTGCCCTATGACGGCACCGCGGAGTATAAGAGCGGGGCCCGAGAGGGGCCACAGGCTATCATAGACGCCTCACAATATCTCGAGCTATACGACGCTGAGATGGATCGCGAGATCAGCGAGGTAGGTATCCACACCCTACCTGAAGTGCAACCCCTGGCAAGCGGCCCTGAGTTTATGGTGGAGCGGGTTTATGGAATAGCAAAGTATCTGATCGAAAAAGGCAAGCTGTGGGCTATGCTGGGTGGTGAACATTCGCTTACCCTGGGTGCAGTCAAGGCTTTTCACGAAAAGTACCCGGAACTCTCAGTGCTGCAATTGGACGCCCATGCTGACCTCCGCGACCAGTACCAGGGGACGAGGTACGGCAATGCTTCGGTAATGCGCCGGGTATGGGAGATTTGCCCTGTGGTGCAGGTAGGCATTCGCAGCTTCAGCCTGGAGGAACGCAAGTTCCTGCAACAGCAGAAGAAGGAGCCGTATTACGCCGAGGCTTCCAACAGCCCTGATTTTGTACCGCGAGTGATCTCTGCACTCTCATCCAAAGTATATGTATCTATCGACCTCGATGTCTTCGACCCTTCGATTATGTCGGCGGTGGGTACTCCCGAGCCCGGGGGCTTGAGCTGGCAGCAGGTGCTGGACCTATTGCGAGCAGTAGCTACCAGCAAAAAAATCATCGGCTTCGACCTGATGGAACTCTGCCCCCCAGAGGGACCGACCTCATGCGCCTTCCTCGCTGCCAAACTAGCCTACAAGCTAATTGGATACGCCACACCCCTCTAATCCCCCACTTGTATCCCCGGTAATAAGTCCCAATCTCCAAACTCGAAACCCTGAACGGTCGATTCAGGTACTATTTTCCCATCACTAACAACACTAAATAACCATGTACACCTGATAGCAGGTGCGCTAATGTTTGAACGAGAAAGCCACGTGTTCGAGCATCATGATAGTAATATATTGGAATAGAAGCTGGTACCACAGGTTTAAGGAGTTCTAGCACAAACGGCATGTGACTTGTGAAGGGAAGCTTAAGAGGGCAAACTATGAGCCTACGCAGGAAAACTATAGTCATCGTTAGTGCCACGCTGGCTGGCCTGCTCCTGATTCTATTTGCAGTCTCGGAAAGCATCTTCCTGAGAGATGTCGCTCACCCAGGACAAACCACCGTGCTCTATTTTCTCTGTCTTCTTTTGGGAGCCGGTCTGGTGTTTATCGGGGTAATCTATGTGCTATTAGACAGATTGGTACTGTCTCCACTATCTCGGCTCAACTCAAGTGTTGCCAGTATAGGTAGGACCAGGGTCTTGTCAGCGAGAGTGTCAGCGACAGGCAAAGATGAATTATCGAGCCTGGCAGGCGAGATTAACAAAATGCTGGAATCGTTGGAGCAATCCCACGAGGGGCTGCAGGGGTCAGAGGAAAAGTTCAAGCACCTGGTGGAAGACATGAACGATGGCTATTTCGTGGTTCAGAACTTCAGAATAGTCTTCGCCAATGCCCGAAGCGCTGAGATGTTCGGACATTCTGTCGAAGAGGTAACCGGTAGAACTGTTGAGGAACTTCTGCCACCTGAAGAAGTAAACGTGCTATCAGAATGGTACGAAAGGAGACTTCGCGGAGAAGTTGTGCCTCAACAATACGAGACGACGTTGACCAGGGAGGACGGAACAACAGTTACGGTCGAGTTTGGGGCCAAGCGCATCTATTTCGCAGGTAGACCCGCGGTTTCTGTGGTTCTGAGGGACATCACTAAGCGCAGGCAGGTGGAGGAGGCCCTGCAGGAGAGTGAGGAAAAATATCGCAATGTGGTCGAGAGAGCCAACGACGTCGTTGCCATAGTTCAAGACACAATTATCAAATATATCAACACCCGTTCGTCAGAAATGCTTGGGTATCCGCCTAATCGGATGATTGGCACTCCAATCACAGAGTATGTTCACCCCGACGAGCTTCAGCGAGTTATCTATCGCTACGAGCGACGGTTGGCAGGTGAGCCTGTCGAATCGATATATGAGACAGTGCTTCTGCATAGTGATGGCAGCAGAGTAGACGTTGAACTAAATGCAGGCGTGATTACATACGGGGGAAGGCCCGCTGACCTTATTATAGTACGTAACATTTCCGAGCGTATAAAGTCCCAAGAGGCCCTGCGGCAATCCGAGGAGCATTACTCCACGCTGGTGGGAAGCCTCACTGACGCAGTTTTTAAGTCAAAGGGCAAACTAATTACCTGGTGTAATGACAGAGTAGAAGATATCTACGGCTACAAGAGAGATGAACTTATTGGCAAGGAAGCAGCTTTCCTTTTCCCTGAGGGCGTGAGCCGCTCGAAATTTGCCGAAGAAGTCGCCGGGGCGATAAACAAACAGGGCTACTTCCGCGGTACACACAGGGTGAAGAGGAAGGATGGAAGCCTGGTAGACGTCGAATATACCATCTCGCAGGTAAAGGGGATAAAGGGTAGTGAACCGATTGAGTTGATATCCGTCGCTCGAGACATCACTGAGCGCAAGCGTATTGAGGAAGAAGTCGCTAAGAGCGAAGCGAAATACCGAAGCCTATTTGAGACGGCAAGCAGTGGGGTGGCCATCGTAGACTTGAAAGGTGAGATTGTCCTTGTCAATGAAGCGCTTTGTAATATGGTTGGGTATTCTCAAAAAGAACTAATAGGCAGGAACTTCGCCGACTTCGTGCATCCCGATGACGGACCAAGATTACTCGAGCTATTCGTGGAGGGACTCACGAGCCAAGATAATCATCCTACCTTAGAGTTTAGAACAATTCACCGAGATGGGCGCATTCTCTGGCTATACTCAAGCCCTACTGAGCTTGTTCAAGAAAATGAGACAATTGGATTCAGTGCTATCATCCATGACATCACCGAGCGGGTGCAGATGGAAAAGGCACTTCGGCAAAGCGAGGAGAAATTCCGCAGCGTTCTCGATAATTCGCAGGACATGATATACAGCATGAATCTCAAGACTGGGGAATATGAGTATGCAAGTCCAGCATCGAAGCAAGTGCTCGGATATAGTCCTGAGGAGTTCCAAGCACTCAATCCAGATGAACTAATTTCTTTAGCGCATCCCGACGATGCAGAAAAGCTGCAACAGAATATCATCGATTTGATTACACAAGAAAAGAACCGAGCTCTATCTATTGAGTATCGGGTTAAACACAAAGAGCTAGGGTATCGCTGGGTAAGCGATAACCGTTCGGTGGTACACGATGACACAAACATGCCGGTGGCAATAGTTGGCAGTTTGAGAGACATCACTGAGAGCAAACTGGTACATGAAGCGTTGCGACAAAGTGAGAAAATGCTCCGCAGTGTACTCGAAAATTCTCACGATATGATATATAGCTTGAACCTTCAGACTGGCAGATATGAGTATGTGAGCCCGGCATCGGAAAGAATACTCGGCTATAGTGCGGAAGAGACGATGCGGAGTAGTCTCGAAGAAACGAGGGCTACGATACATCCCGAAGATATTCAAAAGTTGGACGAAAATGTCATCGAATTAATAGCTTCCAAAGGGAATAAAGCTTCCAGGATTGAGTATAGGGTCAAACGTAAAGAGCTGGGGTATAGATGGATGAGTGACAGCCGTTCAGTGATATATGATGACGCAAATATGCCGGTGGCCATAGTTGGCAGTCTGAGTGATATCACTGAAAGCAAACTGACGCAGGAGGCATTGCGCCAAAGAGAGCAAGACTATCTAATCTTGTTGGAAAGCACGCATGACAGCATCGTCGTTGTCGATGCCGAGACACTGAAGGTCGTCTTTGGTAACAGGCGCTCCTCGCTGATGTTTGGATTCGATCCTGTACTCCACGATGGAGTAGGGATAAACCTACTTGATTTTATCTACCCTGAGGACAGAGAGATAGCTATAAAGGGATTCGTAGAAGACCTATATCAGCGGGAGCGACGTCAGAGATACGATGTTAGAGCGAAGACAAAGGATGGTAGAGAAATATGGGTGAGCGCCCTTGCTACAAGGATTGAATTTCAGGGAAGAGTTGCGGTTTTGCTTTCATTGAAAGACGTCACCGAGACCAGGCAGGCGGAGGAGAAGTTGAAGCAGACCATGGCGGAACTGACTCGCTCCAATACCGAGCTGGAGCGGTTTGCTTATGTTGCGTCTCACGACCTGCAGGAGCCGCTGCGCATGGTGGCCAGCTATACGCAACTCCTGGCACGTCGCTACAAAGGCAAACTTGATTCCGATGCCGATGAGTTCATTGGCTATGCTGTGGACGGTGCTACCAGAATGCAGCAGCTTATCAATGCCCTGCTGGACTACTCGAGGGTAGGCACACGCGGTAAACCCTTTGAACCGACCAGTTGCGAGGAGACTTTTAATCAAGCAATCGCTAATTTACAGGCTGCTATCACAGAAAATGGCGCAGTGGTTACCCACGATCATTTGCCCACTGTTGTGGCCGATGCTACACAGATGGTTCAGATATTCCAGAACCTGATTAGCAATGCCATCAAGTTCCATGGCGAGAAAAAACCAGAAGTGCATGTAGGAGCAGAGCGTAATGGCATCGAGTGGATTTTCTCAGTACGTGACAATGGTATTGGGATAGACCCTCAGTACTTCGATCGCATTTTTGTTATCTTCAACCGCCTGCATAGCAGAATGGAATACCCTGGCACAGGAATAGGGCTGACCATATGCAAGAAAATTATAGAGCGACACAAGGGGCGTATCTGGGTTGAGTCACAGCCTGGAAATGGCGCTACATTTTATTTCACGATACCCAGCGGAAGAGAGGAGAAATCATGAATATTGTAGAACTGGGCAGACCTATCGAGATCTTGTTAGTTGAGGACAATCCCGGCGATGTACGTCTGACTAAGGAAGCCCTTCGTGAGGCTAAGGTTTGTAACCGGATACACACTGTCTACGATGGTATGGAGGCCCTGGCTTTCCTGAATCGAGACAGTGGCTACATCGACGTACCTTCCCCTGACCTCATCCTGCTTGACCTGAATCTACCTAAAAAGGATGGACGGGAGGTTCTGGCATCAATCAAGGCCAACCAAAAAATTAGACGCATACCGGTGGTGGTGCTGACCACCTCGAAGTCTGAGGAGGATATCGTTAAGAGCTATGAACTGCAGGCGAGCTGCTATGTCACCAAGCCGGTTGATTTGGACCAGTTCCTCGAAGTAGTGAAGTCAATCGGTGACTTCTGGCTCGCTGTAGTAAAGCTGCCGCCAGGGGGTGATGGAAGTGGGAGATGAAAAAATCAGAATATTGCTGATAGAGGATAATCCAGGGGATGCCCGCCTGATAAGGGAATTGCTCACCGCAGCAGAGGGCGTTTCCTTTAACCTGGAACATGCTGACCGGCTCTCGACAGGGCTGGCCCGACTCGCCCGGGGTGACATCAATGTGATTCTGTTGGACCTCTCGCTGCCGGACAGCCAGGGGCTTGACGGCCTCAACAAGATATGCGAGCAAACGCCCAAAGTGCCGGTGGTTGTGATGAGCGGCCTCAGCGACGAGGCGGTTGCGGTCAGTGCAGTGCAGGAAGGTGCACAAGATTATCTGGTCAAAGGGAGCGTAGATAGTGACTTATTAGTACGTTCCCTGCGTTACGCTATCGAACGGCAGCACCTCCGAGTAGCATTGAGTGAGAGCGAAGCCGGTTACCGGCTGCTCGCTGACAACTCTGCCGATGTTATTTGGACAGCTAATATGAAATGGCAGATAACCTATGTCAGCCCGGCTATTAAGCGCCTGCTGGGCTATACGGTTGAAGAGATGATGAGGCTGGCGATAAAAGATATTTTAACCCCCGATTCACTTAAACAAGCTGGCAAGCTCATCAGGAATCAGATGGATATTATGACTCCGAGGTCACAATATCCATCGCTGTCTCTGACCCTGGAGTACGTGCGTAAGGATGGCTCTACACTCTGGGCTGAGGTCATGTTGTCGTTCTTGTGGGATAAAGATGGAAAGCTCAGTGAAGTTTTGGGAGTGACGCGCGAAATCACTGAGCGCAAGAAGGCTGAAGAGGCATTGCGTCAGAGTGAACAGCGCTATCGTATGCTTGCTGAGAACGTGAAGGATATAATCTGGACCCGTGACATGAATCTAAAATTAACGTATACCAGTCCATCTGTTTTAGAGATGTCAGGTTACAGTGTTGAAGAAGTCATGTCTATGAGCCTAGAGGAATCCTTGACCCCTGCCTCTCTTGAGCAACTTCGGCCCATTCTAGCCAGAGTGCTTGCTGCAGGCGAAAACGGGCAAGGGGATTTGCCTGAGGTGGTTGTGCTGGAGGCTGAGTTAATACACAAAGACGGCTCCATAACACCAGTCGAGATGAAAGTTAATTTGCTGCGTAACCCGGACGGCCAGCCTATTGGTTTTCTGGGGGTTACCCGTGATATCACTGAGCGCAAGAAGGTCGAGGAGGCATTGCGTGAATCCGAGGAAGAACTGCAAGCTATTTTCGATTCTGCGGGGAATGGTATAGCTTTGTTGGATCTCGAAGGTAGAGTCATCAGGGTTAACAAGAGAGTGCTAGAAGTGGGTGGTTATGCCATAGAGGATATCTCTGGCAAGCCCCATGACCTTCTCAAGATGTTTACCCCGGAGAGCATTGAGCGAATGTCCTCTGTCAGGGACATGGTATTGTCAGGCAAAGAGGTAACTGCTTTTGAATGCGAAGTATATACCAAATCGGGCAAGAAACTGAGCCTTGAAATCAATATTGGTCCTTTCCTCCTGAAAGGACAACTCTTTGGCCTTGTTGCTGTCATGAGAGACATCACCGAACGCAAGCAGATGCAAGAAGCCCTACAGGCGAGCGAGAGGCAGTACCGTTTGCTTGCGCAAAACGTGAAGGACGTCATCTGGACCTTTGATATGAATCTGCGCCTCACGTATGTTAGCCCCTCGATTGCACAATTGACAGGATACAGCGTTGAGGAATACATAACCAAGAATTGGGAAGAGATGGTGACTCCTGCCTCGGTCGAGCTCATTACGAATCTTTTGGCTGAAGAACTAGCTTTGGAGGATGGTGGGCACAGCGATTTGTTGAGGTCGCGTACGTTTGAGGTGGAGTTAAGTTGTAAAGACCTGTCTACAGTTCCGGTCGAGATGAAAGCAACTTTTCTGCGTGATTCCGATGGTCGCCCAATTGGGATACTGGGCGTCACCCGCGACATCACCGAACGAAAGAAGATGGAGCAGGAATTACGCCGCCTCTCCGATGCGGTCAGAATGTCTACAGATAGCATAGTTCTCTCTGATCTTGAAGGGAACATTATAGATGTAAACGAAGCGACACTTAAGATACAAGGCATAAATAGCAAGGCCGATTTAATCGGACTAAAGTCCTCTGACTTCATAGCTCCTGAGGAGCAAGAAAAAGCTCTCTGGGATTTTTCACGATTGATAGAAGAAGGGTGCGTCAACGACATTCAGTATCATATTTTGACAAGAGATGGGAGAAGAGTTCTCGTCGAGACCAATGCATCGGTTATGAAAGGAAATAATGGGGAGCCCGTAGGACTCGTAGCTATTACCAGAGACATCACTGAACGCAAGCGTATGGAGGAAGCTCTGCGACAGAGTGAACACAACTATAGAGTCTTATTTGAGGGCACTATTGACGGTATGTTTGTTACCGATATAGAAACAGTGAAGATAGTGCTAGCCAATCAAACTGTCGCAAAAATGTTTGGGTTTGATTCTGCGGAAAATACCATCGGGATAAATCCGTTAGATTTGGTTCATCCTGATGATAAAGAACAAGTCCTTGGATTTTTTATGGAAGACGCGTCTGGTGAAAGCAAACAAGAAGTCCACGAATTTCGGACGATCACGAAGGATGGCAGGGAGATATGGCTAAGTGGCATGGGCACCAGAATTGAATACGGAGGGGAACCTGCTGTTTTGTCTTCAATCAGAGATGTCACTGAGCGCAAGAGAATGGCAGAAGCTCTGCGTCAGAGCGAGCAGGACTATAGGACTCTGTTCGATAGCACAGTTGATGGCATGGCTGTTATCGATGCGGAGACGCTGAAAATCTTGCTCGTTAATCAGCCTATTATAAACAAGCTCGGTCAGGACATTATTGGGATGAATCCGCTCGATTTATTAGCTCTAGAGGATAAGGAGCGTGCCCTCAAACTGCTTAGAGAGGAGGTACTTGAAAAAGACCTGCGCCTGGCTCATGAATATCGGGCTGCTGCCAAGGATGGTTCGGAATTTTGGATAAGTGCTGTCAGCACAAGAACTAATTTCCAAGGAAGGCTGGCAGCATTGGTTTCAATCAGAAACATCACTGAACAAAAGAGGGCCGAGGAGGAGAAGAGAAGGATGGAGGAACAACTTCGCCTCGCCGGCCGGTTGGCTGCGGTGGGCGAGTTGGCAGCAGGCGTGGCTCACGAGTTAAACAACCCCATAACAGCAATAAAAGGTTTTGCCCAATTCCTGACAGCGAGGAAAGACCTGGATGAAACTATAAGGAAAGACCTGGATACCATCTACCGGGAGTCGCAGCGTGCTGCCAAAATAACACAAAACTTGCTTTCCTTTGCCCGCAAGCATGATCCCGAGAAGCACCCTATATCGATTAACGACGTTATTGAAAATATCCTGGAAATGCAGGAGCACCTGATGAAGATCAACAACATAGAGCTGGAAGTGGAGCTTGCCCCTGATCTCCCCAAGACAATGGCTGACTTCCACCAGATGCAGCAGGTCTTTATGAACATTGTCAATAATGCTGAGCAGGCTATGGTAGAGGCGCATGCGAAGGGGAGGCTTGTGGTAAAGACGAAGAAGACAGGCAATATTATACAGATAAGCTTCGCTGATAATGGCCCGGGCATTTCGGAGGAGAATCTGAAGAGGATTTTTGACCCGTTCTTCACGACTAAGGAGGTGGGCAAGGGAACGGGGCTGGGTCTGAGCATCTGCTATGGGCTTGTTGAAGCTCATGGCGGCCGTATATATGCTAAGAGCAAGCTTGGGCAAGGTGCTACCTTTGTGGTGGAGCTACCGATAATATCCGAAAACGAGCTTGTGGCTGAAGCGGCTTTGCTAAAGCCGGGTTCAAGGGGTGTGAAATGGAAGAAGCAAAGGGAACCATACTAATAATTGATGATGAAGAGGCAATCAGGGGTATCCTCTGCCGTAAGCTGGAGTCGGATGGCTACCATTGTGAAGTGGCTGCCGATGGCAAAGAGGCTTTGTGGAAAGCATTCATGAAGGACTTTGACCTGGTGCTTATGGATATCAAGATGCCCGGGCTTTCAGGTATGGAAGCGTTACCCCAATTAGTCACTAATCATCCTGATACTTGTGTGATCATGATGACTGCAGTGGTAGATACAGAGACGGCTGTCCAGGCCATGAAACTCGGGGCATACGATTATGTAACCAAACCCTTTGACCTGGATGACCTTGGCATGAGGGTGGAGAAAGCTCTGGAAAGAAGGAAGCTAACATTGGAAAACAGGGACCACCAGCTTCGACTTGAGCAAAAGATTCATCAGCAAGCGTGGCAAATACAGGATTACTATCGCAAAGCTGTTGAGACAATATCACGCGAACAGATGGCTCTAGAGAGTTCGCAGGCCGAAAGCATATTAAAGCAGGGAAAAGATATGCCGGGGGCAGAAGTCGCTGTCAAGCCTACCGAGCCATCGAGCTCGGTCAGGGACTTTGCCAGAAAGTTGTCTCAGTTGTTCAGCAAGGGAGCTCCTAATTTGTCAGATGAGAAAAGTGATGCTGCACCTGCGCAGATAGGGATTGCAAACGAAGTGCACCGTGTTGAGATTACCCCCGAGAAAGAGGAAAACACGGTCCTTTATAATGGGACAGTAGAATTATCGTTCTCGCATCCTGTAAGCTTGCAGCAGACTCTACAATTTTACAATACCCTGAAACACATTCGTCAAGTTGATGTCGTGGACGTGGCAGGCTTAGTGGATAAGAACGTCACGATCAAACTGCTTCTGGAAACCCCCGCGCCGCTGGTCAAGATACTTAAAGTCCTGCCGGAAGTAGAAGAAATATCCGACGGATCCCAAGATGCTGATAATGTAATCTCTGATAGCCAGGGAGAAGTATCACCAGTTAAAAGGCTAATAATCGGGCTTTCCTCAAAGAATCCTGTCGAAGCAAATCCTAACCCTTGAATCCAAAAGCCTGGACAAATCTAAATTTCCTAAGGCTGGTCATCACAGTGGACCTGAAAGGCTTCTAAACAGTTCTCCAGCTTCAGTCCGTATTGCGTCAAATAAAACTGTTACCGAAGACCTCCTTGTTGCCTCATAATTTCAGTTACCGGGGTAGGGCACTTAGCCAACCGCCATAACTGCTCCAGGTTATCGTTTATCTGCTTAAGGAGCTTAGCTGGATTCAATCCGTGATAAGTGACGGCCAACTCAGCCTTCTTAGCCTCAGTGAGTACACCAGCTTGCACCAGACGCTGGTATGGGGTCTGTGCAGTATCATAGATCTTGTAGACTTTCGCACCGTGCCTGGCCTTGGATACAAGCTTCATGGTCGGCTGGAAGAAATTAATATATAGCCGTACCATGTCATATACCCTTCCCAGACACTCAAACGAGGCTTGGGAAGCGTACCGTTCATAACCTACAAAGCGGCGCACAACATTACCGTTTTTCTGCTCCACATGACAACTATCATTCTTCTTGTAGGAACGAGACCTGGTAAAAGTAATCTTCTCGTCACGGCAGTAGTTGTAGAAGCACTGATTGATGAACTCACTACCATTATCCGAGTCTATGCCAAGTAGTGGGAAGGGCAGACGTTGTCTCATCCGATGTACTGACTGACGCACCCTTTCTTGCCATTTGCCCCACACTGGCAGACATTCAGTCCAGCCGCTGGCTACGTCCACGGCACACAGTGTATTCAGGTAAAAGCCCTCGGTACTCTCACCACAGTGAGCCACCAAGTCTATTTCCATGAATCCGGGCTGGTCCTCTTTCCAGTCGGCAAAAGTCCTGATGGGTATGGCGTTCTTCAGCAGACTTCCAGGCCTAATAGTGGAAAGCGGCCTCCGGCCACTAAGCTTGCGGTAGGGTCGTAACAATCGGTCTATAGTTGACGGGCTGATACGGGAAAGTATTGCCTCCAGGGAGGCGTCAATCCGCTGCTCACCGTGTCGTCTGAGCGCCCTCGCCATCTCTGGTATGAATGGCTTGAGCCGCTTGGAGCATAGCCGATCGCTGGCTTCCCAGAGTTCTTTCAGCGCCTCAGCCACTTCTGAACCGTATTTACGCCGCCGACCGCGCCGTTTGCCAGGGGCAAGCTGGCTTACTCGATTTAATAATCTGATAGCCGCCTTACGATGAAAACCTGTAACCTGTACAAATTCATCTAGCATCTTGTTCTTCTCTTCTTTTGATGCCCTACGATATCTTGGTCTGAGTTCCTGTGCATACTCCAATATACTGCGTCGTGTCACCATTACCTCCTTCGGTAACACTAATTTTGACGCAACTACTACCACTTCGGTAACTTTTATTATGAGTCAATGCGCCTACTTGACAAAATGGTATATACCTAGTATATTTCGCGGCATATACCAAATTCAGGGGGAGTTATGGCTGGAGAGTACGGAAGGTGTCCTAACTGTGGTGGCGACCACGTGGTGAAGGCCGGTAAATATAACCGCGGCCTGAAAGGCGTGGAGCAACGCTATCTCTGCAAGACCTGTCATAAGTTCACCACAAAGCCCATTCAACAACTTGAACTCATCAAGGCCCAGGAGTCCCTGAGATGAATAACAAAGGGCGTCAGACAAAAGTGCCAAAGAAAAAGTTAAACGTGGCATCGGACTGCCCAGGTCATCAAGAGGAAGGAGGACAAGTGACGATACTGTGCGATGAGCTGGTGGCGAAGCTTGAAGAGGTGGACCAGATGATCCGCGAGGAGATAAAGAGAGAGGTAAACTCTAATGGGAATAATGGCTTAGCCTCCTCCCGACTCGCATGTTTGATGAGGTCCCGCGCCGATGTTCAAAGCGCAATCACGTGCCTCCTCGGTGCCAGCCACTAAGAGTATTTAGAAATTAGAAATAGTTCTGTCAAATATGCAAATCCCCCGGGAGCGGGGGATTTCAGTAAATTCCGGGTGTTATCTCAAAGACCTTTGTAAGTATCTTCTCTGCGGCGGGCTACTCTCACTATCGTGACCACTCTGGTTGCGTCGTCTACGGCATATACTATTCGGTATTGCCCTACCCTAATACGCCATAAACCACTGTCGGCTAGCTTCTTTACTCTAGGTGGCCTGGGATTATCCTCCAGGGCGGAGATGGCTTTAGCGACAATTTCATAGTCTCGCTCAGATAACGCATCTAATCCTTTTTGGACCACCCGCCTCAGACTTACTTCATAGCTCAACGATAATATTCCTGCCTGTTTTTGCGGTACTGCTTCCAGGTTATAGTGCCTTTTTCATCGTGTAGTGCTTTCAGCCCTTCGCGGATGTCTTCCTCGTCCTCCAATATATCCAGGGCGGCATCGCGAAGAAGCTTAGCCATGGAGGTCCGCTGCTCGAAGGCGAGACGGCGAAGCCTCTCGTGCTGCTCTTCAGTCAGAAAAATTGTGGTACGTTTCAGTGTCGTTCCCATGAGCTACCCCTTTCGTGGTCAAAGTAACATATATGCATCGATATGTCAATATGTTGCCATTTTCATTCGCTGTTGAGGGAGTAATTGACAGATACGGTAGGGTTCTGCGATGATGTAGAGTAGAGATGTCTCCAGAGCTTTTTCTGAAATCGAATAGGTGAGGTGCAGTTAAATGAGCGATGATTTAAAGTCAAAACAAGGCTATACAGTATATAAACAACTGGCTCAACGTCTGGATGCTATCCCCAACGGCTTTCCTGCTACTGAAAGCGGCGTGGAACTAAAATTGCTGGCCAAGCTGTTCACGCCGGAGGAGGCAGCGGTGACGCTGCAGTTGAAGCTGATCCCGGAATATGCAGAGCAGGTCGCACAGCGCACTGGAGATGACCCGCAAGCCATGGAGGCTACCCTCAAAGGCATGGCTGGCAAGGGGCTGATACGGATGAAACGGGGACAGAAAGCTCCTGTCTTCGGACTGATGCCTTTCGTTGTCGGCATCTACGAGTTGCAAATCACCCGCATGGATAAGGAGCTGGCACAGCTATTCGAGGACTACTACAAGGAAGCCTTCCATAAGATGCTGCATTCGGGGCCGTCCATACACCGCGTAATCCCCGTGGAGCAGGCTGTGCAGACAGGGCTTGAGGTGCTGCCCTACGAGCGCGCCTCGGAGATACTGTCGCATGCACAATCGTGGGGCGCTTTAGACTGCATCTGCCGCGTGCAAAAGAAGCTGCTGGGACAGGCCTGCGAGCACCCCGTGAATGTATGTCTGATGTTCAGCAGAAGGCCTAATGCCTACGAGAAGGCTCAGCATATAAGGTCATTGACAAAGGAGGAAGCCCTGGAGCTGCTGCGTCAAGCTGAGGAGGCCGGGTTGGTTCATACCACCGGCAACCACCTGGGGGACCAAGATTATATTTGCAACTGCTGTGCTTGCGCCTGCGCTATATTGCGCGGTGCTGCTGAGTACGGCATTCTCAGCGTGTTGGAACCATCGGCCTTCCGGGCCAGTGTGGATGAGAACCTTTGCGTGGGCTGCGACCTCTGCATCGAGCGCTGCCAGTTCAAGGCGCTGTCTATAGTGGACGGCGTTTGCAAGGTAGACGAACGACGCTGCTTTGGCTGCGGCATATGCATATCAGCCTGCGGCGACGGTGCGCTCAGCATGGCACCCAGGCCAGCCAGCCAGGTGAAGACGCCGCCGCAATCTCTGGGCGAGTGGATGATGGCGCGGGCTGCAGTGCGGGGACTCGATCCGAAGAAGCTGGAAGATATTATGGGGAAAATCCAGAAGTAAGGGCGAACCAATGCGTTCGCCCTCGGCATAAAACTGGTCTGCCCTTATATTTTGTTGGCCTCTGCCCTCACCCGTTCAGCTTTAATACGCTCATAAATGCCTCTTTGGGCACCTCCACCTTGCCTATCTGTTTCAGTTTCTTCTTGCCCTCTTTCTGCTTCTCTAATAGCTTACGCTTACGGGTGACATCGCCGCCGTAGCATTTCGCCAGGACATCCTTGCGCTTCGCAGGTATGTTGGCTCGGGCTACGATATGGCTCCCCACCGCTGCCTGGAGTGGCACCTGAAACAGTTGGCGGGGGATTTCCTCCTTTAGCTTGGAGACTATCGCCTCACCTATATCGTGGGCTTTGTCAGGGGGAACGATGCGGCTGAAGGCGTCTACCGGTACGCCGTTCACCAGAACGTCGAGCTTGACCAGTTTTGCCTCCCTGTAACCGACGAATTCATAGTCCATCGAAGCATAGCCCTGGCTGCGGCTCTTCAACTGGTCATAGAACGTGGTAAGCATCGAGCGTAACGGCATATCATACTCAAGCTGGACTCGCTGCCCCAGCTCCCCTGGAGTCTTGGAGTGTCCCAGATATTCCGTGCGTTTGTGGACTCCTCCGCATCCCATGATGAGTTCCATCAGTGGGCCGATGAACTTCGAGGGGGTGATGATCGAAATGCTGACCCAAGGCTCTTCTATTTTCTCTAGCTCATGCGGTAACGGCAGGTCACTGGGGTTGACTACCGTAACAGTTTGCCCATTGGTTTTAGTGATGATGAAGCTGACCCCTGGAGCTGTGACCACCAGCGACAAAAAGAACTCGCGTTCCAGGCGCTCGCGTACAATATCCAGGTGCAGCAAGCCGAGGAAGCCGCAACGGAAGCCGTGGCCTAGAAGAGGGCTGGACTCCGGTTCATACGAAAGCGAGGCATCGTTGAGGCTGAGCTTGTCGATGGCCGTACGGAGCTCCTGATAGTCGTCGGCCTCCGTAGGGTATATGCCGGCGAACACCATCGGCTTTGCGGGGCGGTATCCCAGCAGGGGCTCTTTGGCTCCATTGGATATGGAGGTCACGGTGTCGCCGACACGGCACTCGGCTACATTCTTCAGCCCGGTGGCGATGTAACCGACATCTCCCGCTGACAGCGTCTGTACCGGGCACGGCTCTGGGGCAAAGTAGCCGACCTCCAGCACCTCCATCTCAGTGCCCTGGCCCACCAAACGGAGTTTGCTTCCCTTAGAGATTTGCCCATCCGTTACTCGGAGGTAAGCTATCACGCCCTTGTAGGGATCGTAGTGCGAATCGAAGATGAGCGCCCGAAGCGGCGAATCGACGCTGCCTCCAGGAGGCGGAATGCGCTGCACTATCTTCTCCAGCAATTGCGGCACGCCGAGTCCAGTCTTGGCGCTTATGCGCATAACGCTCTCTGGCCCGTAGCCGAGCACGCTTTCAATCTCGTCGATTACGCGGTCGATTT
>Ga0315281_10006720_pt1 | contig 16320 bp, 13 predicted proteins | sample YL17G07_0_MG_FD_204540 | JGI IMG/M metagenome (GOLD analysis project Ga0315281, IMG submission 204540) | Sediment microbial communities from Yellowstone Lake, YNP, Wyoming, USA - YL17G07_0 | ecosystem: Environmental > Aquatic > Freshwater > Lake > Sediment | place: USA: Wyoming | collected... | reverse complement strand
CCGCCTGACGCGGCGACGGGCGGAAGACCTCGCTCCCGAACCGCGAGATGTCGAACCGCGCGCTCGTCGCCACGATCATTTCGATGGCGCAGCACGCGAGCCCCATCGAGAGCGGCCACACTGACGAGCGGCGCGCCTGGTTCAGCACCCAGTCGAGGGACGCGATGTGCACGCCCTCGACGGCGACGCCGTTCATCACACCCATTCGAGCGCCCCCTTCTTCCACGCGTATATCCAGCCGACGACGAGGAACAACAGGAAGAAGAGCATCTCGCCGAACGCCGCGAATCCGAGGGGCTGGAACGGGATGCCGGGCTCGCCCCTGAGAAGCAGCCGATAAGCCACGGCCCAGGGATAGAGGAACACCAGGTCCACGTCGAAGAGCAGGAAAACGAGCGCGATCACGTAGTATCGGACGTTGAACCGAATCCACGCCTGGCCGACCGGGGGCTCGCCGCACTCGTACGTGGCGAGCTTGGACAGGTTGGGGCGGCTCGGCCTTACGAGGTAGGCCAGGAAAAGGGCGAATACTACGAATATGAGACCGGCCACCAGGAAGAGGGCGACCCAGTCATAGTCGGTGTACATTCTCCATCAGTCCTAAAAACAATTACCGGCTCGCGCCGGCGTAGAAGCGTACTGCCAAGGGGAGGATTCTATTCCTTGGGGCGCGCCTTTGTCAAGCCGAGAACGCGCGCGGAGCGCAGTCCCCAAGCCGCTTCCGCGCACGCCCGTCCCCCGACGAACGCGCTCGGATTTCAGGGGAGAGCGGCGGGGCAATCCAATTGCCCGAAGAGCAGGCCGCCTCCCCGGCTCCGTCGCCAAAGCGCTTCGGCCCGGCCTCCGTGCCGAGGTCTCTTCGGGGGAGTGGGCCGGTGACTGATCGGGTGAGCCGCAGACGCCCCCTCCTTCGGGCAAAGCCGCTCGAATTGTGGTATATTTCAGTAGCTGTGCCGCCAGCCAAGACGTCCCTTCGCGACCACTGTCTCAAGCTCGACCGCCAGATCTCGCAGATAGACGTCACCCGCGAGACCGCGGTCCTCGCGAAGCTCGTCCGGAAGCTGGCAGTGCTGTTCGACACCGACCGAGTCTCCATCCTCCTCCTCGAATCCACCGCGCGCCGGTTCCACAGGATTCACTACACCGGCTTCGCGCCGAGGGACGAGAAGCCCGTCCTCAACCGCTCGCATCTGGTCTCGATGCGCGTCATAAAGACGCAGAAGCCGTTCATCTGCGACGACATCCGAGAGCACGACGACCTGGTGTCCCCGTTCGCCACGAACTACGCCTCGGACACGTTCGCCGTCTTCCCGCTCACGTTCGCAGGCAAGCCGCTCGGAACCCTGAACGTGTCGAACCTCGCTCGCGTGGACGAGATACGCGCGGATGCGGACGCGCTTATGACCCTCTGCGACCACATCGCGCAGATAATCCAGCACGCCGCCGCGTTCGAGGAGCACGGAGTGAAGCCGGAGCCGCCCGCCGTCAAGTACGCCGCGGACCTCAAGACCATCGAGCGCCTCACCCGCGACCTGACGAAGCTCATCGACGCCGAGACGATGCTGATGCTCTTCGGCGACATCCTCTCCCACCACTTCGACTTCGCGGCGTTCGGCGTGGTGTTCGACAACCTCGTGGACAACCAGCTCGCGTACTTCTACGCGCGCGAGGGGGCGTGCAAGGGCGACCTGAAGCGCATCTTCGACGAGATGTGCCACGTATGGAGGAAGGAGCACGCGAGCTACCCCTGCCCCGACTTCGAGAGCGTGCGCGTCCTCTTCGGCGAGCGCGTCCACGGCGGCAAGCTCCCGCACGCCCGCACGTACCGACTCCTGCCCCTGACGCTCGACGACCGCCTGTTCGCGACGATGGCGATCGCCCTCTCCGGCGCCTCGCGAATGAAGGAGACCGACCTCGACCTGCTGAATATACTCACGATGCATCTCGCCGTCAGCCTGAAGCGCAACCAGCTCCTCGCCCGCAACCAGGAGCTCGCCCCCCGCGACGAGCTCACCGGCCTCGCGAGCGAGCGGCAGTTCCACCAGTTCCTGCAGCGCGAGTTCGACCGCGCCCGCCGCTACAACGCCCCGCTCTCCCTCATCTTCTGCGACCTAGACCACTTCCGCGACATCAACGAGCAGTACGGCTTCGACTCCGGCGACGGCGTTCTCATCGACGTGGCGCACATCATCCTAGACTCCGCGCGCTCCACCGACCTCGTGTCGCGCTACGGCGGCGAGAAGTTTGTGATCGTCCTGCCGGAGACTTATCTCAAGCAGGCGGAAGTGCTGGCGGACAGGATGCGCCACTTCATCGCGTCGCACCCCTTCTACATCGCGAAGGATAACGTGCTGGTAAAGGCTACCGCGTCCTTCGGGGTCGCGTCGTTCCAGGACCACAAGCCTGTCACCCCCGCGCAGTTCATCGAGTTCGCCGAGACCGCGCTCTACTTCGCCAAGCGCACCGGCCGCAACCAGGTCACGTCGTACTCCTACGTGCTCGACCTCCTCTTGAAAGAGGGCGGGGCGAACTACTAGCCGCCTATCGTGCAAAGGCTCACGGACGCCGACATCACCCGCTTTATGAGGCAGGCCGTCGCGCAGGCGCGCCTGGCGATGAAGCACGACGAGGTGCCGGTGGGCGCCGTCGTAGAGAAGGACGGAGTCATCGTGGGGCGCGGGCACAACAAGACGCGAACGCGCACCGACGTCTCCGCGCACGCCGAGATCGTCGCCCTCGCGCGGGCGGCCAGGCGGCTCGGCGACTTCCGGCTCGACGGCTGCCGCATCTTCGTCACCATTGAGCCGTGCCTTATGTGCCTAGGCGCGATACGGCTCTCGCGCATCCGCGAGGTCTACTTCGGCGTCCGCGACCCGAAGTTCGGCGGCATCTACTCCCCGTTCGCCCTCGCCGGCCACTCCGCGCTGCGCAAGATGCGCTTCACGGGCGGAATACTGGCGGAGGAAATGGCGGCGATGATGAAGGGATTCTTCCGGGGGAAGAGGTAACGAAAGTCGAGAGTCAAGATGCTATGACGCCGGAGGCGTCGCCGACAATAGCCACGGCCTTCAGGCCGTGGTAAGAAATGAGAAAACAACTCGCGCCCCGGAGGGGCGCCTGACCGAGTCATCCCCAAACGTACCGCGGGTCGTATTCGATCCCGTTCTCAGCCAGAATCGCGAGAAACTCATCTTCGAACGTCACCTTCCTGTGGTGTTCTTCTTGCCTGCCAATGTAGTCAGACACCTCCCGCGAATCAGACTGGCCCACGCTGAACGCCGCGTATCCATCCTGCCAAGAGAAGTCGCCGCTGCCTGGAAACGTGTCGTGCACCCAGGCCGTGGACGCTCCCTTCAGCCTGCGCAAGACATCGGACACCGACACGACGGGGCGCAACGACAGCAGCAAGTGAACGTGGTTCGCCGTCCCGCCGATCCTCAGCGCCTTGCCCCCATCGTGTCGCGCCACGCCGCCCATGTACTCGTAGAGACGACTTCGGAAAGTGTCGCTCATCGTAGGCAGCCGTCCCTTCGTACTGAACACAGCGTGGATAAGAATGCTTGCGTAGGTATGTCCCATCGCGCTTTTTCAGTCGCCCCTACAGGGCGATATATTTATATACAATTGTCTTATTCTACCACGGGCTGAAGCCCGAGGCTATTGCCTCAAGCCCCTCCGGGGCCGATGACGATGAGAATCCAGAGCGGGTGACTTCAGACAGTCAATAATGGGCGCCGTCCACGCCCGCGGAGCGAAGCCCGACCGCCCTCCTTCATGCTCCGGGAGCCATACATGGCTCCCTACGATTTCAACGCCTGCTCCAGATCCGCGATGAGGTCGTCCTCGTCCTCGATGCCGACGCTCAGCCTCACCGTGCCCGGCGTGATGCCCTGCCGCGCGCGCTCCTCCTCGGCCATATGGAAGTGCGTCATCACGGGCACGTACGCGATGAGGCTCTCCACGCCGCCCAGGCTCGTAGCGCACCCGAATATCCGCGTCCGCGTCACAAGGCTCATCGCTGCCTTCTCGCCGCCCTTCAGGTCGCACGTCACCATCCCGCCGAACCCCGTCATCTGGCGCTTGGCGAGGTCGTGCTGCGGGTGGCTTGTCAAGCCAGGGTATGACACCCAGGAGACCGCCGGATGCCCGGCAAGGAAGCTGGCGACCGCGCCCGCGTTCCTCTCGTGCTCGCGCATCCGGACGGCGAGCGTCTTCAGCCCGCGCACCTGGAGCCAGCAGTCGAACGGGCTCGGCACCGCGCCCACCGCCGACTGATGGAACTTGAGCGCGTCGTAAGCCGCGTCCTTCGCCTTCACCACGACCGCCCCGCCCACCACGTCGCTGTGCCCGCCGATGTATTTAGTCGTGCTATGTACGGCGAAATCGGCGCCCAGGGCGAGGGGATCCTGGAAGTAGGGCGTCGCGAACGTGTTGTCGACGCACAGATACGGCTTCGGGCTTCGCCTGCCGATCACCCCGGCGAGGGCGGCGATGTCCAGGATGGTGAGCATCGGATTGCCCGGCGTCTCCACCCACACGAGCCTCGTCGCGGGCGTGAGCGCCGCTTCGAGCCGCGAGGGGTCGCGCATATCGACGATGGCGGTCGTGATGCCGTGGTGGGCGCCGACCTTCGTCAGGAGCTGGTGCGTGCCGCCGTAGAGGTCGAGGCTCGCGACGACGTGCTCGCCCGGCTTGAGGAGCGCGACGACCGCCCACATCGCGGCGGTGCCGGAGGCGAACGAGAGCGCCGCCGCCCCGCCCTGCAGCGACGCGAGGACCTCCTCTAGCGCGGCTCGCGTGGGGTTCCCGATTCGGGAGTAGTGGTAGCCCTTGGTGACGCCCGGCGCCTCGAGCGTGAACGTGGACGTCGGGTGGATGGGAATGACGGTGGCGCGGGTGGCGGGGTCGGGCTCCTGGCCGATGTGAAGCGCGCGAGTCTGGAACTTCATCGTTGCCTCCGGGGACGGGAATAAGAAGGTCCGGCGGGCGCAAGCGATGTGGCGGAGGATCCCGCCGAACGCCGCGATTATAGCAGAAGCCAGTCTGGCGTCAGGAGTCGTGAGTCTGGAGTCAAAGACGAATGAAATCGAACCACAAAGACACTAAGACACGAAGATAATCCAACCGCAAAGGCGCAAAGGACGCGGAGGAATGCGTAGCCGCACGGCTTCAGCCTGCGCTGACCGCGCACTGCGTGCGGTTGCTACCTAGGCTAATACTCATTAATGTGCAGGGAATAAGCACTGGGGCAAGTTGACATCCGAGGGGAGCCGACGGTCGGAATGCTTCGTCCGCGGGCACGGAGGCCTTCTGTGCTTATTCTCCGTAAGCCCGACACTCCCCTCGGACGGCTTCTCGCCCCGCAGGGGCGGTCGCTCTTAGCCCCGGGCGTGAGCCCGGGGTCAGGCGACGCACTCCCCCCTCATACTTCTTGTTTGGGCGACCGACTTCGTCGGTCGCCCACCTCTACTCTTATGTGATTGACTCGCTCGTTACCACGGGCTTGCGCCCGTGGCCAAGACCAGGCGCCGCTCCGCGGCTGTCCCCATCCTATCAGTGGGGCGGGAGTCCCTGCCCGCCATACATTGTCCGATAGGGCGTAAAGCCTTGCCCCGCTTGACTTCGCTTAAGCGGTTTGCCATAATCCCGTCGGCAGTAATCTCACCCGCCGGGAGGAGCAGAATGAAGAACGGAACAGTCAAGCTAGCAACGCTGGCCGTCGGCTTTGCCGCGGTTATGTTGTTGTGCGGGTGCAATACCCAAAAGGCATCTAGTATCCATCTGGCAAAGGGAAAAGAGACCTCCCTGCCAATCGCACCAAGACCAGAGCAACATCCCGGCCAATCCACCACGTCCACCGCACGAGCCGATCTGCGAGGGGATGAGGAAGCAGTCCGGCTAAAACCAAACGATGCCGACGCGCACCTCATACTTGGGTCCGCTTACGCTAAGTTGGGGCGATTGCAGGACGCGATACCCGAGTACAATGAGGCAATCCGCCTCAGGCCGAACTTCGCAGCAGCGCACTACAATCTCGGGATCGCTCTTGGCAACTTGGGGCGATTCGCAGACGCCGAAGTAGAGTTCAAGCAGGTAATTCGACTCACGCCGGACTTTACAGAGGCGCACTACGGCCTCGGGGCAGTTTACGGCAAGACGGGACGACCGAAGGACGCCGTGCCAGAGTTCAAGGAAGCCATCCGCCTCAGCCCGGACTCCGCGCAAGCGCATTACGGTCTGGGGCTCGCCTACAGCGATCTAGGCAACATGGCCGCGGCATCAGAGGAATACAACATCCTGAAGAAACTTGATGCCGCTCTTGCCGACATGCTGAACAAGCGGATTAACTCGTGAGGCACATCGCGCCAAGACGGGTTCGATGAATCGAGCTAGCCCTACCCGAACCGCTTCAGGAACTCGACGTCGTTCTCGAAGAAGAGGCGCATGTCGTCTATCTGATAGTAAAGCATCGCGACGCGCTCGATGCCCATCCCGAACGCGAACCCCTGGAACCGCTCCGGGTCTATGTTCACCGCGCGGAGCACGTTCGGGTGCACCATCCCCGCGCCTAGTATCTCGATCCATCCGCTCTTCTTGCACGTTGGGCAGCCTTGGCCGCCGCAGAGCGGACAGGAGATGGCGACCTCGGCCCCCGGCTCAACGAACGGGAAGAAGTCCGGCCTAAGGCGCGTCTTGACCGACGGCCCGAAGAGCGAACGCGCGAACTGGCTTAGGATGCCGTTCAGGTGCGCGAACGTCACGTCCTTGCCGATCATTAGCCCCTCGACCTGCGAGAACATGCTCGTGTGGGTCCTGTCCGGCTTGTCGCGCCGGTACGCGTTGCCGGGGCTGATGATGCGGATGAGCACGTCGTCCTTGTCCTCGATCGCTTCCATCGTGCGTATCTGCACGGGCGACGTGTGCGTGCGGAGGAGGACGCCCGCGCCCAGGTAGAACGTGTCCATATCGTCGCGCGCGGGGTGGTTGGCGGGGATGTTCAACGCCTCGAAGTTGTGGTACTCGTCCTCGATCTCCGGCCCCTCGACGACCGTAAACCCCATCCCGATGAATATCTCGCAGATGCGCCGGTAGACGAGGGTCACGGGGTGCAGGCGGCCCATAAGGATGTCGGCGCCCGGAAGCGTTATGTCCAAGTACTCGTCGGCGGATGTCGCGGCCTTTCCGAGCGCGGCGGCCTTCGCGTCGCCGATCTCCTTCACCTTCGCCTTGACCTCGTTCACGGCCTGGCCGTACGCCTTGCGCTCGCTGGGATGGACGGTCTTGATCGCGGTGAGAGCGTCGGTCACCCACCCCTTGCTGCCGAGCGCGCTGTTGACGAGCAGGCGCACTTCCTCGGCGGTCTTGGCGACGTCTATCTGGTGGGCGAGGAGCTTGAGGCGGGTTTCGAGGTCGCCGTCCATCGCGGCCTCAGTTCGTCTGGGACTTCGCGACGGCGGTTATCTTCTCGAAAACGTCCGGATAGTGAACGGCGAGCTGGGAGAGGACCTTCCGGTTCAGCTTCACGTTCGCCCGCTTGAGCGCGTTCGCGAACACCGAGTAGCGCATTCCTTCTGCGCGGGACGCGGCGTTGATGCGCGCCGTCCACAGGCGGCGGAAGTCGCCCTTCCTCTCGCGCCTGTGCCTATAGGCGTACTGAAGCGAACGGTGGACGGCGTCCTTCGCCGCGCGGAGCAGCTTGCCGCGCGCCCCGCGGAATCCGGAAGCCATCTTTAGAATCTTTTTTCTGCGTGCCCTGCCGGCCACGCTCCTCTTTACGCGAGCCATTTCTTATCAAACTCCGGGTTAGATCAATTTCTTCAAGCGCTTTACATCCGCGCGCGCGACGGTCACCTCGACGCTCAGGCTGCGCTTCCGGCGCGAGCTCTTCTTGGCGAGCAGGTGCCGCTCGCTCGTCCTCTTGCGCAGAAGCTTGCCGGTCTTCGTGACCTTGATTCGCTTCGCCGTCGCCTTATGTGTTTTCTGCTTTGGCATCAACTACTCCTTCATTCCTAGTCGCGGGCTCCACAGGTGTCGGCGCTGCGGCTGGCTCCGGCGCAGGCACGGGGGCCGGCATAATCGCCGCAACAGGTTCCGGGACTGCCAGAGCATCAACCGCGGGCGCTGCCCCCGCCGGCGCTTGCGCTACAGCCTGAGCCTGAGGCCTCGGCGCGTGGCCCGCGTTGTGGGGCTTCGGCGCCTTCTGCTTGCCCGTCGGCTTTCCGGGCGTGAATATCACGAACACCTTGTTGCCGACGAGCTCGCTCTTGCGCTCGACAACCGCACGGTCGCCCATACGCTCCACGAGCCGTTTCACCATCTCCATTCCAAGGGATTGGAAGAAGGACTTCTCGCGCCCTCGGAACAGGATGTTGAACTTCACCTTGTAGCCCTTTTCAATGAACTTCGCCGCCTGATTCATCTTGACCCCGAGGTCGTGCGCGCTGATCTTCAGGCGGACCGAGATCTCTTTCACCGTCCCTACCTTCGCAGTCGTATCCTTTCTGCGCTTCTTCTCCTTGTACTGGAGCTTGCCGTAGTTCATTAGGCGGCAAACGGGAGGGTTGACGGTCGCACCGACTTCCACCAAATCAAGTTCCCTGTCCATCGCGATGGATAGCGCCTCGCCGATCGACAGCACGCCAAGCCTGACGCCGTTCTCGTCTATGACGAGAACGTCACGCGCGCGGATTTGCGAATTGATCCGGTGTTTTTCTATCTACGACTCCTAGTAGAACTTCGGGGCGTGAATATTAGGACAAAGCCCGCCGTCTGTCAAATTCGGCGCATCGCTTATTCGAACAGCGCTTGCGTCTCTGCGTCCTTTGTGGTAGATTCCCGAGCACGCCATACGGCAATCCCCGGACGGCGGTTCACCAATGAAATGAGCGCACGAGCGAAAAAGGCGGCAGTAATCTTCCTCCTCGCGGGATGGATGCTGGTGTTCTACGTCCAGCCCGTCCTGTCCGCCACACAGTCGGACTGCGCGTCGTGCTGCAGCGAAGGCGGCGTCACGATGGATGCTCCGGGCGGGTCCGGCGGCGGATGCCCGCTCTGCCCGGACACTTGCACATCGGCCTGCTCGACCGCATGCAACTTGACCTGCTCGCCCACCTCGCAGGTGAGCAAGGGCACGTCACACCTGGCCCTGGACGCCTCTGTCCCGGACGGATGCGACATCGTCTTCGCCGGTCGAATCCTCTCCCCTCCATCGCCGCCTCCGCGATAGTCCTCCTTTCGGTCTAGTCGGGGCTCCCGCCCCAGGTTTGCGTCAACTACACGTCCAAAGGAGGACACAATGAAATTCAGAAACACGCTTATCGCGGCAACCGTCGCCGCAGCACTCGCTCTCTTCGCCGTCGGCGGCATCGTCGCCGCGCAGGACGGCCACTCCGCCCACCACGACGACTCGACGAAGCCCGCCGCATACGCGGAAGAGACGCTCGCGTCCGAGTTCCACTCGTTCACGCAGGCGCTCTTCGCCGCGTTCGGGATGTCGGAGTCGGACGAAGACTCGATGATGGGCTCGGAGGACATGTCCAGTATGAAAGACATGCACGGGAAGTCCGGGATGCAGGGCATGAAGATGGACGAGAGCACGTGCGCGAACGATCCCCAGTGCACGATGGCCGGCCGCTCGCCGGGGGCTATGAAGAGCCTTCAGGAGAAGATGGACAAGCTCGAAAAGAGCGACCCCGACAAGGCCGCCGAACTCAAGCATCACCTGCAGGCGATAACCGAGCTCCTGAAGTCGATGAAGGCCAAGTAGCGTTCGCCGTCAGGGAACAGAGACTGATCCAGACGTTGACACCCCTTCCCTCCTGTGTTGCCGGCTGGGGCGCCGGCGAGATAGCCTGTCGGTGGGACGCCCCCACTCTCAGTGGCTCCCCCGACATCCAATGTTGGATTACGTTGCTGGTCCTCCCCTCCTATATTGCCGGCTGGGGCGCCGGTAGATAGCCCGTCGGCGGGGCGCCCTCACTCCCCGTGGCTCCGCCGACATCCGTTGCTGGATGAGATGACAACGACAGAACACTCAACTCGATGGCAGAAGAATGAGCCGTCTGGCAAAGGCGGCACAGGCCATATTACCTTGCCAGCCCTTCCTTCTCTCGTGCCGGCTGGGGCGCCGGTAGACAGCCCGTCGGCGGGGCGCCCTCACTCCCCGTGGCTCCGCCGACGTTGACTTCAGCTGTCAAGACCCCTTGAACAGAACGTGAAAGTAATGTATAAAGTGGCTGCCGAAATCCTCGCCCTTTTCCGATCGTTCGGGCGCTATCGTGCATTGATTTGCAGAGGTGTTAGCCTATGAGAGCGCTTGTTCTCCCCCTCATCCTTCTGTGCGCGGCAACTCTGTCCCTGCCCGCGGGCGCGCTCGCCGGCGGCGCGACGGACGTGAAACGCCCGAAGCCGCATTCGTCCTCATCCGTCGAGCTCGCTCAGGCGCGTGAGGGCGACCAGCACGTCACGGAAGCCAAGCCACCGGAACCCCCGACAAGCCCTGCGACCGAGCCCGTGGCCGAAAATCCGGTGGGGCCGCCCGCGCCGGACGTGGAATCGCTCGTGACCGAAGCGCTCGCCAACAATCCAATGATCGCACAAATGCAGGTGATGGTGACGGCGCTCAAGTTCGGCGTCCCGCAGGCGCGCGCGTTCAACGAGCCGCGGCTCCAGTTCGGCATCGCCAACTGGCCCATCAACACGTTCAGCCTGAAGATGGACCCGATGACGATGAAGATGATCGGCCTCTCGCAGATGTTTATGTCGTACGGCAAGCGCGACGTCGCCGGCCGCATCGCCGAGAACGAGATCAGAGTCGCGCAGGCGGCGCTCGACGAGCAGAAGATTATGCTCGCAAAGGACGTGCGGATGACGTACTGGCAAATATATATGACCGAGCGCGACCTGGCCATCGTGAACGACATCCGCGACCTACTGGGCATACTCGATGATACGGTTACGCGGCGGTACGCCGCAGGGCAGGGGATGCAGAGCGATGTTCTCAAGGCGCAGACGGAGCGCGCTAGGCTGCTCGACAAGATAACTCAACTTTCGAGCCAGCGCACGGCGCTCGTCCAGAAGCTGAACACGCTCCTCGGCCGGCCGGTCGATACTCCCATCGACCGCATCGCGGATCCCGCGGAGGTCGCCTACGACCTCACGCCCCTGGCGCTGGAAGCACTGATCGCCGGCAGGCCCTACCTCGCAGGCAAGGACGCGGAGATAACCCGCAATCGCCTGATGGCGGATATGGCGATGAAGGAAACGAGACCGGACTACGAAGTGATGCTCCAGTACGGCCAGCGCTCTATGCAGCGCGACGACATGATAACGTTGATGGGCACTATCAACCTGCCCATCTACAAGAGCGAGAGGCAGTTCCCCAAGCGCGACGAGGCGCTCGCGATGATCTCGTCGATCGAGAAGGGGAAGGCGTCGTTTGTCCTCACGACCAAGGGCAACATCGCGGCGCTCGCGACGCGCATAAGGAAGAATGACGACCTCTTCGCCCTCTATCTCGACGGACTAATCCCCAAGCAGAAGCAGACGCTCGACGCGAGCATCGCGGCGTACTCGACCGGGCAGACCGACCTCCTGATGGTGCTGGACAATATGATGAAGCTCTTCGACTTCGAGATGGCGAAGGTGGACGCCCTGTCCGACAAGATGATGGCGCTCGCGGAGCTCGAAGGCGAGATCGGCGCGCCGATTCCTACGGCGGCCGCTCAGGCTGCAGTTCCCGAACCTGAAACCGCTCCCGCGAAGGAGGCGAAGTGAAATGACCGACGAGAAGAACGCACCCGAAACCAAATCTGAGGCGAAGTCCGGCGACGACCGCGACCGCATCCGGCACTCGCTCGCCGGATGGCAGACCGGCCTCATAATGTTTCTCATCATCGTGGTGGCGGGCCTGGCAGCTTCCGTCTACATCCTCCTCGGCCGCGTTCGCAACCTGGAGAAGCAGCCCGCATCCGCCCCCGCCTCTGCGGGGGCGCAAAGCATGGCTGGTATGCCGGGCATGGCGGGAATGCCAGGGGTGGACAAGAGCGGTTCATCCGGCGGGGCGAAGGGCGCCGGGATGGAGGGCATGTCCGGCATGGCAAACATGCCCACGGTCTCCCTTCAGCCCTCCGACGTCGCTATCGCCAACGTGAAGACGGCGCTCCCGATGATGATGGGACTCAGCCGCGACATCCAGGTTGTGGGCACCGTCGCGTACAATCAGAGATCGCAGACGAAGCAGACGGCGTGGATCGGCGGCCGCATAGACACGCTGTACGTCACTGCGGTGGGCGACTACATCCGCAAGGGGCAGAAGATACTGGAGCTCTATAGCCCCGACCTCATCACCGCCGAGAATGAGCTCATCAACGCCGCGAAGAACTACAAGGCGCTCGCCGACAGCAAGTACGCGGAGATCTCATCCGGCGCGAAGGACGTGCTCAAGGCGAGCCGCGTGCGCCTGAAGCGCTGGGGCCTGGCCGACGCCCAGATACGGCAGGTGGAAGAGACCGGCAAGCCCATCGAGCGAATCAACATATACGCTACGCAATCCGGCATCGTCACGGACAAGATGGTGCAGCAAGGACAATACGTGGACATGGGAATGGTGCTCTTCACGCTTGCGGATCTGTCGAACGTGTGGGTGGACTTCCAGGTGTATGAGAGCGACCTGCCGCTCGTCAAGGCCGGGATGCCGATAGCGCTATCGTCGCCCGCGCTCGGAGTCGCGAAGCTCTCCGGACTCATCGAGTTCATCTACCCCGACGTTGACCCGATGACGCGAACCGCGAAAGTGCGGACGACATTCGCGAACGCGGGAACGAGACTCAAGCCCGAGATGTACGTGCAGGGCGCAATCACCCTGAACTTGGGCGAGGCGTTGACCGTGCCGAACTCCGCCGTCATAACGACCGGCAAGCGCACGCTCGTCTACGTCGAATATCAGAAAGACCACTTTATGAGGCACGACGTAGTTGTAGGCGGCTCGAATGATCAGTACACGCAGATACTCTCCGACATCACCGCGACAGACCGCATCGCCGTTGATGGCGGGTACCTGCTCGACGCTGACGTGCAGCTTCAGCAAGGAGGCGGCGGCATGCCCGGTATGGATATGGGCGGCGGCAAGGGCGAATCCGCTAAGCAGGGCGGCGGCGAGAGTAAGAAGCAGGCCGCTAAGTCGAATCAAACGAAGAAAGCCAAGCAGCCCGCGAAGAAGGGCAAGAAGAAGTCCGGCGCCGGAAGCATGCCGGGGATGGATATGGGCGGACGCTAGCTATGATTGAAGCTGTAATTGACTACTGCGCCCGCAACCGGTTCATCGTCATTCTCATCTTCATCCTCGTCATCGGCGCGGGCGTGTACGCCGTCTTGAACACGCCCGTGGATGCGATCCCCGACCTCTCCGACAACCAGGTCATCATCTCGACCGACTGGATGGGGCGGAGTCCGCAGGTGGTTCAAGACCAAGTCACGTACCCGCTCGTCACTACGATGCAGGGCATTCCGCACGTGCGCGCGGTGCGCGGCCTGTCCCTGTTCGGTTTCTCCGCCGTCTACGTCATCTTCGACGACAGCGTGGACATCTACTGGGCGCGCAGCCGCGTGCTGGAGCGCCTCGCCGTGGCCAAGCAGAAGCTGCCGTTCGACGTCTCGCCCCAGATGGGACCCGACGGAACCGGCGTCGGCCACGTCTACTGGTACACCGTTGAAGGCGACGGCTACAACCTGGCGCAGCTTCGCGCGGTGCAGGACTGGTACATCCGGTACCAGCTCACGACCGTGCCGGGCGTAAGCGAGGTCGCGAGCATCGGCGGGTTCGTGAAGGAGTACCAGATCGACCTCGACCCGCAGAAGATGCGCTCGCTCGGCGTCTCGACGCAGATGGTGATGATGGCCGCGCAGAAAAGCAACAGCGAGGTCGGCGGCGGCATCTACGAACAGAACGGGATGGAGTACTACATCCGCGGCCGCGGCTACGTCAAGGGCATCGACGACGTGAAGAACTCCGTCGTCGAGTCCCGCATGGGCACCCCGATATATATGAAGGACATCGCCGCCGTTCAGATGGGGACGTCGATGCGGCGCGGCGCCCTCGAAAAGAACGGAGAGGGCGAAGTGGCCGGCGGCATCATCGTAATGCGCTACGGCGCCAACGCGGATAGAGTCATCCGCGCGGTGAGGCAGAAGATAGCCGACATATCGCCGGGACTGCCGAAGGGCGTGAAGATAGTCTCGGCATACGACCGAAGCGACCTCATCGAGCGGAGCGTCCACACGCTCAAGAAGGCCCTCACGGAGGAAATGATCGTCGTCTCCGTCGTCGTCTTGATTTTCCTCTTCGACATAACGAGCGCGCTCGTCATCGTGCTTACGCTCCCCGTCGCCATCCTCATCAGCTTCATCCTGATGCTGTACTTCAAGATCAACAGCAACATCATGAGCCTGGGCGGAATCGCCATAGCCATCGGCGTGATGGTGGACGCGGGCATCGTGCTCGTGGAAAACGCGTACCGGCACATCGCCGAGGGCGAGGGGGCGCACGGGGCAAGCAGGCTCGATACTATCATCCGCGCGTGCAAGCAGGTGGGGCGCTCGATATTCTTCTCGATGGTCATCATCACGATCGCGTTTATGCCCATCTTCCTCCTCACGGGGCAGGAGGGGCGCCTGTTCAAGCCGCTCGCGTTCACCAAGACGTTCGCGATGGCCGGCGCGACGATCTTATCGATCACGCTCACGCCCGTGCTGATGGTGCTCCTTATGCGCTGGAAGATGAGGCCCGAGAGCAAGAACCCCGTGAGCCAGTTCTTCATTTGGCTCTATATGCCCTTCCTGAAGCTCGCGCTTAGGTTCCGCTCGGCGACCGTCATCCTTGCGATCGCGGCGCTCGTCGCCACGGTCCCCGTGTACCTGAGCCTCGGCAGCGAGTTTATGCCCCCCTTGGACGAGGGCAGTCTGCTCTTTATGCCGACGATGCTCCCGAACGTGAACGTGAACCTGGCCAAGCACGTGATGCAGGTGCAGGACGCCATCATCAAGCAGGAGCCCGAGGTGGAGCAGGTCCTGGGCAAGGTGGGGCGAGCGGAGACGGCGACCGACCCCGCGCCGATGTCTATGATCGAGACGATCATCACGCTCAAGCCGAAGAGCGAGTGGAGGCCGGGAATGACGAAGGATATGATCATCTCCGACCTCGACGCGAAGCTCCACGTCCCAGGCGTGGTCAATATGTGGACGATGCCCATCATCAACCGTATCAATATGCTCTCGACCGGCATCCGCACGAACCTCGGCGTGAAGATATTCGGCGGCGACCTCCAGAAGCTCGACGAGCTCGCGACGCAGGCGCAGGGCATCCTGAGCCCGATTCCAGGCGCGGCGAACGTCGCCCCGGAGCTCTCCTCCGGCGCAAACTACCTCGACATAACCATAGACAGGAACGCCGCCGCGCGGTACGGCGTCGCCGTCGGCGACGTCCAGGACGTGATCCAGACGGCGCTCGGCGGAATGCCTCTCACCACGACAGTCGAGGGATTGCAGCGGTTTCCGCTCCGCATCCGGTTCATGCGCGAGCTTCGGAGCAGCCCGCAGGCGATAGGCGACCTGCCCGTCCCGGCCGCGAATATGGCGATGGTGCCCTTAAAGCAGGTCGCGCACATCGAGGTGACCGGCGGCCCCGCGATTATTCAGAGCGAGGGCGGCCTCGTGCGAAGCGTCGTGCTCGTGAACGTGATGGGGCGTGATATGGGCAGCTTCGTCGCCGAGGCGAAGCGCGCCATCGCCGAGAAGCTGAAACTGCCGACCGGCTACTACGTCGTCTGGAGCGGCCAGTACGAGAACCAGGTGGCCGCCGCGAAGCGCTTCCGCGTCGTCATCCCCATCGTGCTCCTCGTCATCGTGATATTTCTCTACTTCACGTTCAACAACCTGACGGAGAGCCTGATTGTGCTCCTGTCCGTCCCGTTCGCGCTCGTCGGCGGCATCCTGTTCTTGAAAGCGATGAACTACAACATCAGCGTCGCGGTCGTCGTCGGGATAATCGCGCTCTTCGGCGTGGCGGTGGAGACGGGGGTGGTGATGCTCATCTACCTGAACGAGGCGCTGGACAAGCGCATAAACAGGGGCGGCGTCACGCGCGCCGATATCTACGAGGCCACCATCGAGGGCGCTGCGCTAAGGCTCCGCCCGAAGATGATGACCGTCGCCGTGAATATGATCGGCCTCCTGCCGATAATGTGGAGCACGGGGACCGGCAGCGACGTGATGAAGCCCATCGCGACGCCGCTCCTCGGCGGGATGGCGACGAGCACGATAATG
>Ga0315281_10006719_pt1 | contig 16320 bp, 7 predicted proteins | sample YL17G07_0_MG_FD_204540 | JGI IMG/M metagenome (GOLD analysis project Ga0315281, IMG submission 204540) | Sediment microbial communities from Yellowstone Lake, YNP, Wyoming, USA - YL17G07_0 | ecosystem: Environmental > Aquatic > Freshwater > Lake > Sediment | place: USA: Wyoming | collected... | reverse complement strand
GCGCGTCTGGTGCGGTCGATTCGGTCGCCGGTCGCGTGACCGGCGGCGCTCCGCTCATCGACATCGACGCCGTGGACGGCGTTCGCCATACGCTCTGGAAAGTCGGCGGCGCGGATCGTGACGCCCTGGTCGACGCATTCGGCAGAGTCCCCGCGCTCTACATCGCGGATGGTCACCATCGAGCGGCGAGCGCCGCGAGGACGAGAGACGAGTTCAAGGGCGCCGGCGACTCGACTATTTTCTTAGGTGTCGCGTTTCCGCACGATCAAGTCCAGGTCCTTCCGTACAACCGCATCGTCAAGGACCTGGGATCGCTGACGCCGGAGGACTTCGAGAAAGCCGTGCGCGAGCGGTTTGACGCGCAGGACGGGCCGGCGACGCCGTCGAGCAGAGGCCGGATTGCGATGTACTTCCGCGGCAAGTGGCAGACGCTCACACCGCGCACCAGATCGGCAGGCGATGCGATTCAGTCGCTCGACGTCAGCGTGCTGCAGGATCAGATGCTGCAGCCGATTCTGGGGATCGCGGACGTCACGACGGACAAGCGCATTGATTTCGTCGGCGGCGCCCGCGGCACACGCGCGCTCGAGCAGCTCGTCGACTCGGGCAGGGCCGCTGTCGCGTTCTCGCTGTATCCGGTCAGCGTCTCTGACTTGATCGCCGTCTCCGATGCCGGGGCGATCATGCCGCCGAAGAGCACGTGGTTCGAGCCGAAGCTGCGCGACGGCCTGCTGATTCACCTGATATGACCACCGTCCATCGTGTTTTCAACTTTGCCGCCGGCCCGGCGGTGATGCCGGTGTCTGTCCTCGAGCAGATGCAGCGCGACATGCTCGCCTTGCCAGGCGTCGGCATCTCCATTCTCGAGATCAGCCACCGGTCGAAGGAATTCGAATCGATCCTTGCGCAGGCCGAAGCCGACATCCGGATGCTCGCGGGCGTCCCGGCGAACTATCGCGTGCTGTTCCTGCAGGGCGGCGCCAGCCTGCAGTTTTCGATGGTGCCGATGAACCTGCTCGGGGCCGGGGCGACGGCCGATTACATCGACACCGGATCGTGGGCCGACAAGGCGATTAAGGAAGGGAAGAAGGTCGGCAGCGTTCACGTCGCGGCGTCGACGAAAGCCGACAACTACCACCGTATTCCGTCGGCGTCGGAGATCACGTTGACCGAGGGCGCGGCGTACGTGCACATGACGTCGAACAACACGATCGAGGGCACCGAGTGGAAGACGCTGCCCTCCACGGGCGCGGCGCCGCTTGTGAGCGACACGTCCTCGGACCTGTTCAGCCGCCCGATCGACGTCGCGAAGCACGCGCTCATCTACGCCGGCGCTCAGAAGAACATGGGACCGGCCGGCCTGACGGTCGTGATCATCCGCGAGGACCTGCTCGAACGTTCCAAAGCCCGAGCCGCGACGCTGCCGACGATGTTGAACTATGCGGTGCATGCGGAGCACAAGTCCCTGTACAACACGCCGCCCGCGGTCGCGATCTATGCGACGGGGCTCGTGATGAGGTGGCTGCTCGATCAGGGCGGGCTGCCGGCGATTGCCGCGATGAACGAGCGCAAAGCCGCGACGCTCTATGCCGAAATCGATCGCACGGGGTTCTATCGCGGCACCGCGGCGAAGGACAGCCGATCGCTGATGAATGTGACGTTCAGGCTCCCGAGCGAGGAGCTGGAGACGATGTTCGTCAAGGAATCGACGGCGGCGGGGCTCGACGGCCTCAAGGGTCACCGCGCGGTCGGGGGCATGCGCGCGTCGATCTACAACGCGTTTCCTGAGGCCGGCGTCGACGCGCTGGTCGCGTTCATGCGCGATTTCGAACGGAGAAACGGCTAGAACCCACTGCCGAAAAGCCGGCATAACTTATTGAGAGCATTGGCGTTATAATCAATGGTCTTCGTTAAGAGATCGCAGGAGGTCCCGCCGTGCTCGTTTCGCTCATCATCTGTCTTGTCGCGTCCGCGCTGGTCACCCAGGCGGCGGTGTTCGGCACCACGATCTATCTGCATCGTTGCGCGACGCACAAAGCGCTCGATTTGCATCCCGCGGTCGCTTTCATGTTCAAGTTCGCGCTGTGGCTGACGACCGGCCTTCAGACCAGAGAATGGGTGGCCGTCCATCGCAAGCACCACGCCTTCACGGATCAGGAAGGCGATCCGCATAGCCCATTGCTCAGGGGCTTCTGGAGCGTTCAGCTCGGCAACGTCTTCCACTACGTCCGCGAGGCGCGCAATGCCGAGACGCTGGAGCGTTATGCGCGCGACATCGAAGAGGGCTGGTGGGATCGCCGCGTGTTCCGTTTCGGACTCCTTGGCCTGGCGCTCGGAACGACGATCCTGTGCCTGGTGCTCGGTCTGTGGTGGGGACTGCTCGCCGCGGGCATTCACGCGGTCATGTACGTCTTCGTGCTGTCGTCATCGATCAACGGCCTGTGCCATTACGTCGGCTACAGGAACTTCGACAACACCGCGACCAACGTGCGGCTGATCGCCCTCCTCACGGGCGGGGAAGGCCTGCACAACAACCACCACGGACATCCGCGCAGCCCGAAGTTCAGCTGGCGTGAGAGCGGCAAAGGCGAGATCGATCCCGCCTGGCTGGTGATCAAGCTGCTCATCGCGCTCAACCTCGCCAAGCCGTACAAGACGATCGAAGAAATCGCGGCGTAGCGTCCGCCTTTAGGCGGACGTCCGGCTGAAGCCGGACGCTACGTCTGCGGAGTGCGTCGTCGTCTTCTTCGCCGGCGGCGTCTGCCTCCGAACGGCGGCTCGCCGCCTTGCGGGCGCGGATGCGCGACGTTGCCGCCGGGTCCCTCGCTGCCGTCCGCCGGCGCGGGCCCCTCGGAGGCGACATCGGCAAGAACCCCTTGCCAGTGCTCGATGAGCGCGGGCGCGTGGCCGTGGACTTCGAGCCAGGTCAGCGCGTCGGGGAAGACACCGCGATGCACGAGTGACTGCTGCGCTCGAGGATGCGCGTCGAGATCGCGCAGCCGGCGCTGCAGCATCAGCGCCTGGCGGAGGCCTTCGACGTCGCCGCGCGCGAGCGGCAACTCGCCGAGCTTCAACGCCGGCGGCTTCCTCGGTCGCCTGTGGGAGCCGTCGCCTGAAGGTGCAGGTTCCGGAGGCAACTCGTCCTGCGGCCGCTCGCCGCGCAACGGCAATCCGAGCGGGACGATGAGCGAGCCGAGGATAACGGAGTTCGTCAGCGTTTCCGGCGTGGCGTCGAACGTCTTGCGATAGGCGTCCAGCTCCGCGAGCGACTGCCAGAGCTGCGGACCGGCCTTGTGGTGAAGCTCGGCCGAGAGCGGCTCGAGCAGGCCGATGTCGTGTAGTGCGCGGAACGTCCGCTCCGCCGATCCTGCGCGAAGAATCTTGTAGTACTCGTCGATGAGTCTGGGCGGGGAGCTCTTCGCGATTTCCCTGCGATGCTTGCGGATCGCCTCGGCGAGCGGCGGGTCGATGGTGAAGTCGAGCCGTGACGCCAGCGCGACCGCGCGAAGCATCCGCACGGGATCTTCGTGGATGCGGACTTCGGGATCGCCAATCGATCGCACGACGCGGGCGGCGAGGTCGTCGAGGCCGCCGACGTAGTCGATGATCGAGAAGTCCGAGATGTCGTACGCGAGCGCGTTGACGGTGAAGTCGCGGCGGAAGGCGTCCTCTTCCGGCGTACCGAACGTGTTGTCGTGATGAATCAGGTGCCGGCCCTCCGCGGTCGTCGGATCCGGCGCGGGCACGCCTTCGGCCACGACCTCTTCGCCCGGAGCGAGCTGACGCCTGAACGTCGCGACCTCGATGACTTTCTGGCCGAACTTCACGTGCGCCAGACGGAAGCGGCGTCCGATGATCCAGCAGTTCCTGAAGAGCTTCTTCACCTGCGCGGGATGCGCGGAGGTCCCGATGTCGAAGTCCTTCGGGCGTCGTGCGAGCAGCAGGTCGCGGACGCTGCCGCCGACGAGATAGGCCACGTGGTCGGCTTGCCGCAGACGGTAGAGGACCTTCAGCGCATCCGGATCGATGTCGCGGCGCGAGAGCGAATGCTCGGGCCGCGGGACAATCTTCGGGGGCGCACTCACGCTTTGGCCTCTTTCCAGTTCTCGCCGATGCCGACGTCCACCGTCAACGGGACATTGAGCTCGGCCGCCCCCTGCATCGACTCGCGGACCAGCGCCGCCAGCTCGTCGGCCTCGGCCTTCGGGACCTCGAAGAGCAGCTCGTCGTGGACTGTCAGGATCATCCTGGCCTCCGGGCGGGCTTTGAGCGCCTTGTGCGTGTCGATCATCGCACGCTTCATGATGTCGGCGGCGGTGCCCTGAATCGGCAGGTTGACGGCCACGCGCTCGGCCGCCGCGCGAATCTGGCCGTTCTTGCTCGTAATCTCCGGCACCAGCCGTCGTCGACCGTACATCGTCTTCACGACGCCGGATGCCCGGGCCTCTTCGAGCGTGCGATCGATGAACTGCCTGACACGCGGGAAACCGGCGAAGTAGGCGTCGATGAACTCCTGCGCGGCCTGGGGCGTGACGCCGATGTCCTTCGAGAGCGTGAACGCCGTCTTTCCGTAGAGGAGCGCGTAATTGATCATCTTCGCGATGCTGCGCCTCTTGTGTGCGTCCATCGTGCTGGCCGCGCCGAATATCCTGTCGGCCGTCTGATCGTGGATGTCTTCGCCCCGGCGGAACGCCTCGATGAGCGTCTCGTCGCCGGAGAGGTGCGCGAGCACGCGCAGCTCGATCTGCGAGTAGTCGGCGGAGATCAGGACGTGCCCGGCGTCGGCGATGAACGCGCGCCTGATCTCGCGGCCAAGCTCCGTCCGGATCGGGATGTTCTGGAGGTTCGGATCGCTGCTGCTCAAACGTCCGGTCGCCGCGACCGCCTGATTGAAGCTCGTGTGCACGCGTCCCGTCCGGGGATTGACGAGCTGCGGCAGCGCGTCGATGTACGTGCCCTTCAGCTTCGACATGCCGCGCCAGTCGAGAATCAGGCGCGGCAGGTCGTGCGTCAGCGCCAGCTCCTCGAGCACTTCGACTGCGGTCGACGGCGCCTTCGACGTGCCCGTGCGCTTCAGCACGGGAAGGCTCAGCTTGTCGAACAGCACTTCGGCCAGCTGCTTCGGCGATCCGATGTTGAACTCACCGCCGGCCATCTCGAAGATCTGCTTCACCAGCCGTGTCAGTTCCTGGTCGACCTTCTGTGACTGCGCCAGAAGCGCCGTGGAGTCGATCCTGACGCCGGCGCGCTCGATGTGGACGAGCACCGGCACCAGCGGCAGCTCCAGCGTGCGATAGACGCCGGCGAGCTGTTCTTTCTCGAGCTGCTCGGCGAGGAGCGGTGCGAGCTGTCCGACGAGGTCGGCGCGTTCCCCGGCGTAATCCACCGCGGCTTCGACAGGTACGTCGGCCAGCGACATCGCCTTCACGCCTTTACCGCAGATGTCTTCCTCGGTAATCGCCCTGTATGCCGTGTGTTCGAGCGCCAGATCCTCGAGCCGGTGCGCGGATCGAGTGGCATCGAGCAGGTAGCTTGCGAGCATCGTGTCGGTGCCAAGGCCGTCGAGCGCGATGCCGTGGCGTCCGAGCACAATCGCATCGAATTTCAGGTCGTGACCGGACTTCACGACGGCGGCATCCAACAGCACCGGCCCGAGAATACCCAGCGCCTCGTCGAGCGGCATCGACGCGACGGCGCCGAGCGCGCGATGGCCGACGGGGACGTAGTCGGCGTCGCGAAGCGCAGTCGAAAACGCCAGGCCCACGATGGACGCCTGCATGGCGGACGGACGATCGACGAGGACGCGGAATGCGAACGTGCCGGCCGCCTTCAGGCGGGCGGCGAGCACGCGCAGGTCATCGGCCGTGTTCACGACGCGGTAGCTCTTGGTGACGGACGCGGCGGTCGGCGCGAATTCCTTGACGAGGGTGTTGAAGCCGAGCTCGCTGAAGATCTGGAAGCAGCGCTCGCGGGCCGGACCGGCGAAGCGCAGCGCCTCGGGATTGAAATCCACCGGGACGCCTGTGTGGATGGTCGCCAGCTCGCGGCTCTGATAAGCCGCGTCGACACTGGCGAGCAGCGTCTCGCGCCGTTTCGGCGTCAGCTCGGAGGCATGCGCGATGAGGTTGTCGAGCGAGCCGTACTTGATGATGAGCTCGCGCGCGCCCTTTTCGCCGATCCCCGGCACGCCCTTGATGTTGTCGATCGTGTCGCCCATCAGCGCGAGCACGTCGACGACCTGCTCCGGCGCCACGCCGAACTTCTCTTTCACGCCGGCCGCGTCGTACCAGGTGCCTTCGTCGCGCGGGTTGAAGACGCGGAGGCCGTCGTGCACGAGCTGAAAGAAATCCTTGTCCATCGTGACGACGACGACGTCGAATCCGGCTGCGGCCGCTTTCGTGGCCAGCGTCCCGATCACATCGTCAGCTTCGTACCGCTCTGATGTGAGGATCGGCACGCCGAGCGCTTCGCAGGCCGCGTGCACCATCGGAATCTGAACGGACAGCTCGCCGGGCATCGGCGCACGGTTGGCCTTGTAGTCCGACACGAGGTCGTCGCGGAACGTGCGACCGGGAAGATCGAACGAGGCGGCGATATATTCCGGCTTGTGCTCGGCAAGCAGCTTCCGCAGCATCGTCACGAAGATGTAGACCGCGTTGGTCGGCATGCCGGCCGCGTTGCGCAGCATGCCACCGTCCGCCGTCCGGATCGGCGCATGAAACGCGCGGTACATCTGGGAGCTGCCGTCGATGAGGTAGAGGGTGGGCTTGGCGGGCACTGGCCGTTCGAGAGTTTCGGTACTATATCACCTGCGATGATGCGAACTTTCAGGGCTGGCGTGCTCGCCGTGGTGGCGATGGCGGCGGCAAGTTGCTCGACGGGCAGCCTCTTCCGGCAGTACGAGTACGAAGAAGACGTCTACCTCTCGCTGGACGGCACGGCGACGGTGTACGTGAACGGCTCCGTGCCCGCGCTTAACGCGCTGCGGGGCGCGACGCTCGATGTCAGCCCATCGGCGCGTCTCGATCGCGACGCCGTCCGCCGGTTCTACACGACGCCGGTGACGCGCGTCACGCAGGTCAGCCAGTCGCGGCGCGCCGGCCGTCGCTTCGTGCACGTGCGGATCGACGTGGACGACGTCAGGAGGCTTGGCGCGGTCGCGCCGTTTCAGTGGTCGCGCTACGACTTCCGCCGGCAGGACGATCTCTATCTCTACCAGCAGACGATTGGCGCCGCGGTGGGGAAGGACGTCGGCAATGTGGGATGGAGCGGTACGGAGGTCGTCGCGTTCCGCCTGCACCTGCCGAGCAAGATCGCGTATCACAACGCGGGGATCGAGAACTTCAAGCGCGGGAACATCCTGGTCTGGGAGCAGCCGCTGGCCGATCGCCTCAAGGGCGAGCCGCTCGTCCTCGACGCGCGCATGCAGTCGCAGTCGATCCTCTACCGCACGCTGACGCTGTTTGGGTTGACGGCTCTGGCGGTGGCGCTGACGTTCGCGGCGGTGATTGTGCTTGTCTTACGCGGCGGAAAGAAAAAGGGTGCCGGGGCTCCGAACCACTAGAGCCCCGGCACCTCTCGAACCTCTCGAACGATTAGAAGCGAACGCCGAACGTCACCCGGTATTCGCGCGGCGATGTGTACGCGAACCGGTTCAGCGCGTGACCGAAGTTCGGACCGAAATCCCAGTTCGTTCCCTGCACCGGAGTCGTGACGAACGGGTTGAACGTCTGGTAAACCGTCGGGTTCGTCACTGACGTCCGGACCGAGGTATCGACGAACTGGTTCTGGACGTTGCCGCCGTTGTTGAAGACGCTCGCTCCGCATCCGCACAGTTGAGCCTGATTGAAGACGTTAATCATCTGGCCCTGGATGAAGAGATCGACTTTCCGGCTGCCCACGCCGATGCCGTAGCTGTAGCTCACGGCAAGATCCGTTCTCCTCTGACCTTCGGTGCGGAACGCGTCACGCGCGGTGTAGTAATAGGTGATGGACGTGCTGTCGGGAGGCGTCAGGTAGCCGGGATTGGTGACAAACGCCGCCGAGTTCACTCCGTTGGCTGAAGCGGCGTTCTGGTTCGATCCGCTGTACGGCACGCCGGCCTCGAGGCTCTCGAGGAGGCTCACAGTCAAGCTGCCCGGAACCATCGGCACGCCGTAGTTGATCCACATCCGCGCGCGATGCCGTTGATCGAGCGACAGATCGCCGTCAGGCGAATTCCATGAAGCGCGGACGTACTCCGGATACTGGAATCTGCCGTCGGAAATCGGACCGTTGTTGGGGGTCTCGCCGTCCACATTGCCCCACAGCCGCGCCAGCGTGTAGTTGCCGCCGACGTCGGTCTTGGCGCCGACGCGATACGTGCCCGACAGCGTCACGCCGGCATACTGCCGCTTAAGCGTGCCGGACGTGTCGTTCGTGATGTACGACAGATCGTATTGCCGACCGCGCACCGCTGCCGGGGCAAACGAGCGCGTGTCAGTCGCTTTGCCTGTCGTCGTGTCGGTCACAATGATGTAGAAGTTGTCCCACTTGCGGTAGTTGAAGTCGGCGCGAACCGACGCGCGGTTGCCGAGTTGTCTGCCAACGCCGGTCGCGTACTCCCATACAGATGGAGGATCGAGCGATCCCCGGATCTGGGGCGACACGCCGCGAACCGTGGGCGTGCCGTTGAGGGGCAGGTTCGCTCCGCCGTTCGCATTGAACCAGGCGAAAAGCTGCTGCAGCGCTGTAGCCGTCGGTAAGGGAGTCGCGGCGTTCGGGTCGCCGTTGATTGCGGGGCCGGTGTATCTGAACGTGTACGAGTCGGCATTGCCTGCCGGCGAAGTCGAGTCGGCGATGCTGTTGAGAATCCCGTCGACGTACTTCGCCACGCTGGCCGTCACCGCCCACTCGCCCTTTCCCGTTGGATCCCACACGAGGCCAAACCGCGGGCTGAACGCCGTGTCCTTGGCGATCGAATCGCCCTGGCTGTTGGCGCCGCTGTTCTTGTCCCACCGGACGCCGAGGCTCGCCGACAACCGCGAGCTCACCTGCCAGTTATCGTTGTAGAACGCCGAGTTCGTGCGGAAGGTCGTGCCCTGGCTCGAGATGAAGATCGGCTGCCACCGGATCTGGGTGTTGGACGCGGTCGTGAACTGCGGAAACAGATCCGTGCCTCGGAGGATCTCCGGGGCATTCAGGATGCGATAGTCGCTGCCCGACTGGTGGTTGTTCGCGAAACGCTTGTCGCCGAAGGTGTCGAACCCGAACACCATGTTGTGCGAGCCCCGGCCCTTCTTCGAGAGGAAATACGTGCCCTTGACGAAGACGTCCTGATTGTCACGCGTTTCGGCATCGCAGACGCCACAGAACGTGGCCGACCAGTAGCGGCGCCCCTGGGGGTCTATGAGCAGTGTGCCGTTGATGAGGTCCGTCGACTTGGCGCCACTACCCTGAAAAGTCAGGTGGCGCTCGGAATAGCGAGCTTCGAGCGTCAACGACGACGACAGGATTCCGTTGTAGTTGATGGTGAATAGCTTTTCGGGGACGCTTCGGTCCTCGAGACTATTAAGGTCCATCGACGCGCTGGTATTGAACGTGTTGTTCAACTGATTGTTGATGATGTTGCTGAACCCGCCCTGAAACCGGTGACTTGAGGTCGGAGACAGAGTCAGCTTCTCTTCAAAGCGCCGGGTTTCGTTCGTGAAGACGTATGGGGTATTCGTGATGACGAGCTGACGGTTGCTCTGCTGCGTCTGGGCGCGTCCCGCGTGAAAGAACCACAGGCGATCCTTCAGAATCGGTCCGCCGATCGTGTATTCATACGTCGGAATCACAAGGTCGATCTGCGTGTCGTTCGCAAACGTGTCGCCAGTCTGCTTCTGCACGAGCGAGCGCCAGTTGTCGTTGTTCAGTGTGTCGCGGAACGAACCCGAAAAGAGATTGCCGCCGGACTTCGTCACAACGTTCACGACACCGCCGGTGAAGCGGCCGTATTCCGCCGAAATACCGCCCGACGCCACCGTCGTCTCCTGGATGGCGTCTTCAATGTAGAGATTTTGCGCCTGGCCTCGAAGGTTCTCGTTGACCGTGACACCGTTCACGAGGAACAGGCTCTCGAACGACATCGAGCCAGAGATTGAGTAGTTGCCCGACGGCCCGGTCGCATGAACGCCCGGCGCCTGTAAAAGCGTCGCGTTGATGTCGCGTGTCGTCGGCAGCGTCGCAATCAGATCCTGCTTGAAGTTTGTGGCGACCGTCGTCGTCTGCATGAGCACGTCGGCCGCGCGGCCGACGACGTTCACTGTTTCGGCGATCGCGGCGGGACCGAGCTGCGCGTTGACCGGAAGATTCTGCGTCGGCGCCAAGGCGACCGTCTTACTCACGGTCTGGAAGCCGCTCAGCTCGAATGAGACTGTGTAGGTGCCTGACGGCAGCAGCGACAGGACGAAGTCGCCATTCTCCGACGTCACCACCGTGCGGATGCCCTGCAGGTTCGCCGAACTCGCGTTCACGGTGACGCCGGGCAGCGCGAGGCCCTGCGAATCGGCAACGTGACCCGAAATCGTGCCGTTGGTCGTCTGGGCCGACGCGAGCGGTGCGGCGGCGAAGAGCGCGACCGCCGCAAGCAGCCACGTTCTCACGAATTTCATACACATCCTCCTCAAGAAGCCTGAAGAAACCTTGCCGAAACCTTGCCTGAAACTTCATTGCACCAGAAAACCGCCGAGTTCCCACTAGCGAATGTCATGACGCTCGTTAAAGGAGTGACGAGTGACGAATAATCCAAGCGTTTGGATTATTCGGTCACGCTAGTTCCCCTCAACTTCGTTTTATCGGGAGAGTTGCGGTCGAACGATACCGCCGGGGAGTGGTGGAGGGGAAAGAAGGCCGCGGAGGTTCTGAACCATCAGAACCCCCGCAGCCCTTGGACGATGAGGCTGAACTAGAAGGTCACCTTAGCGCTGATTTGAATGCTGCGGCGGCCCCAGTTGTTGTTGTTCTGGCCGAAGCTCGGGCTGCTCATGCTCGAGACCGGGTTCCCGTAATCGGGGTTCTTGAACGCATTCAGCAGATCGGCACGCACGAGAACCACACGGCCGCCTCCGACCTTGAAGTTCTTGATCAGGCTGAAGTCCGTTTTCAGGAAGCGGGCGCCCCGCTCGCTGTTTCGCGGCGCGTTTCCGTCGCCGAGCGCGTTGGCCAACGGAAGACCGTTGGTTCCCAGGGGTGCGGTGTAATAACCCTTGTTCACGAAGCTCGCGTGCTGATCGTCCCATACCATCGTGCCGCCGGGATTGATATTTGGCCGATCTGAACCGGCCGATCCGTCGCCGTTCGAATCGACGCCGGTGCCAATCGTAAACGGCCGGCCCGACTGGATCTGCGTCACGCCAGTCCACTGCCATCCCCCGAGCACCTGGCCGAGAACGCCGGACTTCGGTCCTGGGATCTCCCACGAGTAGCTCGACGTAAAACGGTGGGGTCGATCGAACTGCGACACGCTCCACTCGGAGGCGATGTCGAAGAAGCTCTGCGGCCGCTGGTTCGAACCATCGGTAGTACCGCCCTCGCCGAGCGACGCGTCGTTGTTGCTGTACGTGCTGCTGTAGGTGTACGAAGCGGCAACGTGCAGGCCGTGGCTGATGCGCTTGTTGGCCGAGAAGTAGACCGCGTTGTACGTCGACCGCGCCTCAGCGTCCACGCCGTTCGGTCCCGTGTAGGCAGGAATGACCGTTCGAGAGCCAACGAGCGGGAAGATGCGTCGAGCCTGAACGCCGGGAATCGCGTTGGCGTTTCTCGCGGCTGCCACGATCGCTGCCTGGGCCGCGGTGAGCACGGCGGGATTCATCTGCCATTGATTGATCCCTTTGTAACCGCGGCTCCCTGTGTAGCCCACTTCGAGAAGCACGTCGCCGATGTCGCGCTGCCACGACGCGCTGTAGTAGCGGCTCGACGGCGTTTCCGTGTTCTGTGCGGAATTCGTATAAGCCGCCAACGCGCTGAAGACCGGGGCGCCAGTGAGCGGCGCGACGCTGGGATAGAGGTTCTGCACGAGGAACTGCTGCGGGACGACCACGTTCGGGTAGTTGGAGCCGTTGACCGTCAACAGGTTGTAGAACAACACGTCATAGCCGATGCCGAACCCGGCGCGGAAGACAGATTTTCCATTTCCAATCACCGCGTTGTTTGAACTCGGGCTCCAGGCGACGCCGGCGCGTGGTGCCCAGTTGTTCGTATCTCTCTGGACCGGTCCGGGCACCTGGGCAGCCAGGCTCTCCGCGTCCGTCGCGCCGAAGAAGCCGAGTGGCGCGCCCGACACCTCGTACCGAAGCCCGAGGTTCACGGTGAGATCGGAAGTGACACGGAAGTCGTCCTGGACGAACAGGAAGTTCTGCCACTGCTTCGCCGTAAAGCTCGCGGTCTGGAGCGCCTGCTGGAACACCGCCGCGAGGTTGTTCATGTAGTTCTGCAGGTTGTCGAACGTGAAGGTGCCCTTCGAGTCGAAGGCCGCGACGTTGTCCAGCACGTTGTACCGGAGGTCGGCGCCGGCCTTGATCGTATGTCGCGAGTTCGTCCAGGTGAACGTGTCAGAAAACTGATACGCGTTCGACAGCCGCGACTGCGGGAAGTTGCTGTTGCCGCCGATCGTGAATAACCCGGTGATGGTCGCCGTGGGGCTCTTGGGATCGTTCTCGGGAAAGTCGAGATCGCGCCTCACCAATGAGAAACGGAACTCGTTGAGCTTCGCCGAGTTGAAGAGATGCGTCTCGCTCGCGGCGAAATTCTGATCCTTCAGATCCTGGCTTCCGCAGAATACGGCGCCAAATACGCAGTTGCTGATCGCGTTGTCGTCAATCTTCGGGTTGTACAGCTCTCTGACCGTCAGGTTGTCGTTGCCGAAGAGCTTGTGATCGACGCGAAATTGAAAAGTCTTGTACGTACTTGGCGCGATGATGTTCACATTCGCGAGTCCGGTTTCGATCGGCACGCCGTTGACGGCCGTATTGGTCAGCGTCCGGAAGGTGGCGCCGGCGCCGTACACGTCCTGGAGAAACGCCAGCCTCGCCAATACAGCCTGCCGGCTTGCCGCCGTCTGCCCTGCCCCCAGCGGGACGCCGGACAACGCGGCGAATCCGGCCGGCGTCGGCATACGAACGGTCGTCGTGCCTGGCGTCGCCGCGGGGCGCTGCGGATCGTACTGAAAGAGCCCGTAGAAGAACGTCTTCCCTTTGACAATCGGGCCACCGAGATCACCGCCGGCCTGATGGCGGTAAAAGCGAGCCGGTTCCGTCAACCCGCTCGCCTTTTCCAGGTTCGTCAACGAGTAGAACTTGCTCGTCGTGTAGTAATCCCACACATCGCCCTTGAACCGATCGCCGCCAGACTTGGTGATCACGTTGATCTGGCCACCCGTGTTGCGCCCGAATTCGACGCTGTACGGGTTCGTGAGCACCTGAAATTCGGCGACCGACTCGGGGACGACCGACGCCGTCGAAATTGTGACCGAGACGTCGTTGTTGTCCGAACCGTCGATCATGTAGTTGTTGTTGCGCGAGCGCTGACCGTTCACGATATAAGTGCCCTGACCAGCGTTCGACGTGAAGCCAGCCATCGAGACGTTCGGGGCGGTGAGAATGAGGTTGTTGATATTCCGGCCGCCTGGAAGCGGCAGCTCGACCACCTGCTTTGCGCTAATCGTCATGCCGATTGTCGGGCTTGTCTTGTTCAACGCGACGGCGAGTGTATTGGCAGTGACCGCCACGGTCTCAGTGACGTTGCCGACTCTCAGTTCCACCGGGACGCGCACTTCGGTCGACGGCGGGACGACAATGTCCTTCGCTTCCACGGTTGCGAACGACTGGAGTTCCGCCTTCACCGTGTAGCGCCCTGGCTCCAACGCCGCGACGCGATAGAAACCCTCAGCATCGGTGACGACGGACTGATTTGTGTTCGTGTCAGTGTTCGTGACGGTCACGGTCACGCCCGGCACGACCAATCCGGCAGGGTCGCGGACAACGCCCGAAATTGAACCGCGAGTGATTTGCGCCGCCGCGATCGACGCGACGGCAAAGAGCGCGACCGCCGCAAGCAGCCACGTTCTCACGAATCTCATACACATCCTCCTGAAAAAGCCTCGAGAAACCTTGACTGTATCTTCATTGCACCAGAAACTACACGATTCTCCGCGTACAAATGTCGCCGAAGTTCCATTAGGAGTGGGGCGAATAATCCAATCGTTTGGATTATTCGCCATACTAATCCCCTCAGCTTCACCTTTATCGGCTGAGTCGAGGCCGACCCTTAGAACCCGATTTGCACGCCGATGCGCGCAATGAGCGGGCTCAAGTTCTGGGCAATCTGGCCAGACGTCGTCGCCGTGATGTTTCCGTTCCGAACGAGCGCCGTGTTGGTGTTGAACAGGTTGAAGACGTCGAACATGCCGCGGATCCTGACCGTGCCGAATTTGAAATCCCGGGCCACGCGGAGGTCCGTGTCCCACACGTTCTCATACCGCACGTAATCGATCGTCGGCGAGACGAGCACGTTGAGCGACGAGTCCGATCCGAGGGCGGCCGTTGAGCCAGGCCGGAACAGCGGCATCGGATAGCCCTGCCGCCCGAAGACGTTGGCTGCGAGCTCGATGCCGTACGGCGCGAGATACATGCCGTTCGCGTTGAACTGCCACCGCGCGTTCATGTAAATCGCGCCCTGGCCGTTGCCCGTGCTCTGCGGGGCATACGCGCCGCCGTCCACGAGCGGCTCGGTGATCGTCGGCGTGGGGTTGCCGTTGGTGTCGTAGATGCCGCTCGGATTGTCGAAGTGCTCGCGCGCGTCGTTGAACGCGAGGGAGAGGCGTCCCATCCACTTGCCGGTCATGCGGCGCGTCAGGGCGACTTCGAAGCCCTTGTTGTCGGTGTAATAGCCCGGGACATTGGTCGCGAGAAACCCGCTGCCGCCGGCCGTGACGAGCGCCGGGACCGGGATGTACGTCGCGACGCTGTAGGGCGTGCCGTCGGGCAGCGTGCCGCTGAAGCCGGCGCCGCGCGTGTAGTTGCCGTTGATGCCGGGCACGACGCCCGTGCGCGGCGTGATGTTCGCGAAGAGGTTGCCGAAGAGATTCGACACGCGCGTGTAGGTGTAGTTCGCCTGCACCGCGAGATTGGGACGCAGTTCACGATCGACGCCAAGGACGAAGCTGCTGGTCGTCGGCGCCTTGAGATTCGGATCGATCACGTTGGCCGACGTCACGGCCGTCGGGTTGGCGCGATTGAATCCGCCTGCCGTCGCGACGAACTGATTGAGGTTGACCTCGTTCGGCGAGGCGAGATGATCGCCGTTGACGTCGGTCCATCCGTAGACAGCCACGCCCGCCGTGGCGGTCGGATTGGCATAGCCCACCGTGCCGGTCGCGAGCTGGCTGGCGTAGCGGCTGAAGCTGGCGCGCACGAGCGTCGATCGCGCGTTGTCCAGCGCGTACGTGACGCCGACGCGCGGCGAGACGTCGTTCCAGGTGAACGGCGCGTCGTAGCCGGCAAACACCAGCCCCGGCACGACGGTCGGAAACGCGGGATTGGCGGCGGTGCTCGACGCGAGCGCCGCGCCCCGCTGACGGTCGTAGCGGACGCCCACGTTGATCGTCGCCTTCGCGACCGAGAACGTGTCGCCGGCGTAGACGTCGAGATACTCGGTGCGGTTGGTGCCGCTGCCCTCGCGGAAGATCTGCGCGAACGACTGCGTCGCCGTCTGCCTCAGCGCCAGAATGCCGTCGCCTGGCCACAGCGTCGCCGTGGTGCCCTCGGTGCGGCGGAACCCGAAGCCGTACTTCACGTCGTGCGTGCCGCCCGCGGCCTTGAAGAACGATGTCGCGTCGATGTTGGCCGTGTGCTGCGGCCGCAGGTTCAGGCTCTGGCTGAACGACCCGTACGACGTGCCGGTCACGAGATCGCGGCCGGCGTTCACACCCATGCCGCCTTCGGGCGTCAGCAGGAAGCCGGTGTTGTAGTACGCGTACTTGCCCGAGACGAACAGGTTCGAGTTGACGACGCGATCGTCGGCGACCTTCCAGAGGCCGTGCGGCCGGCCGCTCGTGTAGGCGTTGCCCTGGTGCAGCGTCGCCGTCGGCGCGTTGGTGATGATGCCCGTCGTGCCGGGGCTGCGGTTGTCCTTCGTCTTGTAGCCGTCGAAGTACAGGAAGCTGACGAGATCCTTCTTCGTCGCCTGCCAGTTCAGCTTGAGGTTCGGGTTGTTGAGCTCCGTGCGATCGACGACGCCGGACGTCGTGCGATAGACGAGGCGGACGTCCTGATTCGAAAACGATCCGTAGAACCACGCGCG
>Ga0315281_10006718_pt1 | contig 16320 bp, 14 predicted proteins | sample YL17G07_0_MG_FD_204540 | JGI IMG/M metagenome (GOLD analysis project Ga0315281, IMG submission 204540) | Sediment microbial communities from Yellowstone Lake, YNP, Wyoming, USA - YL17G07_0 | ecosystem: Environmental > Aquatic > Freshwater > Lake > Sediment | place: USA: Wyoming | collected... | reverse complement strand
GTTCATCGAAGCCAGTTTGAAACAGGGCGTGTAGGCACAGATTGACGCGGCTAAGCGATCAAGAAAGAAAGACCCCTTGCGGGGCGCGGACTGAAACCAACCATTCGAGAAACAATATGGCTGAAGAAAAGCAACAACCGATCCCCGATGAGAACCAGATCATCGCCGAACGCCGCGCAAAACTGGCGGAGCTGCGCAAGCACGGCAATGCCTTTCCCAACGACTTCGAGCGCAAGGACCTTGCCGCCGAACTGCACGCGGCGCACGGCGCAAAATCCAATGAAGAACTGGAGGCCCACCCGGTGTACGTCGCGGTAGCCGGACGCATGCTGCTCAAGCGCGTGATGGGCAAGGCGAGTTTCGCCAGCATCCAGGACCTCAGCGGAAAGAACGTGGACGGCCGCATCCAGCTCTACATCACGAACGACCACGCGGGCCAAACCGTGCACGAGGCGTTCAAACACTGGGACCTGGGCGACATCCTTGCCGCCGAGGGAACCTTGTTCAAGACCAAGACGGGCGAGCTGTCGGTGCGCGTAACCAAACTGCGCCTGCTGACCAAGTCGCTGCGGCCGCTGCCGGAGAAATTCCACGGCCTCACCGACCAGGAGCAGCGCTACCGCCAGCGCTATGTCGATCTGATCACCAACGCCGAAGCGCGCAAGGTTTTCAGCGTGCGCGGCCGGATGATCCAGGCGATCCGCGCCTTCATGGTGGCGCACGGCTATCTCGAAGTCGAAACACCCATGATGCACCCGATCCCGGGCGGCGCCGCGGCCAAGCCCTTCGCCACGCACCACAACGCGCTCGACATGCAGCTGTTCCTGCGCATCGCGCCCGAGCTGTATCTGAAGCGCCTGGTGGTGGGCGGCTACGAGAAAGTGTTCGAGATCAACCGCAATTTCCGGAACGAGGGCATTTCCACCCGGCATAACCCCGAATTCACCATGATCGAGTTCTACGAAGCTTATCGCGATTACCGTTACCTCATGGATTACACCGAAGGCCTGCTGCGAACAGTGGCGCAAGAGGTGCTGGGCACCACCGCCCTGCCCTACGCCGAACACACGGTCGACCTCGGCAAACCGTTTGACCGGCTCACCGTGGTCCAGGCGATCTGCAAGTACCACCCGCAGATCGGCGCGGCCGAGCTGGCCGACCGCGAATACCTCACGCGGGCGCTGAAAAAGCTCGGCGCCGACGTATCGCGCGCGCACGGCCTGGGTTCGCTGCAGCTCATGCTGTTCGAGGAGACCACCGAGACTTTGCTGATCCAGCCGACTTTCATCATCGATTATCCGGCCGAGGTTTCACCTCTGGCGCGCCGCAACGACCAGAATCCGGACATCACCGACCGCTTCGAGTTGTACATCACCGGGCGCGAGATGGCCAACGGCTTTTCCGAGCTCAACGATCCGGAGGATCAGGCCGCGCGATTCGCCGAGCAGGCGAAGCAGAAGGAAGCAGGTGACGAAGAGGCCATGTATTACGACGCCGATTACATCCGCGCGCTGGAGTACGGCCTCCCGCCCACGGCCGGCGAAGGCATAGGCATAGACCGGCTGGTCATGCTGTTCACCAACAGCGCAAGCATCCGCGACGTGATCCTGTTCCCGCATATGCGGCCGGAGTAACCTGCACCCGGGCCCGGGCCGGTTACAAATAGTCACAATTGCTCACAACTTTCCCGCCCCATTGCCGTCAACATGGGGGCAATGGATGCGTTTTGCCCAACACGCATCCGACAACATGGAGACACGAATGGATATTACGACGACCAGACGCATGCACCCCCTGACCGCGATCGCGGCAGTGTCAGTCACCCTGTTCAGCCTGGCCGGCATCGGCGCCATCACCGGCCTGATCCCGACCAGCCGCAGCCAGTCCGAGCAAACGCAGGCGGTGAAGCCGGCTGAAAGACCATCGACAACTGCAGCTACGGCTCAAACGGCCGAGGTGATCACCGCGACCCCGGCGGTCGAATCCAAGCCGGCCGACAAACCCATCGTGCACAAGGCCGCCGCAAGGCCAGCCAAGCCGACGGAACATGCGACGAAACCTGCCGCAGAGCGGATGAAACCAGTCAAGGACGAAGCTCAACCCGCAATCGCGCAAAATGCCCCGGTACCGACGTACGGCCCCCCGCCACCGGGATATCCACCCCCGCCGAGAACCGAGCCGGTGAAGCCGCTGTGCTACGACTGCGGCGTGATCGAGTCGGTGCGCGAAATCGAGAAAAAAGGCGAAGGCTCTGGTTTGGGCGCTGTCGCGGGCGGGGTTGCGGGCGGCGTGCTTGGCCACCAGACCGGCGGCGGCCGCGGCAAGGATGTGATGACCGTGCTTGGCGCGATCGGCGGCGCTGTCGCCGGCCACCAGATCGAGAAAAATGTGAAGAAAGTGAAGAGCTACGAGATCGACATCCGCTTCGAAGATGGCTCGAGCCGTCTCGTCACGCAGGACAACCCGCCCGCCTGGCGCGCCGGCGACAAAATCAAACTTGTGAACGGCATCATCACTGCCAGCAACTAGTGTCAAGGCACTTTAGCTTTGCAACATACCGACAGATGCAAACAATGTTTGGCCATTGGTAATTCATCGCACTAGGCCGATCCCCGGCGTACCGCCAGCGCGAGCAGCGGTACACCGGCGACGAGCACCCCTACCCCCACCAGCGCGCCCAGACGCGTATAAGCCAGGCTGGAATACAGCAGCCAGGCGCTGCTGGCGCAGAAGGCCAGCGGCAGGAACGGATACAGAGGCACCCGGAACGGCCGCTCGTGCTCCGGCTCGCGCCAGCGCAACACGAACAGCGCCAGACCGATGAGCAGAAAAAACAACCAGAACACCGGTGCGGTGTAATCCACCATGGTCTCGAAGCCCTGGCGCATGACCGCGCCGAACGCGATGAGCGCCAGCGCAACAGCCCCCTGCAGCAGCAGCGCCTGCGTGGGCGAGCCGGTGCGCGCGTTCCAGCGGCCGAGAAAGCCGAGCAGCGGCCAGTCGCAGCCCAGAGCGTAGTTGCTGCGCGCGCCGACCATGATGGTGGCATTGATCGAGGTCAGCGCCGATACCGCAATCATGACGCTGATCAGGCGCGCGCCGGCGCTGCCCCAGACCTGCTCCAGCAGATCCGCCGCGACCACCTGCGAGCGTGCCATGCCGGCCAGGCCCAGCCCTCGCAGATAGGCCAGATTCACCAGCAGATAAAGCGCGGTGAGAATGAACATGCTCCACAGGAGCGCGCGCAGCATGTTCTTCCGACCTCCCTTCAATTCGGCCGAGATATAAGCGGCTTCGTTCCAACCGCCGTAGGTCAGCAGCACGAACACCATGCACAGACCGAATGCCGGTTGTCCCGGCGCGGCGGAGTCAGGCAGCGCAACCTGGGCCGCAGCCGGCGCCAGCGCCAACCCGGCAACGGCGACTACGAGCAGCCCCAACACCTCCACCATGGTCAGCCAATTCTGCGTCCCCGCGCCGGCCTTCACGCCGGCGATATTGACCGCTGTCAGCACGATCACGATCAGTGCCGCGTAGAGCGCGGACGACTGCTCGCCCAGCGAATAAAGCCGTGAGCAGTAATCGCCGAACACGAAGGCGAGCAAGGCGATCGAGCCGGATGCGATCACCGCCAAACGCGCCCAGGCGAACAGAAACGACAACTTCTTACCGTAGGCGCGAGTCAGAAAATGGTAATCGCCGCCGGCATGCGGAAAGGCCGTGGCGAGTTCGGCATAGCAAAGCGCGCCGACCAGCGAAACGATCCCGCCCAACAGCCAGGCGGCGAGCATGGTCCACGCGCCGCCGGCATTGGCCGCCACCAGCGAAGGCGTCTTGAAAATGCCGGCGCCGACGACCAGGCCGACGATCAGGGCGATCGCGTCCCGTAGCTCGAGCACCGGCTCGGGCCGCGCGGCCGATTGCGTAGTATTCTCGTACTTCTCGCTCATACCGGAGATTATCCGGTGATCCAGCTCCGCGGCCAAGCGCTCTGATAGACTTCGAACAATAGTCGATGATGCAAGACCCGCACCAGGACGTGAGAATCGCGCTCGAACGCATGGGCTTGCTGCGCCCGGGCGAGGCGTTCCACGCCGAAACCCTGCCCGGCGGCGTGTCTTCCGACATCCTGCGCATCGATCTGCCCGGGCGTTCGCCGGGTCTTTCCCCGGGTCCTTCTTTTTGCTTCAAGCGCGCGCTAGCCAAGCTCAAGGTCGCCGCCGACTGGCGTGCGCCGGTAGAGCGCAATCATGCCGAAGTCGAGTGGCTGCGCGTGGCCGAGGAATTGGTGCCGCGGGCCGTGCCGCGCATCCTTGGCGAGGACGCGCAATCAGGCGCGTTCGCCATGGAATACCTGGCGCCCGCGCTGCACCCGGTGTGGAAAAGCGAACTGCGCGACGGCAACATCCACACCGAAACCGCAGCCGCGGTAGCCCGTGCCATTGCCGCGATCCATGCGGGAACGGCGCAGCGGACGGACCTCGCGCGGCGTTTTGCCAACGATCACATTTTTTACCCGATCCGGCTGGAGCCTTATCTGCTCGTCACGGCTGTGCGCCATCCGGACTGCGCCGCGCGCCTGCGCGAGCTCGCCGAAACAACTGCGCGCAACAAGCTCGCGCTGGTTCACGGCGACCTCAGCCCGAAAAACGTCCTGGCGGCGGCCCACGGTCCCATTCTGCTCGACGCCGAATGCGCCTGGTATGGCGACCCGGCCTTCGATCTCGCCTTCTGCCTCAAGCATATGCTGTTGAAATGTCTGTGGCGACCGCAGTGGTGCGAACGATATCTCGCCTGCTTCGACGCGCTGACCTCGACCTATCTTGCAGGTGTCAACTGGGAACCGCGCGCGGCGATCGAGGCGCGCGCAGCGCACCTTTTGCCGGGCCTGTTCCTGGGGCGCGTAGACGGCAAATCCCCGGCCGAGTACCTTACCGATGACCGAGACAGGGAACGCGTGCGCCGCGTAGCGCGGCGTTTCCTGCTTGAACCCGTGGACCAGCTCGCGGCTATACGCGATGCGTGGGAAGCGGAATGTGGCACCGGCAGGTGAAATCGTTCTGTTACTACAGAGGGTTTTTGAATGACTGACACAAGTATTACGAAGATTATCGGCCGCAGGGTATGGGACTCGCGCGGCCGGCCGACGGTCGAAGCGGAAATCCATCTTGCCTGCGGCGCAAGCGGCCGGGCGATCGCACCCGCCGGCGCCTCGCGCGGCTCGCGCGAGGCCATCGACTTGCGCGATGCAGATGGCCTGGGAGTCAGGACCGCGGTCGGAAACGTCAACGGCGCCATCGCCGCGGCACTCGCCGGCATGGACGCAACGAAACAGGAAGACATCGACGCCGCGCTGATCGGATTAGATGGCACACCGAACAAGGCGCGCCTGGGCGCCAACGCCACGGTCGCCGTGTCCCTGGCTGCGCTGCACGCGGCGGCGCGCGCGCAGGGCCTGCCCCTGTTCCGCTACCTCGCCCAGGGCAGACCGATACGCCTGCCGCTGCCGGAAATCCAGATCTTCGGCGGCGGCGCGCACGCCGGCCGGCGCATCGACATTCAGGACCTGATGGTGATGCCGCTCGCGGCAACGAGCTTCGATGAGGCGCTGGAGATGACGGCGCTGGTCTACCGCGCGGCCGGCGACCTCATGCGCGATGCCGGCAAGCTGCGCGGTGTAGCCGACGAAGGCGGCTGGTGGCCGGAGTTCGCCAGCAACGAAGAGGCGATCGAGGCTCTGGTGCGCGCCATCGCGCGCGCCGGTTTTGTCCCCGGCGACGAAGTCGCGATATCGCTCGACATCGCCGCCTCGGAGTTCGGCACCGGCGGCCACTACCGCCTCGGCCTGGAAGGAAAAAGCATGGACAGCGACGGCATGTGCGAACTGGTCCTCGGCTGGCTCGCGCGCTATCCCATCGTCTCGGTCGAGGACCCCCTCGCCGAGGACGACCGCATTGGCATGATGCGTTTCACCGCGGCTGCCGGCGGCAGGGTGCAGATCATCGGCGACGATTATCTGACTACCAGCGCCGCGCGCGTGAAAGCCGCGATCGCCGACAAAGCCTGCAATGCCGTGCTGCTCAAACCCAACCAGTGCGGAACGGTGACCGAGACGCGCGCGGCGCTCGACGCGGCGAAAGCCGCCGGCTGGAGCTGCATCGTCTCGGCGCGCTCGGGCGAGACCGAGGACACGAGCATCGTCCACCTTGCGACCGGCTGGGACGCGGGCCAGCTCAAGGTCGGTTCGTTCGCGCGCGGCGAACGCATGGCAAAGTGGAACGAGGCGCTGCGCATAGAGGAGATGCTGGGCGCGGACGCGCGTTTCGCCGGACGCGCGGCGCTGCCGATCAAGCGTTGACCGCGCCCGCCAAATTCTTGCGGTGTGCGATTCCGGCCGCCGGCAAAGCGATGGCTCGGCTATAATTCGCCCGTTGTGAAATTCAAAATCCACTCCCGGTTTCGATGAACGCAGGTTCCTCCGCGCAAACGCATACCCTGCGCGGCGCCTTGCTGATCATGACGGCGGTAGCGATGTTCGTCGTCATGGACTCGATTTCCAAGTATCTGTCTCGTTTCTACCCGGTGCCGGCCATCGTCTGGGCCCGCTACTTCTTTCACTTGCTGCTGGTCGTCGTTGCGCTCGGTCCGCGCCTGGGGCTGCGCCTGGTGCGCACCCGGCGGCTGGGCGCCCAGCTCGTTCGCGGCCTGCTGCTCGCCGGCTCGACCCTTTTCTTCGTGTTCGCGATCAAGCAGATGCCGCTTGCCGAGACCTCGTCGATCACCTTCATCGCGCCGGTGCTGGTCACGCTGATGGCCGCGTTCGTTCTGAAGGAGAAGGTGGAATTGGCGCGCTGGCTGGCAGTGGCGGGCGGATTTGTGGGCGTGCTCATCATTATCCGCCCGGGTAGCGGCCTGTTTACCTGGGCGTCCGTTCTGCCGCTTTGCTGCGCCACCTGCTTTGCGTGTTATCAGATCCTCACGCGCAAGCTCGCGAATCTCGAGAGCCCCTATACCTCGATCTTCTATTCCGGCCTGGTCGGCAGCGTGATGATGTCGCTTGCGCTGCCCTATGCCTGGGCCTTGCCGCAAAGCGTGAATCACGCGCTCCTGTTCGTCGTGATCGGCATCATCGGCGGATTTAGCCACCTGATCCTGATCAAAGCCTATGACTGCGCGCCGGCGTCCAGGCTCGCCCCGTTCAGCTATACCCAGCTGATCTGGGTAATCGTGATCGGGTATCTGGTCTTCGGCGATTTTCCCGATCATTGGTCGTTGGTCGGAATCGCCGTTATCGTGGTCAGTGGCATTTACATTGCCACCCATCAACGTTTGTCGGAGTTACAGCAGCGCAGCGAGATGCAGGAAAGCGCGCCCGGCGCCTGATTCGAACCTGTTCAGATTTGCGCAACTGAACGACAGCCGCGCCCTAGCCCGCAGCTCTTTGCGCCGTTTCCAGCAAAGAGGGAGCACCCCCTCCACCGCCCCACTTGCAGAGAGAAAACCAAGACAACGGGAACATTTGGTCATCCCGTTTCGCGATCCTCAATTGCTGTAAACGAGGCGCCCCGCGATGGGATAGCGCGGATCGTTGAAACCCGGCGTCGACGGGTGCCCGCTTTTCACCAACGAGTCGACGAGCGCCTCGTCCTCGGCCGAGAAACCGTGCTTGAGCGCGCCCAGGTACTCGGTCCATTGCTCGAACGTGCGCGGCCCCGCCAGCACCGAAGTGACGATGCGGTTGTTGAGCACCCAGTTGAGCGCAAACTGGCCCGCGCTCATGCCGCGCTGCTCCGCATGCGCCTTGAATGTCTGCGCCATGGCGAGCGACTCCTCACGAAACTCGGTCTCCATCATGCGTTTGTCCTTGTGCCCGGCGCGCGTATCCGCGGCAGGCGCCTGGCCGGGTGCATATTTGCCGGTGAGCACGCCGCGCGCGAGCGGACTGTAAGGCACCACGCCCATGCCATAGTTGTGGCAGGCCGGAAGGACTTCCGTTTCCGGCATGCGGTTCATCGCGTTGTAGTAGGGCTGGCATACGATCGGCGCGGGTACGCCAAGCTTGTCGCACAGTTCGGCGATCTGCACAATGCGCCAGGCGCGATAGTTCGAGATCCCGAAATAGCGCGCCTTGCCGGCGCCGATGATCTCGCCCATTGCGACCAGCGTCTCCTCGATCGGCGTGGAAGGATCGTCGAGGTGCAAATAATAGATGTCGACCCAGTCCGTGTTCAGGCGCCGCAGGCTCCCGTCGATGGCGCGCATCATCCAGCCGCGCGACAGGCCGGATTCGTTGGGACCCTTGCCCATGGGATTGCCCACCTTGGTCGCCAGCACCCATTGCTCGCGGTCGGACGAAATCAGCTTGCCGGCGACACGCTCGGACTCGCCCTTGGCATACGCATCGGCGGTATCGATGAAGTTGATCCCGGCGGCGCGCGCCGAATCGACGATGCGCCCCGCTTCGGCGGCGTCGGTGCGTTCGCCGAACATCATCGTGCCGAGGCAGATAGGCGAGACCTTGATGCCGCTCGCACCCAGTTTTCGGTATTCCATGCTCATACTCCCGTTATCCAGCGAGTCGTCCCCACAGATCGTGCGCGTCGGCGCGCTCAATTTTGACTGTGGCCCAGTCGCCCGGCTTGAGTTTCTTGCCGTCAGTGATAATTACCGTGCCGTCGATTTCCGGCGCGTCGGCGCCGGAGCGCGCGACTGCGCCCTTGTTGTCGACCGCATCGACCAGGACCTTGAGCGTCTTGCCGATCTTGCGTTTCAAGCGCTTGCGGCTGATTTTCTCCTGCACCGCCATGAAACGCCCGCGCCGCTCTTCGCGCAACTCCGCGGGTACCGGATCGGGCAAGGCGTTCGCCTTCGCACCCTCGACCGGCGAATACGCGAAGCAGCCGACGCGATCGAGTTCGGCCTCATCGAGAAAATCGAGCATCTGCCGGAACTCCGCTTCGGTCTCGCCCGGAAAACCGGCAATGAAGGTGCTGCGAATGGTGATGTCCGGGCAGATCGCACGCCAGGCGCGGATGCGCTCCAGATTCATCTCGCCCGAAGCCGGGCGTTTCATCAGTTTGAGGATGCGCGGGCTGGCGTGCTGGAACGGCACGTCGAGATAAGGCAGTAGTTTGCCTTCGGCCATCAGCGGAATGACTTCGTCCACGTGCGGATAAGGATAAACGTAATGCAGACGCACCCACAAGTCACCGGCGGATCCTCCGAGTTGGCACAGAGCGCGTACGAGTTCGGTCATGCGCGTCTTCAACGGGCGGCCATGCAAGAAGCCGGTGCGGTACCTGATGTCCACGCCGTAAGCGCTGGTGTCCTGCGAGATCACCAGGATTTCCTTCACCCCGGCTTTGACCAGGTTCTCCGCCTCCTGCATCACCTCGCCTATCGGCCGGCTCGAGAGGTCGCCGCGCAGGGAAGGAATAATGCAGAAGGTGCAGCGGTGATTGCAGCCTTCCGAAATCTTGAGATAGGCGTAATGCGCGGGCGTGAGTCGCACGCCCTGCGGCGGCAACAGGTCGGTATGGGGATCGTGCGGCCGCGGCAGGTGCGCGTGCACCGCCTGCATCACTTCGCCGGCGGCGTGCGGCCCGGTCACCGCCAGCACCTTTGGATGCGTCTTGCGCACGATGTCGCCCTTGGCGCCGAGGCAGCCGGTAACGATTACCTTGCCATTCTCCGCCAGCGCCTCACCGATGGCATCGAGCGATTCGTCGACTGCAGAATCGATAAAACCACAGGTGTTGACCACCACTAGGTCGGCCGCTTCATAGGAGGGCGAGATCGCATAACCCTCGGCGCGCAACTGCGACAGAATGCGCTCGGAATCGACCAGCGCCTTGGGGCAGCCGAGCGAAACAAATCCAACTTTGGGCACGATGGTCATTTATGTTAGGAGCGAGTTTGCGCCCTGAAAGAAGTTCCTTGGGGGAACTCGCGAACGATGAAATTCATTGTGGGCGAGCTTGCGCCCCGAAGGAAGTCCTCCTGGGGGACTCGCGATGGAATTCGCGAGCAAGCTCGCTCCCACAGGCGGCGTTTCAGGACTTGTCGCCTTCGTCTTTCTTTTGCGGAGCGGACTGTCCGGGGAAGCCGGGGAAAGGAAAGCCGGCGAAAATATTCTTCGTCTGATTCTGCAACTGATCCTGCATCTGCATGAACACATTCTTGCTCTGATCCATGTAGGCCGACATCATTCCCTGCATGGCCGAACCCTGGAAATTCATGAACTGTGCCCACAGATCCTTATTGACCTTGCTGTTGTCGCCGAATATCGTGCGCGACTGTTCCTGCAACTGCTTCTGCACCTGGACGAACGTCTGCATGTTCTTCTCCAGGTAATTGCCGACCATGCCCTGCATCGCATTGCCGTAGAAGCGGATCAACTGTGACAACAGGTCGGAGGTGAACATGGGCATGCCGCCCGCCTCTTCTTCGAGGATGATCTGCAGCAGGATGGACCGCGTCAGGTCCTCGCTGGTCTTGGCATCGACGACCTGGAATTGCTCGTGCTTGAGCACGAGCTGTTTCACATCGGCCAGCGTGATATAGCTTGAAGTTCGCGTGTCATAGAGGCGGCGATTCGGATATTTCTTGATCAGCCGCAGCGTATCGGTCCCGGCGCTGTCCGGTTTATCCGTTTGATCTGACGCAGTTTGATTCTTTTGTTGCATCGCGGCCTTCCTCTCGACTTTTATGAGCTTTGGCGGCCAGCAAGCAAGCTCGCTCGCTGTCTCAAAAGCGCAAGCCCCGCCGGAATCCGGCAGGGCTTTTTTTCTTGCTTTCAGCGTAGCACAAATTCCTCGGCTACGCCCTGCCCCGCATTATTCGCCTCCTACTGTTCTCAGAAAGCAGATTCCTCGCTCCACTCGGAATGACATTTGCTGGAAGTGTCTCTACTGCATGTGCTGGCCGCCGTTGATGGCGATATTGGCGCCGGTAACGAAAGCCGCCTCTTCCGAGCACAGGTAAATGATGAGCCCGGCCACTTCCTCCGGTTTGCCCAGGCGCCCCACGGGAATCTGCGGAATGATCTTGCCGTCCAGAATTTCCTTCGGAATCGCCGTCACCATTTTAGTGCCGATATAGCCCGGCGAGATGGTGTTCACGGTGACGCCCTTCTTCGCCACCTCCAGCGCCAGCGCCTTGGTGAAGCCGTGCATGCCGGCCTTGGCGGCGGAATAGTTGGTCTGGCCGAACGCGCCTTTCGACCCGTTCACCGAAGACACGTTGATAATGCGGCCCCAGCCGCGATCGACCATGCCGTCGCACACGGGCTTGGTCATATTGAACACACTGTCGAGGTTGGTATGCATCACCGCGTCCCAGTCCGGCTTGCCCATCTTCCTGAAGGTCATGTCGCGGGTGATGCCGGCGTTGTTGACCAGGATCTCGACCGGCCCCACGTCGGCCTGTATTTTGGCGACGCAGGCCTGGCACGAATCGTAGTCGGCAACGTCGACCGGCACGGGGTGAAAGTCGTAGCCACGCGACTTCATGTCCGCATTCCACGCCGCCACGTTCTTGTTTCCCGGCGAATGCGTCACTACGACACGAAAGCCGGCGTCGAACATCTTGGTGCTGATCGATTCGCCCAGCCCACCCATGCCGCCGGTAATCAACGCAATCCTCTTTGGCACGATAGTCACGATTGGTCCTCCTTCGTCGATGCGGCCCGATACCGCCTCCGGCAATCTTAGCGGGTGATTATGGCATCAATTTGACGCGCATCAAGAATACCGGTCCTCAGCGCCCCCACGAGTTACGCCATGTGCAAGCCGCCGTTGATCGAAATATTGGCGCCGGTGATGTAGCCGGCGTCGTCGGAGGCGAGATAGGACACCAGGCCGGCGATTTCGTCCGGTCGCGCCAGCCGTCCCATCGGGATGGCGGCCACGATCTGCTCGCGCACCTCGGCGCGGATCGCCATCACCATGTCGGTCGCGACATAGCCAGGGGAGATGGTGTTCACCGTCACGCCCTTTCTCACCACCTCCTGAGCCAGCGCCTTGGAAAAACCGTGCATGCCGGCCTTGGCCGCCGAATAATTCGTCTGTCCGAACTGGCCTTTCAACGCATTGACCGAGGACACGTTGATGATCCTGCCCCAGCCGCGGTCGGTCATGCCTTCAACCACCTGACGCGTGACGTTGAACACGCTGTTCAGGTTGGTGTTGATCACGTCGTACCAGTCGCTCTCCGACATGCGCTTGAACACGCCGTCGCGGGTGATGCCGGCGTTGTTGACCAGAATATCGACCGGCCCGATGATGGCGCTGATGCGGTAAAACATTTCAGCGCAGGAATCGAATTCGTCCACATTGCCCTCGGCCGCATGCACGGCGTAGCCCTGCGCGCGCATGCCGGCGAGCCACTCGTCTTTCTTGTCGTAACCGGTCAGGCAATTGGCCACGACCCTGTTGCCGTCCGCCGCCAGACGCTTGCAGATCGCCGTGCCGATGCCGCCCATGCCCCCGGTCACGAAGGCCACCCGCTCAGCCATGCTTGCATCCTTTCAACTTGTGGTTCGTGGTTCGTGGTTCGAACAACGCAACGTGTCTCAACGTTCCACCGCCAGCGCCACCCCCATGCCGCCGCCGATGCACAGGCTGGCGAAACCCTTCTTGGCGTCGCGCCGGACCATTTCGTGCAATAGCGTCACCAGAATGCGGCAGCCTGAAGCGCCGATCGGATGGCCGATGGCGATGGCGCCGCCGTTGACGTTGACCTTGTTCGTGTCCCACTTCATCTCGCGATTGACCGCGATAGCCTGCGCGGCGAAGGCCTCGTTGATTTCCATCAGGTCGAGATCGGCTGCGCTCCAGCCCGCTTTCTTCAGGCACAGTTGGCTCGCCGGCACCGGACCCATGCCCATGATTTTCGGATCGACGCCGGCCGAGGAATAAGCGCGGATGGTGGCGAGCGGTTTGAGCCCCAGCTCCCGCGCCTTTGTCGCCGACATCATGATCACCGCCGCAGCCCCGTCGTTGATGCCCGAGGCATTGCCCGCGGTGACGGTGCCATTCTTGTCGAAAGCCGCGCGCAGGCCGGCCAGGGCTTCCAGGGTGCTGCCGTGCTTGGGGTATTCATCGGTGTCGAACACCAGCGGCGCGCCTTTTCTCTGCGGGATTTCGAACGGCAGTATTTCGTCCTTGAACCTGCCCGCCTTTTGCGCCGCTTCGGCCTTGTGCTGCGAAGCGAGCGCGAAAGCGTCCTGATCGGCGCGCGTCACGCCGTACTTGGTGGCGACGTTCTCCGCGGTGACGCCCATGTGATACTGGTTGTACACGTCCCACAAACCATCGACGATCATGCTGTCGACGAGTTTGGCGTCGCCCATGCGAAAGCCGTCGCGCGAGCCGGCGAGGACGTGCGGCGAGATGCTCATGTTCTCCTGGCCGCCGGCGATGACAATCTCCGCGTCCCCCGCCTTGATCGCTTGCGCGGCGAGGTGGGTCGCCTTGAGGCCCGAACCGCACACCTTGTTGATGGTCATCGCCGGCACCGTATCCGGCAGCCCGGCGCGAATCGCCGCCTGGCGCGCGGCGTTCTGGCCCACGCCCGCGGTCAACACCTGCCCCAGGATGACCTCGGAGATCTGGTCCGGCTTCAAGCCGGTCCTGGCGAGCAAGCCCTTGATCACATGCGCACCCAGATCGGCCGCGGGAATTTTCGCCAATGTGCCGCCGAACTTGCCTACCGCGGTACGGCCCGCGGCTACGATCACTACGTCTGTCATGTAAACCTCCGTTTAAACGTCGCTCGTTGTTCGTGGTTCGAACAACGAGCTGCGAGCATCACACCTTCACCTTCACATACCTTCCCGGCGCCGGCTCGATCGGCTTGAATTTTGCGTTGCCCAATTTCTTGCGCGCCGCGCGCTCGCCGCCGGAAAAACCCGCCAACCACGCATTCCAGTTCGACCACCAGCTGCCGGGCACCTCCTCGGCCCCGGCCAGCCATTCTTCCGCGCCCGCGGACAGGCGATCGCTGGTCCAGTAGCTGCGCCGGTTCTTCGACGGCGGATTGATCACCCCGGCGACGTGGCCGCTCGCGCCGAGAACGAAACGCGTATCGCCCTTGAGATGCCGGGTCGAAAGATACGCCGTCTTCCACGGCACGATGTGATCCTCGCGCGTCGCCAGGATGTACGTCGGCAAGCGGATAGCACCCAGATCGACCGGCACGCCGCACACGGTCAGCTTGCCCGGCTCGCGCAGTTTGTTCTCCAGGTACATGTTGCGCACGTACCAGCAGTACATCGGTCCGGGCAGGTTGGTGCTGTCGGCGTTCCAGTAAAGAATGTCGAACGCATCCGGCGTCTTGCCCTTCAGGTAGTTGTTGACCACGTAGGACCAGACCAGGTCGTTCGCACGCAGCGCCGAGAACACCAAGGCAAGGTCCTTGCCCGGCAGGATGCCGCCCTTGCCTATCGCCGCCTCGCGCTCCGCCATGCTGGCCTCGTCCACGAACACACCGATGTCGCCGGGGTCGGTGAAGTCGAGCATGGTGGCCAGCAGTGTAACGCTCGCCACGCGCTCCTCGCCGCGCGCGCGCAGCACCGCAAGCGCGGCGGCCAGCAGCGTGCCGCCGACGCAAAACCCGAGCGCATTGATCTTGTCGGACTTGCAGATTGCGCGCACCACCTCGATCGGCTTCAACACGCCGTCGGCGATGTAGTCGTCCCAGGTGAGCCCGCCTAAGCTGTCCTCGGTGATGTTGCGCCAGGACACCATGAACACCGTATTGCCCTGCTCCACCGCGTAACGCACGAAGGAGTTCTCCGGCTGCAGGTCGAGGATGTAGAACTTGTTGATGCAGGGCGGCACCATCAACAGCGGCAGCGTGCGCACCGTCGCCGTTGCCGGCCGGTACTGAATGAGTTGGATCAGCTCATTCTCGAACACCACCTCGCCGGGGGTGATAGCGAGGTTTCGGCCCACCTCGAACGCGGACTGATCGGTCAGCGACACCCGCCCTTGTTCCATGTCCTCGATCAGGTGCCGGATGCCGGCGTGCAGACTCTCACCCCCGGTCTCGAGCGCGAGCTGGAGCGCTTCCGGATTGGTCGCGGCGAAGTTGGCCGGGCTCATGGCGTCGATCAGCTGGCGGGTGTAAAAGCGCAAGCGGTGCTTGGCGGGCTCGGCCAGTTCCGCCGTTTCCACCAGATCGTTGAGAAAGCGCGAGTTGAGCAGGTAGGTCTGCCTGAGATAATCGTGGAAGGGGCTATCGCGCCACTCGCGCCCGGCAAAGCGCTTGTCTGGGTCGTCACCCTTGTCGTCCGTATTGTCCTTGTTGTCCTTGCCGGTACCCGAAAAGGGGCCGGCAGGCCAGTTGAACTCGCGCGCCAGCATTGCCCCCCATAGGGCCATTTGCCGCTGGAAATAGCGGGTTTCCAGAGCGGCCAGACGGGATGGATCGGCACTGTGAGCGGCTAGCAGCGACTGCCACACCTGAGCGGCCTCGGAGCCCGCCGGGAACAATTCGAGAAGACTCTGCAAAAAAGCGCCGCCCGTTTGCGCGGGATTGCCGGATTGGTCTTCAGAAATGTGTGTTTGCACGAACGCCCGTGTCTCCGAAAGCGGTGCACCAAAATGAGCCGGTCCGACTCTGCTAAGGTACTAGAAAGATTGCCTAAAGAGGACTATTTTGCGCTGCACCAATAAGGCTGTCAAGGCGAAAGACTACAGACGAAGACCGCAAGGCGGCCTTCGCGCAGGGGGCCCTGCAATCCTACGTAACCCATTGTATTTAAAATATTAGCGCCCAAGCAATCTGAAGATGTGCGGGCCGAACACGAGGGCACCGACGACCAAGGATCCGATCGCCGCGACCAGAACCGCGCCAGCCGCCACATCCTTGGCCTTGCCGGCCAGCGGGTGGTGCTCGGGGGATACCAGATCGACAATAAACTCGATTGCGGTATTCAGCGCTTCCGCGACCCATACGCACACGACGGCCAGCGCGATCAACGCCCATTCCGTCGACGAAAGACCGGCCAGCACCCCTACGGCGACAACCAGGATGGTCGCGACCGCATGAATCCTGGCGTTGTGCTGGGTCTGCACCAATACCGTAAGGCCGCGGAAAGCGTGGCCGAAACTGCGCAAGCGTCCGGTCATATAGGAAGTTCGCATCCTATGGTTGGCTGAATTGGGTTGGCTGAATTGTATAGTGAGCTTTAATGGCGAGCTGAGTGATCGGTACACGGCAACAGCCCGATTATGCCCGATTGAAACACATTGCAGGCGCGGCGCCCTCGCCTCGACCTCAGCGCTTGGCCTCCGCCAGAGCCTTCCGCCGCAGTAT
>Ga0315281_10006717_pt1 | contig 16323 bp, 12 predicted proteins | sample YL17G07_0_MG_FD_204540 | JGI IMG/M metagenome (GOLD analysis project Ga0315281, IMG submission 204540) | Sediment microbial communities from Yellowstone Lake, YNP, Wyoming, USA - YL17G07_0 | ecosystem: Environmental > Aquatic > Freshwater > Lake > Sediment | place: USA: Wyoming | collected... | reverse complement strand
AGTGAGATTCCCGAGTCGCACGAAGCCTTCGTCGTGCTTGCGGCCACGCAGTACTTCTCCACCCGGCGCTGGACGCGCCCCAAGCGCACCCAGCCGCGCTACGATCTGGCGATTCTCTGGGATCCGCTGGAGCGCGAATCCCCTTCCAATGAGCGGGCAATTCGCCGCTTCGCGCGCGCGGGCCAAGCCCTTGGGCTGCGCGCCGAGGTGATCGCCAAGGAGGATTATTCGGTGCTGGCGGAATTCGACGCGCTCTTCATCCGCCAGACCACCAGCGTCAACCACCACACCTACCGCTTCGCCCGCCGCGCGGAGGCCGAGGGCCTGGTGGTGATTGACGACCCCGGCTCCATCCTCAAGTGCACCAACAAGGTGTACTTGGCGGAGTTGATGAACCATCACGGAGTCCGCACGCCCCAGACCATGATCGTCCACAAGGACAACATCACCGCCACCTTCAACGCCCTGGGCGCGCCCCTGATCCTGAAGCAGCCCGACAGCTCATTTTCCCAGGGCGTGGTGAAGGCCGACGACCTGGAGAGCCTGCGCGCCCTGGCCTCCAGGATGCTCGACCGCTCCGATCTATTGATCGCGCAGGAGTTCCTCCCCACCGAGTTCGACTGGCGCGTGGGCGTGTTCGATGGCCGGCCGCTGTTTGTCTGCAAGTACTACATGGTGCGCAAACACTGGCAGGTGATCCAGCGCCACCCCACCGGTCGCAAGGACGAGGGCCGCTTCGAGACGCTCGCCGTGGAGAGCGCCCCGCGGCAGGTCGTGGACACCGCCGTCCGCGCCGCCAACCTGATCGGCAACGGCCTCTACGGCGTGGACCTGAAGCAGGTCGGCCGCAAGTGCTACGTGATCGAGATCAACGACAACCCCAACCTCGACGCCGGCATCGAGGACGCCGTGCTGAAAGAGCAACTCTACTTCCAGATCATGGAGGGCTTCATCCGCCGCATCGAACGCCAGAAGGGCGGGCCAGCTTCCCTGGATCGCCTCGCGGGCGCGGTCACGCTCTAACAGGCTGCGGAAAAACGAACTGCAAGCGGGGGAACCAGTCCCCCCGCACCCCCCGGATAAGTTTTCGCGGCGCGGTGTTGCCGGCGCCTCCCGCAAGCGTCCGGCGCGGGCCGCCACGCCGGCGTCTTTGGTTTTCGCGGCGCGAGGTTGTCGGCGCCTCCCGCAAGCGTCCGGCGCGGGCCGCCGCGAAAACAAAAGCTTCAAGGCAGCACAGGGCTTTGCCGGTGATTCCCGGCTCCGTTCCTGGAGCCGATTTGCGAACCGTATGGCCGATCATGATCGTCCCATCCCGATACCCCCAATACCGGGTGCAGGGAGCCCTGCTTCCTGCTGGGGCGCCCGGCGCGTTGGCGCCGAGCCAGACAAAAGGGCGGGGCAAAGCCCCCGCAAATCCGCGTCCATTCGTTTTTCCGCAACCTGCTAGGCGCCCGCCGGAGCGCCCCGGGTCCGGCCGCGTCACACCCGTCGCAGCAACGCCCCGTATAGCCCCAGCCGGTCCCCAGCCGGCAGCACCAGCAGGTCTCCCTCCGCGTTCAACAACTCCTCCGGCGGCGCCCCCAGGCCGTGGGGCGCGGGCAGCGCCGTGAACGGCACGCGGGCGAAGTCGCCGCGCCGGGACAGGAACGCCGCGATCTGCTCTTCGTTCTCCTCCGGCTCCAGGCTGCAAGTGGAGTACACGATCAGCCCGCCGGGCGCGACGTGCCGCGCAGCCTCGTCCAGCAGCGCGCGCTGCGTCTCCCCGTAGCGCGCCAGGTCGTCCTCGTGCTTGCGCCACTTCAGCTCGGGATACTTGCGGATCATCCCGGTGGCCGAGCAGGGAACGTCCAGCAACACGGCATCCCAGGGCCGCGCGGGGGAAAACGGAAGCGCCCGGCCGTCCGCGGCCAGCAACGGGAGCGACGGCAGCCGCAGCCGCGCCAGGTTCTCCCGCACCCGCGCCAGCCGGCGGGGGTCGCTGTCCGCCGCGACCAGCCACAAGCCCGGTGCGCGCAACCCCAGCAGATGGGTGAGTTTGCCCCCCGGCGCCGCGCACAGGTCCACGGCGCGTGTGCCCAGATGCGGCGCCACCCAGGCGGTCAGCACCTGCGAGGCCACGTCTTGCACGTAGCACAACCCCTCGGCGAAGGCCGGGCTGCGCAGCAGGTCGCCCAGCCGCGCCACCTGGATGGCGCCGGGCAGCAGGGGGTGGGCGCTCGCGCTGACTCCTTCCGCCGCCAGCCGCTCCAGCAGGTCGGCGCAGGGGATGCGGCGGGTCTCCGCCCGCACGGTGGAGCCCTCGAAGCGGTCGTCCGCGGCGCAGACCGCCGCCGCGCGCTTATCGCCATAGCGGCGCTGCCAACGCTCCACCAGCCAATCCGGGTGCGAGGTGCGCACGCCGAGGGAATAGGCCGCGGCGGGGTCGGCCCCGCTCTCCCGCTCCCGCAGCGCCGCGCGCAGCACGCCGTTAACGAGCCCCTTGGCCGAGCCGTTGCCCAGCGCGGTCACCAGCTCCACCGTCTCATAGACCACGGCGTGGGCGGGCAGCTTGAGGAACCGCACTTGCAGCAGGCCCAACAGCGCCACCGCCGCCACGGGCGCGTCCAGCCGGGCCAGCGGGCGGCCCGACAGCCGCGCCACCTCTGCCTCCAGCAGCCGCTTATGGCGCACGGCCCCGCGCAGCAGTTGCGTATACAGCCGCCGGTCGTCTTCCCGCGTGATGTGCGGCGGCGCGCTCTCCCGCCATTGGCCTCCTCCGGCGAAGTCCAGATAGGCCTTTACCGCGGCCAACCGCACGGGGTCAGCCCGCCGCCGGACGGGAGCGTCCCCTTGGGCGGGGCGGTCATGGGCGCGTGGGGACATCGGTCTGCCGTGAGGAAGATGCGGCGCCCGCGGCCCGCCGCCAGGCATGGCCGAGGCGGGGACGCGATCCGCCGGGCGGAAGCGTTCTCCCGCCAGCTTGCCAGAGCGCCGACAAAAGAGGTAGGTCCGTCTATCCCTTCCACCGGAGCCTGGGCCATGGCCACCCCGACGCGCTACACCTACCTGGAAAGTCCCCTGGGCCGCATCCTGTTGGCGGGTGGCCCGGGCGGGCTCAAGGCGATCAACTTCCAGGACGGCCAGGGCGCCCTCAGCCCGGCGGCGGACTGGGAGCCGAGCCCGGAAGGTTTGCGGGAAGCCGCGGAGCAGATCGGCGCGTACTTTGCCGGGCGGCTGCGCACCTTTGAGCTGGCGCTGGACCCGGGCGGCACGCCCTTCCAGCGGCAAGTCTACCGGGCCCTGCAAGCGATCCCGTATGGGGAGACGACCAGCTACGGCGCCCTGGCGCGGCGGCTCGGAAGGCCGAACGCCGCACGGGCCGTGGGCGCCGCCAACGGCCGCAACCCACTGCCCATCGTCGTCCCGTGTCACCGCGTAATTGGCAACGACGGCAGCCTCACCGGCTACTACGGCGGGCTGCGGATCAAGGCCTTCCTGTTGGCGCTCGAAGGCGGCGGCCGAGCGTCCCCAGCCCAGACCTCCCTGCTCCAGGAGCTTGGCGATGCCGGGTGAGCCGGGGGGCGCGCCATGGGCGGACCCCGCGCGGCTGGAGCAGGCGGCCCTGGCGATTCTCGGTGGGCGGGTGGCCGAGCGCGAGATCGCCGCGCGGGCGGGCTACGGCACCTGGCGGGCCTTCGCCGCTGCCTTCACCGCCACGTTCCAGGTGCGCCCGGCGGACCTGCGCGGCTGGGCGCGGGCGGGCCGCTACCCGCTGGGCTACGGCGGCCCGTTCCACGTGGCGCAAACTCTGCGTTACCTGGGGCGAGACCCGGAGAACTTGGCCGAGAGGGTGAAGGGCACCCGCTACCGGCGCCATTACCCGCTCGCCGGCGGCATGGCCCTGGTGACCCTGCGCTTCCGGGCGGAGGGTTGCACCGTGGAGGCGGCCCGGCCCAGGGCGGCGGCCGACGCCTGGGCGCTGCACCGCCTGCTGCGACGCAGCCTGGGGCTGGACCAGCCCCTGGCCGATTTCTACCGCCACGCGGGGGAGCACGCGCCCCTGCGCGCCCTGACGCGGCAGTTCGCCGGGGTGCGGATTCCGCAGTTGCCCAGCCTTTGGGAGGCGCTCTGCTGGGCCGTGGTGGGCCAGCAGATCAACCTCGCCTTCGCGTACCGCCTGCGCAACCGGCTGATCGCCCTGGGCAACGGCCTGTCGGCCCCACCCTACCCGCCGCTGCCCGCGCCGGCCGGGGACGCGGCCGGCCTCCCCACCGAACCGCTCCCTTTCCCCAAGCCGGAGCAGGTGCTGCGGCTCACTGCAGGGACGCTGCTGGCGCACCAGTTCTCCAGACAGAAGGCCGCCTACCTGCTGGGCTTGGCGCGGGCCTGCGCGGAGGGCACGCTGGACGAGGCGGTCCTGGCACGCTTGCCTGCCGAGGAGGCGGAGGCGCGGCTGCTCGCCCAGCGCGGCCTGGGGCCGTGGAGCGCCGCCTACGTGCTGATGCGGGGCCTGGGACACCCCGACGCCCTGCCCGTCGGGGACACCGGGCTGCGCACCGCCCTGCAGCTGGCCTTCCGGCTGCGGCATCCGCCGGACGCCCGGCGCCAGGTCGCCCTGATGGAGCCCTTCCGCCCCTACCGCAGCCTGACCACCTACTACCTTTGGAAGAGCCTGGGCAGCGCACCCGGCGGGTAGCAGGCTGATTCGCAAAGAGGACGAGCCTGTTGGCACCGGCAACGCTGGCGGCAAGCTACCCGCACGCCTGCCGCGGTACCGATTTCACTTTGAATGGCCTGGCGGCGCGCATCCACCGGTACAGCAGGCGGCTCACGCGAATGCGGCGAAGCGGAAGGACCGTCCAGGAGAGCGGGCGTGGAACAGGCGACAAGTTCGGAGGGTGGAGATGCGAGGCCGGGATCGCCCCCGGCCTCGCACTTTATGCCCGCGCGACTACTTCTTGCGCTTCGGCGGGGATGCAGGCCACGACTTGATGAGGGCGTCGTAGTCAATGGTTTCGCCCTTGGGCTTTTCGTTCGCCAGCTTGGGCTGAGGCGCGGCATTGTTGTGCGCCTTGCTGTAGGCGAACCAGGTGTCCGCGCTCTGCTCTTTGTTGAGCTTAGGGCCACACTCGCCCTGCACGCCCGAACGTTCGAGCCGTTCCATCACGGAATCCTGGGCCGCCGCAAGGGCGTCCATGGCTTCCTGCGGGGTCTTGGCGCCCGAGGAGGCATCGCCGATGTTCTGCCACCACAGTTGCGCCAGCTTGGGGTAGTCCGGCACGTTCACGCCGGTGGGCGTCCACTGCACGCGGGCCGGGGAGCGGTAGAACTCGATCAAGCCGCCGAGGGTGGGCGCCCGCTTCGTGAAGCTTTTGTCCCAGATGTCGCTTTCGCGGATGAAGGTAAGGCCGACATGGCTCTTCTTCAGCGAGACCGACTTCGAGATGGTGAACTGGGCGTACAACCAAGCCGCCTTGCGGCGCTCCAGGGGAGTGGACTTAAGCAGCGTCCACGAGCCGGCGTCCTGATAGCCCAACTTCATCCCGTTGTGCCAGTAGGCGCCGTGGGGAGAAGGTGCCATCCGCCACTTCGGGGTGCCGTCCGCGTTCATCACCGGCAGGCCCGGCTTCACCATGTCCGCCGTGAAGGCCGTGTACCAGAAGATCTGCTGGGCGATGGCGCCTTGTGCCGGAACCGGGCCGGACTCGGAGAAGGTCATCCCCGCGGCTTGCGGCGGGGCGTACTTCTTCAGCCATTCGACGTACTTGGTGATCGAGTACACCGCGGCCGGGCCGTTCGCGTCGCCACCGCGCGACACCGAGGAGCCGACGGGGCGGCAGCCTTCCATCCGGATGCCCCACTCGTCCACCGGCAACCCGTTCGGGATGCCCACATCGCCGTTGCCGGCCATGGACAGCCACGCGTCGGTGAAGCGCCAGCCCAGGGACGGATCCTTCTTGCCATAGTCCATGTGGCCGTAAACGCGCACGCCGTCAATCTCCTTCACGTCATTGGTGAAGAACTCGGCGATGTCCTCATAGGCGGACCAGTTGACCGGCACGCCCAGATCGTAGCCGTACTTGTCCTTGAACTTCTTGCGCAGGTCCGCCCGCTTGAACCAGTCGTAACGGAACCAGTACAGGTTGGCGAATTGCTGGTCGGGCAATTGGTAGAGCTTCTTGTCCGGAGCGGTGGTGAACGACTTGCCGATGAAGTCGTCCACGTCCAGCGTGGGCAGCGTCACGGCCTTGCCTTCACCACTCATCCAGTCGGAAAGCACGACCGTCTGCTGATAGCGGAAGTGCGTCCCGATCAGGTCGGAGTCGTTGATCCAGCCGTCGTAGATGTTCTTGCCGGACTGCATCTGCGTCTGGATCTTCTCGACGACGTCACCTTCCTGGATGATGTCATGCTTCAGGTTGATGCCCGTGATCTCGGAGAAGGCCTTGGCAAGCACCTTCGACTCGTACTCGTGGGTCGTGATGGTCTCCGAGACGACATTGATGTCCATCCCCTTGAACGGAGCGGCGGCCTTGACGAACCACTCCATCTCCTTCATCTGCTGCGCCTTGGTGAGCGTCGAGGGTTGGAACTCCTCGTCCACCCACTTCTTCGCTGCCTTCATGTCCGCGAACACCGGACCGGTCCCCAACAGCAGAACGGCCGCGGCGGCGGTCAATGCGACGGTGAATCTCATATGACTCCTCCATTTGTTGGTGCTGCCTGCTTGCACTACATGGGCACGCTCGAGGTCACCCCCAAGGCGCCGTTCTCCCCGCCATCACACCCAACGGAACACTGCCACGCCGTAGAGGAGCGAAAGGCCAAGAGCCCACCACAGCTGCGGTCCCATGAGACCGAGCCACGCGAGATGCACGAATGCGCTGCCGAGCAAGGTGATGAACAAGCGGTCGCCGCGCGTCGTCGCGATACCCAAGACGCCGACGCGCTCGCGTTCCGGCCGAACGATCGCCAGTACGATCATGATCGCAACCAGACTGCCGATGACGGCGAAGAAAATCGCGGTCTGCCAGGTCCAAGCCATCCAGGCGAAACCCATCGTCTGTCCTCCCTTAGACGCGGCCCAGGGCGAAGCCCTTGGCGATGTAGTTGCGCACAAACCAGATGACGAGCGCACCGGGCACGATGGTCAGGACGCCCGCGGCGGCCAGCAGCCCCCAGTCCATCCCCGCCGCCGATATGGTGCGGGTCATGGTGGCGGCGATCGGCTTGGCTTGGACGCTCGTCAGGGTGCGGGCGATCAGCAGCTCCACCCAGGAGAACATGAAACAGAAGAACGCGGTGACGCCAATCCCGTTGGCGATCAGCGGCATGAAGATCTTGGCGAAGAACCGGGGGAACGAATAGCCGTCCAGGTACGCCGTCTCGTCAATCTCGCGCGGCACTCCGGACATGAAGCCTTCCAGGATCCACACCGCCAGCGGGATGTTGAACAGGGTATGCGCCAGGGCCACGGCCAGCGGCGTATCGAACAGCCCGATGGCCGAATAGAGGTTGAAGAAGGGCAGCGCGAACACAGCCGGCGGCGCCATGCGGTTGGTCAGCAGCCAGAAGAACAGGTGCTTGTCCCCCAGGAACCGGTAGCGCGAAAAGGCATAGGCCGCGGGGAGCGCCAGGGCGATCGAGATGACGGTATTGATCACCACGTACTTCAGCGAGTTGATATAGCCGGAATACCAGGACTCGTCGGTGAAGATCTTGACGTAGTTCTGGAACGTGACGGTCTCGGGCCAGAGCGTGACGCCCGACACGATCTCGGTGTTCGTCTTCAGGCTCATGTTGACGAGCCAGTAGATGGGAACCAGCAGGAACAGCAGGTACAGCAGGATTACGAACACCATGGGGCGCATGGGTCAGGCCCTCCTCTTGGCGTCGGCGCTGGTCATCACCGTGTAGAAGATCCAGCAGACGACGAGGATGATCAGGTTGTAGACCAGTGACAGGGCGGCGGCCTTCCCCAGGTCGAACTGGCCCAGCGCCAGCTTCACCAGGTCGATGGAGAGGAACGTGGTGGAGTTGCCCGGCCCGCCGCCGGTGACGACAAAGGGCTCGGTGTAGATCATGAAGCTGTCCATGAAGCGCAGCAGCACCGCGATCAGCAGCACGTGGCGCATCTTGGGCAGTTGGATCTTCTGGAAGATCGCCCAGCGGGAGGCGCCGTCAATCCGCGCCGCCTGGTAGAAGGCGTCCGGGATGGAGCGCAGCCCCGCGTAGCAGAGCAGCGCCACCAGCGAGGTCCAGTGCCAGACGTCCATCACGATGATGGTGATCCACGCCGAGGTGGAATCCAGCGTGTAGTTGTAGGGGATGCCCAGTTGGTTGATCCCCCAACCCAGCAGGCCGATGTCGCCCCGGCCGAACATCTGCCAGATGGTCCCGACGACGTTCCAGGGGATCAGCAGCGGCAGCGCCATGATCACCAACACCGGCGCCAGTTGCCAGCCGCCCCGCGGCATGGCGAGCGATACCAGGATTCCGAGCGGAACCTCGATGGCCAGGATCACCGCGGAAAACACGAGGTTACGCCAGAGGGCGTCCCAGAACCGCCCCCCCAACTCGGTGTGGAGGCCCATCAGCTCGGTGAACCATCCCATCCCGTTCCAGAAGAACTGGTTGTTGCCGAACGTGTCCTGCACCGAGTAATTCACCACCGTCATCAGGGGCAGGATGGCGCAAAACGCCACCACGGCCAGCACGGGCAGCACCAGAAACCAGGCCTTCTGATTGACGCGCTTTTCAACCATCTCGGTCCTCAGGCGACAAGTTGTCCGTCGGCGTAGATATTGACCCGCGCCGGATCCATCACCAGGCCAGCCTGGTCTCCTTGCATGACGCCCGGATGGCTCACGACCACATTGATGCGCAACTCGGCCAGGCGCGTGCGGGCGATGGCGATCCCGCCCAGGTCGTCAATGCGCTCGATCCGTACCGGCAAGCCCTGGCCTGCCGGGGCCAACGTCACGAACTCCGGGCGCACGCCGAGCTCGATGCGCGCCCCCGCGGGCATGGCCGGATAACTCCGGGAAAGCGCGATGGCATGACCATTGACGAGGGCGCGATTGCCCGCGACCTCGCACGGTACGACGTTCATGCCGGGCGAGCCGATGAAGTAGCCTACGAACGTGTGGGCCGGACGCTCGAACAACTCCTCCGGCCGGCCGCTCTGCACCACCCGGCCCTCGTACATCACCACCACCTGGTCGGCGAAGGTGAGGGCCTCGGTCTGGTCGTGGGTCACGTAGATCATCGTGACCTTGAATTCGCGGTGCAGCGCCTTCAGCTTGGAGCGCAACTCCCACTTGAGCTGTGGGTCAATGATGGTCAGCGGCTCGTCGAAAAGGATCGCCGCGACGTCCGAGCGCACTAGGCCGCGCCCCAGGGAGATCTTCTGCTGGACGTCCGCGGTCAGCCCCCGCGCGCGCCGGCCCAGGTCCCGCTCCAGGTCCAGCATGGCGGCGACCTGCCGCACGCGCTCGTCAATCCGCGCCTTGGGCACGCCCCGGTTGCGCAGGGGAAACGCCAGGTTCTCGAAGACGGTGAGCGTGTCGTACACCACCGGGAACTGGAAAACCTGGGCGATGTTGCGCTTCTCGGTGGGCAGGCCAGTGACGTCGGTGTCGCCGAAGAACACCTGCCCCCGCGTGGGCGCCACCAGGCCGGAGATGATGTTCAGCAGCGTGGTCTTCCCGCATCCGGAGGGACCGAGCAAGGCGTAGGCGCCGCCATCCTCCCACACATGGGTCAACTCCTTCAGCGCGTAGTCGTCCGGCTGGGCCGGGGCCGGCCGATAGGCGTGCGCCAGGGTCCGGAATTCGATCCGCGCCATGAGTCCCTCGTCTAGGCCGCGGCAGCGACAGCAGGCGCCGCGGCCAGGTTTCCCCGCACGTCAAAAACGAACAGGCGGGTGGGGTCGAGATAGATGTCCAGGCGCGTCCCCGGTTCAAACTCCTGGATGCCACGCACCAGCGCGACCCAATTGTGCCCGGCGACCTTCAGGTGCACATAGCTTTCCGATCCGGTGATCTCGCTGACCGTGACCGTGCCGCCGAGGCCAACGGCGTCCGGCGTGGGCGGCGCAAGGGCCAGATGGTGCGGCCGCAACGCGATGGTGTACTCGCCGTCGGCCAGGCCCGCCAGCGTGCCCCCCGCCGGAAAGTTCCCCGTGGCCAACCGCACCTGATTGCCCGTCTTTTGCACCGGCATGGTGTTGAGCGGGGGATCGCTGAAGGCCCGGGCGGTCGTCAAGTCCACCGGCCGCCGGTACACCTCCAGCGTCGGCCCGAACTGGGTCACCCGTCCCTCATGCACGGTTGCGGTCCGGCCGCCCAGCAGCAGCGCCTCCGTCGGCTCCGTGGTGGCATAGACCAGCACCGCGCCGGTCTCTCGAAAAATGCGGGGGAGTTCCTCGCGCAGTTCCTCGCGCAGCTTGTAGTCCAGGTTCGCCAAAGGCTCGTCCAGCAGCACCAGGGCGGCGCCCTTCACCAAGGCGCGCGCGATGGCCGTGCGCTGCTGTTGGCCCCCGGAGAGCTCCTGCGGCTTGCGCTTGAGGTACGGCTCCAGGTGCAGCAATTCCGCCGCGGCCCGCACCCGCCGCTCCACTTCCGCCCGTGTCGCCCTGGCGATGCGCAGGGGCGAGGCGATGTTGTCGTAGACCGTGAACATCGGGTAGTTGATGAACTGCTGGTACACCATGGCCACATTGCGCCTGCGCACCGGCACGCCCGTCACGTCCTGGCCGTCCACCAGCACGCGCCCCGTGCTGGGGGTGTCCAGGCCGGCCATGATCCGCATGAGCGTCGTCTTGCCCGCCAGGGTCGCCCCGAGCAGCACGTTGACCGCGCCCCGCTCGAACGTGAGGGACACGTCCTTCAGGTGTGCCTGACCCCCGACGACCTTGCTCACGGTCTCCAACGTCACGGTCACTGTGTCTCCCTTGTCATGCCGCGGGCGTTGCGCGCTGCCGTTGACTCTGCGCCCGCATCCAGTTGTCTATTTCCGCCGCCTCTATCGGCGCGATCCGCAGGCCCAGCTTGCTGCGTCGCCAGAGGACATCCTCGGCCGTCTCCGCCCATTCGTGGGTCATCAGATACTTCAACTCGACCGCGTGGAGATTCGCGCCGAAGCAGCGGCCCAGATCCGCCTCCACGCGCACCGTGCGCAACAAGAGGCGCGCCCGGGTGCCATAGGCGCCTACGACGCGCCGCACGTGCTCCGGCGCCAGGAACGGATGCGCCGCTTGAAGCTCCGCGACGAGCGCGGCGGCCCCGTTGGGCGGGAGGTCGCCCCCCGGCAGCGGCGCCTCCTTGGTCCAGCTCCCGCTCATGGGGAGCGCCGGACGGAGGCGCTCCAGCACCGCCTCGGCCAGGCGGCGGTAGGTCGTGATCTTCCCCCCGAAGATCGAGACCAGGGCCGCGGAGTCCCGCGCAGCGTCCACGTTCAGCACATAGTCCCGCGTCGCCTCCTGCGCCTTGGCGGCTCCATCGTCGTAAAGCGGACGGACCCCCGCATAAGACCAGACCACATCGGACGGCGACACCGGCCGCTTGAAATAGACGTTGGCGGCGGCGCAAATGTAAGCAATGTCTTTGGCATCGGCATGCACCGCCGCCGGGTCCCCCATAAAGTCGGTGTCAGTCGTCCCAAGGAGCGTGAAATCGTCATGGAACGGGATGGCAAAGAGGACCCGGCCATCCGGATTCTGGAACAGGTAGGCCCGCTCGTGTTCGAAAAGCCTGGGCACCACGATGTGGCTGCCCTTGACCAACCGCACCTTGGCTGGCGCAGCCCCCTGGATGTTGCCAACCACCTCTCCCACCCAAGGCCCGGCCGCGTTGACCAGGGCGCGGGCTTCGATCACCTCCCGCATTCCGGTGGCCGTGTGTTCGCAGGTGACCCGCCACAGCGCCCCCGCTCGTTCCGCGGACACGCAGCGCGTGCGGGTATGGATGATGGCCCCGCGGTCGGCCGCGTCCATGGCGTTCAGCACCACCAGGCGGGCATCGTCCACTGAGCAGTCGGAGTATTCGAAGGCGCTGAGGTAGTCCGGCTTCAGCGGCCCGCCCGCTGGGTCGCCGGCCAGCGCCACTTGGCTCGTCCCAGGCAGCAAGCGGCGCCCCCCGATGTGGTCATAGAGGAACAGTCCCAGGCGAATCTGCCAGGCGGGGCGCTGCCCACGTTGATGCGGCAGGACGAAGCGCAGGGGTTGGACAATGTGCGGCGCGAGCCGCAGGAGGATTTCGCGCTCGGCCAGCGATTCGCGCACCAGCCGAAACTTGAAGTACTCCAGATAGCGCAAGCCCCCGTGAATGAGCTTGGTCGAGGCCGAGGAGGTGCCACCGCCGAGGTCATCCTGCTCACATAGATAAACGGAGAGGCCGCGGCCCGCCGCATCCCGGGCAATTCCGCACCCGTTGATTCCGCCTCCCACAATCGCAAGGTCGAACCGTAGCGCCACGGACTCGTCTCCCTATCGCAGGGCTGCCCAACGGTGTTGCCGGATTTCGCTTTTCGTTTCGGATATTTCTAATCACACCCCGAGTTAGCACCTAACACACCATTAATACTCCCGCAATAGCCCAATCCGAAAATCAAAACGAATTACCGGAACCCCGGACTAATCCTCCGGCGGTGGGCTCTCCTCCTCGCCGGGGGCCACTTCGATCACTTCGATCCGCTGGTCGCGGCACAATTGGGCGAGTGGCTCCAGGGGCAGCCGGTCGGTCACGAAGACGTCAATCTGGGAGATGTGGGCGATGCGCACCGGCGCCGCCCGCTCCAGCTTCAGCCGATCCGCCACCAGGATCACCTTGCGGGCATTGGCAATAATCGCCTGAGAGACCCGCACCTCCTGATAGTCGAAGTCCAGCAGCGAACCGTCCCGGTCTATGGCGGAAACGCCGATCACCGCGTAGTCCACCTTGAACTGATTGATGAAGTCCACCGCCGGGCTGCCCACCACACCGCCGTCGGAGCGGCGGACGTTGCCCCCGGCCACAATGACGTCAATACCCGGTTGCGGATACAGCAGGGTGGCCACATTGAGGTTGTTCGTGATCACCAGCAGCCCCTTGCGCCCCAGCAGCGCCCGGGCCACCTCCTCGGTGGTCGTGCCGATGTTGATGAAGAGTGACGAATCATCCTGGATCAACTGGGCCGCCGCCGCCCCGATCAGCCGCTTCTCGTCCTGAGCGATGAACCGCCGGGCCTCGTAGCCCACGTTTTCCACCCCGGAGGCGATGATCGCCCCCCCGTGGATGCGGTTGAGCAAGCGCCGGTCGCAGAGGTCGCTCAGGTCCTTGCGGATGGTCTGCGGGGTGACGTCGAAGCGCGCGGCCAAGTCCTCCACGCTCACTCGCCCCACGGACTGGGCCAAGCTCAGGATCTCGCGCTGGCGGCTCGTCAGTTCGCCCAAATTGGGCAAGCCTGTTCCTATTGGTTGTGAATTCATAGTATCCGAAACCCCAATTCGTCGTATTGAGCGCGGATATGCGCCTCCAGAACGATCCATCCGAACCCGAAGTCACACCTTGGTGCAATATGCAGGGCGTTGTAAAGCCCCCGGAGATCCATCCCCCTGTCGCCAGCGGTGTACCGGGATCCATTGCCAGGTTCCAAGTGGTAACGGCTCGGGCCGCCGCCGCCTGCCTGGCGGCGGGGTCCGATGGGGGCCGGGCCGGGCGGTTTGACTTCGCTCGTTGACCTGTGGAACCATCCCGCAGCCAAGCTTTAGCCGCGCGAAATCGGCCCGGACCGCGCACCCGCGGGCCACGGCGCGATCCGCCATGCCAGGGGAATGCCGCCATGGGAAAGCCCGAACCCACCATCGTTAAGCCAGAAGACATTAACCCTCGCTTCAACTGGAAGCGCCCCCTTTCCGCCCCGGGCCACATGGCCGTGGACTTCGAGGAGCGGGTCAACTTCCGGCGTCTGCACGACTACCGCCTGGCCAGGGCGCGCACGGCGCTGGCCGCGTCCGGTCTGGGCGCCGTGCTTTGCTTCGACAACAACAACATCCGCTACCTGACGAGCACCACCATCGGCGAGTGGTCGCGCGACAAGGTTTGCCGCTATGCCCTGCTAACCGGAACGGGCGATCCGCACCTGTGGGACTTTGGCTCCGCCGCTGCCCACCACCGGCTCCATTCGCCCCTGATGCCGGTGGGGCACTACCATGCGGGCATGTTGGGCCTGCGCGGCACCGTGCCCCCCAGCGCCGGCCTGATGCGCAACGCCGCCCTGGAGATCAAGGCCCTGCTGGACGCGCACGGCGTGGGAAAGATGCCGCTGGGGGTGGACATCGTGGAGCCCCCGATGCTGTTCGAGCTCCAGCGCGCCGGGATTGACGTGCGTGACGGCCAACAGACCCTGCTGGACGCGCGTGAAATCAAGAGCATTGATGAGATCACTCTGCTCAACATGGCCGCCGCCATGGTGGACGGCGTGTATCAGACCATTTTCGAGAAGCTCAAACCCGGCGTGCGCGAGTCGGAGATCGTGGCCTTGGCCACCAAGGAACTCTACGATATGGGGTCCGACGACGTAGAGGCCATCAATGCCGTCTCCGGGGAGCGGTGCAGTCCCCACCCCCACAACTTCACCGACCGGCTGATTCGCCCCGGCGACCAGGCCTTCTTCGACATCATCCAGGCCTACATGGGCTACCGGACGTGCTACTACCGCACCTTCAACGTGGGCCGGGCCACGCCCGCCCAGCAGGATGCCTACCAGAAGGCCCGCGCGTGGATGGACGCCGCCCTGAGCCTAATCAAGCCCGGCGTGGGCACCGACCAGGTCGCCGCCCTGTGGCCGGAAGCCAAGGACTTCGGCTTCACCAACGAGATGGAGGCCTTCGCGCTGCAATTTGGGCACGGCCTGGGCGTGGCGCTGCACGAGCGCCCCATCATCAGCCGACTCGTGTCGCTGGATGCGCCCATCGAAATCAAAGAGGGGATGGTCTTCGCCCTGGAGACCTATTGTCCGGCCACGGACGGACACTCGGCGGCACGCATCGAGGAGGAGGTCGTCGTGACGGACCAGGGGGCCACGGTGATCACCCTGTTCCCCTCGCAGGAGCTTCCCATCGCCAACCCGTACTGAACCGAAGCATGCTGTGCCCCGCACCCTGACTACGCCCGCTCGCGTGGCCGCGGCGCGGGCTACTGGGGCAGGAACACCACCAGGTCCAGGTCCGGTAACAAGCGGTTGCTGTCCAGGTCGTTCCAGCGCTTCAGATCGGAGGTGGCCACGCCGTAGCGCCGGGCGATGATCCACAGGGATTCGCCTGATCGCACCCGGTGAACCGTGCGGGTTCCGTGGTCCGGGAATTCCGGATTGGCGGCGGCGGCGAGCAGTTCGGCCGGAACGGAGGGCGCGTCGGCGCTGAGCGGCAGGGTGACGGGCTGCCCCACGGCCAGCCGCTTGGCCTGCCGCGGGTTGAGGCCCTTCACCTCGGACAGTGTGACGCCGTACTCCCTCGCGATCCGCGCCAGGGTGTCCCCCGGCCCCGCGGTGTGGACCCGCCACGCGACCGGCGTCGGCGGCTGCTTGGCCAGCGAGGCGGCCAGCTTGGGGCCCAGCCCCGTCGGCACATGCAGCAGCACGGGCAGATCCACCACGGGCGGAATCACCCCGCGCTTCCAGGCGGGGTTCAGGCGGCGCAGGTCCTCCACCGGCACGGCGATCCGCTGGGCGAGGTCGGCCAGGGTTGTGGCGACCTCGATCTTGACGGCCTCCAGTTCCAGCGGCAGCTCCTGTTCCAGTTCCGCCAGCCCGTACCGCTTGGGATCGTGGTAGATGCGCGCCAGGGCGAAGAACGACGGCACGTATCCCTTGGTCTCGCGTGGCAGGCGATGAAGCGTCCAGAAGTCCTCTTCGCCCTCCGGCTGGCGGGAGCGGCGGATGGCCCGGTTCACGCGGGCCTCGCCGGCGTTATAGGCCGCCAGCGCCAACTCCCACGAGCCGTAGGTGTCGTGCAGATAAGCCAGCAGGCGCGCCGCCGCCCGGGTGGAATACACCGGGTCCAGCCGCTCGTCGTACCAGGGGAGATTCACCCGCAGACCGAACGTGCGGCCGGTGGACGCCATGAACTGCCACAGCCCGACGGCCCGGCTGCGAGAGCGCGCCTTGGGATTGTAGTTGCTCTCCACGGCCGCCAGGTAAGCCAACTCCTCCGGGATGCCGGCCTCGGCGAAGACCTTCTGGATCATGGGGACATAGCGGCCGGAGCGGCGGTACCCCTGCTCCAAGATGCGGCGGCGGCGGGTATGAAAGTACTGGGTTACCGCGTCCACCTTGTCGTTGGTCGGTACGACGAAGGGACGCTTG
>Ga0315281_10006716_pt1 | contig 16325 bp, 16 predicted proteins | sample YL17G07_0_MG_FD_204540 | JGI IMG/M metagenome (GOLD analysis project Ga0315281, IMG submission 204540) | Sediment microbial communities from Yellowstone Lake, YNP, Wyoming, USA - YL17G07_0 | ecosystem: Environmental > Aquatic > Freshwater > Lake > Sediment | place: USA: Wyoming | collected... | reverse complement strand
GACCGCGTAGGCGTCGTAGCCCAGCCGGTCGGCGTTGACGACCTGCTCTAGCACCTCTGCATAGAGCTGCTCAGGCGTCTGCCCGGGGTGCTGCTGGATCTCCGAGTAGATGCTGAACCTCATCGGCGTTCCTCACTGGTCGGCGGCACGGTGACATGTCTCCGCGGGAGCCCGAGCATCCCACGTTCTGACATGTCAGTCAATGAGGGTACGGAGCTCCGCGTCCGTGACGAGGCGGCGCTTCTCGGTGCCGAGCCGCTTGACCGCGGCGAGCAGCTCCGGGAAGCGCTCCTCCGGCACGTCGAGCCCCAGCTCGGCCACCTTGATCCGGATCGAGTCGAGGCCGCTCTTCTTGCCGAGCACGATGCCGCGCTGCGCGCCGACGAGCTCCGAGGAGTACGGCTCGATCGCCGGCGGGTCGTGGAACTGCGCCGCGACCGCCCCACTCTCGCGCGTGAAGAGGTTCTCGCCGGTCAGCGGCTTCCACGGCTCGAGCGCGTAGCCGGAGCGCTCCTGCACGAGCGCCGAGAGCGCGCGCACGCGGTCGAGCCGGAGGCCGGTCGTGATCCCGTAGAGGCCCTCGAGCGCGAGCGCGACCTCGCCGAGGTTGGCGTTGCCGCCGCGCTCCCCCATGCCGTTGACCGTCCCCTGCACCCAGCTCGCACCGGCCTGGACCGCCGCCACGGCGGCCGCGGTGGCGAGCCCGAAGTCGTTGTGACCGTGCCAGTGGACGGGGATCTCCGCGCCGAGCCAGTCGACGGTGCGGCCGACCAGGTAGGCGGCTGCCTCGGGCGTCGCGATCCCGAGCGTGTCCACCACGACGACCTCCTTCGCCCCCGCCGCGACGGCGGTCTCGTAGGCCTGCCGGTAGAAGTCGAGGTCGGCACGCGTCGAGTCGACGCCGAAGTAGGCGACCGTGATCCCGTGCGAGGTCGCGAACGAGACGGCCTTCCGGATCCGCTCGAGCATCGTCTCGCGCGAGACGCCGAGCGCGGCGAGCTTGCCCTCGGAGATCGGCGACTCGATCACGCTCGCCGCGACGCCGAGCTCGACGAGCGCCTCGACGTCGGCCTGCACGGCCCGCGAGAAGCCCCAGACCTCGGCGCGCAGGCCGGCGGCCGCGATCAGCTCGACCGCCCGCCGGTCGTCGTCGGAGACCCGCGGGAAGCCCGCCTCGATCCTGTCGATCCCGGCCTCGTCGAGCGCGCGGGCGATCTCCAGCTTGTCCTCGGGGCCGAGCACGACGCCGACGGTCTGCTCGCCGTCGCGCAGCGTCGTGTCGTAGAGGCCGATCGGGCCGTGCCGCTGCGGGTCGAGAGCGAGGCGGTTCAGGTCGCCGGTCCAGAGCTGCGAGCGGTCGAGCGTCATCCGCAGAGCACGATCCCGTCGGGGAAGGATGAGAGCCTCTCGACGCCGCTGTCGCCGACGAGGAAGTTGTCCTCGACGCGCAGGCCGCCGCCGCCCTCCCAGTAGATGCCGGGCTCGATCGCGAGCACCATGCCGGCGCGGGCCTCGCCGCTCCCGGCCTGGTGGGCGTAGGGCGGCTCGTGCGCGCGGGCGCCGACGCCGTGGCAGAGCGGATGCGAGGGCTGGCCGGGGTAGCCGGCCGCGGCGATCGCCTCGCGCATGCTCCGGTCGAGCTCGGCGAGGCTTGCGCCGTCGCGGAGCTGCGCGAGCCCGCCCTCGTAGACCGCCAGGAGCGTCTCCTCGAGGTCCCGGTAGGCGGGCTTCAGCTCGCCCGGGCAGAGATTCTTCGTGTGGTCGCACCAGTAGCCGTCGGCGCAGACCCAGATCTCGAACAGCGTCGGCTCGCCCTCGACCACCGGGCGGCTCGTCGTGGCGGTGAACGACTTGATCCCCGGCCCCGACCAGACGAGCGAGAAGCCGAGCGCGAGCTCGACCTGCCCCCGCCAACCGGTGCCCTCGCCGTGGACGTAGCCCTCCCAGAGCGCGCCGGCCTCGCTCTCGGTCATCCCCGGGTGGAGGTTGTGCTTGACGTGCTCCATCGCCGCGGCCGCGATCTCGTTCGCGAGCCGCATGCGCTCGACCTCCTGCGGGGTCTTGATCGCGCGTGCCTGGGCGAGCAACGGGGTCGCGTCCTCGACCTCGGCGCCGAAGGCGTGGAACCAGTCGTGAGTGAAGGTCGTCGGCTCGCCCGCCATGCGGTCGGTGCCCTGCGTCCCGAGCGAGAGCTCGAGCCCGATCCGCCCGTAGCCGCGCTCCGCGAGCACCGCCTGGGCGGCCTCCGTCGCGCGCGCCACCGGCGGGCGCGGGTCGGCCGGGTGGTAGCCGGCGAAGAGGCGGACGTCGGCCGTCCAGGCCGTGCGCGCGGCGTCCTCGGCCGAGGCCTCGAGGGTGACGAGCACCGGCTCGCCCTCGCGCGGGAAGACGGCGGCGTCGTAGCCCTTCATCCCCCAGAAGTTCGTCAGGTAGAGGACGTTGTCGGGCGCGCGGACGACGAGCGCGTCGAGCCCGCGCTCGGCCATGAGCGCGCGTACGCGCTCGAGCTTCGCGTCGTCCCGCGGCCAGCTCACCAGCGCACGCGCGGCGGGGCCGGCTCGCCGTGCCCCTCCTGCCAGGAGATCACCGGGTTGCGGAGGACGCCGATGCGCTCGATCTCGCACTCGATCACGTCGCCGGGCCTCAAGTAGAGCGACGCCGCGTCGGGCGAGAAGCCGGCCACGCCCGACACCGTCCCGGTCGAGACGACGTCGCCGGCCGAGTAGCCGAGCGCGGAGTAGTGGCTGATGATCTCGGGGATCGTCACCGACATCTTCCCCGAGTGCGAGACCTGGCGCGACTGCCCGTTGACGCGCAGCTCCATCGCCAGGTCGTGCGGGTCGGGGATCTCGTCCGGGGTCACGATCCACGGCCCGAGCGGGCAGAACGTGTCGATCGCCTTGCAGAAGGAGAAGACGCCGGAGCGCATCTCGCGCCGCTGGATGTCCCGCGCCGTGATGTCGTTGAAGATCACGTAGCCGCCGATGTAGTCCGAGGCCTCCTCGGGCGAGAACCACTTGCCGGCCTTCCCGATCACGACGGCCAGCTCCAGCTCGTAGTCGAGCTCCTCGGTCAGGTGCTCGGGGTAGATCACCGGCTCGTCCGGGCCGACGATCGCGTCCACGTTCTGGAAGAAGACGATCCACGGCGCGATCTCGTGCGACCAGCCGACCTGCTTCGACTCCTCCTCGTGCTCGCGGAAGTTGCCGGCGGTGTGGAAGAACTTCTTCGGGACGATCGGCGCCCGCAGCCGCGCCCCCGCGAGCGGCACGCGCTCGCCGGTCTCGCCGGCGGCGCCGCCGCGCTCGAACCACTCCCGCATCGTCGGCACGTCGAGGACGGCGATCTCCTCGCCGGCGACGTACCCCACGCGGCCCTCGTCGAAGGTGACGAGCTTCACGAGGCGACCCCGCAGACACGTATCGCCGCGAGCGCGTAGACCTGCGCCATCCGCGCCAGCCCCTCGATGTCGAGGTTCTCGCCGTACTCGGTGTCGAGCAGGCCGGTCGAGGTGCCGTAGTTGACCGTCGCGATCCCGTAGCGGGTCAGCACCGAGGCGTCGGAGAACCAGCGCGTGACGTCGCGCTCGGGCCGCTCGCCGAAGACCTCCTCGTGCGACTCGTCGATCGCTGCGACCAGCGGATGGCCTTCCTCGATCTCCGCCCCGGGCGCCGTGACGTAGACCTCGGCCTCGATCCCGTAGGCGGGAAACCGCTCCGCGAGCCCGCGCACCATGTCCAGCACCTCGCGCCGCGCGGTCGCCATCGGCTTCGTCGGTGGCACGCGCACGTCGAGGAAGAGGTCGGTGCGGTGCGGCGTGCGCGAGACACGCCAGCCGAAGCCGCCCTGGATCGCGCCGACGTTGACGATCGCGCGCTTGCCCCGGTAGGCGTTCCCGGGATCGTTCTCCCACGCCGGGATCCACTCCCGCACCGCCGCGAGCACCTCCTGCATGCGCAGGATCGAGTTCTGGCCCTCCTTGCCCTCGCTGAAGGCGGTGTGGATGAAGTGTCCCTGCGTCGAGAGCCGCAGCCAGAGCGAGCCGAAGTGGCCGAGCACGACCTTGCCCTCGGTCGGCTCGCCGAGGATGCACATGTCGGCGACGCCGCCGTGGGAGACGAGATAGCGCGAGCCGGCGGCGTAGCCGCGGTACTGCGCCCCCTGCGCGTCGCCGTACTGCGCCTTCTCGATCTCGCCGCAGACGGCGGCGATCAAGACGTCGCCCTTGAGCGTCACGCCGGCGTCGTCGAGTGCCTGCAGCGCCTCGACGTAGCAGGCGAGCGCGCCCTTCATGTTCGAGATCCCGAGGCCGTAGAGCCGCCCGTCGCGGACGAACGGCTGCGGCTGGAAGCCCGGCACGTGGCGCAGCCAGGGCTCCTTGCCGGAGTACGAGGTGTCCATGTGGCCGTTGAACATCAGGCTCGGCCCGCCGCCTGCGCCGGCGCGGCTGCCGAGCACGTTCGTCCGCCCCTCCTCGACCTGCTGGCGCTGCACGGCGAGGCCCAGCTCGTCGAAGGTCTCCGCCATCAGCTCGGCCATCGCCTGCTCGCTCCCCGTGAAGCTCGGGGTCGAGATCGCACGGCCCGCCCAGTCGACGAGCCGCTTCCGGTCGATGCGAATCCTCATCGGTCGCGGAAGTGTGGCAGCACCTGCTCGCCGAAGAGGCGGATCTGCTCGTGGCGCTTCGCGCCCCAGAGCTCGAGCATGATGTGGCTCGCGCCCGCGTCGCGGTACTCCTCGATCGCGGCGATGCAGTCGGACGCCGTGCCGGCGATCGGCTTGCAGCGGTCGAGCAGCGAGTCGGTGACCTGCTCCTTCGCCGCCAGCCGGCCGCCCCGCTCCATCGCCTCGGCGACCGGCCGGATCTCCTCGGGGTCGATCTCCGCCAGCTCGAGCAGCGTGTCGGCGGCGCCGCGGATGTTCTGCACCTTGTTGGCGAGGTACATGCCGGCGATCTCGCGCGCGCCGTCACGGCCCTCGTCGCGGTCGGCGCCGATCGAGGCGACGACGGTGCAGCCGAGGTCCAGCCCGGCGGCGTCCTTGCCCGCCGTGGCGGCTCCGAGCGCCATGTTGCCGCGCGTGTAGCGGACGAAGGCGGGCGTCGTGATCGACGGCGTCAGCACGCCCTCGGCGATCTCGCCGCCGAGCGCCTGCATCTTCGGCGCGGTCGCCGCGACGTAGAGCGGCACGCTGCCCCGCGGCGTGTGCGCCTCGTCCGAGAGAGCCGGGATCGACGCCGAGAAGACGGTGCCGTCGTACTCGAAGGCGTCGCCCTCGAGGTAGCGCCGCACGATCTCGACCGAGTCGCGCATCGCGCCGAGCGTGGAGATCTTCTCACCGCCCCGCTTGATGTTGTTGAGGAAGATCTTCGACGTCCCGAAGCCGAGCAGGAAGCGGCCGGGGCCGGCGGCCTCCTGGACGACGCGGGCGTCCATCGCCGCCTGCACCGGGTGGCGCGTGAAGGGCGAGATGATCCCCCAGCCGATCGTCAGGCGCTTCGTCTCGCGCGCCATCAGGGCCGAGACGACGGTCGAGGAGCGCGCCTCCATCTGGTGCTTGCGCCACCACGGATACGCCTCGGCGAGCCAGATCGTGTCCATCCCCGCCTCGTCCATCGCGCGCGCGCTCGCGAGCATCTCGTCGAGCGGCTCCATCGTCAGCTGCATGACGCCGATGCGGAATGGAACCGTCACCCGCCTCACCGCCTCTCTCTCGTCTGTGACATGTCAGAGAACCCTACACGAGTGTGACATGTCACAAGAGCTCCGCTCCGGCGGCCTACGAGGACGCCTGGGCGGCCGCGACGACCTGCGCCTCGAGCGCCGCGAGCACGTTCCCGACCTGCTGGTTGACGATCGGCTGCAGCACGCGCTGCCCCATCGCGCCGACCGGGCCGGCGATCCGCACGTCGGCCTCCCACTTCATGCTCGTCGTCTCGCCCGTCTCGGAGAGCGTGAACGCCGTCGTCATGTTCATCAGCGCCCCGACCCCGTTGCCCTTGGCGCTCAGGCTCGCGAACTCTGGCGGCCGCTCCTCGAGCTTCTCGAAGTCGATCGTCATGCGCAGGCCGCCGAGCCCGAGCGGGATCTTCACCTTCGCCTGCCAGTGGCGGTCGTCCTTGATCTCGAAGCTCTCGACGCCGGGCATCAGGCCCGCCATCTGCGCCGGGTCGTTGACCACGGCCCAGACCACGTCGCGCGGCGCCGTCAGCGCCTTCACTCCCTCGACCTTCACCGGGAGACCACCTCCACGTTCGCTCGGGTCGCCTCCGGGTCCCGCAGCAGCTCCCAGACGCGGTGATAGGGATTGTGACTGTCGCTCACGATCGCGCCGCCGGCCGCGCGGAGCGCATCCTGGATGGCCGCGCAGATGCAGTGGATGCCGCCGCCGCCGCCCTCGCCCATGCCCTTCGTGCCGAGCGGCGTGAACGGGGAGGGCGATTCGATCGCCGCCGTCTTGAGCGGCGGCATGTCGAGCGCGTGGGGCACGTGGTAGTCGTAGAAGTTGGGCGTCAGGAGGTTGCCCTCGTCGTCGTAGGCGAACGTCTCCCACAGCGCCGCGCCGATCGCATGAGCCGTCGCGCCCATCACCTGGCCCTCGACGATCCGCGGGTTGATGCGCGTGCCGCAGTCGTCCACGGCCGCGTAGTCCACGATTTCGGTGACGCCCGTCTCACGGTCGATCTCCACGACGCAGGCGTGGATCTGGGTCGCGTACGTGAGCGTGAGGTTGCCGAACTTCCGCTCCAGGTCGGGAAGCTCGAAGGGCGGCCGGTACACGTAGCGGCAGTTCAGCGTCGGCGGGTCCTCGGGGAAGCCGGCGTTGTTCATGTTCACGATCGCGCCGAGCGCCATGAAGGGGAGTGCCGCCTCCGGGACGCCCTTGATCCGCGCGAACCCTTCGCCCAGCTCGATGTCGTCCGGCGCGCACTGGAGCACCATCGAGGCCAGCTGCTTCATCTGGCCGGCCAGCATGTCCGACGCGCCCTTCACCGCACCGAGGCCCGTGACCGCGAACTGGCTCGCGTAGGTGCCGGAGAAGCCCGCGTGCGAGTTCCAGTAGGTGTCGTGGCCGGCGCGGACGTGCACCTGGTCGACCGAGCACCCAATGATGTCGGCGACGACCTGCGCCGCCGTCGTCTCGTGCCCCTGGCCCTGCGGCGTCGTCCCGAGCGTGACGATCACCTCGCCGAAGAGGTCGAGCTTGACCGTCGCGACCTCGTTGTTCCCCGAGAACTGGAGCTCCGGGTTGATCAGGCGCGACTGGGCGAAGTTGTTCGTGCCCGAGTCGAGCGTCGAGCCGATGCCGACGCCGAGCAGCTTGCCCCGGGCGGCCGCCTCCCGGCGCCGCTCCTCGATCGAGCCGTAGCCGACGAGCTCGAGCGCCAGGTCGAGCACGCGCGGGTAGTCGCCCGAGTCGTAGACGCAGCCGTTCGGCGTCTCGTACGGCATGTCCTCGGGCTGCACGTAGTTCCGCTTCCGGATCTCGACCGGGTCGAAGCCGAGCTCCTGGGCGACGATGTCGATCACGCGCTCCGTGAACCAGAGCTGCTGCATGCGCGAATAGCCGCGGTTCGGCGACACCGGCGCCTTGTTCGTCATCGCCTGCGTGAACTCGAGCCGGATGTTCCGCCACTTGTAGAGGCCCGCGGCGACCTGTGCCCAGATCACGCCCCCGAGCGGCTCGTAGCGCAGGTACGCGCCCGCGTCGTCGATCGCCTTCGTGCGGAAGCCGAGGAGCGTGCCGTCGGCCTTGACGGCCACCTCCGTGTCCTGGAACCAGCGCTCGTTGCCGTGCGACATCGACTGGTGGAAGTCCGTCCGCCACTCCGTCCACTGGATCGCCCGGCGCAGCTTGCGCGCGAGCAGGCAGGCGGCGACGAGCTGCGGGTGCGTCGTGATCTTGTTGCCGAAGCCGCCGCCGATGTCCTGCGTCACGAAGCGGAGCTTGTCGATCCCCACGCGCAGCGCCGGCCCCATCATGATCCCGGCGAAGCCCGGGAACTGGTTGTTCGTGTGAATCGTCCACTGCCCGACGCCGCGGTTGTACTCCACGAGCGCGCCGTCGGTCTCGAGCGGCGTCGAGTTGAAGCGGTGGAAGTGCAGCTCGCCGATCTTGACGACGTGGTCGGCCTCGGCGAACGCGGCGTCGAGGTCGCCCCATTCGTAGACGCCCTCCCACGACATGTTCGTCCCGCACTCCTCGTGGAGGAGCGGCGCCTCGGCGGCGAGCGCCGTGCGCGCGTCGACGACCGCCTCGAGCGGCTCGTAGTCCACCGAGACGAGCTCGGCGGCGTCGCGCGCGAGCTCGCGCGTCTCGGCGACGACCGCGACGACGGGCTCGCCGAGGTAGCGCACCTTCCCGACCGCGAGCGCGTAGTCCTTCACGTGCGCGCCGGGCGGCGAGGAGATCTGGAAGAACGGGTCGGTGAGGATCGCGACCTCGTCGCCCGTGAGCGTGCCGTACACGCCCGGCAGCTCGAGCGCCGCCGACACGTCGACCGAGCCGATCTTCGCGTGGGCGTACGGGGAGCGCACGAAGTGCAGGTACCCCATCCCGTGGCGCTTCACGTCGTCGACGAACACGCCCTGACCCTGGACGAGCCGTTTGTCCTCCTTGCGCGGCACGCTCTGGCCGATCGCGGCCCCCTTCTGCAGCGTCCCCGGCTCGATCTCGACCGCGGTCACGCGGCACCGCCCTTCCCTGCGGCGACGACGGCGTCAATGATGTTCCAGTAGCCGGTGCAGCGGCAGATGTTGCCCTGCAGCGCGATCTTCACGTCGTCCTCGCTCGGCTGCGGGTTCCGCTCGAGCAGCGCCGTGGCGCTCATCAGCATCCCCGGCGTGCAGTAGCCGCACTGGAGCGCGTGGTGGTCGCTGAACGACTGCTGGAGCGCGGTGAGGTCGCCGTCCTCGCTCGCGAGGCCCTCGACGGTGCGCACGGCGGCGCCGTCGGCCTGCACGGCGAGCAGGGTGCAGCTCTTGACGGCCTGGCCGTTCACGAGCACCGTGCAGGCGCCGCAGCTGCCGGTGTCGCAGCCGACGTGCGTTCCCGTGAGGTCGAGGTCGTCGCGCAGGAAGTGGACGAGCAGGCGCGAGGCGGGAACCTCGCGCTCGTACGTCGTGCCGTTGATCTCGACCGAGATCGCTCGACTCGTGGCCGGAGTGGTCGCCACGTCTACCCCTTCGCTCTCTCGGCGGCTTTCAGGACGGCGCGCACCGCCGACACCTCGGCGAGGTGGCGGCGGTAGTCCGCGCTCGCGTGGACGTCCGACGGAGGATCGAGCGACGCGCCGAGACCCTCCGCGGCGGCGCGCACAGCGCCCTCGGAGAAGTCCCCCGCGGCGAGGCGCCCCTCCATCTGGGTCGCCCGCACGGGGACCGAGGAGACGCACCCGATCGCCACGCGCGCGCCGCCGGGGCCGACCGTCGCGGCCGCGCTGACGATGTACGTCCCGTGCGCGCCGAGCGTGACGCCCTCCATCGCGTCTCCCGTGCCCGGCCTGCGCGTCGGGACCGACACCTTCGTCAGCAGCTCGCCCGGGCCGACGGCGGTCATGTAGACGCCGACGAAGAACTCGCCGGCCGAGATGGTCCGCTCGCCGCCGGCGCCCCGGATCGTGAACGTCGCTGCGAGCGCGCTGAGCAGCGGCGGCAGATGGTTCGTCGGATCGTTGACGCAGACGTTGCCGCCGATCGTGCCGCGGTTGCGCACCTGCACGTCGGCGATCGTGGAGACGACCTCGGCGAGAATCGGGCGTGCGACCTCCACCTCGGACGACGAGGCGAGCTCGGTGCTCGTCACCATCGCGCCGATCTCCAGCAGCGACTCGTCCGCGGAGAACGCGATTGTCCGCAGCTCGGCGAGATCGGCGAGATCGACGAGCACGTCGGGCGCCGCCGCCCGGGCCTTCATCACGTTGATGAGCGTCTGGCCGCCCGCGAGCGCACGGGCCCCGTCGCTCCCGGCGAGCAGGCGGATCGCCTCCTCGACGCTGGCCGGGCGTACGTACTCGACCTCGCGGAGAAGCATGCCGCTATCAACGCATACGAATCGGTGACATGTCAAGCAGCTCGTCCGAGCGGGGCCGTATCCTTCCTTGGATGCGGCGACCTCTCGAGAGCGAAATCCTGCTCGGGGACAACCTCCCGCTTCTACGTGAATTCGCCGCTGAGACGTTCCAGCTCGTCTACATCGACCCCCCGTTCAACACTGGGCAGACGCAGCGACGACAGACGCTGGAGACGGTCCCAGACGCGGACGGCGACCGTACCGGCTTCGGGGGTCGGAGATACAAGACGCGACTTCTTGCCGAGTCTTCGTATCGCGACTCGTTCGACGACTACCTCTCGTTCCTCGAGCCTCGACTCACCGAGGCTAGGCGCCTGCTGTCGGCGACCGGAACCCTCTACTTCCACATCGACTACCGGGAGGCGCACTACTGCAAGCTCCTCCTCGACGAGATCTTCGGTCGCGAATGCTTCCTCAACGAGATCGTCTGGGCTTATGACTACGGCGCTCGCTCGCGGAGCCGCTGGCCTGCCAAGCACGACACGATCCTGGTCTACGTCAAGGACATCGGGCGCTATCACTTCGATTCCGAGGAAGTGGACCGCGAGCCGTACATGGCGCCCGGGCTCGTGACCGCCGAGAAGGCGGCGCGCGGCAAACTGCCGACTGATGTCTGGTGGCACACGATCGTTCCGACGAACGGACGCGAAAAGACCGGCTACGCAACACAGAAGCCGGAGGGAATCGTGCGGCGCATGGTGCTCGCCTCGACGAGGCCCGGCGACTGGTGCCTCGACTTCTTCGCGGGGAGCGGCACGCTGGGCTCCGTCGCGGCGAAGCTCGATCGACATTACGTGCTGATCGACTCGAACCCCGAGGCGTTCCAGATCATGGAGCGCCGACTGAAAACGTCTGCACCGCTCGCACAGACCGGCAGTCTGTTCTAAGGACTGCCTAGAACCACCAAGCCGGGCCTGTTCCTACTTGGTTGGTGCCCGCGCTCGATTCTATTGTGCACCTGGTGAGCGAGTACGGGATCAGCGGAGGTGGGCGCGAGGCCGAACACCTCTTCCAGCGCTTGACAGGGGCAACACCGGCGGTCAGTGCATCAAAAGGCGACGCTGTCTTGGACGGACACCTGGTGGAGGTCAAGCAGGCGTCGTCAAACACGCTCAACCAGGTACGGGCCGTGAAGTTCCTCCCCCTCGTCGTCTACCACCGGCCGAGCGGGAGCTGGTATGTGATCCCCGCGCACGAGGTGGTGCGGCGTGTCGCAGAAAAGCAGCGAGGCCAGCACACCGAGATCGCATTTGAGTGCGCGACTCTGTCTCTCGCCACGCTTACGGAGTTCCGCTTGTCGGATCCCGACGAGCTCCGAGAGCGCACCGTTGCTGCAGCCGAGGAAAGCGCTCAATTCGTCGCGCTAAAGGCAGAGATGAAGCGCGTCCTCGAAGAAGCGCAACAGCTCGCGCTCGACTCGCGGAGTCGTGTCCGCGGCGTCCTGGCGCGGCGCGACTAGAGCGTGCTCTCGACAAGGTTCGACGGCGTCGGGAGCGGCGAGCTCTCTCGGCTCCGCGCAATGAAACGAGCCTCGACCACTTGCGACAGCACCTCGCTCGTCGCACGCCGCCGGAGATCTAATGGTGACATGTCAAGCCGGGGCGGCCATGGTAGAGTCGCCGCATGCCCGGCTACGACGCCGTTTTCGTCGGCAGCGGCATCAACTCGCTCGCCGGTGCGGCGCTGCTCGCCAGGAGCGGCTGGAAGGTGGTCGTGCTCGAGCGCGCCGACCGCCTCGGCGGCTGCATCTGGACCTCGAGCGACCTCACCGCCCCGGGCTTCACGCACGAGGTCCTCGCCTCCTGGCACCCGCTCTTCACGGGCTCGCCCGCCTACGCCGAGCTGAAGCCCGCCCTCGACCGGCTCGGGGTCGAGTACCTCAACACCGACCTGCCCACCGGCTCCGCCTACCCGGACGGCTCGGCCGCCTTCCTGACGACCTCGCTCGAGGACAACGTCGCCGAGCTCGAGCGCCACGCGGCCGGCGACGGCGCGGCGTGGCAGCGGCAGTTCGAGTCGTTCATGGCGAGTGCCGACCTGAGCTTCGGCGTGCTCGGCGTCGAGCTCTGGTCGCGCGCCGGCCTCTCGCTCGGCCGCCAGGCCTACAAGCGCTTCGGCCGGCGCGGGCTGCTCGAGCTCACCGGCGGGATGGTCTCGACGTGCCGCGACTGGGTGACGGAGACGTTCGCCTCCGACCAGGCGCACGGGCTGCTCGCACCGTGGGTGCTCCACACCGGTCTCGGCCCCGATCAGGCGGCCTCGGGGTTCATGACCCAGGTGATCGCGGCCGCGCTCCAGCTGGGTGGCATGCCGGTGCCGAAGGGCGGCGGCGTCAGGCTCGTCGAGGCGCTCGCGGCGATCGTGCGCGAGGCCGGCGGTGAGCTGCGCACCGGCGCCGAGGTCGAGCGCGTGCTCGTCTCCGGCGGCCGCGCGACCGGCGTGCGGATCGTGGGCGGCGAGACGGTACAGGCCTCGCGCGCCGTCGTCGCGAGCGTCACTCCGACGCAGCTCTACGGCAGCCTGCTCGGCGAGGGCGAGACGCCTGCCCCGGTGCGCGACGCGGCGCGGCGGTACCGCTACGGCCGCGCCGAGATGCAGATTCATCTCGCGCTCAACGAGCCGCCGGCCTGGCGGGGCGACGAGCGCCTCGCGCGCACGGCGATCGTGCACGTGACGCCCGGGCTCGACGGCGTCTCGCGCGCGGTCAACGAGGCCGAGCGCGGACTGCTCCCCGCCGAGGCGACGATCGTCTGCGGCCAGCCGACGGCGGTCGACCCCTCACGCGCCCCGGCGGGATCGTCGATCGTCTGGATCCAGCTCCAGGAGCTACCGTCGCGCCCGAAGGGCGATGCGGCGGGCGAGCTCGACACGGGCGACGGGACCTGGACGGAGGAGCTGCGCGAGGCGTACGCCGACCGGATCGTCGAGCGGCTCGGCCGGCACATCGCGAACCTCCGCTCGGCCACCGTCGGCCGCGCGGTCCTCTCCCCCGCCGACATCGAGGCCGCCAACGTCAACCTCGTCGGCGGCGACATCTACGGCGGCTCGTGCGCGCTCGACCAGAGCTTCCTCTGGCGGCCGCTGGCGCAGGCGCCGGGTCACGAGACGGCGGTCGCGGGCCTCTACCACGTCGGCGCGAGCACGCACCCCGGCCCCGGCCTCGGCGCCGGCTCGGGCTACCTCGTGGCGAAGAAGCTGCTCCAGCCGCCCCTGCCGCGGCGGCTGCTCGCGAAGCTGCCGGGGGTCGGCGCGTGAAGCTCTCGCTCTCCGAGATCACGACCGTCAACGCCTCCTACCGCGAGGACCTCGAGGCGTACGCCGCCGCCGGCTTCGACGGGATCGGGATCTGGGAGTCCAAGCTCTCGGGCGACGACGAGGCCGACCTCGCCGCGCTGCGGGCGAGCGGCCTGTCGGTGGCGAACTGCGTCCCGGCCGCACCGTCGATCCTGCCGATCCCGGACGCCATCCCGGGTCCGGACGACCCCGAGGAGCGGATCCGGGCCCTCTGCGCGAGCGTGCGCCGCCTGGCGGCCTACGAGCCCGAGTCCGTGCTCTGCCTCACCGGGCCGGCGGGCAGCCTGTCGGAGGGCCATGCGCGGCGGATCGCGATCGAGGGCCTGAAGCGCGTCGCCGCAGCCGCGGAGGAAGCCGGCGTGCGGCTCGGGCTCGAGCCGATCCACGTCTCGCAGCGGGAGATCCTGACGCTCGTCACGTCGATCCCGGAGGCGCTCGACCTGCTCGACGACGCCGGCCTGCCCGGCGTCGGGGTCATGCTCGACACCTACCACGTCTGGGACACGCCGACGATCTTCGCGGACATCCTCGTCGAGATCGACCGGATCACGGGTGTCCACGTCGGCGACCGGCCCGGCGAGCCGGCGCGGACCGACCGCGTCCTCCCGGGGGAGGGCAGCTCGCGCACCCAGGAGCTCGTCGTCGCGCTCGAGCGCGCCGGCTGGAAGGGCTTCTACGACGTCGAGATCTTCTCCGAGCCGGAACGCCTCTGGGCGCTCCCGGCGGACGAAGTAGCGCGGCGCTGCTACGCGGCGATGCGCAACCTGATTCCCGGCTAGCCGTCCGCCGGCTCGACAACCGGGCTGCCGAACGCGCGGCGGAAGTAGAGGATCGGGATCGACTCCGGGTCGGGCGCCATGCCCGCCTCGACGAGCCCCGTGATGACGACGTGGTCGCCGGCCTCGAGCTCGCCGTGGGTCGAGCACTCGGCGTAGGCGAGCGAGTCCTCGCGCAGGCACGGCATCCCGCCGAGGCCCGGCTCCCAGGCGACCGCCGCGAACTTGTCGTCGGCCTTCGAGGCGAAGAGGAGCGCCAGCTCGTGGCGGCCCTCGGCGACGAAGTTGACGACGAAGCGCTTCGCGTGCAGGAGCGCCGGCAACGTCCGGCTCTCGCGGTCCACGCAGACGAGCAGCAGCGGCGGGTCGGCCGAGACGGCGCAGACCGCGTTCGTCGTCAGCCCGCGCGGCGTCCCGTCCGCGTCGAGCGTCGTCACGACCGCCACCCCGGTCGGGAACGCGCTCATGATCTGGAAGAACTCGGGGGTCGGGACGGCCATCGTCCGCAAGTCTGGCACGAGGAAGCTCCCCGGGCGCCGGCGCGCACCGCAGAACCCCAACCCTCGACCTACAGTAGGCCCTCCATGTCTCGCGCACCGAGGGAACACGTTTCGAATAGCGCAGCCGACCGCGCAGGCGACGCGTTTCGCGCCTGGAACGCGCTGCCGAACGGCGAGCGGTACATGACGACGGGCATGAGGGGCTTCAGCGAGGCGGTCCGAGTGATCGTCGCCTACCGCGACATGCACGCCTATCCCATGACGAAAGTGACGATGGGCGTGCGTTCGATGGTAAAGACGGCGACCCGCGACGACACGCTGCGTCCCGGTCAGCGCTTCAAGAGGCTCGATCGGATCCTCACCAAGCTCATTCGCCACCCGCATATGCGGCTCTCTCAGATGGAGGACATCGGCGGCTGTCGTGTCATCCTCGACGATCTCCCTCAAGCCTATGCGGTCGCGAACCGGATCATGGGGCGCTGGGGCAAGACGGCCCATCTGACCGACTACGTCGAGGAGCCGAAGGACGACGGCTACAGGGGCATCCACATCGTCGAACGGCGCGACGGACGGCTGATCGAGGTTCAGCTACGCACTCCAGGACAGCATGCATGGGCGCAGTCGATAGAGGACTACTCCCCTGTCACGGGTTTCAACCTCAAGGACGGGGAGGGTCCTGACGATCTACGGTTGTACTTCAAGATGGCAGCCGATCGCATCGCTCAAGACGAACTAGGCGAGCCCCAGAATCCCGCCGCGGAGTACGAGTTCGCTAGGCTCCGTACACAGGTCCGCAAGTACTTCTAGCGAAGTCTGGAACCCAAGAGATGGCCCTGAACCACTTCCTGATCCTTTACAACCTCCGCGAGGGGAAGCTCGTCCACCTTGACGAGTTCGGGAACAACGCGCGCAAGGCCACGGACGCATACGCGGCGCTGGAGCAGGAGTACCGAGACCGACCGGACCATGAGGATTACGAGATCGTGCTCGTCGGCGCGGATTCGCTCGACACGTTGAGGATCACCCACTCGCGCTACTTCGAGGAAGAGCGCGAGCCCATGCCCTTCGCGTAGCGGAGCGGGTAGCGGCCCCGCACGGCCCAGGCTCAGAGGGAAGTGGCTGGCTCTCCTCCAACCTGCCCGCCGTGGCGCCGCGCCACCGAGTCACGGAACTCCCCGAGTTGGGCTCGAACCAGCAACGCGTCGGCCACCAGCCTTCTGAGAGTCGCCCGTCCCCGCGCCGTCCGCGGAGTCGACTCTCATCAATCTCTCAGCTTCCTCCGGTGTAATGGCTTCGAGAGCTCATCGACGACACACAAGGGGTGACGAGCATGGGGCACGGACGTGAGTACTGGGCAGAGGGCGCCTGCCGCGGGCACGACGGCTGGTGGGGCGGCCCTCTCCACCTCATCTTCTTTCTGCTTCTCGTCGCGCTGCTCGTCGTGGCGATCGTCTGGCTCTTCCGGCGGCTCACCGGCCCGGGCCCGGCGGCCTCGGTCTCGGACCCGGCGCCCGGGGTCTCCGACGACGCAGCCGTCGCGGCTCTGCGGCTGCGCTACGCGCGGGGGGAGGTCGCGCGCGACGAGTTCCTGCGCACCATGGACGACCTGATCGGGCCAGGCGTCGGCGACGACACGTCGCCGACGGCGACCATCGAACCGAGTGGTGGCGACGACACGTCGCCG
>Ga0315281_10006715_pt1 | contig 16325 bp, 7 predicted proteins | sample YL17G07_0_MG_FD_204540 | JGI IMG/M metagenome (GOLD analysis project Ga0315281, IMG submission 204540) | Sediment microbial communities from Yellowstone Lake, YNP, Wyoming, USA - YL17G07_0 | ecosystem: Environmental > Aquatic > Freshwater > Lake > Sediment | place: USA: Wyoming | collected... | reverse complement strand
CGTTTCTGCCGATTGACTGGGTGGGACTGTTGCGCGCCAATGCGGAGACCGGCAACTTCGGCTTGTATCGGTTTTACAGTAAACAGCTATTTGATCTCAATGAAAAAGAACAATATCTCTTCGTCGGCTCCATCTTCGAACAGACCTTTCGCAATGGCAGACCGTATTACACCTCGCTGACACAAACCGATCACGCTGTGTGGCAATGTGATCCATTTTTGCAACGCTTGCAGCGTAATCAGTTGGTCTCGGTGTTTTTTATGCCGTTGACCGGCAGTAAATTTGATACCGCGATGCTGGTGTTCGCCTCATCGCAAGCGGATTCATACAATGCAGAGCAGTTGGAATTTATCGCCAACATTGCCGGGCAGGTCGGCCATGGGTTTGAAAAAACCCTGGGCATGGAGACCTTGGTAATTTCAACCGTAAAGGGCTTGGCCAAACTCGCCGAGAGCCGTGACCCGGAAACCGGCGATCACTTATTTCGCATGAGTCACTACTCGGCATTGGTCGCGGAGGAAATGGCGCACACCGAACACTATCAAGCGCTCATCACGCCACAATACGTGCGCGATATTTTGCAATTCTCACCGATGCATGACATCGGCAAGGTCGGTGTCAGTGACAGCATCCTGCTCAAGCCCGGACGATTGGATGAGCAGGAATTAAAACTGATGCAAGTACACCCGATCACCGGGGGTCAGGTGTTGCGGCGTTGTGAACAACAAGTCAACGAAGCCGGACTCAGTGTCTTTCAGATCGGGATTGAAATCGCCGAAGGCCATCATGAAAAATTCGATGGCAGCGGTTATCCGCATAAATTGGCCGGCAATGCCATCCCGTTGTCCGCGCGGATCGTCGCCGTGGCCGATGTGTTTGACGCGCTGACCTCGAAGCGTCCCTATAAAGAAGCCTGGCCGGTAGACAAGGCGCTGGAATTGTTGCATGAACAATCCGGCAAACACTTCGACCCCGAAGTGATCGCGGCATTTATCCGCGCCCTGCCGCGGGTCTTGGAGATCTATGCGCGGTATAAACATGTTTAACTGTATTTTCTAAATTCATCGAACTTGCCACTTCTCCGATAGTAAAAATATAATTGATCCGCAGGTGATTGAACTCGCGACATTCAATCGCGTCTCGTCGTTTCGGCCAACTCCGGGCTTGAACCGGAGGCGAGCCGGAATCCAGTAATACAATTAAATCAGAAATTCCTTAAGCTATTTACATCCCCGTGTAATCGCGATATCTTCCCAGAACCCATCAAACACGGGAAATTCAGGCCAATGGCGCGAGCCGCACGGGAACTCAACAAAGCATGAATATTTACTACGATAAAAATTACAACATCGACCTCGGCCTGCTGAATTACCTGCATCCGTTTGACGGCAAAAAATTCGCCAAGGTGTATCAGGTCATCAAGGATCTGCCCGGCATCGTCATTAAATCTCCGGGTCAACCCGCGTCACTGGAAACCATTGAACAGGTCGCAACACCGGCGATGAAGGTTCAATTAAAGAACAAGCGTTACATCCTCAGTGCGCTCGAAGTGCCGAACATCCCGCTCTTACCGTTCTGGTTGATCGATCGACGGATTTTACGGCCGATGCGTTGGGGCGTGGCCGGGACCATCGCCGCCGCAAAAGATGCGTTGGCGGGTCAGCCGAGCTGGAATTTGTCCGGCGGGTATCATCATGCCAACCCGGCTGCAGCCGAGGGATTTTGTATCTATAACGATATTGCCATTGCCTATCAGGAATTGACACGCCAAGGCCTGTTAACCGCCGCCGATAAAATCCTCATTGTCGACATCGACGCGCATCACGGCAATGGCAACGCCGCGTCGTTTATGGAGAATAGAAATATCACGCTGCTGGATATTTACAATAATGATGCGTATCCACAAACGTTGGCGACAAGGAATCGTGTCAATATCGGGGTGCCGCTGCACCGCGGCGTCTCCGCGACGGAATATTTACCTGCCTTGGAAAAAGCGTTGGGCAAGTTGGCCGGTAAGTACCGCTTGGCCTTTGTGGTCGCTGGTACCGATGTCTTGGCCACTGACCCGTTGGGTGGTATGCGACTCACGCTGGATGAATGCGTCACCCGCGATAAAATGGTCGTGGAAAAATTACACGCACTGTCGATCCCGATGGTGATCCTAAGCGGCGGCGGTTACTCAAAAGAAAGCCCCATGGCTATTGCCACGAGTATTGCAGCGCTGTACAAATATTAAGGAACCCCTGAATATTTGTTATTTCGACCAACGGGAGAAATGACAATATTATTGCGGCGAATCTCCCCACAACAATAAACTAAAGGGTTTCGTCATTCCGGCCAAACGCCGTGCGCGCCGGAATCCAACAGATCAATGGGTGTTAAGCGACCGACTTTAGTCGGATTGAAGAAATTTCACGAGGTAGTGTATTTTTCAACAACCCGTTATTTACCGGTACCGTCACTCACTTCACTCACCTGATACAGAATATTCAGATATTCCTTCTTGGTGATCACACCATCGGCCTTCGCGGCAGCATACAAACCCTGTAACTCGTGATGGTTGCTGACAACGCGGAGTAACATCGCGTGTTGTTGCTGGCTGATGGGTTTATCTTGCGAGTCCGTACAGCCACTCAGCAGGGCGCTGAGGTGGATGCTCACCGTGGTGATAAAGACGAATGCGAGTAATTGTTTCATAATAAATCTTGTGGAAAATCAATCCTGAATTCAAGTTGCATGCGCAAGGCTGGCTTGGATCTATGATACAAGGAATTACTGTTCAAATGACAAATAAGGCAAAAAGTTACTGGCAAAATACACGTAATACCCGCATTGGGTTAGACGTTTTGCGGCTCGGCCGCTCATGAGGCTTTTTATAAGCCTGTTTGACATATGGTACTAATGTAGTACTATAAATACCATGCCACCTAAGATGCGTGAATTAATCCAATCTCTCGAAAAAGCTGGTTTCAGCAACCGCGGAGGTAAAGGGAGCCATCAAAATTTTAGGCACCCTGCAGGACTTAATATCACAATCAGTGGCAAACCAGGAGATGATGCCAAGCGTTATCAAATTAAAGATGTAGCACAGGCAATTAGGTGGGCGAGTGATGAAGAAGCGTGATCAATATCTTAGAGTAGTTGAGTGGTCTGATGAAGACCAGTGCTATATCGGTAGAATTCCCGGACTCGCTCTGGGTGGTGTTCATGGTAAAAATGAAACCAAGGTTTATGAAAAACTTAGTGCCTTGGTGGATGAGTGGATTGAGATTCATGAAAAGGATAATGCCCCTTTGCCTCCAGCAACAGCAGGTAGAAAATATTCTGGTAAGTTCAACTTGCGAGTCGGTCCTGGTTTGCATGAGATTCTGACCATCGAGTCTTTAAAGGCCAATGAGAGTTTAAACAGCTACTGTGTAAAAGTTCTTAAGGGTGAATAAGGGTTATAACAAGTTGTTCCATTGTATGTGCAAAACTTCTCGCCTCCGGTTCAAACCGAAACCGGCCGTGCTGACGCGTCGTGGTCGAATTCCGATTTTTTCGCAACCCTCGACAGCCGCATCACGCCGATTGGGGTTGCGATGAATGGAATTGCTGTTCGAGGTTAATCAACAAATCATGACGTGGTTTGCCAAGGTAATGACCTTGGGCGTAGTCAACGCCGATGGCGGTGAGGAGTTGCAGGGTTTTTTGATCTTCGACAAATTCGGCGATGGTGGTCTTACCCAGGGCGTGCGCGATTTGATTCATGGACAAGACGATGGCTTCGTCCACGTTGGATTGGGCGATGCCCTGGATAAAGGAGCCGTCAATCTTGAGGATGTCCACCGGCAGATGTTTTAAATATGTAAAGGAACAAAAACCGGTGCCAAAGTCATCCAGCGCCATGGTACAACCCATGTCTTTGAGTCTGCCAATGAATTTACGTGCGGCCTGCAGGTTGGCAATCGCGGCGGTCTCGGTGACTTCAAAGGTCAAGGTGGCGGGATTGAGGTTGGTTTCGCGCAGGATGCCGTGAATAATATCCAACAGTTCGGCATCATCAAAGGCGCGACCGGAGAGGTTGATCGCAAATCGGGTTTGCAGATTCGCGTCATGTAATTCCGCCAGGTATTGCATGGCACGCGTCACTGCCCAGCGATCGATGTTGTGGATCAAGCCAAACCGTTCCGCCGCCGGGATAAATCCGCCGGGCATGATCGATTTGCCATCCGTGGTCGGCAGGCGTAGCAGCACTTCGTAACCATGCACACGTTGCGTCGCCAGGTTGATGATCGGCTGATAAAATAATTTAAAGCGATCATTATCCAGGGCGTCACGCACCCGCGCGATCCAACCGATGTCCTCGACCATGCCGGACTGTTCATTGTCCGCCGCCGTGTAGAGATGCACACGGTTACGGCCCTGCGACTTGGAGATGTTGCACGCCAGATCGGCCTGGGCCAGCGCGGTTTCCGCGGAGTCGGTTTGATTGTCGATGATGGTCGAACCGATGCTGCACGTGACGTTGAAGGTCTGACTGCCTTCCAGGAAACGATAGCGCTCAAAGAGTTTGCGAATATTTTCCAAGGCCGGTAATACATGCGCCCGTTCGATGCTATACAGCAACACGGTAAATTCATCACCGCCAAAGCGGGCAACCAGATCGCCTTCACGCACGTTCTTGCTCAGCAGTTCAGTACATTCAATCAGCAGGCGATCACCGGCGGCATGACCGAGGGTATCGTTGACATATTTGAATTGATCCAGATCGAGATAGAGCAGCGCGCACTCACTGCCGCTGCGCACCACCCGTGAAATAACCCGCTCCAGTTCCTTCTGAAAATAGGCGCGATTGTGCAGCCCGGTCAAGGCGTCGTGTTGCGCCTGATAGGTGAGTTCACGTTCAAATTTCTTTTTATCCGTGATGTCGCGCGCCGTGCCGCTGATGGAAAACACCATGCCGTCTTCATCCAGCATCGGCCGGGCGTTGAAACTCAAATAACGCTCGTTGCCCTGGTTGTCGAGATGCGTGGTTTCATACTGAATCAGTTCCTTGCCTTCCAGTAAACGGGCAAAGGCGGCCTCGTCCCGTTCGCGGGCGGCGGGCGCGGAGAAATCGGAATAATGACGATGCAACATGGCCTCGGGGGCATAACCATAAATTGCCGTGACGGCATTATTCAGGTAAGTGAATTCACCTTTGTTATTCATGGTCCAGAGCAGATCGTGGGCGGTTTCCACCAGATTACGGTAGCGTGATTCGGCTTCGAGCAACAGACGTTCCGATGCCTTGCGGGCGGAAATATCCGCGACCAGCAAGGTGTAAAATAGTTTGTCTTCACGCTGCATGCTGCTGACGCGCAATGATAACGGGATAGAAGCGCCGTTGGCATGACGGCCATAAATTTCGCGTTCCGCCACCGAGTCATCGCCGCTGGCGGCGCAGGCGTTGATCATCGGCATTAACCAACGCAAATGTTTGCCGCGGATCTCGTGCGACTTAAAGCCGAATAATTTTTCCGCGGCGGGATTAAAGGTGTCAATGGTTTGATCTTCATTGAGCACGATAATGCCCTCGGCGGCATGATCAACAATCGCGCTGACGTGCGATTCCTGATCGGCAAGGCGTTTAAAGACGCGCCCGAGCATTTGCACCAGATAACCGATTTCATCCAGCGAGTGCGGACGCAATTGCCGCGCGAGTTGTTGATGGGTGGAGGCGCCGCTGCCGCTGATCACGCGTTGCACCGGGACGAGTGCTTGTTTTAAGCTATGGATCGCCAAGGCGGTGATGAGGATCGACAGCAAGGCAATCGCCGACCAGGCGATGAGGATTTCATTGGTGAGAAAGCCGGTGCGCCACCAGAAATATTTCATTAACACGGCGCTGGTCAGAATGGGGATATAGGCGCCGATCAACAACATCTTGGTTTTCATGCTGACCTGGATGGTGGGCTGACCAAGGTAGCGATTCAGTTGGCCCAAGCGGGTCAGCGCCAGCATATAGCCGGGCATGCCGACCAACACCGACATCACCAGTTGCAACAGCATGAAACTGATCAGGCCAATCGCCAACTCGGTCTGCGTGGATGGCAACAAGGCCCAATAGTGGATGGTCGGCAGGGTCAGGACATACAACAGATAAAACGCCCAGTAACTGCGGCCAAACGCGATGAGCTGCCGGTTGAGCCGTTCCGGTAGCGGGCTGCCGTAGGCATGTTGCGCATGCCAGACCCGGATCGGCGTCAGTGATTGATAAAAGTGCGTCACCACCCACAGCACCAGCAGGGCATACACGGCCAGCAAGGTGTAACCAAGATTCCCGTGGAAAAGCGCAACGGCATCGATCATGCCGTAAAAATGAGCGACGGCGTAACCCAACACAGGCGTCAGCGCGAAGCTGACACCGGTGATAAAAGCGAGACGACGTTGTACCCCTGCGACGACTTTTTCCATTGCCTATTCTATATATACGTGTTGTTAGTGTTTTTCTTGGTAACGCCGCGTGTAATTTGCCGTTGCTCAGAACCTGGGCAAACGCCGCCGCCGTGTGCAATGCGTGAAACCGAACCTTCCCGCAATGCAGAAAAGAATGGCAGAATAAACCCCGGCTTGCCATGCACGGCCGTAAATAAAAAGAAAAAATAGTTTGTCAGTAAGTTGCTGTGTCTATCTCATGTTGATGCTGAGCTGATGTCACGCAAGATGATGATTGCTATGTTTTTTAACATTCGCTTATGTTGTGTGGTGAAAAAGTTTCAACGCAGGGCGGGTATTGACAAGGGCAAGTAGTTCAGGGGGCGAGTTACATTCTATATTGCCGAGGCGGGGCGCTTTTCGGCCAGCGGCGATAAGACGTCACGCACCTTCGTAGTGAGGGGCGCTGGGTGTTGGGTCACCGTCCTCGTTGCGTGATCGGTGCGGCCTAACTACCAGTTCCAAAATCTGCCGTTTGCAGGGGGTTGTGCGCCTGGGCATAAATAATCTACCGGTCTAGCCATTTTAGAGCAACTAAAGAATTTGTCAGCTGCGCGACATCGGTATTGTCCGAGTCAAAATTTTCACAGGTGTGCTTGCCTTTATTGCGCAGGAAAAAAACATTGTTTAGCAGATTCCGCCGTTGACAGTGTGGGGGGTTTAGCCGAGGATTAGCCTCTGATTTTTCCTAACAATAACATTAACCTTCTGTACGAACGGAAGGTGTCAAACGGAGATGACCGATGCGCCCATTCTTCAATAAATTATTCTCGGCTGTTCGCGGCTTACTCAGTGGTATAAGTCGCGGTTACACCCGCATTTTTGGCGCAGTCTCCTGGACACCCCCCGCGTGGGCCGCGCAATGTCGTACACGTGTTGTTAGCAGCGGGGTTACCGCCCAAGCCGTGCAGCAAATTCAGAAAATACGCGCGCACCTGGCGCAACACGGCCGTGCTTATCGTTGGTCTGCGGTGGGTGTAATAGTATTGTTCGTGTTGAGTATCGCCGGTTATCTCGTGTATCAAGCCCTGCCAAAACCGACTGAATTCACCTTACGTGGTACGCCACCGTCGGCGACACGCTTGGTGGAAAATGCAACGCCCGATTCGCTGCGTATTTCCATTAGCGGCTCCGCGGCGCGACTGGAGCAGATCGGCAAGCCCATCACGCAAGGTATTAGTCTGACACCGGCCATGAATGGTGAATGGCGCTGGGACAGCGAGAGTCACCTCACCTTTACCCCAACCCAGGAGTGGGCGGTGGGACAGGATTATGTGGTGCGCCTGGATAAATCCCTGTTTCCGGATCACGTGCGCTTGAGCGATTACACCTACCGCTTTGCCTCGGCGGCATTCACGCCGTCGATTTCCACTCTCGAATTTTATCAAGACCCGAAAAATCCCAAGATTAAAAAAGTCGTCGCCACCGTGATATTCACGCATGCGGTGGACACGGCGGATTTTGAAAAGCGCATCACGCTGCGCATGGCAGGACAAAAAGAAGGTTTCCTCGGCTTGGGGGCGCAAACCTATCCCTTCAAGGTCAGCTATAACAAGTTCAAGGGCGAGGCGTATATTCATTCCGATCCGATCGAGATTCCGGCCAAGGACAGTGCAATGAGCTTGGTGATCGATGACGGGGTGCGTTCCCTGCACGGCGGCCCGGCGTTCAGTCACAAATTAGAAAGCAAGGTCACGATCCCTGGCATGTTTAATTTCTTTCGGATCCAATCGGCGCAACTGAGTCTGGTGCGCAATGAGCGTTATGAACCCGAGCAAGTCATGGTGATCCAGACTACCGCCGGCGTTGAAGAAACCCGCTTGCAAAAAAATCTCAGCGTGTATTTACTGCCAAAAACCCGGCCCGCACTGCAGGATCAGCCGGCAAGAGAAAATTATCACTACTACTCGACCGAGGAGATCGGACCTGAAATCTTGAAGGCCGCCGAAAAGGTGGTACTGGAACCGCTGCCCACGGATCGCGAATATGCGACGCTGCACAGTTTCAAATACAAGGCGGAAGTCGGCCGGCACGTCTATATAAAGCTGGATAAGGGGATTGAATCCTACGGGGGTTACATCCTGGCGAATGTGTTTGATGCCATCGCCACCGTGCCGGACTTCCCCAAGGAACTGAATATCATGTATGACGGGGCAATCTTGAGCCACAGCGGCGAAAAGAAAGTGTCGATGCTGGCACGGGATATCGAGGCGGTGCGTTTTCAAGTCGCGCGGATCTTGCCCAGCCAGATCAATCACCTCATCACCCAATCCAGCGGGCAATTTCGCAGTCCGCAGTTTAATAATTACCAGTTCTCGCCGGAAAATATCTCGGAATACTTCACCGAGATCCGTGACTTGAAACAACTGGAACACGGCAAGACCCAATATTTTGCCTTTGATCTCTCGAAGTACGTTAATTCAGAAACCGCCAGTAGCAGTAAACGCGGCCTGTTTTTCTACAAGATCGAGGGGATGGACGCGACTCACAAACATCCCATTGGCGTGGAAGATTCCCGTCTGATCCTCGTGACCAATCTGGGTGTGCTGGTGAAAGACAATGCCGACGGTAGTCACGATGTGTTTGTGCAATCGATCCAGGACGGTCAGCCGGTGGCAGGCGCACAGGTGCAAGTCCTGGGTAAAAATGGGTTGCCGGTGGTGAGTGAAACGACCGATGCCAATGGTCGTGTCAGCCTGCCCAGTTTGTCCAGTTTTGAACGGGAAAAGACCCCCACGGTTTATCTGGTGCGACGCGGCGAGGATTTTTCCTTTTTACCGTATCAACGCGGCGATCGGCAATTAAACTTTTCACGCTTTGATATCGGCGGTGAAGTCACCAGTAGCAGTGGCGACGGCCTGAATGCCTATTTATTTTCGGATCGCGGGATTTATCGCCCCGGTGATGTGTTTCACGTCGGTGCAATCATCAAGGCGGCAAGCTGGCAAGAGTCACTGGCGGGAATTCCGCTGGAGACCGTGATCACCGATGCGCGCGGTCTGGAAGTCCAGAAAAACAAAATCAGTTTGTCGGCGGCGGGATTTGAGGAACTCAGTTATCAAACCGAAGAAACCTCCCCGACCGGCAACTATCGTGCGAGTGTGTATCTGGTGAGTGACGGTCATCGTTCCACCATGATCGGTGAAACCTCGGTGCGGGTGGAAGAGTTCCTGCCGGATCGCCTGAAGATCAGCACCCGTTTTTCACAAGAACGTCTGGAAGGTTGGGTCTCTCCCGCCGATCTGAAGGCGAATGTCAGCCTGAAAAATCTGTTTGGCACCGCGGCCACGGATCGACGTGTCGCCGCCAACATTACCTTGTCACCGGCGTATCCGGCATTTCGCGCGTATAAGGAATATTCCTTTTCTGATCCGGCCCACGCCAAGAACAGTTTTAATGAACGCCTGCCCGATCAGCAAACCGATGCGGAAGGTAATGCCAGTTTCGATCTGAATCTGGGACGTTTTGCAGCAGCGACGTATCGCCTCAGCTTTTTAGCCGAAGGGTATGAGGCCGAAGGCGGTCGTGGCGTGAATTCAGAAAGCAGCGTGTTGGTCTCGCCGCTGGAATATTTGGTCGGCTACAAGGCCGATGGTAGTTTGCGTTACATCAAAAAAGGCGCGACCCGTAGCATTGAGTTCATCGCGATTGATCCGGCGTTGAAGAAAACGGCGGTGACCAATCTCAAGGCCCAGGTGATCGAACAGCGTTATGTCTCGGTGCTGACGCAACAATCGAATGGCACGTATAAATATCAGTCGGTGCGCAAGGAAATCGCCGTCAGTAAAAATGACATCAGCATTTCCGCGCAAGGTCTGCAATACCCCTTGCCCACCAGCCAGCCGGGGGATTACGTGGTGATCATTCGCGGCAATGAGGATGTCGAACTGTCACGCGTGGAATTCAGTATCGCCGGCAGCGCCAATCTCACCCGCAGTCTGGAAAAAAACGCCGAGTTACAGATCAAGCTGAGTAAGACCGATTACGCCCCAGGTGAAGAGATCGAACTGGAAATCAAGGCGCCGTACACCGGCGCGGGTTTGATCACGATCGAACGGGATCGGGTTTATACACACCGTTGGTTTAAGACCACCACTACCGCATCGATCCAACGCATCCGGGTCCCCGCCGATCTGGAAGGTAATGGTTACGTCAACGTGTCGTTCCTGCGCGCGATGGATTCACCGGAAATATTCATGAGTCCGTTGAGTTATGGGGTGGTACCGTTCTCCATCAGTCGTGAGAAACGCATTAACACCATTCAACTCAATACCGCCGAGATTGCGCGTCCGGGTGAACCGTACCGCATCCGTTATCAAACCGCACAACCCGGCAAGATCGTGGTATTCGCGGTGGATGAAGGTATTCTGCAAGTGGCCAATTACCAGACGCCGGATCCCTTGGCGCATTATTTCAAGAAACGCGCGCTGCAAGTACAAACCGCGCAGATCCTGGATCTGATTTTACCGGAATACAAACTCACGCAACAATTGTCCGCGCCCGGTGGCGATCAGGAAGGCCTGGCGGCGATTGGCAAAAACCTGAATCCGTTTAAACGCCGCCGCGATAAACCCATTGTTTATTGGTCAGGCATTATCGATACGGATAGCAAATCACACGAACTGATCTATGATGTGCCGGATTATTTTAATGGCACGCTGCGGGTCATGGCGGTGGCCGTTTCAGCGGACACCATCGGCGTGGCGCAGAAGAAGGCCTTCATTCGCGGCCACTTTGTCCTGAGTCCCAATGTGCCGACCTTTGTTGCGCCCGGCGATGAGTTTGAAGTCAGCGTCGGTGTCGCCAACAATGTCGAAGGGTCAGGTAACGATCCCGAGATCAACCTGGAATTGAAAACATCGGAACATCTGGAAGTCATCGGTCAGACCAAACAGGTCTTGAAGATCGGTGAAGGCAAGGAGTCCTCGATGAAATATCAATTGCGCGCCAAGACCGCGTTGGGTTCCGGCAACTTGACGTTTACCGCGTCGATGGCGGATAAACGCAGCAAGGCGTCGGTGGATCTGAGCGTGCGGCCACCGGTACCGTTCATGACCACGGTCAGCAGCGGCCATTTCAAATCCGGTCAGACCGAGGTGGCGGTGCCACGCAAGATCTACCCGCAGTATCGCACGCTGGAGGCGACCGCCTCACCGATGCCGCTGGGCATGAGTCGCGGTTTGATCGGTTATCTCAATACCTATCCGTATTTGTGCACGGAGCAGTTAGTCAGTCGCGCCTTCCCGGCGATCATCCTGCGGCATCAAGCGGAATTTGGTTATGCCCCCGATAAGGTCGAGGCGACCCTAGAACAGACCATGCGCATCCTGCGCGCGCGGCAAAATGCCGAAGGGGCGTTTGGTTTCTGGGCGGCGAACTCGCATGTCTCGGATATGCAGACGGTGTATGCCTTGCATTTTCTCACCGAGGCGAAAGAAAAAGGCAGCCCGGTGGCGACCGATGTGCTGCAACGCGGTTTGGAGTATCTGAAAAATCTGCAAAGCCGCGAGAGTGATAGTTTGTCCGAGGCGCGGGTGCAGGCCTATGCGATTTATATATTGGCACGCAACGGGGTCGTTACCACGAACTATCTCAATTCTTTACGCAAGCGTCTGGACGCGAAACAGGCGAAGCTCTGGAAAAAAGATCTGACAGGCGCATATCTCGCCGCGACATATAAGTTATTGAAGAAAGACGGTGAGGCGGAATCCTTGATCAGCGATTCGCGGTTGGGTGATGCGCAACAAAGCGACTATGCGTATTTTTACGATGGCATGGTGCGTGATGCACAGTTGTTGTATGTCCTGGCGCGGCATTTCCCGGATCGGCTGAAGAAGGTTTCCGGTGACGAGATGTTGGCCTTGGTCAAACCGCTGACACAAGGGAATTACAATACTATCTCATCGGCCTATCTGATCCTGGGACTGGATGCCTATGCCACCTCCGTTGGTTTAACGCAGGCGCTGGAAATGTCCATGACGGAAATTCGCATCAAGGGTAAACAACCCCTGGTCTTGCCCAAGGGCTTGTTCCCGCGCGTGGAATTCAGTGAGCAAGCGGAAAAAATATTGATCGAAAGTCCCGGTCCGTATAACACCTTTTATCAAGTCACGCAGTCCGGTTTTGATCTGGGCGCGCCGGACAAGGAGATCAAACAACGGCTGGAGGTGCAACGTGAATACCGTGATGCGCAAGATAAAGTGGTGACCACGGTGCCCAGGGGTGAAGAGATCGAAGTGCATGTCAAACTGCGCGCGGTTGAAAAGGGTGGCGTACAGAATGTGGCGATTGTGGATTTATTGCCGGGCGGTTTCGAGGTTGTCATCGATGCGACACGCGGTAGCAACAAGCGTGCGGTGCGCCCCACTGAACCGGTGCAACCACCCGTGCCGCAGGACAATCCCGATGAACAAGATGGCAACCGTCAGCAAGTCATGAATGAAGAAGGGATGGAAAATCAAGAACTGCCCCGTGGTGAGGGCGGAGAAGCCGACGGCATGGCCGCGCCCGATGTCCCGGTAACCTGGTATTCACCCATCACCAGTCCCAAGTCAACCTGGATCCCGCAATATGTGGATATCCGCGAGGATCGGGTCGTGATCTTTGGCACGGTAAGCGAATCGGTGCAAGAGTTTGTCTATCGTATTAAAGCAACCAACAAAGGCACATTTGTAATCCCGCCGGTCTTTGCCGAGGGCATGTATGACCGAAATGTCCAGGGGCGCAGCGTCAGCGGTAAGATCATTGTTGAAGCGAATAAGTAAACGCCGCGCACGCGGACTGCTGCTTGTTCTCTTCACCTTGATGTTGGCTTGGGGATTAATCCCCAAGCCGGCCTTGTTGGATGGAGTGAGTTTTTCCCAGGCGGTGTATGACCGGCAGCATCATTTATTACGCCTGACCCTCGCCAATGATCAGACGTATCGGCTGTACGTCCCACTCAAAGACATGGCACCGGCGCTGGTTGAAGCCACGCTGTTGCAGGAAGATCAGTATTTTTATTATCACCTGGGTGTCAATCCGATTGCCGTGTTACGCGCGGCATGGCAAACCTATGGCGATGGTGAACGGCGTATCGGTGCCTCCACCCTCACCATGCAGGTGGCGCGGGTGCGCTTTCGCATCGACTCGCGTAGCCTGCGCGGAAAATTAGAACAAATCGCGCGCGCGATCCAACTCGAACGTCACTATTCTAAAGATGAAATACTGCAAGCCTATCTGAATTTGGTTTCTTATGGCGGTAACATCGACGGGGTGGCGGCCGCCAGTCTGATTTATTACAACAAAAACGCAAATCAATTGAATCTGGCCGAGTCGCTGGCCTTAACCGTGATCCCGCAAAGTCCGGCGCGCCGCACGCCCCGTGGCGCAAGTGAAGCGCAAGACCTGACGGTACTCAATCAGGCACGCCGCCGTCTGTTTGAAAAATGGGTAGCGGGTCACCCACAGGATCGGCAACAACAAATCGCCTTGACCTTACCCATGACCACCCAACTTCGTTCGGCCTTGGCATTTCGTGCGCCGCATTTTGTGAACATGGTGGTGGCGGATCATCCCGCTGAGAAACGGCTGGATACCACGCTCGATAGTCAACTGCAAGGCATACTGGAACGTCAAGTCCAGCAATATGTCGAGGCAAAAAAACGCAGCGGGATACACAATGCCGCGGCGATGTTAATTGATTACCGCACGATGGATGTCCGTGCCATGTTGGGTTCCGCGGATTTTTTTTCAGACGCCATCCAAGGTCAGGTCAACGGCACGCGTGCCCTGCGTTCGCCGGGTTCCGCGTTGAAGCCGTTTATTTATGCGCTGGGCATGGATCAAGGTGTGATCCATCCGCTGACCATGCTCAAGGATGCACCGGCCAGTTACGGCGGTTACAACCCGGAGAATTTTGATCGCCAGTTCGCCGGGCCGATCAAAGCGCACGATGCGTTGATCAAGAGTCGCAATCTTCCCGCAGTGCAGATCGCCGCGCAATTAACACAACCGGACCTTTATGATTTTCTCAAACAAGCCGGTGTTTGGTTGCCGCGTTCGAGAAGTTATTACGGCCTGGCGTTGACCTTGGGTGGCGCGGAAGTCACGATGCAGGATTTAATTCGTTTATATGCGATGCTGGGTAATGGTGGCGTGCTGAAACCACTGCGCACGTTGAGTACGGATCCACACAGCACAGGAACACGCTTGCTGAGTGAAGAGGCCAGTTTTCTCGTGCGCGATATCCTCAAGGATAATCCGCGACCGGCACAAGGATTTCGCAATGACTGGACACGCGATGCGTTACCAGTCTATTGGAAGACCGGTACCTCGCATGGCTATCGGGATGCCTGGGCCATCGGATTGTTTGGGCCGTATGTGCTGGCGGTGTGGATCGGCAATTTCGATAATGAAGAGAACACCGCGTTTGTCGGGGTGGAAGCAGCGGCACCGTTACTGTTTCAAATCATTGATGCAATCAAGTTTAATGATCGACGCCTGCTGGAGCCGGATCGCGCCAGACCGGCAAACATCGCCAAGGTGGAGGTGTGCGCCTTGTCCGGTGATATCCCCGGACCGCATTGTAAAAATAAGCTTGCCACTTGGTTTATTCCCGGTGTCTCACCGATCAAAACCTGTGAGGTGCATCGGCAGATAGCTATTGATGTGCGCAGCGGTCGTCGCGCCTGTAGTGCGAATGCAGCGGGTGTCCGCAATGAAATTTATGAATTCTGGCCTTCCGATTTGCTGCGCTTGTTTCGACAAGCCGGGATTCCGCGGCGCTTGCCACCGCAAGAAAATCCACAATGCGCACGACTGAGCTCCAATAGTCAAGGTGTGGAGCCACGTATTGTCTCACCGCAGACCGGCATCGCTTACAGTTTGCGCGCACACACCGTCGGTAAACAAACCATTCCCTTGATCGCCGTCACGGATGCCGATGCGCGGAGCGTGTTCTGGTTCATCAATGAAAAGTTTCTGGGTAAATCAGCGGCGAGTCAGTCGTTTTACTGGATCGCCGCACCCGGCGAGTTTACCGTGCGTGCCGTGGATGATCAGGGCCGTGCGGCCACGCGTACTGTTAAAGTGATCGTGGTGGAGTAGTGCGGTGGTGTGACTGACAAGCGGTTGCGCATCTCGAAATTCGATCCCATTTCGTCGTTCCGGCCAAACGGCGTGCGAGCCGGAATCCATTATATCAATAGGGTTCTCGCAGCCGACTTTAGTCGGTTTGAATAATTTTCATTGAGTAATGCATTTTTCAGTTGGGTACTGCGGGCAGTGCGCACCGTATAGCAACGGGGCAGGCGTGGCAGTCGAATCATTGACTGCGATAAACAACACCGAATTTATTTTATTGTCTTCTTCAAATCCAACGACGCTGAATTAATGCAATAACGCTGGCCGGTAGGCTGGGGGCCATCCGGAAAAAGGTGACCCAGGTGTGCGCCGCATTTTTTGCAATGAACCTCAACCCGGTGCATGCCATGACTGGTATCGGTGGTGGCTTCGATGGCCAGCTCGGTAATCGGTTTGAAAAAACTGGGCCAACCGGTGCCGGACTCGAATTTCGTATCGGCATCGAACAACGCCTCACCGCAACAGACACAGAGGTATTGACCATGCTCATGGCAATCCCAGTATTTGCCACTGAAGGCGCGCTCGGTGCCGTGTTGCCGAGTAACGCGGTATTGTTCCTCGCTGAGTTGTTGTTGCCAATCGGCGTCGGACTTATTGAGTTTGTCTGTCATTGTCGTTGCACCTAGGTAATCAGCCAGACCGCGCAAGACCGTGGAGTTGATATATATCTGTCACGGTGTCACTCATCATGAAGGATTGCAATTTACCGCCCCAGGCGCCGCCATCACCCACCAGGCCGAGGT
>Ga0315281_10006711_pt1 | contig 16330 bp, 15 predicted proteins | sample YL17G07_0_MG_FD_204540 | JGI IMG/M metagenome (GOLD analysis project Ga0315281, IMG submission 204540) | Sediment microbial communities from Yellowstone Lake, YNP, Wyoming, USA - YL17G07_0 | ecosystem: Environmental > Aquatic > Freshwater > Lake > Sediment | place: USA: Wyoming | collected... | reverse complement strand
CTGACAACCCTGCGCTTGCCGAGAGGTTTGAATTATTCATTACGTCAAGGGAAATTGCTAATGCGTTTTCCGAACTAATTGACCCGATAGAGCAGAGACAGAGGTTACTCACACAGGTAGAGGCTAAGGCGCAGGGCGATGAGGAAGCACACTGGATGGATGAGGATTTTGTCAGGGCTCTTGAATATGGTATGCCTCCTGCAGCAGGGGAAGGCATCGGAATAGACAGGCTTGTGATGTTGCTGACTAATTCGCAGTCTATAAGGGATGTGATTTTATTCCCGCAATTGAAGCCGGAACAGTAATGAACCTTCCCTATCAAGTATTCATAGCCCTCAGATACCTTAAGACCAAAAAAAAACATAGGGGTATCTCGGTCAATACCTTGATATCTATCGGGGGTGTTGCAGTTGGCGTAATGGCGCTCCTCGTTGTCCTGTCTGTGATGAGCGGATTCCATGAGGACCTTCAGAAGAAGATACTCGGAGTAAATGCCCATGTGGTTATACTTGATTACAAAGGCACAATACCTAAATATAAGAATGTGGTTGAAAGATTAAAGGGTGAGAAAGATGTCATATCATCTGCACCATTTGTTATGGGTCAGGTGATGATATCATACGGTAAAAAGGCTCATGGGGTATTTCTGAGGGGCATAAAACCTGAAATGGAGATAAAGACAACAGAGATTTTAAAGTACATCAAGGAAGGCAATCTCGAAGACCTTGCACCAAAAGATGGAATCCCTGGAATTATACTTGGGAAGGAGCTTGCAAGCAGCATCGGTGTTTTTAAGGGAGATATAATTAATGTTTTATCGCCTGTTGGAGAAATAGGCCCGCTCGGGATGCTCCCAAAGATCAAGAAATTCAGGGTCGCAGCAATATTTGAGGTCGGGATGTTTGAATATGATCTAAACCTTGTTCTGACAGACATCGGGCCTGCTCAGGAATTCTTCGGTATGAAAGAAGATATAACGGGCATCGAACTCAGGCTTAGTGATATATATAAGGCACCTGTTGTCAGGGAGCGGTTACAGGAAAAATTAGGATTCCCTCTATATGTGAGGGACTGGATGCAGATGAACAGGAATCTCTTTTCAGCCCTGAAATTAGAGAAGTTTGCTATGTTTATAATACTGATCCTAATAATCCTCGTTGCATCATTCAATATTGTAAGCACCCTGATCATGAACGTGATAGAGAAGAAAAGGGAGATAGCTATTCTAAAGGCGATGGGGGCAACGAATAAAGGTATTATGACCATCTTCATGCTGCAGGGTTTATTCATCGGGCTTTTAGGTACAATCATAGGAGTGGCTGGGGGATATCTGTTAACTTATGTTTTAAATACATATCAGATTATTAAACTTCCGGCTGATGTTTACTACTTGAGCCATCTGCCTGTTAAGACAAAGGGTTTTGACTTCATGGTTGTCTCTCTGTCTGCAATTATCATAAGTTTTCTTGCAACTATTTACCCTGCATGGCAGGCAGCAAAACTCAACCCTGTAGAACCTTTAAGGTATGAGTAAACCCAATCGTTACAAAAAATGTGAGGCAGATGTGCTAAAAAACCTTTTCAAAGCTACAAGATTTTATTTTGATTCACGTGACCGCACTTTTAACGTTTGGTGCATTCTGAAAAAAGGCTGGCTGGCCAGGCTGAAGGGCCATAAGGTGTTGCTGGAAAAGCTTTTTCAGCACATCTGCCTCACAAATTGAATAAAAGTTATGCAACTGGTGGGTAAACTTCTGGAGATGCTATAGTATTATAACCCTCTCCCACAGGTAGGCGAGGGAACTATCTTCCCCTCTTGAGAGGGGTGTAGGGGTGTGTAATTCTCCCCTCCCTTGATGGGAGGGGTTGGGGAGGGTGAAAGGATTTTTAGTTGAGAAATTTGATTGAAACACAAAACCTGAAAAAGTTCTTTACCACTGAGGCGGGTGAGCTTCAGGTACTAAAGGGCATTAACCTTTCAATTATGGAAGGGGAAATGGTCGGGATAGTCGGTGCATCAGGGGTAGGAAAAAGTACCCTGCTGCATATCATTGGAGCCATAGACAAGCCAACTTCCGGTAATGTCTTTTATAACAACACGGATATATTCTCACTCGATAGAAATTCTATTGCCTCATTCAGAAATAAAACAATAGGTTTTGTCTTTCAGTTCCACCACCTTCTTCCTGAATTTACTGCATTTGAGAATGTAATGATGCCGGGACTAATTAATATTAGTTCAATCCCGAATGCTTTCGGGAAAGGTTCCAAGAGGTCAACTTATAAAGAGATTGTAGAAAGGGCAGAAAGACTTCTCGAAGAGATGGGATTATCCGAAAGAAAAAGACACAGGCCGGGAGAGCTCTCAGGTGGAGAACAGCAGCGTGTCGCAGTTGCAAGGGCACTTATTCTCGAGCCTAAAATAGTGCTTGCAGATGAACCTACAGGCAACCTCGATACAACAACAGGGGAAGACCTTTTTAATATCTTTATTAATCTTAATAAAGAGAAGGGAATCACGTTTGTTATTGTCACACATAACGAATCCCTGTCAAAACGCTGTCACAGGGTTTTAAAAATGGTGGATGGGAAAATATTTTAAAATGATAATTTATAACCCGTTCATTTTTGTAAAAAGAAATATATCATTTGACAGAAGTTACATTTCGTTTTTATAATTTGTAAATTATCCTATAAGAGGGAGGTGAACCGATGACTGCCAAGTTCATAACTGGACTTTTTAAGACAGGCTTTGGCTGAAGTAGCAGCATAAGACCTGGTCGAGGTTTTCCAGGTGTTGAATTGTGCGGTCATCAGGCTCACACTTCCGTCTCTTTCTCTCCAGTCTACTAAGACACCAAAGCTTTCCGCACACAACTCCAGTCAGGAAACCATCTAATTTACATAATCGAGGGGTATGGGGCTGTTTGCCCCTGCTGGTCTGCAAAACCAGATACAGAGTGAAAAAGGCTAAAACCTTATCCTTTTGAGAGCGCTCTGGTGGGTTCAATTCCCACTACCCCTCTCCAAAAATTTAACATATTAGAAAAGGAAGACATTATGAAACAAAAAGATTATTCAGAAATGTGGAAAGCAATCGGGCTTAATCTCGAAGCCCATTCAGGTCTATTAAGTGTTCTTACAGATGCCTATAAAAATATCTATCTTTCTCAGAAAAACAGACCTAAGGGCATGGAGTATTTCGATTTCGTCATCTCAGAGATTCATGGTTTGAGAATTGAAGAAATATTCAATGCGAAGAAAGAGAAAAGGAAAGTAGTAGGTACGTTCTGTGTTTATGTGCCTGAAGAGATCATACTTTCTGTTGATGGAGTATGTATTGGGTTATGTGCAGGTGCAGAAGTTGGAACGCCTGAGGCAGAAAGGTTTATACCGAGGAACACCTGTGCCCTTATAAAGGCATTTATGGGCTTTAAGCTTTCAGGATTATGCCCTTATGTGGAATTAACTGACCTGATAGTCGGTGAAACCACATGCGACGGCAAGAAGAAGGCATATGAGATATTCAATGATATAACTAAAAAGGTTTATGTAATGGAAGTGCCTCACATGAAGTCAGAAGAAAGCAGAAGGCTCTGGTTCAGTGAGGTCAGGAGATTTAAAGATAAGATAGAAACGATCTTAGGTAGAAAAATAACGTTAGAGGGGCTTAAAAAGGCCTCTTCTATTGTGAATGAAAGGAGAAAGGCTCTTCAAAGGCTTAGCGGGCTGAGGGCTGCTGATCCTCCACCTATATCCGGGCTCGATGCCCTCTTGATAAATCAGATATCTTTTTATGACGACCCTGTGAGGTTTACAGAGATGACAAATAAACTCAATGATGAGCTTCAGGAAAGGGTAAATCAGGGCCTCGGAGTAACCCAAAAAGGTTCACCGAGAATTCTGATCTCAGGCTCTCCTATGGCGATACCGAATTGGAAGGTGCATTCAATAATAGAAGGAAGCGGAGGTATTGTTGTAGGAGAGGAATCATGCGTAGGCGAGCGAAACCACCGGGAACTCCTTGATGAGAACTTCTCAAGCATTGAGGAAGCTCTCGAAAAGATAGCCTCACGGTATATTAGTATCGACTGTGCATGTTTTACACCGAATAATGAGAGAATCGAAAATATTAAAGCACTTGTTGACAGGCTTCACGCTGATGGCGTAATTCACTACAGTCTCCAGTTTTGCACTCCTTACATGATAGAGGCCCATAAGGTTGAAAAATCAATGATGGATATTCCCTTTATGCGAATGGAGACAGATTATAGTATGGAAGACATGGGTCAGCTGAATAGCCGCATTGAGGCATTTATCGAAATGATAAAAAGCAAGGCATGAGATCTGTAGGAATAGACATAGGCTCAAGGTTTATAAAGGTAGCGCTTATCGAAGAGGGACGGCTTATATTCTTTAAAACGACGGAGACATCATTTAATCCCGTTGACAGATGCAATGAGCTCTTGAGAGATATTAAGGCGGACAGGATTATAGCTACTGGATATGGCCGTCACCTCTTTGAAGTATATACAGAGGCAAGTACCATCACAGAAATAAAGGCATTTGCCAAAGGATCAAGGGCCCTATTTCCTGAATGCAGAACTATAATCGATATCGGAGGGCAGGATACAAAGGTAATAAGCCTCGATGTTAGGGGCAATGTAAGAAAGTTCGAGATGAACGACAGGTGTGCGGCCGGTACAGGGAAATTTATTGAGATAATGGCGAAGACCCTGAATTACTCAATAGAGGATTTCGGAAATATGACTCCTGAAAGAAATAAAGAAATCCGGATTAATAGCATGTGCACCGTGTTTGCAGAGTCAGAGGTGGTATCCCTTATAGCAAAAGGTGAGAGTAGGGAGGATATAGCTGTAGCTCTTCACCGTTTAGTAGCAAACAGGGTGCTTTCGATGCTGAATAGAATCCCTTTAGAAGAGGATATTGTGTTTGCAGGAGGCTGTGCAAAAAACCAGTGTTTAAAGGGGCTTATTGAACATGTACTGGGAAGAACTATTCGTGTGGCTGATACCCCTGAGATAACAGGTGCACTGGGGGCAGCTCTTTATGCAATCGAGAATTAACCCATTAGTTGTATACCAAGGGAGGCAGATGTGCTGAAAAACTTCTGCAAAGCGACAAGATTCTATTTTGATTTACATGACTGCAATTCTTACGGCAAGTGCATTTTGCAGGAAGGCTGGCTGGCCAGTCCAAAGGGCTTTAAGGTGTCGCTGGCAGACCTTTTTCAGCACATCTGCCTCCAGTATCGAAAATAATTTTTATAATGTTTAAATTAATATACAAAACAGGAGGTATTGAACATGATTATTGATGCAAGAGGGCTTGGATGTCCGAAACCTGTTATTATTGCAGAAGAAGCGCTTTCAAAGATAAATGAAGGGGCAATAGAGATTTTAATAGACAATGAGTCTTCTGCAGAAAACCTTAAAAGGTTTGCGACTAAACAGGGTATGTATGTTGAAACAATTAAGGAAGATACTTATTGGAGGGTAAAGATTGTAAAGGGGTATCCTTGTAATATAGCAAGTTTGGGATCAGGAAAAGAGGGGAAAGATATATTTCTGATAATCGGAACCGATACACTCGGCAAAGAAGAAGAACTCGGTAAGATATTGATGAAAGGGGTTATTGAAACAATGAAGGTCACAAAGGAATTCCCTCATACAATCTTTTTCCTCAATGCCGGTGTAAAGCTTACGACAGTAAATAATGAGATGGTCGGTATATTAAAAGAGATTGAAGATCTTGGTGTAGAAATTTATTCCTGTGGCACATGCCTGAAATATTATAACCTTGAGGATGAGCTTAAGGTTGGTCATAGAGGCACAACAAATCAAATAGTGGAAGGAATAAGGGACTTTAAAAAGGTGGTCTGGATTTAAAGCCTGACTAAAGGTTCGCCGATTTTTGCGAATCTTGCGACCAAGCCGCCGATTTTCTCGAGATCATTACCAAAGAGAAGCTTGACTTTTACTCACCTAAAGGTAGTGATTCGTTAGGCGCTTTTTTTATAATGTGAAGCATACCAATCTATAACCTGACGAATCATTTTCTGATACGAAGTACGATGTTCTTTCGCCTTGCTTTTGAAAAATTCAACGCTCGATTTTTTCAAGGCGATCGTTACCTTAACGTTTTCTTCTTTCAAGACCAACTGATCCGGTGGGGGAAGAAAATCTTTAATGACTTTTAGCTTACCCATCGGTTCTTCGATATATTTTATTTTGCTCTTCATAAATCTTCCTCCCTTATCCCATTCAAAGCGAGCCTTACTCATTGACATAACATACTACAAATTGAATTACAAAAGCAATATAAATATATGGCTGATTATATGGGGTAAAATGTATGCCTTCTGCCTAACGTCCACAGACCTTTGCTGAAATCAAACCAGCGTTAATAAGGGTCGGCTTGAGTGATTCGTTACAGAACCCTATGGGGTCACTCTCTATGGGGGGTAGCCCTTGAAAATTTACAATTAAGTAAATAATGTCAACATTCAAGGGCTGCCTCCACTTTCCGTCCTGCATTCTATTTTCATTATTTATCTTTATGTTTATGACGTTTCTTTTCAGGCATATTAGGTGTCGGCAATTCTGGTGGTGCGCCGCTCCCGCCCATAGCTCGTGAAGTTGCTTCGAGACGATCACGATCAGAAAATTCTTTGTGTTTTTGGGGAGGAGACCACAAGAAATAAACCATGAACCATGCGATGCCACCGCCAATTAAAGCTATCAATGGATTCAGTCCCGCGAATATGAGGATAACGCCAACGAGGATTGTAACGATTATTAAGGCTATGAGAAATTTTGTCCGCATAGTTTCTTTTATTTTATCTATTATCTTCTGACTTCGAACAAGTCTTACAGATTAGAATTTCCGGTTTTTTTATTTTAAATATTCGATGAAGAGCGCCAAGCCCAAAGCAAGCCATGCAAGTTGCTTTGTTGCATTTTCTGCAAATGCCTCCGCCCGATGTATCGAAATTCTTACCGCATACATGGCAAGTCCATGGAATTATTTCTTTCGATGCCGTTATATTTATCATTTTATTATGCAGAACGTCTGAAGTCATCGGCGCGGCTGTATCGCGTCCGATGGACTGAATCGTTATGCAAAACGAAGATCAAAAGTTCTCTTTTATGCTTTCCATTGAAATTATTCTTGTTGTAAGTATTTGAACGTCTTTATATAAGAATTTATCTCTCTTAATATTGATTACTTTATCAAGCATAGATAAAATTTCACCTTCATTCCTAACGATAATGAATCTTATATCTTTGGGTTCAAATTGAAGATGCAGGTTTTTTACGTCAGCAATAGCCTCGTTTAATTCTCTCAGACTCTTTGAATAGTCTTTTCCCAAAGAATCGGATTTCTTCAACATTACAGGTATTTTTGTACTTTTGGGCTGAGGTATATATCTCCATTCCCTTTCATCATAAAATCTTATTTTTCCTTCAGTCCATTTACCATTTCTCCATAATCTGCCTTCATAGGGTTTGATATACTGTATGGCAGAAATAAACTGTTCGCTAATTTTAGTTTCTGATAACTGAATATTCTTTTCATGCTCAACCAAAGTAAATAAAGCACTATTTATTTTATTCGCAAAATCTGAATTAGGATAAGTATAAAGAACTGGATTGATTCTCTTTCTTATTGCCCACTCTTTTGATAATCCTATAGCATATTCACCATATGTTTTGATATGTTTTCTTACTTGAGAGAGGGGAATGTCACAAAAGCAAACCATGGGGATTGCTTTCTCAACGTTCGGAATACTTGCCATAGTTCCAAAAAAATCTTCAAAGCAAAATTGGGGATAAAAATCATTTCTTAAAATGCTTTCTAAGTTATCAATGCTTCCTGTAAAGTGAAATACGGTGTTTGTACTAATATTATCGCTCATATAATCACCAAAGTCATATCTCTATATATATGCATACCATTATTTTTTATGTTTACATGCTTCTTTTAGTGTTAGTGAATTTTAGGTCAATTTATGGGGAGAGTCAAGAAAATTTGCAGGAGAGCCTTTTTAACCCTTTTCAAACTTAACCTTACTATACAGAGTGTCATAAATCAACAACAACGTCATTCCCCGACTCGATCGGGGAATCCAGTACACACCCCTGCACCCCTCTTTTTATAGGGGAATGAATTGGATTGGGAGCCTGTCCCGTACTTGATACGGGAGTCAAGCCAGACAATGACAAATTGATTACGACTTCTGACGCTGAGTATATAATGAATGTAATCGCTGCTTTATTATTTCATACACCTTTTCGGCAGACAAACTGTTCATGCACTTTATATCGTTACATGTCCTCTTGAAACAGGGTGCACATGGAATATCTTCTCTGATTATAGTATGCCCTTCTCCATAAGGGCCTGTTCTCAATGGGTCTGTGGGTCCGAAAATGGCAAAGACTGGGATTCCTAATGCTGCGGCAATATGCATAGGGCCTGAGTCATTGCTTACCATAAAACGTGCATTTCTTATCACCTCTATTAATTCCTTCAGGTCTGTCTTACCTGCTAAAGATATCGCATTCCCTTTTGAGAGCGCAACAATTTCGTTTGCTACATCTATATCTGTCTTACTTCCGACTATCACTGTCATGATAGGTAACTTTGATGAAAGTTTCCCAAATTTCTTTGAAGGCCATACCTTTGTTTTCCATCTTGCGCCGGGGACTATAACAGCGTAATCCTCGGGTAGTGAATAATTAGTTATGATTGATGATTTAAAATGTAGGGGGAAAGGAAAACGTATGTCGGTTATATCGCATCCTAAAAAGTCAGCAATCTTTAAATATCTGTCAACAGCGTGTATATTTCTTCCGCCTTTAACTTTATGTGTATAAAAAAATTTACTCCCCTCTCTTGCCTCAGCAAATCCAATCCTGACAGGAGCGCTTGTAGCTGATGTTAGAATCCCGCTTCTCAATAGTCCCTGTAGATCTACTACAAGATCAAATTTTTCTTTTTTCAGCTCCTTAAATAACCCTTTAAGTTCATTAATCGTTCCCTTTACATTTTTAATCTTTTTCCATGCATCCTTATTTATAATCCAGAGCTTGTTGACCATAGGATGTCTTTCAAGGAGTCCTTCAAGCCCCTTAGCGATAACCCAGTGTATCTCAGCCTTTAGAAAATAGGTTCTTATTACATTCAGGAATGGTAAGCTGTGAACAACATCACCGAGAGAGCTTGGTTTGATGATAAGGATTTTTCGGGGATCTTTTATGAGACTTTTTCTAATATCCAATCAACTGCCTCTTTTAGGTCTTTAGCAATAAAATCAGCATATTCCGATTCCTTTGACTCTCCTGTCTTGACCAGTATCCCTCTGGCACCGACTGCCCTTGCAAGAGATATATCTGCTTCTTTGTCTCCAACCACAAAGGATTTCTTAAGGTCAATTCCATGTTTACCCCTTGCCCTGAGGAGCATATCTGGTTCAGGCTTCCTGCATGGACAATGGTCGTCAGGGTTATGAGGGCAGTAATAAAAGTCATCAAACCCGTACTGCTTTATAAATACGCTGTTAATCTCTTTTACAAATTCTTCATTAACTATACCTTTAGCTATACCCGATTGGTTTGTAATACCGATAAGTTTGAAGCTTTTTTCTTTAAGAAGGTTCACTTTATCAATATTTTCAAAAATCTGGAAGTCATCATATTTATTAATATAACCTGCGTCTCTGCATAAGGTTCCATCCCTGTCAAAAAATACTGCAGGCTTATCCGGCAATATTTTCTTTATTCCGTAATAAACATCATCTGATAATATTGCATACATGCATCTCATATCATTATTCTTACAGGTGCGTTCAAAACATGGGCTGCATGGTAGGTCAGGGGTTATCACTACATTGCTGTTTCCATCTTCCTGTGGAGGTGGCCCTGTCAGAATAGGATCTGTGGAGCCAAATATGGCTACCATCGGCGTTCTTACTGCATATGCAATATGCAATGGACCGGAATCGTTGGTAAGAAAAACATCGCATTCTGAAATCAGTGAAATAAGCTCTCTAAGGGATGTCTTCCCAGCTAAGCTTACCAGTGAGTGCGATGTGCGGAATTCAGGGATTGCTTTTTTATATATCTCGTCTGCAATATCAACTTCTGATTTTCCTCCAAAAATAATCGCGCTTCCTCCCGTGTCACTTATAAACCAGTTTGCAATATCAGCAAACCTTTCAGGAAACCACCTCTTGGCTGAGCCGTATGTTGCGCCGGGATTGATTCCCAGGATGGGCCTTTTCAAATCTTGCAGGAATTTTCTTGCCTCTAATCTTTCATCAAGTGTGAGATATATATAGGGGGCTGAGTATCCTGCATTTATCCCTAACTTATCAAGAAGGTTCAGATAGTAGTTAATTTGATGTACCTTTCCCTTATTTCGGGGCACAGGGACTGCAGTTGTCAGAAGATGGCCTCTGCCGTCCCTGTTATATCCGGCCCTTTCCTTTATGCCTGCAAAAAATGTAATCAGGGCAGCATCAAATGCATTTTGAAACAGGATTGCACTACAGAATTTTTTTTTATTCAGCATCCTTGAGAGTTTTATCTTGCCGATAATACCCTTATATTTATCATCATAAATAATTATTTCATCTATATTCGGATCTTTTTCAAAAAGAGGAGATACCCAGGGTTTTACGAGAAGAGAGATTTTTGCCTCCGGCATCGTTTTTCTCAATGCCTTTAATGCAGGCAGGGTCATAACGCCATCACCTATCCAGTTAACCCCTCTGACCAGCAGGTTCTTACAGGATTTGTCAAACATAGATTATTTTAACATTTTATTCAAAAATCCCCCTCACCCTGACCCTCTCCCACCAGGGGAGAGGGAAATTAAGAACGCTCTCCACCGCGTGCTGGGAGTCTCTCTACTGTCTCCCCTCCCTTGACGGGAGGGGTAGGGGAGGGTGCTATATTTTCATCCTCAATTTGTGAACAATCGCTCACTCTACTTCATCTTCTTGCGATTCAAGGGGTTAATAGCTATAATTTGGTTATGTATAAAAATATCCTTGCTGCAGTGAATGAGTTTACCAATTCGGAGATAGCGGCAAGGTATGCGATAGCCCTTGCAAAATCATGCCAGGCAAGGCTTTCCTTAGTGTTTGTTGCAGAAGAGAAAATTGGTAGAGATGTATTCAGACATGCAGAATCTGCCCTCGAGAGACTTTTCATTGAGGCTGAAGGTCAAGATATTGAGGTAGAGAGCATAACGGAAAAGGGAGACCCTCTTAAAAAAATAAACGATATAGTAAGGGGAAAGAATACAGATATCGTTTTTACAGCTACAAGAAGGGAAGATATACAGAAAAGATTTTTTACAAAGACCCTTGCAAGAGAGTTTATGGTAAAACTGCCATGCTCTGTAGCTATGGTCAGAGTAGTACGTATGGGGAGAATACATCCTAAAAATATCCTTGTGCCTCTGAGAGCTAATATGACTAACCTTGAAGAAAGAGCATGCTTTGTGGCAAAACTTGCACAGGCTTTTAATTCTGCAGTAACCCTTTTCTATTTAACCAGTCCTATAACAAGCTTTTTTCATGGAGAGACATATTTAAACCCTGCACAGAGGGAAAAGCATATTCCAAGGGATATAGAGAACTTCACAGAATGTTTAAACAGATATGATATACACCATGAAAAGAAGACAGGATATGGTTCTGTTTCAAGGTCTATAACCATAGAAGCTGCACACAGAAGAAATGACTTGATCGTCATGGGGGAAAGCGAGAGGAGCCTTTTAAGGAGCATTATTAGTGGTAATCCTGTAGAGGATGTACTCAGGGAAACCCCATGCAATCTTATAATCCTGAGACCAAGGTTATGAGTAAATTATAGGTTGATTATACTAAATGTCATTCCCGCTTGTCGGGAATCTTTCTAAAATGAGCGCTGGAATGAAGAAGACACACCCCTGCACCCCTCTCAAGAGGGGACTAAGAAGGATTCTCTACGAGCCTGTGGCCGAACAAGTCGGAATGACAGAAAAAGGATAGAATTCATTTCAATGAAAATCCAGAATCTGTCAAAAGAAGAGGTTTTAAAAAGCCTTCTAACTTCTGATAATGGTCTATCTGAAGAAGATGCCAAAAGGCGACTCCATGAATATGGTCTGAATGAGATAAAGGAAGTCAGGAAAAGGCCTTTATATCTGAGATTAATTTCTCAGTTTACCCATTTCCTGGCTATCTTATTGTGGATTTCGGCTTTCCTTTGTTTTTTGTCGGAATATCTCCATCCGGGAGAAGGTATGCTTTCCCTCGGATTAGCAGTCGTCGGAGTAATTGTTATCAACGCCATATTTACCTTTATACAGGAGTACCGTGCAGAGAAGGCGGTTGAAGCACTGAAAAGACTCCTCCCGTTTAACGTCAAGGTTTTGAGAGACGGTTCTGTCAGGGATATCCCTGCGAGAGAGGTAGTTCCTGGTGATGTATTTCTTTTAAGTGAAGGAGATAAGGTTTCTGCTGATGCGAGGCTCATTGAAGCGAATCGATTAATGATAAATAATGCACCCCTTACCGGGGAATCGGAATCAAAGCTACGGAGTTATAAACCGTTTGAAGGTGATTACCTCGAAAGCCCCAATATTGTCTTTGCAGGTACCCTTGTCGTAAGCGGCAATGGCACGGCGACAGCCTTTGCCACAGGCATGTCCACGGAATTCGGGAAGATTGCCCATCTAACAAGTGCGGTTGAGCCGGGATTAAGTCCTCTCCAGAAAGAAATACTGAAGGTAACAAAGATAATCGCTGTTATTGCACTCACCACAGGTATATTCTTCTTCGGTATTGGAACTGTCACAGGCAGAAGCTTCTGGCACAATCTCCTCTTTGCTATCGGAATTACTATTGCAAATGTCCCCGAGGGACTTCTGCCAACCGTTACCCTTTCCTTAGCAATGGGAAGCCAGAGGATGGCCAGGAAAAAGGCCCTTATAAGGACCCTTACATCAGTTGAAACTCTCGGTTCGGTGACAGTTATCTGTACTGACAAGACAGGCACGCTCACCCAGAACAAAATGGAAGTCGAGAGGATATGGACAGCATCAGACGGCACTAAGGTCCCACCCTACCCACCGTGCGGGAAGGACATGGAAGGATTCAGTTCGTACAACAGGCTCATAACGACCGCCCACCTGTGTAATAACGCCGTTTATGAAAACGGGAAATATAAGGGAGATCCCACAGAGATCGCAATGCTGAAAGCAGCACGGGAGATATCTGATGGCATACAGTCAGAACGCATTGCTGAGATTCCCTTCGATTCTGAAAGAAAGAGGATGACTACCGTCAATGTTATCCATGGTGAGACTCTTGTATTAACGAAGGGAGCATTGGAAACGGTTTTACCATTATGCAGCGGAATACTCATGGACAAAGAGTTTAAGGCATTGGATGATGAGAGCAAGAAATCTTTAACAACAATTTACCATTCAATGATGGATGACGGTTTAAGGGTCATGGCCTTTGCCTTTAAGAACATCGAGCCGGCTCATGGAATGAACATGATGCAAGCAGAAGACCTTTTAGAAAAAGACCTGGTTTTTGTCGGTCTTATGGGTCTCGAAGACCCTCCAAGGCCAGAGGTGCCTGAAGCCATAAAAAAGTGCCGTGAGGCTGGTATTAAGGTGATTATGATTACAGGAGATGCAAGCAGAACCGCTGTTGCCATTGCAAAACAGATAGGGCTTGTAAAAGGTATGCCCGCCGTTATTGAAGGCTATGAAATGGATACGAAATCCGATAGTTCATTACGGGAGGTACTTTTATCCGAGGAGATCATATTTGCGAGGATGTCCCCGAGACATAAAATGCGGATCGTGTCTGTGCTGCAGGATGAAGGAGAGAGGGTTGCAGTCACCGGAGACGGGGTAAACGATGCGCCTGCCTTGAAAAAGGCAGATATCGGTATTTCAATGGGAATAATGGGAACCGATGTTGCAAGGGAAGCAGCAGATATGGTTTTGTTGGACGATAACTTTGCGACCATTGTGAGTGCTATTGAAGAGGGCAGGACAATCTTTGAAAATATCAAAAAATTCATCACCTACATTTTTGCACATGGTACACCCGAAGCCATTCCGTATATCATGTTCTCAATTTTTAAAATACCACTCCCTTTAACAGTCATGCAGATCCTTGCCATAGATCTTGGAACTGAAACGATTCCGGCCCTTGCACTTGGGGCTGAGCCTCCCGAAGCAGCTATCATGAGATCTCCTTCAAGATCATCAAAAATCACCTCTCCGGTAAAATCCGGGAAAAAGGAAATTATTGATAGCTTCCTTCTCATACGAGGATATGTCTTCATCGGGCTCATCAGCACAATCGGTGTCCTTTTCGTATATTTTTATGTCCTCTTTAAGGGTGGCTGGCAGTGGGGCACGGTTTTACCAATAGATAATCCTTTGACGCGTCAGGCGTCAACTGCTACGTTCCTGGGTATCGTTATCATGCAGATAGGGAATGTCTTCGCCTGCCGTTCTTCTCAGGATTCCATCTTCAAATTGGGTTTTCTATCAAATAAACTGGTTGTTATTGGCATAGCGGTGGAGGTGATACTTTCAGCCTTCATCATTTATCATCCTTTAGGTAATAAAATATTCGGAACGGCACCTTTAGGATTAGATGTATGGCTGATTCTTATACCATTTAGTGCATTATTGCTCTTTGCAGAAGAATTGAGAAAGGCTTATATAAGGAGATATAAATGAGCATCATTAACCCGAAAACTGCATTTATCTGATGACCAAAGCAGGTATATATGCATAAAAACCTCTACAAAGCAGAATTGGGTTATTCAATGTTATCAATCGTTACTGATGAAAATATTCAGGCTCTCTGAATATCATGTGTCTTACAAAGGTGCTGCTGGTAAAGCTTTTTCTGCATATATACCCGTCTTAAAATGAATGAATTGCACTTTTCAGGTTAATCACCCCATCAACTGGCTTATAAAGAAATAAGTAGAGAAAGCAATAAGGAGTATCCCGAAGAGCAGCATGATAGTCTTTGATTTAGTTTTGATATCCATCCTTGCTCCTAAATATGCCATGGGAGCAACCCCGATGCCAAGAGCAGCAGTTGTTGCCGGATCAATGTGTCCAAGATGATAATGTATAATACTTCCCGGGACCGACATTATAGCCACTGTGAGAAGTGATGTGGCGATAGCCTCCTTCATTTTCATACGAAATAACACAACATAGGCAGGAACAAAGAATATACCACCTCCATTAGCGAGGGCCCCTGATAAAAGCCCTATGACAGTGGCAACACTAATTATAGAGTAAGCAGGAGGGGAGGAACAAATCCTCTCTGTGCAAAAAATCTTTTCTATAACATTGTTATAAAAAAAATCGATCCCCATAAAAAAGAGTATAGCTGCTGTAAGGAGCATTAAAAACTTTCCCGAAAGATAGGCGGTAAAGTAAGACCCTGCAACTATCCCGGGAACCCCTCCAATGAGACTGTACAAGGCAATCCTGAAATTTACCAGGTGTTCTCTTTTATACGCAAATGATGCTATGGTAGCTGTTAGTAAAGTCAATGGTAAAGGCGTCCCGAGGGCGATATAAGGTGGAAGTTTAAGAAATGTTCTCAGCAAAGGGGTATCAATGCTACTGCCTCCGATACCAAAGAAGGCAGATATAAACCCTGTGAGACATCCAATAATAACTGCTTTAAAGCTCATGAGAGATTTTTAAACGAAGGTACTTTACGTTACTAAATCATATCATTTGTAAGGAACTACTACAATGCAAGAAGATTCAAACCCTCATAAGGCTTTTTTAGTCCTCTTGTGGAAGATAAACTGCATAACCCCTCGGAGGAGCCCAGAAATCACCCCAGCCTTCTCCCTGAGTCCATTTCTCCTGGGGAACCATGGTATCACGACCCTTCCATGCCATAGGAACAAATCTCGTATTTCTCCATTTTGTCTTGACCCACATTCCATTCCATCCATTTCCCTGGTTATTCATCACAAAGATTAATCCCTTCTGTCCTTCGAAACCATTTCTCTGCATTACATAGAGATTATCATCAATATAAAGAACAGAGGTTGTGCCACCAGCATACTCTTCATGAATTCTGACAAGAGCTGCAATACCGCTTTGATTATCCTCCTGACCAAGATCCAGATTATAATAATCATACCAGAATACACACGGATAACCCTCATGCGTCAGTATAAAAGCATAAGCCATCATCTTATCATTGATAACGGGATTGCTGCGAGACAGATCGTGATTTTCTACAAAA
>Ga0315281_10006710_pt1 | contig 16330 bp, 18 predicted proteins | sample YL17G07_0_MG_FD_204540 | JGI IMG/M metagenome (GOLD analysis project Ga0315281, IMG submission 204540) | Sediment microbial communities from Yellowstone Lake, YNP, Wyoming, USA - YL17G07_0 | ecosystem: Environmental > Aquatic > Freshwater > Lake > Sediment | place: USA: Wyoming | collected... | reverse complement strand
CCGCCTGCTCGTCTGGCGCGCCGCGTGGATGGCCCGCCAGCGCAAGCCCTTCGCCTCGGCCGAGGGGTCGATGTCGAAGTACAAGGCCAGCGAAGTCGCCGTCTGGGCGACCGACCGGGCGATCCAGATCGCCGGCGGCATCGGCTACACCCGCGACGCGCCGCTGGAGCGCTGGCACCGCGACGCGAAGATCTACACCATCTTCGAAGGGACGTCCGAAATCCAGCAGCTCGTCATCGCCCGCGCGATCTCCGGCATGCGGCTCACCTAGTCCGCCCCGCACGCTACTATCCTCAACGCGCTCCCCTTCCCTCCCAGGGAAGGGGCCGGGGGATAGGTCCGCGAACGCACATCAGCTCGAAGGAGCAATTCATGGGCGACATACTGAAGATCAGCGACACCGGCCGCGTGCGCACCATCAGCCTGCACCGCCCCGAGAAGAAGAACGCGCTCTCGAACGAACTCGCCTGGGGCATCGTGACAGCGGTGGAAGAAGCGTCGCGCGACGACGCCGTCTGGGTGATCGCGATCACCGGCAGCGGCGACGCCTTCTGCTCGGGCCTGGACCTCAGCGGCCCCGGCGAGTACAACGCGCCGATGTCGCCACAGGCGGCGTTCATGGACGACATCAGCTGGGTCGGACGCTTCGCGCTGGTGCTGCGCCACATCTGCGACAAGCCGATCGTCGCCGGCATCAACGGCGTCGCCGCCGGCGCCGGCCTCTCGCTCGCCATGGCCGCCGACGTGCGGATCGGCGCCGAATCGCTGCGGCTGATCGCGGGCTACCCGCGCATCGGCGGCTCGCCGGACGGCGGCCTGACGTGGACGCTGCCCCAGGCGATCGGCTACGAACAGGCGATGCGCTTCCTGTTGGAGAACCGCACCGTCGACGCGGCCGAAGCGCTGCGCCTCGGCTTCGTAGGCGAGGTCGTGCCCGACGAACGCTTCGCCTCGCGTCTCGCCGAGTACTGCGCGTTCCTCGCCGAGCGTTCGCCAATCGCCAGCCGCTTCACCAAGCGCGGCATCACGCGTGCCACGGCGATCGACCTCGAGGGGCAGCTGCGCTTCGAGCTGTCCAACATCCGCCGCGCATTCGAGACGCGCGACGCCGCCGAGGCGCGCAAGGCATTCTTCGAAAAGCGCCAGCCGGTCTTCGAAGGGCGGTAGTGCGCCGGCCTAGCGCACGGTGATCCGGCCGATCGTCACGAGGTCGCGGGTATCGGCGTTCGCCTGGGCGGAGCCATCGCTCGCGTCGTACACAGCCAGCCGCACGTCGTAGTCCCCGGGAGCCAGCGTCCGCGGCGCCAGCACGAAGTACGACTCCTTCATCAGCGCGCCCGGCTCCCAGGCCGATGTCTGCGCCACGCCCTGCCCGATGAGCCGCGACTGCGACCAGACGGGGAAGCCGCGGCGGCTCTGCGCGCGTCCCTGTCCGTCGAAGAAAAGCGTCACGGCGTTGAGGTCGTGCGCGACCCGCGTATCGGCGCGCCAGTAGTAGGTCAGCTGCACCACGCCGCCGCGCTCGACGATCTGGACGTCGCTGCTGTACCCCGCCAGCCGCACACCGCGAGCGAACGGCACATCGCGTTGCGCATCGGGCGGCACAGCGCCCGCGCGCGTGTCAGGGGCGGCATCGAGCACGCGGAACAGCGATCCCTTCGCGATAAGATCGTCACGGTACTCGGGTCGCGGCAGCACGTCCACGACCATCTCCTCGATGCCGTCGAGCAGCACCGGCTGCAGCGTGTAGCGCTGGGATAGCTCGCCCAGCGGCGTGCGCAGCCCCTCCGCGACGTACACCGGCCGCCCGTTGTCCATCTGAAGCCGCGCGAAGGCGCCGATGTCCTCGCCCGGCACGGAGAAGATCGGCGACACGGCGACGTCCCCGCGCTGCCCCTGCACCAGTTGCAGGTACCAGAGCGGCGATGCCGTCCAGGTGTCCGTCAGCACCACGGCACGAGGCGGCAGCCGGTCGAACGTCGCCTGCGCGAAGTCGATCGCGCTGTAGTCGCCGGTCCGGTCGACGCGGGCGTGGTTCTGCGCGATCAACGAGAGCGGGAGCAGCGCCAGCAGCGCGCCGATCGCGGCCACGCGCAGCATCGGTCGCACGGCGTCCTGCGCGGCCGCGACCCGGCGCACGACGTCGATCGCCCACGCGGACGCCACGCCGATCAGCACGCAGAGCGCCAGATAGCCCGGCGTCAGGTAGTTGTAGATGTTGTGGATCGAGTACGCCTCGACCACCATCGCGTCGAGGACCACGAGCAGCGCGAAGTACGCCGCGACCGCGCGCCTCTGCTGCGCGCAGATCACGAATCCTACCGCCGCGAGCGCCAGCCCCGCCCACGTCAGGTCGTACGACGGATACTCCCAGAGCACGCTGAGGCGATCGGCGAAGTGAAACTGCCAGGACGCAGACGGCGTCTGCCCGTTGACGAACATCGACCAGTACGTGTGCCAGTTCGCGGGGCGTGCCCACGACAGCGCTGGCTCCTGCTCGCCGCGGATCGGCAGATACAGATACACGCTGAGGCCGATGGCGAACGCGAGCGCCGCCATCGCCACGGTTCGCGGACGCAGGCTGCGCCAGCCGAGCACCAGCAGCAGCGCCGAAGGCGGCGCCACGAGCACGATCAGCCGGTGGTTGCAGATCCCCAGCCCGAATGCCAGCGCGGCGGCCGCCAGCGTCGATGGCGTACGCGTCCGCCACCACGCGAGCATCAGCCGCGTCACCAGCGCCGTGAAGAAGAGGTTGAGCCCGTACGACGTGGCCCACGTCGCATTTGCCCACACGGTCGACGCGAACGCCAGCGTCAGCGCGCCGATCGCCGACGCCACCAGGTCGTCCGTCAGGTCGTGGATGATGCCGAAGACGACGGCGACGGCCATCGCGGTGAACACCGCCGACATCAGGTTGACGCGATACGCCGTGTCGCCTGCCGGCAGAAACGTGAAGAGCTTCCCGAGCAGGATCAGCAGCGGGTAGCCGGTGTTGTGTGCGATGCCCAGCGTCGCCGACGCGGTGACGAACTCGCCCATGTCGTACCACATCACGGTCGGCGCGAGCGTCGTCAGGTAGATCGCGAGCGCGAAGCCGCCCACCGTCGACATCGCCAGCAGCGCCCGCATCCGGCTGCTCACCGCCAGGCGCGGCAGCGTCCACGCCGCACTGCGAGTCCCGTGCCACGTTACGTCAAGCTGCATACTGCGCGCTGCCGCCCAGCAAGCGTCCCAGCTCTTCCGGCGAGCGCGCGTTGGCGATCGCCGCCTCACGCGTGATCGTGCCCCTGCGGACAAGTTCCGCCAGCTCCTGGTCAAGCGTCCGCATGCCGCTCGCCGCGCCCGTCGCCATCATCGTCGGGATCTGGTAGGACTTCGACTCGCGGATCAGGTTGCGAATCGCCGGCGTGCCGAGCATGACCTCGCAGGCGGCGATTCGCCCCTCGCCGTCGGGTGTGGGGATCAACACCTGGGATATGATGCCTTCGAGCGCCATCGACAGTTGCAGGCGCACCTGCTGCTGCTGGTAGCTCGGGAACGCATCGACGATCCGGTCGATGGTCTGCGGCGCATCGGGCGTGTGCAGCGTGGCGAACACCAGGTGACCCGTTTCGGCCGCCGTGATCGCCGCCGCTATCGTCTCCAGGTCGCGCATCTCGCCCACGAGGATGACGTCCGGGTCCTGCCGCAACACGTGCCGCAGCGCGCCCGCAAACGAGAGCGTGTCCATGCCAACCTCGCGCTGGTTGATCACGCTGCGCTTGTTCTCGTGCACGAACTCGATAGGGTCCTCGATCGTCACGATGTGCCTCGCGTCCCGTTCGTTAATCCGATCGATCATCGAAGCCAGCGTCGTCGACTTGCCGCTGCCCGTCGGCCCGGTCACCAGCACGAGCCCGCGCGGCAGTTGCGTGAGCCGATTGCACACCGGCGGCAGACCCAGGCTCTCGATCGACAGGACGCTGTCGTTCACGCGGCGAAACGCGAAGTACAGGTTGTTGCGCTCGTGCGCCACATTCACGCGAAAGCGTCCCACGCCCTCGATTGAGAGCGCCTTGTCCAGCTCGCGATGCTCTTCGAGCCGCGCGCACTCGGCATCGGTGGCGGCAACGGCAAGCACGTCATCAAGATCGGCCGCAGTGAGCGATGGCAGCCCGGGCGCGGCCGCGAGCACGCCGTGGCGCCGATACATCGGCGGCGTCTCGATCGACAGGTGCAGATCCGACGCCGCTGATTCCACCATCCAGAGCAGCAAGTCCCGCAGCGGCGGGATCGTCCCGCGCTCGTTCATGTGCGCGCACCCCGCTTCTCCACGATCACACCGGCAGCAATCGCAACCGCGACGAAGGCGGCGCACACAGCAACAGCGGCGGGCGCAGCCAGCGACCAGAACGCGGCCGTGAATGCCGCTCCCGTGGCGGCCTCGATGAACGGAGCGCGCGCCCCGATCGGCGCACGGCAACTCCCGCACCGGCCGCGCAGGACGATGTAGCTCACGACCGGCACTAGCTCGGGAGCGCGCAGCGTGCGACCGCAGGCATCGCACTGGGACCTGCCGTTGAGCGAACGGCCGCGCGGTATGCGGTCGATCGCCGCGTTCACGAAGCTACCGAACGCCAGGCCGAAGACGGCCGCGTACACCAGCGTCATCGCGTCACCTCGATCGTGAATTGCCCGCCCCCGTCCTTGCCCGGCGCGAACGATGCCATCCGCGCCGACGTGAACCCCGCAGCACGCATCAGATTGCCCGCGTACGCGATCGCCTCGAGCGGGCCGGCCGCCGCGCCCTCGACGCGCATTCCGGTGTCGGTGCCCGTGAGCGAGACCACGCGCGTCCCGGGCGGTACGACGGCCCCATCGATCACGCGCGCCAGGTCGACCGCCAGCGGGCGCTTGCCACCCTGGACGTGTTCCCGCGCGGTCCGCAAGGCCGTAACCTTCGTCAGAACTTCGTCGACCTGCGCCTGTAGCGCGCGCTTCCGGTCGATGGCCAACTGGACGCGGTGGATCGACTGATCGGCGTCATCCGCCTGCCGCTCCATCACCTGCGCATCCTGCCGCGCACTGTGCTCCGCGTACGCCAGCGGCACCATCCCAACAACCGACGCGAACAGCGCCACCACCAGCACGACCGCGAACGCCGGCACGTCGGCCGGGCGCAAGGCGCGCGGCAGCACATTCAGGTCGACGATCCCGGTGTCCCGTGGCTCTTTCTTCCGGATGAGCTTCATGCCGCGAGGTCCTTCAGCGCCAGCCCGATGTTTGCGGCGAAGCGGACCGTCTCGTCGTCGGAGATCAGCCCCAAGCGCAGCGACGGCGTCCCCACCTCGTGGCCGGTCGACGCGACGACCTCGCTCGTGATCATCGCGTGCTGCGCCGCGCCGCCCACGAGCATAATCGGCAGCCTGCTGACCACGTCGTCCTCCCTGCGCGAGTCGCGGTAGAACTTCAGTGTGCGCGCCAATTCCTCGGTGATCTGGTCGCTCCATGCCTGCTCCAGGGCCGACGACGACATCGCGACGAAGCGCATGATGGCGGGTACGCCGCCGCGAAAGATGCCGATCTCTATCTCCTCTTCTTCGATGTTGGCGATGATACAGTCGGGCTGCCCCAGCGCCCGCGCGGCAGCGATGATCCGCAGGTCCGCCGCGAACGGCCGCAGCCGGGCCGCGCGGATCGCCGCCGCGTGCGAGTCCAGCACATCTCGTGCAACGCCGACGACGAACACCTGCGCCTTGCCATCGCGCACGCCGGTGCGCTTCCACGAGACGTACGCGTTGTCTGCGAGCGCCGACATCTCGCGGCGGGTCTCGCGCTCGACCAGCTCGGCGAACTGGCGGCCCCGCAGCATCGGCAGCTCGATCTGCCGCACCACGGAGCGCTGCGCCGGCAGCGCGATCACCACGCGCATGCGGCTGCTGCCCGGGAAGTCCGCGGATTCGCGCAGCACCAGTCCGGCGGCGGCGGAATCCAGGATGACGCCGTCGTCGACCATCCCCACCGGCAGCCGCGTCGCCCCGTACGCCGTGATGCGTCCCGGCAGCCCCAGCGTCCAGCGCGCCTCGCGTTCATGGATCGCCACCGTCAGCAGCGGCTGCCTCAGGATCGAGCGGATGTTCATGTCTTCCCCTTCGGCTTCGCGGGCGGCGGCACGACGGTCGGCGGCGGCACGATCTTCGTATAGACGCTGAAGCCCAGGTCGGCGTGCGCGTCGCCCAGCTCGTTGATCGTCATCGTTGCGAGCGACGGGACCAGCGACGGCTCGCTCTTCTCGAGATCGGCGAGCAGCGCGGTCACCTGCAACGGAGTGCCCTCGACCGTGATCCGGATGCCCTGTACGTCGTACGAAGCTTCAACGAACTTCGCCGCCGCCGGGGTGATGCGCGAGATGCCCTTGACCGCAAGGCCCATCGCCTCGCTGTGACGCACGAGCAGCGCCGCCGCCGCGTCTGACGACGGATCGATCGACGAACCAGCGGCGATGGTCTGCTCGGCAGCGAGGTCAGCCTTCGCCTGGTCGAGCTGCGCCGTCAGCGCAGACGTATCGATGGGCGGCAGCGCGATCAGTGCCTGCGCATCGGCGAAGCGCACCCGCGCAGTGGACGCATCGCGGTGCGCGCTGCGAATGCCCAACACCAGCGACGCCATGCTCATGGCGATGACGGCTGCGGCGACGCCGGCCAGCACGTGCGGCGGCACGTGCAACGGCGGCGTGTTCCCCGCCAACACCATCCGCAGACGCTTCCGCGTCAGTTCAATTGCCACGAAGCCGCCTTTACGCCGCTATACCCGGCCACGAGCCGCGCGATCACGCTCCTACTTCCCACGACCGACCGCGCTTCGTACGTGGCAGCCGGCACGCTCATGCTGATGGCGCCGGTCGTCGCCGTGCTGACGCCCACGAGGAGCTGGTACGTGCCGGCGCTGGCCAGCGCGAAGTCCGCCCCGTACGGCGACGAGCCCGAGAGCGCCTGCAGGCCCCCCGGGCGCACGCACGGCGACCCGACGGCCAGCAGCGTCATCCACACCTGGCCGGAGTCCACCGTCACCCGCGCCGAGAGCGTGCCCGCATCTGCCGCCGAGAACGTGTAGCACTGGTCTCCTCCGCCACCCTGCCAGGCGGGTTGCTGCGCTTCGACCGCCGCGGCCCCGGCGACGAAGCGAATCTCCGTCACGGGAAACGAGGCGCCGTTTACCGACGCGGGAAACGGCTCCAGCGGGGTCGCGCTGAAGCTAGGGTCGGTCGTCAGGCGGGGGTTGGACAGTAGGCGCCACCCCGACCATTCGACGCCGGCGTCCATGCTGTAGCGCTCCTTCGCCCTGATTCCGACCTGGGCCGTAAACCGCGAAGCGGTCCCGGCGCCGGTCAGCAGCGGCGTGATCAGCAGCGCCCCGACGGCAAGCGCCGCCACGGCCACCGGCAGCGCCTGCCCGCGGCTCCCGCGCAGCTTCGACCGCAGCCTGGTGAGCATCATGGCGCCAGCGCCAGGTAGTAGTAGGTCTTCGTGTTGTTATTTACCTCGTGGTTCCCCCCGACCTGGAAGCCGTCGGCGATCAGCGCCTGGATCAGGTCTGCTTCCGGCAGCGTCGCATCCCAGTACAGCGTCCGGTCGCCCGGCACGGCGTCGTTGCGCCAGACACCGGGGCGCAGCGACGACCGCTTGACCCACACGAACGCCGGGTCGAGACCGAGGCCGGTGACGTTGCGGTTGTCGCTGTTGTCCCCGGTGTACGAGTCCACGGCGACCTGCGACGTCGCATCAAACGCGATCCAGTAGTAGGCGCGCGCGTTCTCGTTGACGCTGGCATCGGAGCCGATCTGGAACCCGGTCGCCTGCAGCGCCTGGATGCGGTTGGTCACCGAGCCGGTACCGTTCATCGCGAAGGCCGCGTCACCCGCAAGCGGCGCCGGCTTGAAGTAGTCCGCCTGCGCGTCGCCCATCGTGATGACCCAGTCGGGCTGGAAGCTCAGTCCGCTGATGTTGCGATTGTCGGAGCCGTCTCCGGTGTACATGCCGACGTTCAGGTTCGTGCCCGTCTTCATCGCCGTCCAGTAGTACGTCTTGCCGGATCCGTTCACCGACGTATCGCTGCCGACCACGAAGCTCGTCGCCCCAAACGACGTGATCAGGTTCGCAGCGAGCGCACCGGATCCGGCGATGTCCTTCGCCACCGACGCGGGCATCACGGACGTGCGGATCACGGCATCGTCGCCGGAATCGGACTTGATGATCACGGCGTCGGGCTGGAACGAAGCCGTGATCGTCCGCCCCGCCGTGCCGTTGCCGGTGTACGTGCCCGTCTGGAGCCAGGTCGCCGTCGTGATCGCGGTCGGCGTGCTCGTCGACGTAGAGGTCGGCGTGCTGGTGGGCGTCGGCGTGTTCGTCGGCGTACTCGTTGGCGTACTCGTGGGCGTCGGCGTGATCGTCAACGTCGCCGTGGGCGTATTTGTCGGCGTGTTCGTCGGCGTTGGCGAGGGCGTGTTCGTGTAGGTGGGCGAAGCGGTCACGGTCGGAAACGCCGTCGGCGGCAGGCTGCCGACGCGCATCATCGCCGTCTCACTCCGCGATTCAGAGGATGCTCCGTTGGCGACGGTGATGGTGTACGTCACGGCATTGCCGGTCATCGACGCGGAGAACCCGCTGGCAACGACATTCGTCGCGATGGTCCGGCTCGACGACAGGCCGTCGACCGTCAGCGTGCGCACGAGGGTGCTGCCGGACTGTTGATAGCGGCTGGTATATTCGGAGTCCGTGCTGTAATCCGTCCACTGCAACGTCACGTCGCCGGCGGCCACCGTCGCCAGCCCGGCGACGCCGCTCTGCGTATCCTGATTCAGCCAGAAGAGACCGTTGCGGATCTGCTGCGTGGCCTGCTGCTGATCTCGTCCGGACGATGTGTTCCGGAGCGTTGCGATCATCACCATGCCGAGCGTGCTGAGGATCAGTGCCGAGATCCCCAGCGAGATCACCAGCTCGACCAGACCCAGCCCCTGCTCGCCGCGGCCGCTCACCGGTCCACCTTGTAGCCTTCGAGCGAGTAGACGACGACGCTGTCTTTCGTCACCTGCACCGTCACGAGCTCGATACTCGCGTCACCGCCGCTGATCGCGCTGGCGGCCGCCGTCACACCGTAGCCGGACGGGGGCGTGACGGTCGCGTACGTGTGCGGCGCCGCGCTGAAGGCGTCGGCCTTCGTGAACTCCATCTGCGAGCGCGCCAGCTCGTGGGCGGTCGAGAGCCGGTCGGACTGCGTCGTCGAAATAAGACCCGTCGACATGCCGCCGAGGAACACGACCAGCGCCGACCCCAGGATGGCCACGGCGACCAGGTTCTCCACGAGCGTAACGCCCCGCTCCGAGCGCAGTCGCGCGATCATCTCGGCGGCGTCGCTCCGGCGCCGCTGCCCGCATCGTTGATGTGGCCGATGAGCTGGTACATCGGCATGATCAGCGAGAGCGCGATGAACCCGACGATGACGCCGATCACGAGCGTCAGGAGGGGCGTCATCATGCCGGTGAGCGCGTCGACCTTCTGGTCTACTTCGCGGGTGTAGAAGTCCGCGGTGATATCCAGGTTGGCATCGAGCGTGCCCGTCTCTTCGCCCACGGCGACCATTTGCACCAGCATCTGCGGATAGCAGCCGGCCTGCGTCATCGGCCCGGAGAGGCCCGCGCCGTCCATCAATTGCCGGCTGACGCCCTCGACGGCTCGGCGAAGCACGCTGTTATCGGTCGTCTTCACGACCATATCCATGATCTCCGTCAGCGGCAGCCCCGCGCGCAGCAGGATCGCCAGCGTCCGGCTGAAGCGCGCGGCGTTTGCGTTGATGGTGATCGCCCGAAAGACCGGCACGGTCAGCATCACGCGGTCGATGAATCGCTTCCCCGCCGGCTGGCTGAACGACCAGGCGCCACCCAGCACGACGGCGGCCACGAGCGCCAGGAGCTGCATCCGGTACGCCGTGGTGAAGTTGGTCGTGCCGATGAGGATGCGCGTCGCGATCGGAAGCTCCCCATCGAACTCCTTGAACATCTCGACGAGCGCCGGGAGCGCGGTCGTCATCAGGATGCCGATGACGGCGAACGCCAGCACCAGCATGAACGAGGGGTACGCCAGCGCCGATTTGACGCGCTTCGCGATGGCGTCCTCGCGCTCCATGTACGTCGCGAGCTGGCGCAGCATCTCTTCGATGTGCCCCGTCCGTTCGCCGAGATCGACCATGCGCGGGTACAGCGGCGGGAAGATCTGCGGGTACTCGCGGACCGCATCGGCGAACGTCGAGCCGCTTCGGATCGATTTCGAGATGCCCCGGATCGCTTTCTGCAGCGGCTTCGAGACAGCCTGATCCTCAAGCAGTTCCAGGCAGCGCATCACAGGTACACCCGACTCCAGCAGCGTTGCCAACTGGCGCGAGAAGGTGATCAGCGTCCGCTTCTTGACGGCGAAGAGACTGGGGACCAGCGACTCCAGCGCGGGCAGCCCGCGCTCAGCGCGGATGCTCACGACGCGGAAGTTCGCGTCCCAGAGGGCGCGCTCGGCCTGCGTCTCGCTCGCGACGTCGATCGCGCCGCGTACCTGTTCGCCGGAGGGCGCTATGGCCACGTAACGGAATGCCATTGCGTCGCTCCTAGTTGATCGAGTACACGCTGCGGAGGATCTCCGCCGGCGTCACCAGGCCCTGCTTCGCCTTAATCATCCCGTCCCGCCGCATCGGCACCATGCCGTCGGCGATCGCCTGTTCGCGGATCGCGGCGGCGCTGGCGCCCGCGAGCATGAGCTTCCGGATCTCGTCGTTGAGCGTCAGGACTTCGAACACGCCGACGCGGCCCATGAAGCCGGTGCTGGCGCAGAAGTTGCAGCCCGTACCGCGCTTCATCGTGGTCAGCGGCTCTCCCAGTTCCGCCTCGAACGCGCCCTGCTCCTCCACGCTCGGCTCGGCGGCGGCGGCGCAGTACGTACAGACGCGCCGCACCATGCGCTGCGCCACCACGCCCACGAGAGACGACGCCGCCAGGAACGGCTCGACGCCCAGATCGGTAAGACGCATCAGCACGCCGACCGCGTCGTTCGCGTGGATCGAGGTCAGCACCAGGTGCCCGGTCAGCGCCGCCTGGCTGGCGATCCGCGCCGTCTCGCCGTCGCGAATCTCGCCGACGAGGATCACGTCGGGGTCGAGCCGCATCAGCGACCGTAGCCCCGTCGCGAAGGTGATGTCTGCCTTCTCGTTGACCTGGATTTGGTTGATCCCGGCGAACTGGTACTCGACCGGGTCCTCGATCGTGATGATCTTGCGCTCGGTATCGTTCAACTGATTCACGGACGCGTAGAGCGTGGTCGTCTTGCCGGATCCGGTCGGACCGCTGACGAGCACCATGCCGAACGGCGAGCGCAGCAGCCGGATGTGCCGGTCGAGCGCCGCCGGCGAGAAGCCAAGGTCGAGCAGCGACATCAGCGAGACGCTCTTGTCCAGCACGCGGAGTACCATCATCTCTCCATGTGACGAGTCCGACGTGGCGGCGCGGAGGTCGACGTGCTTGCCCTCAATCTCGGTGCTGATCTGCCCGTCCTGCGGGCGGCGTCGCTCCGCGATGTTCATCCCCGCCATCACCTTGAAGCGCGAGACGAGCGGCGCCTGGACGTCCTTCGGCAGCCGCATCGCCTCGTGCAGCACGCCGTCGATGCGGAGGCGCACGCGCAGCGAGTCTTCTTCCGGCTCCAGGTGGATGTCCGATGCGCGGTCGCGCACCGCCTGCTCGAGCAGCAGGTCCGCGGTGCGCACGATCGGCGTCTGGCTCAGCTGGAAGTCGAGTTCCTGCTTCTCCGACTGCACCTGCACCGAAGGCTGGGCCGGCCTGGCCAGCCCGACTTCACGTTCGATCTCCGAGCTGACGCGGTAGCGGATGTTGATCGCCCGCCGGATCTCGTCCGGGATGCCGACCGCGACCTTGATCTCCAGCCCGGTCATCGACCGCAGCTCTTCGGTCACCTGCATGTTGCCCGGGTCCGACATGACCACGAGCAGCGTCCGCCCGTCCGTCTCGACCGGGATCAGCACGTACTCGCGGCACAAGTCCGCCGGGATCAGCCGCAACGCTTCGGGCTGGATCTCGACGCGGAGCAGGTCGAGGAAGCGCACGCCGAGCTGCAGGCTGAGCGTCATCGCCAGCGCTTCGGCGGTGACCAGCCCCTTCTCGACGACGTAGTCGCCGAGCTTGCGGCCGGATTCTGCGGCCGCCGTGGCGGCCTGTTCCGCATCGTGCTCGGAGAGCAAGCCCGCCTCGACCAGCATGTGGCCGAGGCGTTTGCGCAGACTAACTGTTGCGTCCATACACGTACCTCACAGGCTCGTGGCCCGCGATCGGGCTCCATCCCGGAGCCTTGCCGCCGCTAGAAACCGGTGGCGACCTGCGTGACGTTGCCGGTGGTGTCGACGGTGTACGTGCCCTTGGTCGCCGTGCTTCGCATGTACGACGGCGACAGGCTGAAGCCGGTGGACGTCATGTCGGTGGTCGCAACCGTGATCGCCGTCGTCGTCGTGGCGCTCGTGTTGGCCAGCTTGGCATCGACCGCCGTCTGGACGATGTTCAGCTCGGCCGAGTTGCCGTTGGTCTTCGCGTTCCCCAGGATGCCCGTGAAGTTCGGCAGCACCACGGCCACCAGGATGCCCAGGATCGCCACCACGATCAGGAGCTCGGTGAGCGTGAATCCCGCTTCACTGTTCAGTCGCTTCGCCACTTCTTGACCCCCATTGGACGCTGCGTTCGACCCCTCTGCCTGTTCTCGTATTCCTTTTCGGCAGCGACGCGGCGAAATTGAAGGGCGATGAGGGTCATTCTCCGAGGTATGTAGGGGGAATTGGGGTGGGCGATTGGGGGAATTGTGCCGGAGGGACGCACCCACACGGGAGTCCGGGTGCCAGCACCCGGTCGCGGCGGGCGCTGCGGGTGGCTCCACGGCCACCTGGCGCCAGTTTCCGGATCGAGGCGCGCCGGGGCCTTGCAGCAGGTGGCGCGGGCCCGCCTCAGCGCTGGCGCCGGCCCGCCTTCTTCCGCAGCCGCTTCAGGATGGCGTTCCGGTAGACCGTGGCGGTCGACGCGCCGTGCTTCTGCATGCGCTCCCGGGCGGCCGCCCGCCGCTGGTCCCGGCGCTCGGCGCGTTCGTCGCGGGGCGGCTCTTCGGGTGTGCCTTCGGCGCTCATTTGTACTGGGCGAGGAACTCCGCGTCGCCCTGGTACAGGTCGACGCCGTTGTTTACGCGGTCTCGCAGCAGGTGCCGGCTGTAGAAGTGCTGCCCGTTTAGCTCCTTCCCCTCTTCGCCGCAGAGGTAGATCGCGGCGAGGCCCATCGCTTCGGGACGCTCCAGCATCGGCCCGACGGAGGGCATGGTCTCGTCGAGGCGGTAGAACAGCGTGCCCGGCGTCGGCACCCAGCCGTACGGCGAGAGCGCGAAGACGCGGATGTTGTGCTCCTTCTCCTCCGAGGCGAGCCCCCTGCTCAACTCCCGCAGCGCGTGCTTGGTCAGCATGTACGAGATGTTGCCGGCGCCGTCCTGGTCGGCGGCGATCGAGGAGATGTTGAAGATGACGCCGTCGCGCTGCGCGATCATCTGCGGCAGCACGGCCTTCGAGCACGCGATCGCACCGCGCACGTTCACCTTCCAGAGGATGTCCCAGCGCTTGAGCGGCATGTCGACGAGCTTCGCGGGCGCCATGATCCCGGCGTTGTTGACCAGGATGTCGATCCGGCCGAACTCGTCCATCGTGCGCTGGACCATAGCGTTGATGCTGTCTTCGTCCGTGACGTCGCAGCGCACCGGCAGCGCCCGCACGCCCAGCGCCCGCAGCTCCGCCGCCGTCTCGCCGATGGTGCCCGAGAGCTTCGACTGGCCGCTCTCCTCCGTGCGGGCCGCGACGACGATGTCGCAGCCCTCCTTCGCGAACTCGCGCGCGATGTACTCGCCGACGCCGCGGCTGGCGCCCGTGACGATCGCGACCTTGCCCTCGAGCTTCTTCATCGGTGTCCCTCCTCGTCGGCCCGCGGAGCGGCGCGCGGCGCCACCCGGCCGGCTATCCGCGCCGCTGGTCCGGCTCCTTGCCCCCGACGAACTTCGGCCGGTACCCCGGCTCGCGGCCGGCGATCTGGTCACGATGCATGCGGTCGTGCCGGTAGTACGAGCGCAGCCACTGCATCACCGTCAGCGCGCCGAACATGGGCTGCGACGCCGTGCGCTCGAACTGCGCGGGCGTCATCGTCCCGATGAGGGCGAGCGTGCGCGCCCGCTGCGCCCGAAGCTGCGCCACGAGTTCGGCCACGGCGCTGCGGTTGGCCTCCGTCAGGGCGATCGCCGGGGGCTCGCCTCGCACGCGGGAGAGGTCGGCGCCGTCCTCCTCGAGGGCGCGCTCGACCCAGGCCCGGTAGTTCGTCTCCATCTCCGCCAGGTGGGCCAGCTGCTCCTTGACGGACCACTGGGCCTCGCCTTCGGCGTCCGGCACCGCGCGCGACGCCTCGGCGTCCGGGATGGCTTCGGCCTGCGCCAGCAGCGCCTCGCGTTCGAGCGCCATCTTGTCCAGCAGCTCGCTCACAGCTTCCGCCCCTGCCATTCGGCACGCCTCCCTGTAACAGTTTTCCGAGGAACCGCGTTCATAGCTGTGTCAAGACTAACGGAGATGGACGCATGGCCAAACGAGACCCCCAACGCACCGAGAAGCTCCGCATCGCGGTCCGCTACCTGCTCCAGCGGGACGGACTGACGCAGGGCAGCCAGTCGCGGCTCGCGGAGCACTTCCACGTGACGCGGCAGCGCGTCCACCAGATCGTCGTCGAAGAACGCCGGCATCTCGCCCCCGCCGATGCCGCCGGTTCGAGCCCCGCAATACCGCAGGCGTCGTAATCGGCAAGCCTTCAGGCATAGACGGAGACCCAGCATGGCGAAGCGCGACCCCCAACGCACGATGAAGCTCCGCATCGCAGTGCGATACCTGCTCGACCGCGAGTGTCTGGCGAAGGGCAACCAGAGCCGGCTCGCGGAGCACTTCAAGGTATCGCGCCAGCGCGTGCACCAGATCGTTGTCGAAGAGCGGCACCGCGACCGGCCGTCCGTCATCGCCGGCTAGCCCCAACGCTCGACCTATCCCCCGGCCCCTTCCCTGGGGGGGAAGGGGAGCTCGCCATGAGACTATCCGGTGCGGCACGCGACGCATTAGGCTAACGGGAGATCGGGAGTACGGCACTCGCTGCACCTCCCGTCATCCGGCGAAGCCGAGGCGCTGCGCCGTCGACATGGCGAACAGGTCCGTCATGCCGGCGATGTAGTCCGCCACGCGGCGCGCCAGTGGGTCCTCCGGGCGGGTGTACTCCGATGCGGCAAACGCCTCCGGGTGGTGCATGAAGTGCGCCCAGAGGAACTCCAGCACGCGCCGGGCGCGGCCCGCCTCCGCCAGGCGCTCCTCCCACAGGTAGACGTTCTCGAAGAGGTAGTCGCGCAGCTCGTTCGTGGCGGCGGAGACCTCGTCGCTCATGGCGATCTGGGGGCGCGCGGCGGCCGGATCGGGCGCGGTCGACGCGGCTTCCCACGAGGCGTCGACGATGTCGCTGACGAGCGTGTCGATGCGCTGCGAGTGCGTCTCGCCGAGGACGGCGCGGGCGCTCTGCGGCAGGTCGTCGGCGTGCAGCAGGCCGGCGCGGATGGCGTCGGCGATGTCGTGATTCAGATACGCCACCGAGTCTGAGAGCCGGACGATCTGCGCTTCGAGCGTCGACGCCAGCGGTTCGCCCCACTCCTCCTGCGACCAGTGGCGCTCCCCCAGCTCCTCGAAGATGCCCTCGCGCGGCTTGGAGTGCTTGAGGATGCCCTCGCGGACCTCCCACGTCAGGTTCAGGCCGGCGCCCGCGGCCTCGAGCAGGTCGACGATGCGGACGCTCTGCTCGTTGTGGCGGAAGCCCTCGGGCAGGAGCGCGCCGAGCGCCTGCTCGCCGGCGTGGCCGAACGGGGTGTGCCCCAGGTCGTGGCCGAGGCCGATCGCCTCGGTGAGGTCCTCGTTCAGGTTCAGCGCGCGGGCGATGGTGCGGGCGACCTGCGACACCTCGAGTGTGTGGGTGAGGCGGGTGACGTAGTGGTCGCCGGCGGGGGCGATGAAGACCTGCGTCTTGTGCTTGAGGCGCCGGAAGGCCTTGGAGTGGACGATCCGGTCGCGGTCGCGCTGGTACTCCGTGCGCATGTCGGACGGCGGCTCCGGGCGGGCGCGGCCGCGGGTCTCGACGACGCGCATGGCGGCCGGGGCGAGCAGGCGCTCGCGCTCCTCGAGGCGCCGGCGGACGGACTCGTGCGGG
>Ga0315281_10006709_pt1 | contig 16332 bp, 18 predicted proteins | sample YL17G07_0_MG_FD_204540 | JGI IMG/M metagenome (GOLD analysis project Ga0315281, IMG submission 204540) | Sediment microbial communities from Yellowstone Lake, YNP, Wyoming, USA - YL17G07_0 | ecosystem: Environmental > Aquatic > Freshwater > Lake > Sediment | place: USA: Wyoming | collected... | reverse complement strand
AGGTGACAACAAGTTGCCAAAACTTTTTGATGAAAGGAGAGCAGACAACAGGATTACAACTAATCTTGAGGTGAGGGTGATTAAAAAAAATACCGATAAGACATTGCCGTCTGAAGTTCCAGATTTTATATATGGAGAGGTAAATAGTACTGGGGTGTTTAAAATAAATCCTGTGTCACTAAAAAAAGAGTATGGTGGATCCATGGGTGTTATAGTTGATAAAAGAGATATTTTAGTTACCTCAATAGGAGTTATTAGAGATGTTACTGAACAAACGAAAATGAAGAAAAAACTGATTGAATTAAATTATAATTTAGAAGAAATTGTGGAGCTTGAAATAGAAAAACAAAGACAGAAAGAAGAAATGTTAACCCAGCAGTCAAAGCTGGCTTCAATGGGTGAAATGATTAACTCCATTGCCCACCAGTGGAGGCAGCCTCTTAATGCAGCAGGTCTTATTGTACAGGATTTGGCAGAGGCATATAAATATGGAGAAGTTGATGAAAAATATATGTCTAAATCAGTAGAGATGATACTTGAACAGATTTATTTTATGTCAAATACTATTGATGATTTCAGAAATTTTTTTAAACCCTCAAAAGAAAAAACCAACTTTGATATAATTATAGCTGTCAATAAAACTATTTCTTTAATTGGCGCATTGTTAAAAAATAAATCCATTACAATTAATGTCAAAAATATTACAATGGATTCCTTGATAATTTTTGGATATGAAAATGAGTTGAAACAAGTCTTCTTAAATATTTTAAATAATGCAAAAGATGTAATATTAGGGCAGATTGAATCTGGCAGTGTAGGATTTCACGGAGAAATCGGGATTGAAATATATAGAAAAGATACCAAAATTGTAATAGAAATTGAAGATAACGGAGGAGGTATTCCTGAAGAAATAATGGATAAAATTTTCGGTCCATATTTTACAACAAAAGAAAAATCTATGGGTACTGGCATTGGACTATATATGTCCAAGATTATTGTTGAAGAACACTTTGGAGGCAGCCTTAGCGTCAACAATACTAAAACTGGCGCTATATTCAGAATAGAATTAGAAGATATAGCTGCAAAGGATGCCTCCTGATGAAATATTTACTCACCTAGTAACATTGGCAACGCTTCTCCACGCCGTTGATTCTTGTCTATTATTGGTACATGCCCCAATGCCTTACTCACTTCATATATTTGTTTTGCATCATAGACAGAATCCATCAAATCATATAAGTAGTTCACCTTCTTTGTTGTCATCTTCATCATTGGTATTGCTGCCTGACTGTCATGTAATGATGCCGAAGTTAATACTGTCGTGAGAGGCAAACAGCAGTCATTTGTATCTACATGAAGTTTATACCCTATCCATGTTTCCTTGTAACCTTGCGCATTTTTTTTACAACCAACATCACAAACTGTTGGGAGTTCTTCAACCGCCTCCTGCGCTGTTTGATTGACTTGCTTAACTATACGTCTATCATCATCTTTTTTCTGTTCTTTTGGTTCTACAACTTCTGTGGGTCTGCCTCTTTTCAACAACTTCACCTTTATTTTCTCTTTTTTGACAAGCTTTTCATTACCATTTATTGCAGTCGAATCCCTTGATATATGCTCGTTTATTTGATCTCCTATATAATTTTTATCAGTGCCTCATGTACAATATCACCTAAACCATTTTCTGCAAATTCAGCAAATGCCCTTGAAAATGTTGCTTCAGAAGGCAGCGAATTAATCTTCTTTACAACTCTCAATAATTTGCCATTTGACGTATAACCTTCACGAATATTTGCATAATTATAATGTTCAAATCCACATATATTTGCCAGATTCGGAGCTGCCTTCAGCCCTTCTATCAATGCCCTTGTCGTTGTATAATTGTATACAGACTTTGCTATAAAAGCCCGTGCCCCTTGCATATCTGTCCTTCAACTTCCTGCCCATCCACTGATATCTATGTGATTTAACATAGCTTTCAATTTCTAATATTTCCAATATTGTTATTAACCTCTCTTGTTTCTCTGTTATTGGGTTGGTAAATACCTCTGTAAGATGTGGAAATAATTTTACTTGCATTTGTGTCATTATCCATGATATTCTATATTTAAGATTCATTGCTGCTCCTTTTGGATATTTTTTGTTATTGATAGATAATTATACCAAAAAGAGCAGTAATATATCTTATAAATATGCTTGTTTTGTTACTTTTGCAAGAGGCTCTTTTGTATTATTTGCTATTTGGGTTAATTTTGTTTAAAAAAAGGCGATATTTTAGCATTTTTGTCACAAGTTTGATATTGTGGTGGTGTTATAATAAAAATTATATTAGCTACGTACAGATTAATAATACTGTTTATATACAATGTTGATAAGTTGAAAAATATATATGATTTTTTGGACTTGTGAATGGGGCGAGTTTTATATACCAAATGTAGAACTAAATATCAATGTTTATCTTGATTATGAAGTACATTCTTTTGTTAGTTAGCAATACAGTAATCTTTATGAGAAAGATTGATAATGTAAAATAGAGATTATAACTATTTTTGTTATCCCAGTTTATCTGGTGTAAAATTATGGAGGCAATTATGGCAGTTGATTTTAAATCTCTTGAAGAATATTATGAAAACAATAAAAAAGTTTATGAAAAAGAGTTAAAAACAATTGATGATTTATTTGTAGATGCACGGGATAGTTATAAGAACCCAACTCCAATTTATTCAACTAAATGCAGGGTTAAAAATATACAAAGTGCCTATCTAAAACTAAAAAGAAAAGAAGCAAAAGCAGAAAAAGCTGATAATAAAGAAGTTACTATAGATACAATTAAAGATTATGCAGGAATGAGAGTCTTATGTCTTTTTGAAAGAGACATATTAGATGTTTATGAATTTACTTTACAATTAATGAAGAAAAAAGGATATAATCTTCATGAAATTGAATTCTATAATATAGATACGAAATATGAAAATAAATTATTAAATAAAAGTAAATCAATAGACGAAGATTATTTGAAAATAATAGAAAGAAAACACAAAGATTCAGGTTATAAATCAATTCATTTTTTATATAGTTTAAAGTTGAATAATAAAGAATTTTATATTGAGATACAATTAAGAACACTTTTTCAGGATATTTGGGGGGAGTTAGAACATTCTATTATTTATAAACATGGTTATGTCAATCCTTACATATCAAATGAGTTTAAATTACTTGCTAATCAACTACAAATTGATGATGACAGGGTTAGCGCCTTAAAAGACATGAGCCTTGATGAGAAAATAGAAATAGAAAAATCTGATGCTTTGTCTGGGCCTACTCATTTTTTAAGCTATGAAGATTGCTATTTACCAAAATTATTTACTAAGGATAATAGTATAAAACTCATTGTTGATAAATTTATTAAATTTCTTTCTGATAATAATCTGGAGAAATTAAATAAAAATATTGTTGATCTGGCATTTTCAATATATCAACAAATTATTGATAAAATAACCACTCGTGATAGAGAAGAAGATAAAATGCTTGAAAGTTGGTGTTTTTTAGAAAAACATTTTTTTGATTTTTATTATTCATGCTCGGATAAAGACGCGTTAAAACTAGAGGATGTGTTTAACAAATATAAAGTCTTATCCAAAAGTAAAGATGATTCTGATCGATATGCAGTACATTATCGTTTAGGAGAAATTTATTTTCAAAAAAATGACTTTTATGAGGCTTTTAAATCATTTGATGAAAGTGAGAGCTTACTTGAAACATGTCCAAAAATAAGAAATCAGACAGAAGATATGTCATGGTCTCAATTAAATTACTTAAGAAATAAATATCAAATAAAACAAAGACTTGCTATTTTATATTGGCGACTTGGAAGGGAGAACCTAAATGTTACCTTAAAAAAAATTCATGAAGCAGAAGAAATTTCATTGATAATAAAGAATCAAGATGCCTTCCCATTAAATAAAGAATATTTATTGTTAAATAACCTCTGTTATTATAATATTGAAAAATACATTTACAGAAAGAGTGAAGAAAAAGAGTCTAATTATATAGTAGCAAAAAGATATTATGAAAAACTTATTGCTTATAAAAAAAGAATACATAATGAAAAAAAGAATGTTGATGAAAATAAGAACATCAATGATACAATTGCATGGTTTTGTTATCAAACATATCTAAAAGGCGATGATAAAACGTTGGAGTATCTTAAAGAAGCACTTAGAATAGTCAATCTTCCTGAAAATGCAGGAATTACTTCTACTATTTTTGTTTCATTTAGTAATAATCTTCGATATCACCACAAAAAACTTATACTGAGCGCATCTAAATACGAAGGAATATTAAATAGTGATTGACACAATAAAAAAGGGGTTTTTAGGCCCCTTTTTTATTAATCTTCGGTTGGATCAAATACTTTCATATCCACCACCCTCTCCTTACTGAATTTTACTATTACTTTATTATCGGTCTTCAGTATGAATATATTTAACCTTGTTTAACTTTAACATAAAGATATTTATTTGTAAATATATATTTTTTATCAATGCAAAATTTATTTAATTTTAGGGATCACATAAATCCTTCAAGTAGACTTCCTCATATTTGTTTTAATATAAATTTATAGAGGCGCAGAGAGCGCTGATTATGATAAAGTATTGATGGTTTAGAATAATTAAAGGAGTAAGAAAATGGCAAAATCCATAATGATTCAAGGCACTGGTTCAGGGGTTGGAAAGAGCCTGATAGCTGCCGCTCTATGCCGCATCTTTAAAGATAGAGGAGTGAAGGTTGCTCCATTTAAGTCTCAAAACATGGCGCTTAATTCCTTTGTAACTTACGAAGGAGGCGAGATAGGCAGGGCGCAGGCTGGACAGGCTGAGGCGTCATCTGTACTGCCTAGTATCTATATGAACCCCATCTTGCTTAAAGCAACAGGTGAGGCAGGTTCACAAGTTATTCTTATGGGCAAGGTTCATTCAAATATGACTGCATCGCAATATTATGCCTTTAAAAATGAGGCTTGGAAGGTTGTCATAGAGGCATGGGAAACCCTTTCTTCGCAATATGATCTGATAATTATTGAAGGAGCTGGAAGCCCTGCTGAGATTAATCTTATGGATTGCGAGATAGTAAATATGGCGGTTGCGCGGCATGCTAATTCCCCTGTAATCCTTGTTGGAGATATTGACAGAGGAGGCGTTTTTGCCTCTCTCTATGGAACTATAAAATTACTTGAGCAAGATGCCAAATTTATAAAGGCATTTATTATTAATAAATTTAGGGGAGATATCAATATCTTACTTCCTGGAAATGAGATATTACACAAAAAGACAGGTATTCCTGTAATTGGAGTACTCCCGCATCTAGGACATTTAGGTCTAAATGAAGAAGATGGTATGGCTCTTGACAGCAGTCTTTCTAATAAATATCATGACTGTGAACCATTAAAGATTGTGGTTTTAAGGTTAAAATATATCTCTAATTTTACAGATTTCGATTGTTTTGAGTATGAACCTGATGTTGAACTTATTTATTCCTTACGGCATAATGATATACTTAGTGCAGACCTTGTAATTATACCGGGGTCTAAAAATACAATTAAAGACCTAACGTACCTCAGACAAATCGGAATAGATGAAACTCTAAAGACCGTTCATAAAAACGGTGTGCAGATAATTGGAATATGCGGAGGGTATCAGATGCTTGGGGCTTACATTAAAGACCCTTATGGCATGGAAAGCGAACAACTTGAGGCGAAAGGTTTGGGACTGTTAGATGGAATTACAACCTTAGATAAGACAAAGACTACATATCAAGTAAAGGCAGACTCAATTGGCCTCTTTCCAATGTGTGATAAGCAATTTGATAATATCAAGGGCTATGAAATACATCTGGGACGCACAGATTGCAAAGAGGGGCTATTTAAAATCACTCGGCTAAGCGCTGGGGCGTATTGCAATACGCCACAACTGGATGGTCAGTATAAAGAAAATGTTTGGGGTACTTATATTCACGGCATCTTTGATAATGATGCCCTTCGCTGGTCTTTAATTGACAGTGTAAGAAAAAACCGCGGGCTAATGAATACTACAGACAGGCATATTATTTATGAAGACGCTAAAGATCAGACCCTTCAATTATGGACAGAGGCTGTAAAGACACATATTGATATGGATTTTATATATAGGATGGTTTAAATAGGATACACCTGCTCAAGCAATAAAAAAAACTTAAATGAATCAAAATAAGCTTTACCAGATTTTTTAGCTGATTTTCACTTTTCACTTTCTTTTATGAATATATTAACAGTAATATATAGATGAATGACTGAAGATATTAAATATACTGATTGCGCTGAAACCTTAGATCGTATAAGGAAAGAGATTCTGCCTCTTTTTGAGCAGGCAATCTATGATTCTGACGTATCTTATAAAAACCCTCACCTTGAAAATTGCTGGGAAACCTTAAATTGTAAAAGTTCACAGTGCAGCATCTATAAAACCTCAGCTATACAATTAAGATGCTGGCAGTCTGTAGGCACCTACTGCGGAGAGAAAGTTCAAGGCGATTTCATTCAAAAATACGCTAGCTGTAAGGACTGCAAGGTCTTTAAAGATGCCATCCCTACCCTTACTGAAGAACTTGGCGAGCATTTTAATAATATGATCTTTCTTCTAAATAAACAAAAACAGATTATCTCAGACAATTCAATGAATCTGGCTAAACTGAATTCTGACCTTATCAATTCCTTTGAGCAGCTTGATACAAAAAACCGCGAGATTCAACTCTTAATGATTACTGACAAGCTGACTGGTCTATATAATCGCCATCACCTATCCAGAGTTTTGGAGGATGAATTTGATCGCCATCATAGATTGAGAAAGGATATGTCTGTATTAATGGCAGATATTGATAAATTTAAAAGTTATAATGATACATACGGACATCTTGAAGGCGACAAGATGTTGAGCGGGATAGGCAGCATTATTAAATCAAGTATTAGAAAATACGACAAGGCATTTAGATATGGAGGCGAAGAGTTTTTAATACTATTTCCAGATACTAATATGGATATGGCTTATATAGTTGCCGAGAGGATACGTAAGACCTTTAGTGAAACTATATTTGAGATTAACATTAAAGGAAATTGTATCAATGCTGGAAGGACAATCAGCATGGGAATAAACTCATTAAATCAAGACCATACAATTGAGGCATTAATCAAACAGGCAGATGAAGCGTTATATCAGGCTAAGTCGAAGGGCGGCAATATTATTATCAGGAATGAGGGTTAATTATGTTTAATAATTATACAGCTAAATATTTTAAAATAAGTTCTGGTTATATGTGGCAAATTATTGAATGGCCTGAGGTTATAACAGAAGGAGAAACAATTGAAGACTGTAGAAACATGTTAAGAGATGCCTTAAATGAAATGATATTGGCTTATAAAGAACAAGGCAGGAAAATAAGATATAGGAAATTTAAGATTTAAGATTTAAGATTTAAGATTTAAGTGAAGCATTTTAGATTTAAAAGCATTTAAATAAATCTTTTTTTAAATCATAAATCATAAATCATAAATCTTAATTGCCTTTAAGTAATAGGATATATAATAATGTCAAAGATACAAAATGATGTCAAAAGGGCTGAAAAAAAAGAGAGTTTTCTTCAATCCTTAAAATATATTATCCCTGTTATAATTATAGGGATGTTTATTGGTATTACCGCAGGATTTGTCTTGTGGACGCTTTCAGACCTTCCAAAGATTAAGAGTCTTGAAGAGAATTCTCCCCTTGAGTCTTCGCTTGTATACTCAAGCGAGGGAGAATTAATTGCAGAGTTATATCTTGAGAGACGCACATTTGTGCCTTATTATAAAATCCCTAATCAGATAAAAAATGCCTTTATTGCTGTAGAAGATGCCAGATTTTATCAACATCACGGAATTGACGTTATCAGAATCTTCAGCGCCTTAATAAAAGATGTATTTGAGGGTTCATTTGTTCAAGGTGGAAGCACTATAACTCAGCAGCTTACAAAACTCTTGTTTTTAAAACCTGAACGCAGCATTTCAAGAAAGATTAAAGAGGCTGCTCTTTCACTACAGATAGAAAAACAATATACAAAGGATGAAATCATTGGTCTATACCTTAATCAAGCATATTTTGGAACAAGGGCGTATGGAATTGAGGCAGCTGCTCAAACATATTTTGGCAAAACCACCCAAGAACTCAATGTGGCAGAGGCAGCGCTTCTAGCCGCGCTTTTAAAAGCCCCAACAAATTACTCTCCATTTGTCAATCCAGAAAGGTCTTTAGTAAGGAGAAACTTTGTATTGTCAAGGATGGTAGACGCTGAATTTATTAATAGAGAACAATACCTTGCTTACAGCAAAGAACCTCTTCCGATTACCAGTAAAAAAAGGGCATTTAAATCCCCTTATTTTGTAGAGTTTGCAAGAAAGAAACTTGAACAAAAATACGGCAACCAGCTTTACACAGATGCCTTTAAGATTCATACTACTCTAGACCTCAGACTCCAGCAGATTGCCGAGACAGCAGTTGAAAACGGCATATTGGAGATTGAAAAAAGAAGGAAACCCGGTATTCAGGCTGCGCTTCTGGCAATTGACATAAAGACAGGGGCAATAAGGGCTATGGTTGGAGGCACAGATTTTTGGACTACACAATTTAATAGGACTGTGCTGGCGTATAGACAGCCTGGTTCTGTATTTAAACCGTTTGTCTATCTTACAGCCTTAAAACAAGGTTATACCCCTGATGATATCATTGAAGATACAGAGATTTCATTTCCAGATGGTAGTGGCAATGTTTGGAGTCCGCAAAATTACGAAGAAGTTTATAACGGGCCTGTTACCTTAAGGACTGCTATGGCTCATTCACTTAATGCAGCTACAGTTAGGCTTGCAGATCAGATTGGGATGAAAAATATTATTGAGACAGCAGAGGAAATTGGGATAAAGGAAAAGATACAGCCATATCTGTCTTCTGCGTTAGGAGCCACAGATATGACGCTTATAGATATTGTATATGCCTATGCAGCCCTTGCAACTGGCAATAAACTTTCCCCATTTTATATTGATAAGGTAGTAAACAGAGAAGGAATTGTAGACGAAGAACCAATGGTTGCGCCCCAAAAGGTTATTGATGATAATGTGGTTACAAATATAAGAGATATGTTGAGAGCCGTTATCCTTCAAGGCACTGGACATGCCGCTGCAGTTATTCCAAGGGCTGTATACGGAAAAACTGGCACTACTAATGACTTTACAGACGCATGGTTTGTAGGATTTGATGGTGACATTGTACTTGGCGTATGGGTTGGCAGAGATAATCACAAACCCATCGGAAATAAAGAAACAGGCGCAGCAGCAGCTTTACCTATATGGATAGAATTTATGCAGAAAAAACGATAAAGAGAAAAAAGAAGTGAATAGTTTTTCGTTGAGTATCCCAAGACATAGTTGAGTATCCAATGCCATAGTTTTATCCCGCCGCATAACATCAATACATCCATTTTATAATATTAGTGACAATCAATTATAGATAATATCAATGGAATGACTTTCTATTAACTCATTTATTTAACGTAATTTTATTGAATAATATTGAAAATTTTTTTGGATTTTCACTTTCTTAATAACATTATTTTGACAAAAAATCCTTTCTGGCATCAGGCTTGCAATATACTATCATAGAACAGGAGGGCACAATATGGATGTCTGGGGGCAGCATCAGAAGAACAAGGATTCAATAACGGCAGCAAAGGGGAGATGAACGAGGCATAAGGAAAGGCATTTATGATTTATGATTTATGATTTAAGATTTAAAAGCATTTAAGAAAATTTTTTATTTTTTATATCTTAAATCTTAAATCATAAATTTATAAATGCTTTACTTAAATTTAGATAAGATTCTATAAATAACCGCTCCAGCAATTATCATTGACAGGCTGAGTATTTGTCCCATTGTAATGATTTCAAAGAAAAGTCCTACTTGAATATCTGGTTCTCTAAAGAATTCGGCTATTATTCTAAATACCCCATACAGCGTCAAAAATAGAGGCAGCGCCGCGCCCTTTGTCTTTATATGCCCCTTAGTAGTCCAAAGTATAATAAATAATAAAACCCCTTCAAGCAGAAATTCATATATTTGAGAAGGATGTCTAGGGATTAGTCCAGCATCTGGAAATATCATTCCCCAAGGCATATCTGTAGGTCTGCCGTAAAGCTCTCTATTGATAAAATTGCCAATCCTGCCAAATGCAAGGGTGAGCGGAATGGTTGGAATTATAACATCAAGGAGTTTAAGATAATCAATATCTCTTTTCACACAAAAATAAATGCCAAAAACCACTCCAAGAGTAAGCCCGCCATGAAACGACATCCCGCCGTGCCATACTGCAAACACCTCAAGAGGATTGGTTAAATAAAAAGAGAGATTATAAAATAAGATATAACCAATCCTTGCCCCAAGCAGCATACCAGCAAATACATAAAAATAAAGGTTTTCTATATCATCAGAGTCTATTTTAAGTCCAAGTCTTTTAATCTCCCTTTTTACCAGAAAAAAAGAACAGGCAAGGCCAAATAGATACATCAGCCCATACCATCTTATCTGTAATGGGCCAATCTTTATTAGATATGGTTTTATCGCTGGATATGTAAGCATATCTTTATAGTATATGATTTGATGTGTTTATCTCAAGTATACATATTTATTCCTAAACTCAATATAAGCATCCCTAAGAAATTTTGCTCTCTGCCCAACATCATATTTAACGCTGTCAACAGCGCATACAGGCATAACCTCCATAGATGTATTAGTCAGAAATACCTCTTGCGCCTGATAAAGACTATCTTTAAAATACTGCCCTTCTATTACCTTAATTCCATTTTCCCTTGCAAGTTCTATAACAACCCTTCTTGTGATTCCTTGCAGTATCCCGCAATCTATTGAGGGAGTATACAATATTCCATCTTTGCTAAAAAACAGATTAGACACAGTCCCCTCTGTCAGATATCCTCTGATATTACACATCAATGCCTCATCTGCGTTATTCCTTTTTGCATCTGTTTTGGCAATAATATTATTAAGAAAATTCAGGGATTTTATGGCTGGATCTACTGCCTCAATAATATTTCTGCGCACCTCTGTTACTATAACACTCATGCCTCTTTCATATAATCCTTCTGGATATGGATGTGACGGTCTTGACATTACCAAAAATGTTGGGGATTTACAAAGGTCTATATCTAATCCTATAGGCCCAACCCCTCGTGTGATAGTAATCCTGATGTAGGCGTCTATCAATTGATTTGAGGTCAGTGTGTCATAGACAATTGAGGCAATCTGAGAATCGTTATACGGAACGGTAAGAGAGATAAGCTGAGCGCTGTTTTTGAGGCGGGCAATGTGCTCTTCAAGCATAAAGACAACGCCGTTATAGGCTAGTAGAGTCTCAAATACACCATCGCCATATAAAAAACCATGATCAAAGATTGACACAATGGCATGTTCTTCGTTTATAATAGAATTATTAAAAAATACTTTCATGATATATATTAACAAAAAATAGATGTTTCATGTTATCCTATATTCAACAGAGGGATTAATTGGGGACAGACACTATTTAATTAACACCGATTTAAGTAATAAAAGTGTCAGTTATAAATTAAATAGTGTCTGTCCCCAATTAATCCCAAAAAATTGGAGGTTATATGGGCTTATTCCCTAAAGATATAAATTTTTTTGAATTATTAGATAATGCCTCTGTAAATTGTATTGACGCTGCGAATAATCTTGTTAAACTCTTTGAAAACCTTGACGACATTGAACAGCGCGCTAATAAGATTCACGAGCTTGAAAGAAACGGCGATCTTATCTCTCATGAGATATTTAGGAGTCTAAATAAAATCTTTATTACTCCGATTGATAGGGAAGATATCTTTGCCCTTACATCTAAACTTGATGATATCTTAGATATGATATGGGCTTGCGCAGATCATGTCAGATTATTTAAGATCAAGGTAACTATTAATGGTATATTTGATATGATAACCCTCCTTCAAAGAAATGTAGATACTATTAACAAGGCTATTCATAACCTAAGGCTCAAAAAATACTCCTATGTGCAAGAACTCTGCATTGAGATAAACAGGTTAGAAAATGATGCGGACAAACTCTTTAAGACTGTTTTAGGAGAATTATTTGAAACTGAGACAAATGCAATTATGATAATCAAATGGAAAGAGGTGCTTGAGTACCTTGAGACTGCAGCCAATCGCTGTGAAGATGTTGCAAATGTTCTTGAAACTATAATAATGAAACATGCCTGAAACTATAATAGTTATTATAATTATAGCCCTTTTATTTGATATGAGCAATGGAATGCATGACACAGCCAATGCCATTGCCACTGTTGTTTCTACACGCGTGCTAACTCCCTTGCAGGCAATATTAATGGCAGTCACCCTTAATATCTTAGGCGCATTTATCAGCACACACGTTGCCAAGACCATAGGCACTGGAATGGTTTCACCCTCAGGCATTAATTCAGTTGTTATAATCTCTGCCCTTATAGCTGGTTTTATTTGGAATATTGCAATGATCAGACTCGGGCTGCCTGTAAGTTCTTCTCACGCCTTGATAGGCAGTCTTATTGGGGCATCTTATTCACACGGCGGATTATCAGTATTAAATTTCACAGGCTTATACGAAATCTTTGTTTCCCTTTTGATCTCACCTATATTAGCCCTTATATTTGGTTATCTACTGATGAGATTAATATTATTGCTTTTCGGAAGATTTTCTCCAAGCGGTCTAAATAAAAATTTTGGAATACTTCAGATATTTTCCTCTGCATTCATGGCTCTAAGTCATGGCTCTAATGACGCCCAAAAGGTTATGGGAATTATTACCCTTTCACTTTTTAGCAGCGGTATCATCCAATCAACAGATGTCCCTTTTTGGGTAATTTCTATATGCGCCATAGCAATGGGCTTTGGCACTGCCTTAGGAGGTTGGAATGTCATAAAAACCCTTGGCGTAAGTATGCTGAAACTTGAACCAATTCACGGATTTGCAGCAGAAGCCTCAGCAACTGCCGTCATCCTTGGGGCAAGCTATTTCGGAATGCCACTAAGCACAACAAATGTCATCTCTTGCACTATCATGGGCGTCGGAGCTACAAAACGCCTCTCAGCCGTTAGATGGGGCGTTGCAAGAAAAATCCTCTTCGCATGGATTTTTACCTTCCCCTGCTGTATACTAATGGCATATTTATTTGAAAAAACAATTTCTGTTTATATTAAGTGATTGTCATGAGAGTTTTTTATTTATGTGCCTCAAACACCAGCAAGAGAAGTGGACATTTCAAAAACAGCGCGTGAACTTGTTGTGTGATTTATGCAATTCCCAATTTGATAAATATATTTTTGCAATCTTGTTTGTTATTGACAATATCATATGAATGTACCATAATTGTCTTATGGTAATTTTTGATGCATGTACATTAATATTACTTGCTAAGTCAGGAATTCTGGATGTATTTATTTCAAATTTCTCAGGACAGGTAATTATTCCTAAAAAGGTTCATGAAGAAGTTTTGATTAAAGATGATACAGCAAATTTACAAATAATTAATCTAATCAAAAGCGGGATGATAAATGTTATAATATTAAATAATAAAGGTATGCAGCGAAGATTAATGGAAGATTTTAATATAGATTTGGGCGAAGCAGAGGCAATCATCCTTGCGTTAGATAATAAAGGCGCAGTTATTGCTACAGATGATAAAAATGCCATCAAGGCATGTAAGTTATTAAAGATAGAATTTATTACTGCTATTTCCATCTTAATAAGGGCTGCGGAGAAACAACTCTTTAGTAAGAGAGAAGCGCTTATAAAATTAGAAGGACTAAAGACAATTGGAAGATATAAGCAGTTAATAATAACCGATGCAAGACAAATTATAAATGGAGGATAACGGCCATGCCAGTAAAAACATTAAGTATACGCATCAATGATGATATCTACAGTTCCTTAGTGTCTCTTGCAAGAGAAGAGAAAGAGGACATTTCAAAAACAGTGCGTGAACTTGTTGGGCTAGGGCGTGTTATGCTTGCTATGGAAAAATACAAAAATGGCGAGGTATCTATAGAGAAATCTGCGAATATAGCAGGACTTTCAATATCAAAAATGATGGATTTAATGAAAGAGCATGGAATTACTGCAAACCTAGAGGAGGAAGATTATCATAAAAGTTTGCAGACTTTGAGGAATGTGTGGTAATTTTGTTAGTTTAAAGTTAGGTAGTCACTAATTGCGTTTACAGTTGTAGATTTATTTGTAAAGATTTCATATTTTCTAATGAGTTTTTTTACACTGCTGCTTGGAATAGCGATATTTGCAGGGCGGCACGGCGGTGGAAATCTTGTTAATAAATGGATAGCGTTATTTCTGAGATAAATGAGCGGTTAAAAGGTCTTTCTGAAGAAACCCTGATTGAAATAAATCACTACGTCTATTATATGAAAGAAAAAGAGCGCAAACATGAGGCTTTTGTTGAGGAAACTCTAAAGATTGAAGCGGAATCTGATACTATCACTTTTGATACTGCCGAAGAAGCAATGAACACTATTAGAAATTGGAAAGAGTAATATGTATAAACTTAAATCTCTTGGGGTTATATTCCCCGCCACTTGTGGCGAAATATAAAATAATATTCTGCTGAATACACCGCTTCTTGCGGCGGGGATTTTTATTTTAAAATAGCTGCTCTTTTGGGAGATAAACTGGCGCAAGACTTGTTAAGTAAAGAAGGTATTAGCTGGTGACTATATTCTATGGATATATTAGAGGGTTCAATAAACAATGGTTCAGATAGCTGCTAAAAAAAATACAAAGAAACAAACAATTGACAAAATACAAGAAATAAAGGATTTAATTATAAGTACAGGCGGTAGAGAGATCACAAAAGAAGACGAACAGACCGACTGGTATAAGTTCGTATCTAAAAAGCCTGATTGCTTTAATCCTGACAATGATTGATTTTATAGATTAAGAGGACGGTTCTATCCAGATGACAAATATAATTTATTGCTGTTATCTGTTCCTAAATTGAGGTCGTCAATTTTTGCTTAACAAAACATATATTATTAGTTAATATAGCATATAAAATTACTTACTCCCCCTATGGTTTAGACCAAGGGTACGATACCTCTATAAAATGGGGATTCTGTGTTTTTATTTACCAATAGACAAGTAAAATAGATGCGAATATATGTTTACATTGATGGATTTAATTATAATCAAGGAATTTCTTACTACCTTTTAAGTAATTATAAACAGGCTATTAATGATTATAAGATGCTGCTCGTTTGGAAAATAAACCTGTGCGCAATTGGTTAAAAAGACATGAGATTAGCTGGTAAAAGTGAAATACATTATTTGATTCTATCCGTCCTATAGATAGTTGAACAGATAAAAAGTGTCTACCTCTTATTAGGCGATGAGCAAAAATAAGTTGACTGAATCTTAATATTTTTTGTAAAATAATGTTGAGATTATAACTATTAAATTCAGCATTGGGGAATAAGATATGCCGCTTAAAACAGTTAATATTCCAATAGAGCCTATTATAAATCTATTAAAAAATTTAGATAATGATATTAAGGATGAGATATTCAATAAGGTGTTTGTAGAAAATGTTTTGGATACACTTTCGCCAGTTGAAAAAAAGGCAGTATCTAAGGCTGAAATAGAATTTAAAACAGGCAAAACTAAAAAATGGCCATTTGGGAAGTAGAATTTTCTAAGGATGCTTATAAGGCATATCAAAAAATCGCTAATGCTTATCAAGCCAAAATAGATATAGTTATTGAAAGATTGGCTGATAATAAAATGGTTGATATAAAACCAGTAAAAGGTGAAAAAGATATATATAGGCTTAGGATTGGTAAATATCGGATATTAATCAAGTTTTTTCACAATATAAAATCTATCCTTGTTATTAAGATTGGTTCAAGGGGAGGTATTTATAAATAATGGATATTAATAAGAAATTAAAAGATTTCAATAAAAGATTTGATATTATTGACGATACTTCGTATGAGGAAAAATTTAAGAAATTTAAGACAAGGGTTCTAATTATTTTTGGAAGTATTGACGTTCATGTTACTTATAAGGGTATTGAACAGTTGATCTTGCCCCGATTTATAGGACACTTCTCTAAGATACCCTAAGATTCCTCTCAAAGTCAAGTTTTCTTTCAAAGTCCACAGGACTCATATAGTTAATAGTTGAATGT
>Ga0315281_10006708_pt1 | contig 16335 bp, 16 predicted proteins | sample YL17G07_0_MG_FD_204540 | JGI IMG/M metagenome (GOLD analysis project Ga0315281, IMG submission 204540) | Sediment microbial communities from Yellowstone Lake, YNP, Wyoming, USA - YL17G07_0 | ecosystem: Environmental > Aquatic > Freshwater > Lake > Sediment | place: USA: Wyoming | collected... | reverse complement strand
ATTGGGGCGGGTGAGCGCGGCTAAGGCCATGCGGCGCAATTCGCTTCGCTCATTGACGCCCTACGTGATGATTGGATTGCCGAATTATTAGGCAGCCTCCATGCCCCGCGCATTGCTTTATCCGCCCTTGGACGGTAACATCCCGCCCTCTTTTTCAGCCGAATCCGTTAAGAATCAGGGGATCCGATGTCCAACCGTCGTCCAATCGTGGCAGGCAACTGGAAGCTGAACGGCAGCCAGGCGGAGTCCGCTGCGTTGCTGGCCGGCATCAAGCAGGGTCTGGACGCGGTGAAGAAGGCGCAGGCGGTGGTTTGCCCGCCTTTTATCCTGATTCCGCTTGCCGCCAAAGAACTGGCTGGCACGACCGCCGCCTGGGGCGGTCAGAACCTCGACACCCACAAGTCGGGCGCCTACACCGGTGAGGTGTCTGGCCCGATGCTAAAGGATTTTGGCTGTGCCTATGTGATCGTTGGCCATTCCGAGCGGCGTGCGCTGTTTGGTGAAACCGATCAGATCGTGGCGGACAAATTCAAAGCCGCGCAGGACGCCGGGTTGATTCCGATCCTGTGTGTGGGCGAACTGCTCGCCGAGCGCGAGGCCAATCAGACCGAAGCGGTGGTGGCCCGGCAGCTCGATGCGGTGGTGAATCTGGCCGGCATCGGTGCGTTGGAAAAATCTGTGATCGCCTATGAGCCGGTGTGGGCGATTGGCACCGGCAAAACCGCGACACCGCAACAGGCGCAAGAAGTCCACAAATTCATTCGCGGCCGCATGGCGGCCAAAGACGCAAAGATCGCAGACAGTTTGCGCATTCTGTACGGCGGCAGCATGAAGGGCGCGAATGCCAAAGAACTAATTTCCCAGCCGGACATCGACGGCGGGCTGATCGGCGGGGCCTCGCTCAATGCCGAAGAGTTTCTGACCATCTGCCGCGCGGCAGATTAAAGTGCTTCATTAAAAACGTTTGGAGATAGCGCAATGAAAGAAATTTTACTGGTGATTCACGTACTGACCGCCTTGGGTATTATCGGCCTGGTGCTGCTGCAGCAGGGCAAGGGTGCGGACATGGGCGCGGCCTTCGGCGGCGGCGGCAGTGCCTCACAGACGCTGTTCGGCGCGCGCGGTTCGGCCAACTTCCTCAGCCGTTCCACTGCTGTTCTCGCGTCAATCTTTTTCGCCACCAGTCTTTCGCTTGCTGTGGTGTATTCGCGCCAGTCGGCGGACCGGGGTCGCAGCATCACTGAACAAGTAGCACCGGTCCCGGTTGCGCCGGAGCCGGCGCCGCTGGAGTCGGGCGCGCCAGCGGTTCCGAAGTAGAAATCAATGTATAATGCACCACTGTTTCCGCAGTTTGCCGAGGTGGTGGAATTGGTAGACACGCTACCTTGAGGTGGTAGTGGCGAAAGCCGTGAGGGTTCGAGTCCCTTCCTTGGTACCATCGTCCAATGCGCCGCCGTGATCTCACGGCGGCGCATTTTTTTGTGCTGGTGCATGCCAGGCCGTAACACAGGACAGGTGTTTTCTATGGGGTCAGAAATCAGCCTAAGCTTGTGATTCATAAATAATTTCCATCACGAACCTGGCTTGACTTCATTTGAAGGCGAAGCCTAGACTGGCCCGATGTTATAAAGACTGTCGCGCGGCGGAAACCCTGCTCCTGCGTTTTCCGCACTTCCGCCATCCATGGCGGTCGCCGGTCGCCGCCTTAAACCACTCAACACGAGCAGGCCCATGCTGGAGAACTACCTACCGGTTCTGGTCTTCATCGCGGTCGGCCTGGCCGTCGGTGTGCTGGCGATCGCCTTTGGCTGGCTGCTGGCACCAAATCGTCCGGACAGCGTGAAGCTCGCGCCCTACGAGTGCGGCTTCGAGGCGTTTGAGGACTCGCGCATGAAGTTCGATGTGCGCTATTACCTGGTGGCGATCCTGTTCATCATTTTCGATCTGGAGATTGCATTCCTGTTCCCGTGGGCGGTGGCGCTCAATGAAATCGGCATGGCCGGGTTCATCGCCATGATGGTGTTTCTCGGTGTGCTCGTGGTGGGTTTCATCTACGAGTGGAAGAAGGGCGCGCTCGAATGGGAATAATCGAAGGCGCACTGAAGGAAGGCTGGGTCACGACCACGGCCGACAAGCTCATCAACTGGGCACACACCGGTTCGATGTGGCCAATGACTTTCGGCTTGGCGTGCTGCGCGGTGGAAATGATGCACGCCGGTGCCTCGCGCTATGACCTGGATCGCTTCGGCATCATGTTCCGCCCCAGTCCGCGCCAGTCGGATGTGATGATCGTGGCCGGTACCCTGGTGAACAAGATGGCGCCGGCCCTGCGACGGGTCTACGACCAGATGGCCGAACCGCGCTGGGTGATCTCGATGGGCTCCTGCGCCAACGGCGGTGGCTATTATCACTATTCCTATGCGGTTGTGCGCGGTTGCGACCGTATTGTGCCGGTGGACATTTATGTCCCCGGTTGTCCGCCCACGGCCGAGGCGCTGCTCTACGGAATCCTGCAATTGCAGAACAAGATCCGCCGTACCAATACGATTGCCCGCTGAGCTCCGCAACGCATGACGGAAACTCTTCAGGCACTCTCCGCACACGCCCGCGAAATTTTCGGCGCGGCCATCGGGAACGAGCATCTCGCACACGGCGAACTGACGCTCGAGGTTGAACGCGCAAGTTTGCTGAAAGTCTGCAAGCACCTGCGCGATGACCACCTGCTGCGCTTCGAGCAGTTGATCGACGTGTGCGGTGTGGATTACCTGAGCTATCGCGCCGAATCGCCGGAAGGCCCGCGCGCCGGCCCGCGCTTTGCCGCCGTGTACCACCTGCTGTCGGTGAGCCGCAACCAGCGCCTGCGCCTGCGCGTGTTTCTGGATGACACCCTGCCGGTCGTGGACTCGGTGGTGGAGATTTGGCCGTCGGCCAACTGGTTCGAGCGCGAGGCCTTCGATCTGTTCGGTTTCGTGTTCGAGGGCCATCCGGATCTGCGCCGCATTCTCACTGACTATGGTTTTATCGGTCATCCGTTCCGCAAGGATTTCCCGCTCTCCGGCCATGTCGAGATGCGTTACGACCCGGTGCAGCGGCGCGTTGTCTATCAACCGGTATCGATCGAACCGCGCGTGCTGGTGCCGCGCGTTATCCGTGAGGAGGGCTTCGGTGACCGCAAACCGTAATTTCTCGCGAGTGCAGGGAGCGCAGACCCGTGCCTGAGATTCGCAACTACACGATGAACTTCGGTCCGCAGCATCCGGCCGCGCACGGTGTGCTGCGTCTGGTGCTGGAACTGGATGGCGAGGTGATCGAGCGCGCCGACCCTCATATCGGCCTGCTGCACCGTGGCACCGAGAAGCTGGCGGAGAGCAAGCCGTACAACCAGTCGATCGGCTACATGGATCGTCTCGATTACGTGTCGATGATGTGCAACGAGCACGGTTATGTGCTGGCCATGGAGAAGCTACTCGGGGTCAGCCCGCCGATCCGCGCCCAGTATATTCGTGTGATGTTCGACGAGATCACGCGCGTGTTGAATCACCTGTTGTGGCTCGGCGCACACGCGCTCGACATCGGCGCCATGACGGTATTCCTGTACGCGTTTCGCGAGCGCGAAGATTTGATGGACTGTTATGAGGCGGCTTCGGGCGCGCGCCTGCACGCGACTTATTATCGTGTCGGCGGTGTGTACCGCGATCTGCCGGACAGCATGCCGCAATACCAGACCTCGGCGTGGCGCAGTGCGAACGACGCGGCGCGTCTGAACGCCGGCCGCCAGGGTTCACTGCTCGATTTTATCTGGGACTTCACCGAACGCTTCCCGACTTACGTGGACGAATACGAGACCCTGCTTACCGACAACCGCATCTGGAAGCAGCGCACGGTCGGTATCGGCGTGGTCTCGCCGGAACGCGCGCTTGCGCTCGGCTTCAGCGGCCCGATGTTGCGTGGCAGCGGCGTTGAGTGGGATCTGCGCAAGAAGCAGCCGTACGCGGTATACGACCGTATCGACTTCGACATCCCGGTCGGCGTGAACGGCGATTGCTACGACCGCTATCTGGTGCGCATCGAAGAAATGCGCCAGTCGAACCGCATCATCCGCCAGTGCGTGGAATGGCTGCGCCGCAACCCCGGGCCGGTGGTCATCGACAACCACAAGCTGGTGCCGCCGGCGCGCGCTGAAATGAAAGATGACATGGAATCGCTCATTCATCACTTCAAGCTGTTCACCGAGGGTTTCTGTATTCCGGAAGGCGAGGCCTATGCCGCCATCGAACACCCCAAGGGTGAGTTCGGTGTGTATCTGATTTCGGACGGCGCCAACAAGCCGTACCGTCTCAAGGTGCGCGCCTCCGGTTTCGCGCACCTTTCGGCGCTCGACGAAATGACGCGTGGCCACATGATCGCCGACGTGGTGGCGATCATCGGTACCCAGGACATTGTGTTCGGCGAAGTTGACCGGTAAGGATTATGCTTTCTAAAGAATCACTCGATCAGATCAAGCGCGAAGTCGCCAAGTATCCGCCCGAGCGCAAGTCGTCGGCGGTGATGGCGGCGCTGCGTATCGGTCAGGAGGAGCACGGCTGGCTGCCGGTGCCGCTCATGGACTACGTGGCCGAACTGCTCGGCATGCGCCCGATACAGGTGTACGAGGTTGCTTCGTTCTATTCGATGTACGACCTCAAGCCGGTCGGCAAACACAAGGTCAGCGTATGCACCAACATTTCCTGCATGCTGTGCGGGTCGGACGCGATTGTGAAGCATCTGGAGCAGCGTCTCAGCATCAAGCTCGGCCAGACTACGGCGGACAAAAAATTTACGCTCAAGGAAGTGGAGTGCCTGGCCGCCTGTGGCGGCGCGCCGATGCTCCAGATCGGCAAGACCTATTACGAAAATCTCACGCCGCAGAAGGTGGATGAGATTCTCGCAAGCCTCACCTGACCATGGCCAACGAAATCTGCTTCCGCACCCTGCATCTCGACAGGCCGTGGACGCTCGCCACCTATGCGAGCGCCGGTGGTTACGAGGCGTGGCGAAAAATACTAAAAGAAAAAACGCCGCCGGAAACGATCATCGCTGAACTCAAGAAGTCGGTGTTGCGCGGGCGCGGTGGCGCCGGCTTTCCAACCGGACTCAAGATGAGCTTCATGCCGCGCAGCGCGCCGGGGCAGAAATACATCGTCTGCAATTCCGATGAGGGCGAGCCGGGCACCTTCAAAGATCGCGACATTCTGCGCTTCAACCCGCATGCGCTGATCGAGGGTATGGCGATCGCCGGTTACACCATCGGCGCCACGGTCGGCTACAACTACATTCGCGGCGAATTCTGGGAGCCGTACGAACGTTTCGAAGCGGCGCTGGATGAAGCAGTTGCCGCCGGTCTGCTCGGCAAAAACATACAGGGCAGCGGTGTGGATTTCGATCTGCACACGCATCTCGGCGGCGGCGCTTACATCTGCGGCGAGGAAACCGCCTTGCTGGAATCCCTTGAAGGAAAAAAGGGGTTGCCGCGCTTCAAGCCGCCGTTCCCGGCAAGCTTCGGTCTGTTCGGCCGGCCGACGACCATTAATAACACCGAAACCCTCGCCTCGGTGCCGGACATCCTGCGTCAGGGCGGTGACTGGTTCCTTAATATAGGTAAACCGAACAACGGCGGACCCAAGCTCTTTTCGGTTTCGGGCCACGTCAACAAACCCGGCAACTATGAGGTTCCGCTCGGCATGCCGTTTGCCGAATTGTTGAAGCTGGCCGGCGGCGTGCGTGGCGGGCGCAAACTCAAGGCGGTGATCCCGGGCGGCTCCTCGACGCCGGTGCTGCGCGGCGAGGTGATGATGGAGCTCAACATGGATTACGACTCCATCGCCAAGGCCGGTTCCATGCTGGGCGCGGGTTCGGTGATCGTGATGGACGACACTACTTGTATGGTGCGGGTGTTGGCGCGTATTTCGCACTTCTATTTTGAAGAGTCCTGCGGTCAATGCACGCCGTGCCGCGAAGGCACCGGTTGGCTGTCACGCGTCGTCCACCGCATTGAGCACGGCGAAGGACGCATGGAGGACCTGGATCTGTTGGTCGACATGGCCGGCAAGATCGAGGGCCGCACCATTTGCGCACTCGGTGACGCCGCGGCCATGCCGGTGATGAGCTTTATTAAAAATTTCCGCGACGAATTCGAGTACCACATCCAGCAGCGCCGCTGCCGGGTTGCCGCCGCCTGACGCACACGATCATGAACATGCTCAAGATCGAAATTGACGGCCAGTTGCTTGAGGTGGCGCCGGGCTCGACCATCATTGAAGCCGCAGACGCCGCCGGCATCAGCATCCCGCGTTTCTGCTACCACAATAAGCTATCGGTCGCGGCCAACTGCCGCATGTGTCTGGTGGACGTGGAGAAAGCGCTGAAACCTTTACCGGCCTGCGCCACGCCGGTCGCGGACGGCATGAAGGTGGCCACCCATTCGGCCAAGGCGATTGCCGCGCAGAAGGGCGTGATGGAATTCCTGCTCATCAATCATCCGCTCGACTGCCCGATCTGCGATCAGGGCGGCGAATGCGAGTTGCAAGACCTCGCGGTCGGTTACGGCGGCAATGTGTCGCGCTATCAGGAAGAGAAGCGCGTGGTGCTGGACAAGAATATTGGCCCGCTGATCGCCACCGAGATGACGCGCTGCATCCACTGTACGCGCTGCGTGCGCTTCGGCCAGGAACTGGCCGGTATGATGGAGCTCGGCGCCACCGGGCGCGGCGAGCACATGCGCATCGGTACCTACGTGGCGCAGAGCGTGGATTCGGAATTGTCCGGCAACATGATCGATCTGTGTCCGGTTGGCGCGCTCACCTCCAAACCATTCCGCTACAGCGCGCGCACTTGGGAAATGCGCAACGTGGCGGGCGTGAGCCCGCACGATTGCGTGGGCGCGAACCTGAACGTGCAGGCGCGCGGCAACAAGGTCATGCGCGTGTTGCCGCGCGCCAACGAAGACGTGAACGAGGTTTGGCTGGCCGATCGCGACCGCTTCAGCTACGAGGCATTGAACAGCCCCGAGCGTTTGCTCAATCCGATGATCCGCGAGAACGGCAAATGGCGCGAGACCGACTGGAGCACGGCGCTGAATGTCGCCGTGGACGGCATGCAGAAGGTGATCGCCGCGCACGGCGCACCCAGCATCGGCGCGCTGGCATCGCCCACGTCCACGGTTGAGGAGTTTTACCTGCTGCAGAAGCTGCTGCGCGCGCTCGGCTCCGGCAACGTCGATCACCGCCTGCGGAGCCGCGACTTCAGCGACGATGCTGAGGCGCCGCTCTTTCCTTATATCGGTCTTCCGATCCGTGAACTGGAAAAGGTCGATGCCGCGCTGCTCATCGGCTCAAACATTCGCAAGGATCAACCATTGCTCGGCCTGCGTTTGCGCAAGGCGTTTCTGCACGGCGCGGCGCTCTACGCCGTGAACCCGGTGGATTACGATTTCAGTTTCGATCTCAGGGCCAAGGTCATTCTCGATCCGGCGGCGCTGCCGGCCGCGCTGGCGCGCATCGCGCGCGCGTTGGCCGAATCCACGGGCGCGAGCTTGCCGTCCGAAGTTGCCACACTTGCCGATGGCAAGCCAAGCGAAGCCGAGCAGGCCATTGCCACGGGTCTCAAAGACGCGAATATTGCCAGCGTGCTGGTCGGAAATTTTGCCATGGCGCATCCGCAGGCCGCGCTGCTGCGTGCACTCGCCGATCTGATCGCCGAACTTTCCGGCGCGCACCTCGGGTTGCTGCCGGAAGCGAACGGCGCCGGCGGCTGGCTGGCCGGTTGTGTGCCGCAGCGCGGCGCGAACGGCGTGCCGGCGCAGCCGCTGGGGCGCAGCGCGCAGGACATGCTGGCCAATCCGCTTAAAGGCTATTTCATTTTTGGTGCCGAGCCGCAACTCGATAGCGCGGATGGTAAGCAGGCCATGGTGGCACTCAAGCAGGCCGGCTGCGTGGTCGCGTTTTCGGCATTCAAGTCCTCGCTTTCCGATGTAGCGCATGTATTTTTGCCGCTGGCACCGTTCACCGAAACCGATGGCACCTTCGTGAATGCCGAGGGCCGGTTCCAGACGTTCAGCGCCGCGGTGACCCCGGCCGGCGATGCGCGCCCGGGCTGGAAAATTCTACGCGTGCTTGGCAACCTGTTTAAACTTTCCGGCTTCGACTACACGACCTCAAGCGAGGTGTTGGCCGAACTGCAACAGAACCTCGCTCCGTCCGCGCGTCTCAAGGCGCGGCGTTTTGTGTCCGTGCCAGCGGTCAAGGGCCTGCAACGCATCGCCGAGGTCTCGATGTATTCGATCGATCCCCTGGTACGGCGCGCCAGTGCGCTGCAAAAAACGCGCGACAACAGCGGGCCGGTGGCGCGCATGCACCCGCGCGAAGCTCACAAGCAGGGCGTGGGCAGCTCGGCGCGTTTGCGCGTGATTGCCGGAGGCGAAAACGTGACGCTCGACTTTCTGGTCGACCGGCGTGTTCCTGAAGGTTGTGTGTCGATTCCCGCCGCCTACCCGGAAACCGTCGCGCTCGGCGATCAGGCGGTGGTGCACGTGGAGGCCGGAACATGACGGCCTTCTGGATTAATCTCTGGATCAGTGTGCCACCGTGGTGGCAGGTGCTGTTGCTGAATCTCGGCAAGATCACGCTTATTCTCGCGCCGCTCATGGTGGCGGTCGCTTATCTCACTTTTGCCGAGCGCAAGATTATCGGTTACATGCAGGTGCGCATCGGTCCGAACCGCGTCGGCCCGCGCGGCTGGCTGCAACCGATTGCCGATGCGGTGAAGTTGCTATTCAAGGAAATTATTATCCCGACGCGTTCCAACAAGTTTCTGTTCATTATCGCGCCGATCCTGTCCCTTGCCCCGGCGCTTGCGGCCTGGGCGGTGATTCCGTTTACCGACACGCTGGTGCTGGCGAATATCGACGCGAGTCTCCTTTATATACTGGCGCTCACCTCGATGGGCGTGTACGGCGTGATCATCGCCGGCTGGGCGTCCAATTCCAAGTACGCCTTCCTCGGCAGCATGCGCTCGGCTGCGCAGATCGTGGCTTACGAAATCGCCATGGGTTTCGCGCTGGTCGGCGTGCTGATGGCCGCCAACAGCCTGAATTTGCGCGAAATCGTTTTGCACCAGCAGGGCGGTATTCACCAATGGTACTTCCTGCCGCTGTTCCCGCTGTTCATGGTGTACTTTATTTCCGGCGTGGCCGAGACCAATCGCTCGCCGTTCGACGTGGCCGAGGGCGAGTCCGAGATCGTCGCCGGTTTTCACGTCGAGTATTCGGGCATGGCGTTCGCGGTGTTCTTTCTCGCCGAGTACGCCAACATGATCTTGATCGCGGCGCTGGCGGTGCTTATGTTCCTCGGTGGCTGGCTGTCGCCGTTCGACGGCCTGCTGCCGGCGAACGTCATGGCCTTGCCGGTGTTGGGCGTGCTGCTCGGCAGCGGTTTGCACTGGCTGCTGTTCAAGATCAGCTTCATGTTGTTTTTCTTTCTCTGGTTCCGCGCCACCTTTCCGCGCTACCGGTATGACCAGATCATGCGTCTTGGCTGGAAAGTGTTGATTCCGGTGACGCTGGTGTGGATCGCCGTCATGGGCGTCGCCATGTTCCTGACGCCCTGGGGTTATCTCTTCCATTAGGAAGGCACGCCATGAATTCAATCAAACGCTATCTCAACAGCTTCCTGCTGCTCGAACTGCTCAAGGGCATGCGGCTCACTGGCCGGAATTTGTTCGCGCGTAAAATCACCGTCCAGTATCCGGAAGAGAAGACACCGATCAGCCCGCGTTTCCGTGGCCTGCATGCGCTGCGCCGCTATCCGAATGGCGAGGAACGCTGCATCGCCTGCAAGCTGTGCGAGGCGGTGTGTCCGGCGGTCGCCATCACCATCGAGTCCGAGCTGCGCGCCGATGGCACGCGCCGCACCACGCGTTACGACATCGATCTCACCAAGTGTATCTATTGCGGGTTCTGTGAGGAGTCCTGCCCGGTCGATGCGATTGTCGAGACCCAGATTTTTGAATACCACGGCGAACAACGCGGCGATCTGATGTACACCAAAGAGATGCTGCTGGCAGTGGGCGACAAGCACGAAAAACAAATCGCCGCCATGCGCGCGGCTGACGCGAAATACAGATAAGCAATTATTTATGGAATTTACCCAATACGTCTTCTACTTCTTCGCCAGCGTGCTGGTGTTCGCCGCGTTCATGGTTATCACCATCCGCAACCCGGTGAAGGCGGCGCTGTTTCTGGTGCTGGCGTTCTTCAGCGCCGCCGGGCTGTGGATGCTGCTGGAGGCCGAGTTCCTGGCCATTGTTCTGGTGCTGGTCTATGTCGGCGCGGTCATGGTGTTGTTCCTGTTCGTGGTGATGATGCTCGACATCAATCTGGCGCGCCTGCGCGAGGGCTTCGGCGAGTATCTGCCGGTTGGCGGTATTGTCGCGGTGCTGATGGTGATCGAGATGGCGTTGATCCTGAGCGACGGTTTCGGCGCGGGCCGCATGCTGGTGCCGCACCCGGCCGATTACAGCAACACGCGCGAACTCGGACGCGTGCTGTACACGGTGTACGCGTACCCGTTCGAGATCGCCGGCGCTATTCTGCTTACGGCGATTGTGGCGGCAATTTCGCTGACCATGCGCCGCCGCCCGAACACGAAATACCAGAACCCGGCTGAGCAGGTGCGCGTCCAGAGCAGCGAACGTGTACGGCTGGTGAAGATGAAGTCGGAAAAGAAAGTTTGAATATTATTGGGCCACAGATGAACACAGATAAGGCAATATCAGTATTAGTATTCGATCGGATTTCATCTGTGTGCATCTGCGGCCAAAAATATATTAGCAATTGGGAGTCCGACCATGCCGCTATCTAGCTACCTGATTCTGGGCGCGATCCTGTTCGCGATCAGCGTGGTGGGTATTTTCCTCAACCGCAAGAACGTCGTCATTCTGCTCATGGCCATCGAACTCAATCTGCTCGCGGTCAACATGAACTTCGTGGCGTTCTCGCGTTATCTCGACGACAGCGCCGGGCAGGTGTTCGTGTTCTTCATACTTACCGTGGCGGCGGCCGAGTCAGCGATTGGGCTGGCGATTCTGATTGTGTTGTTCCGCAATCGCCAGACCATCAACGTCGATGATCTCGACACCTTGAAGGGCTGATCATGTTCGACAACATGCAGAATGTGTATCTGGCCATCCCGCTGGTGTGTCTGGCGGGTGCGCTGATGGCCGGTCTGTTCGGCAAGCTCATCGGCCGCGTGGGCGCGCACAGCGCCGCCATTCTCGGTGTGACCCTGGCGTTCGTGTTGTCGGTCGTGGTGTTCAAGGATACGGTGCTCAGGGGCCACGTGTTCAACGGCACGGTGTTCACCTGGGGCGTGAGCGGCGGCATCCCGATGGAGATCGGTTTTCTGATCGACTCGCTCAGCGCCATGATGGTGGTGGTGGTGACCTTCGTGTCGCTCATGGTGCACATCTACACCATCGGCTACATGCGCGACGATCCCGGCTATCAGCGCTTCTTCAGTTACATCGCCCTGTTTACCTTTGCGATGCTGATGCTGGTGATGTCGAATAATTTTCTGCAATTGTTCTTTGGCTGGGAGGCGGTCGGTCTGGTGTCGTACCTGCTGATCGGTTTCTGGCATACGCGTGAAACGGCGATCTTCGCCAGTCTCAAGGCGTTCCTCGTGAACCGCGTCGGCGATTTCGGTTTTCTGCTCGGCATCGCCGCCATCTATTATCACTTCGGCTCGCTCGATTACGCCGCAGTGTTCGCCATTGCTCCGCAACATGTCGCCACCACCGTGCAGATTCTGCCGGGCGTCGACTGGATGCTGATGACCGTGATCTGCATCCTGCTGTTCATCGGCGCCATGGGCAAGTCCGCGCAGGTGCCATTGCATGTCTGGTTGCCCGATTCAATGGAAGGCCCGACACCGATTTCGGCACTGATCCACGCCGCGACCATGGTCACGGCCGGTATCTTCATGGTGGCACGCATGTCGCCGCTGTTTGAACTTTCCGAGACCGCGCTGTCGGTGATCCTGGTAATCGGCGCCATCACCGCGCTGTTCATGGGCTTCCTCGGTATTGTGCAGAATGACATCAAGCGCGTGATCGCGTACTCGACGCTCTCGCAACTCGGTTACATGACGGTGGCGCTCGGCGCCTCGGCCTATGCGGCCGGCATGTTCCATCTCATGACCCATGCCTTCTTCAAAGCACTGCTGTTCCTGGCGGCCGGCTCGGTGATTATCGCCATGCATCACGAGCAGGACCTGCGCAAGATGGGCGGCCTCAAGAAATACATGCCATTTACATTCATCACCGCCTGGGTGGGCACGCTGGCACTCACCGGCATCCCGCCATTTTCAGGATTCTTCTCCAAGGACGCGATCATCGAGGCCGTGCATCACTCACAACTGCCGGGCGCCGGTTTCGCCTACGTGGCCGTACTGGCGGGTGTGTTTGTGACCGCGCTCTACAGCTTCCGGCTCATGTTCCTGGCGTTCTACGGCAAGCCACGCATGGACGAACACACACGCAAACATCTGCATGAGTCACCGGCCGTGGTGGTGATCCCGCTCATCCTGCTGGCGATCCCGTCGCTTGTGGCCGGCTGGATTTACATCAAGCCGATGCTGTTCGGCAATTTCTTCGGCGACGCCATCAAAGTTCTGCCGCAACACAACGTGCTGGCGCAGATACCCTTCGATGGCATCGGCCCGTTCATTGCCCATGGGCTACAGTCGGCGCCGTTTATCCTCGCGGTGCTCGGTTTCGGTTTGGCCTGGGTGCTGTATCTGCGCGAACCGCATTGGCCCGACATGATTCGCGATCGCATCAAGCCGATCTACAATCTGTTGCTGCGCAACTATGGCTTCGACGAATTCTACCAAAAGGTATTCGCAGGCGGGGCACGCCGTCTCGGCGACCTGTTCTGGCGCTTCGGCGACGTGAAACTCATCGACGGCCTGGCGGTGAACGGCACGGCGCGCGTCATCGGCTGGTTGTCGGCGGCGGTGCGCTCCGTACAGTCCGGCTACATTTATCATTATGCCTTTGCCATGATCATCGGTCTGTTCCTGTTGTTGACCTTCTTCCTGCACCGTTAGACTTAATAAGCACATGTTGACCCAGAATCTTCTGAGCTTTGCGATCTGGCTTCCGATCCTCGGTGGCGTCGCCGTGCTGGCCACGGGCAGTGACGCGCGCGCGCCCTTGGCGCGCTGGCTGAGCCTGGTCATCGCCATCGCTACTTTCGTGGTGACCATTCCGCTCTACACCGGTTTCGACATGCACAGCACGGCCATGCAGTTCGTCGAGCTGCGCGACTGGATTCCGGCGTTCAACATCCATTACCACCTGGGCATCGATGGCATCTCGCTGCTGCTGGTGTTGCTCACCAGTTTTACCACCATACTCGTGGTGATCGCCGGCTGGCAGGTGATCGAGGTCAAGGTCGCGCAATATCTGGCGGCGTTCCTGTTCATGGAAGGGTTGATGATCGGTGTGTTCGCGGCGCTCGACGCAATTCTGTTTTATGTATTCTGGGAGGCCATGCTCATCCCGATGTTCGTCATCATCGGCATGTGGGGTGGCGAGAACCGGGTGTACGCGACCATCAAGTTCTTTTTGTACACGCTGCTCGGTTCGGTGCTTATGCTGGTCGCTTTCGTTTTTCTGTTCTTCAAGGCCGGCAAGAGTTTCGATATCCACAGCTTCTACGCGCTCAAGCTCAGCCTCGCTGAACAGATGTTGATTTTTCTCGCCTTCTTCGCGGCCTTCGCCGTGAAAATTCCGATGTGGCCGGTGCACACTTGGCTGCCGGACGCACACGTCGAGGCCCCGACCGGCGGCTCCGTGGTGCTGGCGGCGATCATGCTCAAAATGGGCGCCTACGGTTTTATCCGTTTCTCATTGCCGATTCTGCCGGACGCCAGCCATGAGCTGGCCTGGTTCATGATCGCCTTGTCACTCATCGCCATCGTTTACATCGGCCTGGTGGCGCTGGTGCAGGAAGACATGAAAAAGTTGATCGCCTATTCGTCCATCGCGCACATGGGCTTCGTCACGCTCGGGCTGTTCATTTTCAACGCCCAGGGCGTGGAGGGCGCGGTCATCCAGATGATTTCGCACGGCTTCGTTTCCGGCGCGCTGTTCCTGTGCGTGGGCGTGCTCTACGACCGCCTGCATTCGCGCAACATCGCCGATTACGGCGGGGTGGTGAACCGCATGCCGGTGTTCGCGTCCTTCATGATGTTGTTCTCGATGGCGAACGCCGGCCTGCCCGGCACCTCCGGGTTTGTCGGCGAGTTCCTGGTGATCCTCGGCGCGTTCCAGGCGAATTTCTGGATCGCCTTCCTGGCAGCGACCACGCTCATTTTTGGCGCCGCCTATTCATTGTGGATGTACAAGCGCGTCATTTTCGGCGGTGTGCAAAACGCCGCTGTTGAAAAACTCAACGATGTAAACCGGCGCGAAGTGTTGTTCCTCTCGTTGCTCGCGCTCGCCGTTCTCGGCATGGGTGTCTGGCCGGCGCCGTTTCTGGATGTGATGCAGGTCTCGGTGGACGAGCTGCTTCGTCAGGCGGGTGCGACCAAGATCAGTGCGCTGACTGCAAACCTTCGCTGACAGGAAAAGATTAACGACATGAGCCCCTTTCTAAACAGCCTCGCGCCCGCGTTGCCGGAGATATTCGTGTTCTCCATGGCCTGCGTGATTCTGCTGGCCGATCTGTTCCTGTCCGAGAAGCAGCGCGTGGTGAGTTGCGGCCTGGCATTGCTGACCATGGTCGGGGCGGCGGCGCTCACGCTCATGAATTACGGCGCGGGTGGTGTGGCCTTCAACGGCATGTTCGTGGGCGATGCGCTGGCCGACACTCTCAAACTCGCCATCTATCTGCTCGTGTTTTTTGTGCTGGTCTACTCGCGCGACTATTTGTACAGCCGCGCCATCTACAAAGGCGAGTATTTCGTGCTGGCGCTGTTCGGTGTGACCGGCATGATGATCATGGTCTCGGCGGCGCATTTCCTGACACTCTATCTCGGCCTTGAGTTGCTCAGCCTGAGCCTGTACGCGATGGTCGCGTTCCAGCGCGACTCGGTGCCGGCCACCGAGGCGGCGATGAAGTATTTTGTGCTCGGTGCGCTCGCCTCCGGCATGCTGCTGTACGGCATGTCGATGCTGTACGGCGCGACCGGCAGTCTCGACATTGGCGTGGTGCGCAAAGCCATCGCCGCCATGTCGCCGGACAACATGATTCTGATTTTCGGTCTGGTATTTGTGATCGTGGGCCTGGGGTTCAAACTCGGCGCCGTGCCGTTCCACATGTGGTTGCCGGACGTCTACCACGGAGCGCCGACTGCGGTCACGCTCTATCTGGGCAGCGCGCCCAAGCTCGCGGCCTTCGCGTTGTTCATGCGTCTTCTGGTCGGTGGACTCGAAGACCTCGCGCCGCATTGGCAGCAGATGCTGACCATCATGGCGATTCTGTCGCTGGCCGCCGGCAACATCATCGCCATCGCCCAGACCAACATCAAACGCATGCTCGCGTACTCGACCATTGCGCACATGGGTTTCTTCCTGCTCGGCATGCTGGCGGCGGGCCCGAACGGCTACGCCTCGGCAATGTTCTACATTCTGATTTATGCAGTCATGAGCCTTGGCGCCTTCGGCATGGTGATCCTGTTGTCGCGTCAGGGTTTCGAGGCCGACAACCTCGACGACTTCAAGGGCCTCAATCGGCGCAGTCCGTGGTTTGCCTTTCTCATGCTGCTGCTCATGTTTTCCATGGCCGGTGTGCCGCCAACGGCCGGGTTCTTTGCCAAGCTGCTGGTTATCCAGGCAGTCATCGACGCCGGCTTCCTGTGGCTCGCGGCCGTTGCAGTGCTGTTCTCGGTGATTGGGGCGTACTACTACCTGCGGGTGGTCAAGCTCATGTACTTCGACGCGCCCGTGGACGGCGCGCCGCTCCATGCCGGTCTCGACATGCGCGTCCTGCTGAGCGTAAACGCATGGGCGCTGCTTCTTGTCATCCCCTGGATCGGAACGCTCATGGATCTCTGCACCCGTGCGATTCACATCCTCGGCTGACGTGTCGCTACAACTTGTGGTATTTGGCACAGGGAATGCGCTAGTGTTTACCGAGGGTTGCGGTACTACGTGCTAGAGCATAGAGTGGTAACGGCCGAATCTGCTCGCTACCAAAGCTTGAGTCAGTACCGGTGATGTGGACCAAACCGTGGAAAAAATTTGTCTGCGGAATCACCGGGTGCTGTACACAACTATTAAACTTTGGCTAATTCG
>Ga0315281_10006706_pt1 | contig 16336 bp, 33 predicted proteins | sample YL17G07_0_MG_FD_204540 | JGI IMG/M metagenome (GOLD analysis project Ga0315281, IMG submission 204540) | Sediment microbial communities from Yellowstone Lake, YNP, Wyoming, USA - YL17G07_0 | ecosystem: Environmental > Aquatic > Freshwater > Lake > Sediment | place: USA: Wyoming | collected... | reverse complement strand
GACCCTCTTCCGCAACCGGGATTACAAGGAGCACCGGGAGCGGGTGTGGGTCTGGGGGCTGGTGGACGATCACTCCGGCTACCGGGTGATGCGCTACTCAATCGCCAAAGGGGAAAACGCCCTGGACGGCATTGATTTTCTCAAGTGGGCCTGGTCCAAGACCGAGGAGCACGCCCCTTTCCGGGGTCTGCCGGAAACGCTTTATTTGGACCGGGGGCCGCTGGACAAGACCATCGCGTTCCAGAATTTTTGCAAGGAGGTGGCGGGGGTGGAACTGCGGGCGCACGAACCCGGGCGGCCCCAGGCCACCGGCAAGGTGGAGACCGGCTGGAAGGTTTTGTGGCGGCGCTTCGAGGCCCGGTTCTTCCGGGAACCCGGCTGGGAAAAGCGGGAGTTCTCCCTAACGGAGCTGAACCAGGAGCTCTTCTGGTTCCTGACGGAGCAGCACAACCGCCAGGACCACCGGCATCTGCCGCTGACCAAGGAAGAGGCCTGGCTCACCGTCAAAGGGGTGGTGGACATCGACCCCTCGGCCTGGCAGCACATATTTCATCGGGAGTGGCGGACCCTGGACCCGGCGGGTTGTTTTGATTTGCGGGGAGAGGCCTACCAGGTCCGGGGAATGCCTTTCCCCGGCGGGGTGCGGGCGGAGATTTATTTGGGGGTGCGGGACGGGGGCGTCCTGGCGCTGGACCCGCGGGACGGGCGGAAATATCCGGCGGAGTTGTTCGTATTGCCGGCGGCGGGGGATTATTCCCGGGGAGAGGAGACGCCCCTGGAGAAACTGCTCAAAGAGGATATGGGGGACGCCCGCCCCGCGGTGGCACCCTTGACTTTCCGGCCGGCAGCCGAGGGCGGCAAGGTGCTGCATCTGGTGCGGACCGGGGAGGTCAGGGAGAGCGGGTTTGAGATGCCCGCACAGGCTGGAAAGCCTGTGCCACCTTCTTTAGAGGAGGTGGCGGCGGGGATTCAGGAGGCCACCGGCTGGAAAGCCGGCGCCGCCAATGAACCGGAGCGCCTATACGCCTCGGACCTGGACTGGTTTGAGGCCATGCTGGTGCGGCAATTCCGGGGGGAGCGCCTGGCGCCGGAGGTGGCGGCGCGCATGGCGCAGATCCGGGAGGAGTCCCGGTCGTATTGGCTGCTGAAAGAGACCATCGAGAAGCGGGCCAGATTGGCCGCGGTGGAATAATGAGTAATATCAGGATAATTCAGGGGCATGTAATGGCGGGGCTCAAGGAATTTCCAGACAACCATTTCCATTCATGCGTTTGCGATCCGCCTTATGAGTTTGGATTCATGGGAAAAGAATGGGATAAGACCGGCATCGCTTACTCGGTTGAGATGTGGCGGGAAGTCCGGCGGGTTTTAAAACCTGGGGCGCACTTATTGGCTTTCGGAGGCAGCCGGACTTATCATCGCATGGCCTGCGCAGTGGAGGATGCGGGCTTTGAAATCCGGGATCAGATCATGTGGCTTTACGGCTCCGGCTTTCCGAAATCATTAGACGTGAGCAAGGCCATTGACAAGGCGGAGGGAGCAATTAGGGAAGTTGTGGGGAAGAAAGGCGGCAGGAGCGGTGATCCCAAACAAGATATTCGCGGCGGCAATTTCATCCACGGCCCTGCCGATCGCATAGATTGTTCTGCGTTAACCGCCCCGGCCACCGAGGCCGCCCGACAATGGGAGGGCTGGGGCACGGCCTTGAAACCCGCGCATGAACCTATCGTGGTGGCCCGGAAGCCCTTGGAGGGGACGGTGATTAAGAACGTGCTCAAGTGGGGCTGCGGGGCGCTGAATATAGCGGGTTGCCTGATTACTTTCGAGCGAGGAAGTATTGGAGATCGCATTGATGGCCCGAAGCGAAAAAGCCGGGGCACAGATATATGGTGCAATGATGATGGCTCTTTCGATTTGCCCCGGAATTATAAAGAACCAGCTGGCCGTTGGCCCGCCAACGTCATTCATGACGGCTCTGAAGAGGTAGTTGCGGAGTTTGAAAAATATGGAGAAAGAAAGGCGGGTGCCGGAAATACTGGCCATGAACCAAGTCTGCCCGGAAAGGGTGAAGTAATTTATGGATTTCGTAAGCGTGTCTTTAATCCCTCATATGGCGATACTGGTTCTGCTTCCCGTTTTTACTACTGCGCCAAGGCCAGTCCGGCGGAGCGCGATTGGGGATTAGAATTCCGGAAACCACTGCAAAGGGATGAGTCCCGCAAGGAAGGAAATCCAGGTGGCGACAACCCACGGAACCGTGGCGTTAACCCCGTCAAGAACAATCACCCCACGGTCAAGCCTCTGGCCCTCATGCGCTATCTGGTGCGCCTGGTGACTCCGCCCGGCGGGGTAATCCTGGACGGTTTTTGCGGCTCCGGCACCACCCTCATTGCCGCGGCCCAGGAAGGGTTTTGTGCGGTTGGCATTGACCTGGAAATGGATAATTGCCAATTAGCGGAGCGGCGCTGCCGGGGCCATCTTGGAATGCTGTCGGAGATATTAATTAATTGCAAGCAGACATAAGGATAAATTATGCGCCATAAATTTCTGATCACCGACAACGTCTCCCGGCTGGTGAACGGGCTGGGGGAGCTGGAAGAGCGGGTGCGGGCCGGGTCGGAGCGGGGCCTGGGGATCATGGAGGGCCGCACCGGCACCGGCAAGACCTGGGCCGGGGAGTGGTACATCGTCAACCACCCCCAGGCGGTGTACGTCCGGGCCTTTGAGACCTGGTCCCCCGCCTGGATGCTGCGGGACCTGAGCGTGGCGGCGGGTCTGCCGCCCCGGTTCTCCACTGAGGCCAACCTGCGGCAGTTGAAAACGGAGTTGTCCGAGCGGCCCCGGCTGATCATCGTGGACGAAGGGGATTACGTCATCCAGCGGAAGGCACTGCTGGAGACCTTGCGGGACCTGTACGACCTGGCCAAGCAGACGCCGGTGGTGCTGGTGAGCGAGGGCGGCGGCCGGGAGCTGGTGGCCCGGCGCAGCCCCCGCACCTGGCGGCGGGTGGGGCAGGTGGTGGAGTTCGCCGGGCTCACTCCTATGGATGTGCAACTCATGGGAATGGAACTGCTGGAATTACCAAACCGGGAAATACCCCGGTCCGAAGCCGAGGCGCTGCTCCGCCACGCCGCAGGCAATAGTTTCGGCGAGGTCATGGTAGAGCTGGAGAAAGTAGAGACATTTGCCAAGGCTAATCCGGGAGTAGATCTCAAGCACATAGTAGCGATGGTTTTGCATGAAGGGCGCCCATTTAAACATAGCGGCGGGGTGAAGAAATGAATTGTCGGGGTTGCGGGGGCAAGAGCGATGTGGTGGACAGCCGGCCGGCCGGGGACCTGTCGGTCTGGCGGCGGCGGAAGTGCCGGGAGTGCGGCTCCACCTGGATCACCTGGGAAACGCCGGACGGGGTGGATGACCATAATCGGGGAATTATAGTCGAGCTGCTGCAAAATGCCGCAAACTATTTGGAAATGGCGCGGCGGAAACTGCAAGGAGAAGGGAGGCGGCCCTGATGAGCCTGTCTGAACCCAAACCGCTGCCGGCGCCCTGCCAGGAGAAATTATGGCGGGCCATGTGCCTCAAGACCCAGAAAGGCAAAGCCTTCACGCTGCTGGACGTGGTGGTCCTGGCAGGAACGGGTCTCTATTATGCCAAGCGGTATCTGCGGTTCACCATCCGGGAGGGGTTGGTGGTGCGAGTGGGAAATCGGAGTAAACAGGCGCTCTACCGGGTGGCGGCGGGGCAGGAACGCAGCCCGGCGCCCCGCTGGAACCGGCGGGAGGAGAAGAGAATAAGGTGCGCAGGCAAGAATGCCTGCGCCACTGGGGTCAGGGGTCAGGGGCCAGGGAAAGATAAGGGGTTCAATTCATTCAAGCAGATCTTGGGGGACATGGAGGCGGTGCTGATCGCCATCTCCGGGGAGGCCATGATCCTCAAGGGCTTCCTGCTGGAGATGCGGGCCGCGGTGGAGGCCGCGGCGGGAGGGGGTCATGGGGCAACGGGTGGTGATCAATGATGAAAGGACCCGGTTTTATTGCTGGAACTGGGACCGGTGGTGCACCGTGAAGAAGCTGGCGTATTGTTTCAGCAAGCCCTGGCGGCGGATGTACGTGCCGCCGGGGCCGCACCTGAGGCAACCGGGGCTGGCGCTCCGGGGGGAGGGATAATATGACGAGATGCAAACCCGGGCGGCTGATGGAAAGAACGGTCGCGGGTCGGGAAACTCGCGGCCGGGGAACCGCCGGGGGCCGCCCGGGGCTGCATTTGGGGAGAAGAACATGAACGGCGAAGAATGGACGGCGCTGGGGATCATGGCGGGGTTGTGGGTCCTGGGCCTTTACGGCCTCTACGGCCTGGCCCGGTTGGGGTTTTGGCTCCGGGGAGTGGCGGGCCCGGCCCGCCAAGGAGAACGGCGATGGAAGGAATGACGGACCAGGAACTGGAAAATCGCCTGCTGGGGGCGCTCATGGACCACGTGGGGCGGGCCAACGCCATCGGCATGGGGGAGTTGTTTGAGTTGGTGTTCGGCCAGTCTTATGAGCACCGCATCAACAGCACCCGGCACCTGCGCAAACTGATCACCGCCCTGCGCCGGCAGGGGAAACGCATCTGTTCGATAACCTCCACCGGGGGCGCCGGCTATTTCGTGGCCGCGGCGGGCAGCGAACTGGAGGATTACACCGACCGCCTGAAAAAGCAGGGCCTGAAAAAACTGGCCCAGGTGGCCCGGATGGAGAAGATCAGCCTGCCGGAGCTGCTGGGGCAGATCCGGATGAACCTGGAGGGGTGATGTTTAATTATCTGGATTGGTATCTGGCGCTGGCGGGGGCGTTTTTATTGGGTTGGCTGGCCTGTTCCCTGATGGTGATGGCGGCGGAGCATCGGCCCCGGTCCCGGAACCTGGAGGGGATAGAGGACTGGGGCCGGGTGAAGGATTGGGACCGCCGGCCGAGAACCCGTCCGGGGCGGTGGGGAGAAGAAGATGAAGGCTAAATACGCCGGGCTGGCCCACCAGCGGGCCGACGAGCTGCTGGGGCAGATCCGGGAGGCCGAGGAGGAACTATCCCGGAAACAGGTCCAGGCCAACGAGGCTTTGGATGAATGGAAGGCAGTTTGGGGCCGGAGTCTGAAGCCCTTACAGGAACGGCTCGCCGTCCTGGACCTTGATTTAAGGGCCCTGGAAAAGGCGGAACGGCAGGCGTTTTTCGGGGAGAGCGAGTCCTGCCGGGTGGAACTGCCCCGGGGGGCGCTGCTCTTCCAGGTGGCCCGCCACGTCAAGAAGGCCAAGGGGGTGCTGGCGGAGCTGGAGCGCCAGGGCCTGGAGGAGGGTCTGAAGCGCCTGGTGGTGGTGGATTGGGACGCCCTGGAGGCCTGGCCGGACGAGCGGTTGTGGCTGGTGGGCGCCGAGCGGGTGCGGAAAGAGGCCTACTCCTACGAGGTGAAGGGATGATCACCAGGGTCAGACGGTGGTGGCGGCGGAACCGGGAGCATTACCGGGAGCGGGGGGAACTGCTGGTGGAGGCGGACCGGGCGCTGCGGGGCATGGGCGTGACCCTGGATTTTGAGGATATTCTTCTGCTCTGTCTGCGGGTCGGGGTGCTTGACCTTAAAAATGCCCAGGTGTTAATGGGAAGCCCGCCAACCATGATACCAGTCAAGAAAAAAAAATACCTTAGCGGATTTTTTTTTGAGGATGATAAAAGTCAGATGCCCGGCCAGGAAGCCCGGCAGGGGCCGGATAGGGTGCTGCATTGACGGGCTGCCTACTGACGCCGCCGGTTCAAGGCGGCCTTGACTGCCTGCTGAACCAATGGGAGGCATGGCAGGGGATGCGCAAGCATGATACGGCAGGGTCTTTGGAGTCCTGCCTGGAATGCCCGGAGGGGGCGCTGGTCGTGAAAGAGGCGGCGGCGGACATCAGGTCAGGTCCCCGGGAGTCGGGGCAGGCGGCCAGGCCTTGGTCTAAATATGCTGATGAAGGGCGGGGAACGCAGGCAGGGACGCCTGCGCCACCGGGGGCGCCTGCCCTGCCGGACTGGCTCGGCGACGCCACCCCGGCGGTGCGGCGGGCGTATCTGAGGGAGGCGGGTTAAAAGACGGTTTTCGGTTTTCGGTTTTCGGTAAATGCAAAGAAAGGGAACAAGGAGTAATCATGGGCGGCAATAACGGCCGGGGCAGTCCGCAGATGGAGGAGTGCATCCAGATCCAGTTAAGCGACCACCAGAGGCATCTCCTGGCCATGAAGGCTTTGAAGGCCACCGGGGAGAGGTTGGAAAGAACCTCGAGATATTTTGCCGGGCTTTTCCGGGCCGAGATAGACCAGATGTTTTACGCCGGCGTGGTGCGCCGGGGGGTGGCAAGGTTGTTCGGGGGATTATGGGAAAATTAGCGCCCCCTCCTCCGATTCCCCCACCGCCGTCCGGGGTGACCGGGATGCAGATCAAAGAGGCGGTAAGGTGCCTACTCATGGCCCCAGCGGCCCGAATAGGCCGCCATTTAAATATGGTCGGCCAGGAAGAAATTGCTCAGATATACGCTGAGTTGGAAGCCCTGACAACATCAGGAGAATTGAACAAATCTTGGATAAATAATCAGTTCCTTTTTTCATTGCGGGAGAAGGCATGAAACTGCGCTGCCCGGCCTGCGGGGCGGAGTTCCTCTGGGAGGCGGCGGTCCGGGACCGGGACCAGGAGGAGCTCGTAAGGGCCGCGGCGGCATTTGGGGCGGACTGGTTTTTGATCAGCGAATACCTGAACGGCTTCCGGCTGCGGCCGGACGCCGCCCTGGGGCTCACAAAGCGGCTGCGCCTGGCCCGGGAGGTCTGGCAGATGTGGGAGCACGGCAAATTCGCCCTGGGCGGCCAGTGGTACACGGTGGGGCGGCAGGAATTCCGGGAGGCCCTGCGCCAGGTGGCCAACCGGGAGCTCACCGGGTTGAAGAATCACAACTATCTGAAGCAGGTGCTCACCGCCGCGGCCCGGAAGACTTCGGCGCGGCTGGAGAAGGAATTGCGGCAGAAGGAGCAGGGGGCCGGGGCCAGGGGGCCGGGGTCGGGGGAAGAAGAAACACTGCCGGAGCCCCAGGATTGGCCGGAGGATCCGGAGTGGCGGGCCGAGGCCCGGCGCCTGGGGCGCCTGGTGCGGCAGCCCGGCATCGGCCCGGAGGAGCGGCAGAGACGCAGCGCGGCTTTGAAGGCGCACCTGGAGACGGCGGGGAATAATCAATGAAAATGCTCCATATCGGTTTCGGCGCCTACGTCCCGGTCGTCAGGGTCACGGCCATCATCGATCCGCACACCTCCGAGAGCCATATCGGCCAATCGGCGCCGCTGTTAGCGCTGCGCCGGCGCATGGAGAAGGAAATGCGACTGGTGGACGTGAGCAAGGGCCGGCGCACCCGGAGTTTTATTCTCACGGATAGCAACCATCTGATTCTGTCGGCGATCAGTGTGGAAACCCTGCTGGCCAGGTGGGGGTTGGGGGAGGGGGGCGGGGACGCCCGCCCCACGGTGGGGGACTAAGGGTGAAGGCAAACAACATCACCGCGGCGCAGATCAAGAAAATCAAGGTGCTGCAGCGCATGGCGGGGCTGGAGGACGGCGATTACCGCCTGATGCTGTGGAACCTGGCCGGGGTGAAGAGTTGCAAGGATTTGAAAGGGCTGCAGATCGACCTGGTCATCAGGCATCTGGAGCGGAGCGTCGGGCAAATCCCCCCCAGCCCCCCTTTGTCAAAGGGGGGAGAAGAGGGGGCCGGCCCCATGACCCTGCCTCGCAAGGCCACCAGGCGGCAGCTTAAAGAGATCCGGCGGCTGTGGGGGCTGGTGAGTGTCTGGCCGCAGGCGGATCGGGAGCAGGCGTTGCGCCGTTTCCTGGCGAACCGCTTCGGGACGGCGGCGCCGGAGTGGCTCCTGTTAGGACAGGCCAGCCGGGTTATTGAGGGGTTGAAGGCGATGGCGGCAAGGGGGCGCCCTATTTTCAGGGGCCAGGGATGAACAGGAGAAAATCATAATGGGAGATCTTAGCAAGAACTTTTCCCGGCGGGAATTCGCCTGCCACTGCGGCTGCGGCCGGGACAACGTCTCGCCGGCGTTGGTGGCGGCCTTGCAGGAACTTCGGGACCTGGCTGAGGCGCCGGTGGCGGTGGTGAGCGGCTGCCGCTGCCCGGCCCGCAACCGGGCGGTGGGGGGCGCCAATAATTCCCAGCACCTTGCCGCCAAAAATCAGGAGGGCCGCGCCGCGGACGTGACGATTAAGGGTATGGCCCTCAAGGAGATGTATGGTCTGGCTCTGGAGGTGCCAGGGTTTTATGGCGGCGGCATCGGCCTTTACCCCGGCGACGGCTTCATGCACGTGGACATACGCGGCCACGAGGCCCGATGGGCCAAGGTTCGGGGGGCCTATGTGGGGATCGAGGAGGCATTATGCCTGACCTGAAACCGACCCCCCCCCAGGAGTTCCGCATGGTCCTGGACGGAGTGGCCTGGACCGTGAACGGGCGGATCGTGGCGGAGATCGGAGACCCGGCCCGGAAGATGGTCTATACCTTCGTCAAGGGGGAGGCCGGGGGCAATTACCTCCGGCGCCGGGGGAGGTGCTCTTGCTGCGACGAGGAAAAGGAAGACTGGAACCGGTTCAACTCCTGGGAGGATATCCAGGAACGCACGGGGAATATCTGGGTTTTGGAAGTGGTGGCCCGGGGGATGTGTGAGCGGACGGCCAACCTCCATTGAATCGGACCTGCAGGGTCTGCGGAGCCAGCTATACAACTGGTACCGGTTCTATGCCGGGGACGGCCTGGGGGACGAGTTGGCCTATGCGGATTTTAACGAGACCCTGGACGCAATATTTTATCCCTTCGTCTGGCTCCTCTTCCGGCAGGGGACGATTACCGCCGAGGAGATGATGGCGCTGGGCGGTTACGCCGAGGACCTGGGCGCCTGTCTGAAAGGAGGAGCCGTGGGAAAAACCTGTTCGAGGCGGCCCGTAAGGAAATGAAGGCGGCGATCCTCGCCTATATGCAGAAGGGATCACCCGTTGTTGATTGGAAGAATGATGGTGAACAACGTTGAGTTTCTCCGTGCCGGACAACCTTGATTCTTCAGCGATTTTTTCACCCTGCCGGACCTGGCGGTACACCCTGCACCGGGTCTGGACCCCGGTGCCGACGAAAGATGATTTTGCCATGCTGGGACCCCAGGTCTTCCGGCCGCCTCGAATGGTCGCCTTCATTGGTCTCAATCCTTCGATCGCAGATGAGGTCCAAGATGACCCCACGGTGCGCCGGTGCATTGGGTTCGCCAAACGGTGGGGGTATGGTGGAATGTTCATGTTGAACATTTTCGGTCTCCGGGGCATGAACCCCAAGGTTCTGTACCGGGCAACCGATCCCGTTGGACCCGAAAATGACCGATATATTCTGGAGGTTATCCGGCACCCGGGAACGACACGAGTGGTTACTTGCTGGGGGAACCATGGTATCTTGCGAAATCGTGGTATAGAGGTTATTCGTCTGATTCAAGAGGCCCCCGGCCTCCATCGCTTGCCAGAATTCCGCCTTTTTCGATTGGGTGAATTGACCAAGAGAGGCCAACCCCGCCATCCCCTTTATCTCAGGGGCGATTTGAAGCCGGAAAAACTATAAATGACCGAAGACCTGGGATCAGGAGAAGTTTCCTCCCAGCCTTTATGATGAAACTGATCAGAGCCATATTGGCCGCCTTGATAATGCTGGCCCTGCCCGCGGCGGCCCACGCAGCGGCCGCCTACCAGAGTAACGCCGTCAATACGGCCGCTTCCGGCAGCCTGACCATCAACAAACCGTCCGGGGTCGTCGATGGCGACCTGATGATCTGCACCATCGTCACCCGCCGCGCCGCCTCCGCCGCCCCCACGATCACCACCCTGAGCGGATGGACCTTAATTAGATCAACCGCTTATGGAACCAACCCCTATCTGCGGGTAGGCACCTATTACAGAATAGCTTCGGGTGAGGGGGCAAGTTACACCTGGGCTATCAGCACCAACGTGGGGTCATCCGGAATAATCGCCAGATATACGGGCCATGCCTATTGGGGCACCATCATTGACCCTTCAACCGGGAACGCCCAGGGCAACGCTTCCAGCGCCACCATTACCTCCCCCACCGTGACGACCACGATTAACGGGGACAAACTCATTTGGGTGGGCGGGACCAACGTGGCTTCGACCTTGACCACCCCGCCCACCAGCTTCACTAAACAGGTGGATACGAACGGCAATACCACGGCTATATCCATCTGCGATTATACGCAGGCAACCGCCGGGCCGACGGGCGATCTTACCGGGACCGAGGCGGCGGCGGCCATTAATATCGGCACTATATTTGCCATCGCCCCCCAGGTGGTTATCGGAGGGACCGGGGCGGCGACCTTAGCGGCGGTCACAAGCTCGGGAGCGGGCGCCCACGGGGTTGCGGGAACCGGGGGCGCCACTCTGGCCGCCTTAATTGCTAACGGCGCCGGCACCGTTATCTCCACCGTGACCGGTGACGGCGCTGCCACCCTGGCAGATTTAACCTCAACCGGGGCTGGCTCTCATGGCGTGGCCGGGACCGGGGCCGGGACAATTGCACCCCTGACAAGTTCAGGCGCCGGGAACGTCATAGACTTTATCGGCACGGTGGTTGCGGCCCTGGCCGCCTTCACCGCGGCGGCAGCCGGGGCTCATGGAGTGGCCGGCACGGGTGCTGCCAACCTGGCCCCCCTGACGGCTTCAGGTGAGGGAACTTTTACCCCACCAACCGTGACCGGTGACGGCGTTGCTGTCCTGGCGGCCTTGACCGCATCAGGCCAGGGCAGCACGGTCACGGGCGCGGGCGCGGCTCAATTGGGGCCGCTCATATCATCGGGGGTCGGTGAAGTCATTGATTTCATAGGCTCCGGAGCGGCCACTTTGGCACCATTGACGGCCAGCGCTGAGGGAAGTTCAGTCACCGGCGCCGGGGCGGCGGCGCTTGCCGCGCTTACAAGTTCCGGCGCGGGTAATCACGGGGTGGCGGGGAGCGCCGCCGCGACCTTGGAGGCCGTGACCGCCTCAGGCACGGGCATCGTCGGGGCCGGGGAAGAAGTCATCGGCGCCGGCGCCGCAACCTTGGCCCCCCTGGAGGAGTCGGGCGCTGGCATGGTCCGGGTTCAAGGCCCGGGTGAGGCGGCGTTGGCGGCGTTGACCGCCGCAATATCGGGCAACGTGGTTGATTATGTGGGGGTTGGCGCCGCCGACCTGTCCCCCTTGGAGGCTTCCGGGGCCGGCGCCCACGGGGAGGCGGGCGCCGGAGCCGCGGTCCTGGCCCCTATCATCGCTGAAGGGGCGGGTAAGCATGGGGTGGCCGCCCAGGGCGCCGCGAGTATCTCTTTCGTAGGCGCCCAAGGCATGGGCGATTTAGGTGAGGACGTGGTGGGGCAGGGGGCCGCGGTGCTCCCGGCGCTGGCGGCGGACGGTTACGGGTTGGTTTCAACCGCCGGGCATGTTGCGACCCTGATTTTGCGGGTAGAGGCGGAGAACCGCAGGTTGGCGATGGCGGTTGAAGATCGGCAATTGGTAATTGAGGCAGAAGACCGCACCCTGAAGGTGGCGGTTAATTTCTAAACAAAAAGGGGAATCACCATGAAAACGCGGAAAATTCTGGTTTTAACCATCGCCTTGCTGTTCGCCTTTGCGGCGGCGGCCCAGGCGGCCAGCTTCGTGCTGGCGACGGCCACCCGCACCGCCCTGGCTGCTGATGCAACCGGCGGCGGCGGCATGAATGAGCTGGTAAACAACGGCGTTTTGAAGATTTACAGCGGGACTTATGACACCGGGGGCATCCTGGTGTCTCTGACCCTGCCGGCCAAGGCCAGCAATAACGTGGCCAATGGGATCCTGACTTTCGGCACCATTGCCCAGGCAAACGCCACGGCCACCAACACCGCCGCTTATTTCAAGATTTTTAAAAGCGACGGGACAACGGAGGTGGCCCACGGCGACGTGAACACCTCCGGGGCCACCCTGAACCTCAACACCACCAGCATCGTCAACGGTGGGCCGGTGTCCATCACCAGCTTCACCATCACCGTGCCGGCGGGCAGCTAAGGTGCGCCCCTTATTGAAAGGAACCCTGGCCCTGGCCCTGGTGCTGGCCCTGGCCGGGGTTCTGGGGGCGGCGAGCTTCGGTCTGCGCAGCGACGGCTATTACGCCCCCCCCAAGGGGGCGGCGGACGTGCTGGATTACAGCATCGACTGGAGTAAATGGCTGGCCGGGGACACCATCGACACCAGCACCTGGACCTATGCGTCGGGCATCACCGGGGGGGCGGAAAGCAAGACCTCAACGGTGGTCACCACCTGGCTGGCCGGCGGCACCGCGGGGCAGACTTATGCGATTTTGAACAAGATCACCACCGCGGGAGGGCGGACCAAATATCATGGTTTTAAGCTCACGGTGAAATAACAGAGGGGGCAGGAATGGAGGAACAGGACAAGTTTCTGCGGGCGGACCAGGTGGCAAAGCGCATGGGGGTTACGGCGCAACACGTGCGCCGTCTGTGGCGGGAGCGGAAACTGTTTGGAATAAAGTTTTCGCAGCGCCGAATCCTATTTCCATTAGAGGATGTTAAGGATTTTTTGCGGAATATAAATCAAACCGATTAAGGTATGAATCCTCTCAGGATGATAGGGATATAAATGAGACGCAATCCCCACTTTGGGCCCTTTGCCGCCCCCTTATCCCCACTTTGCCCATATATAAGGGAGGACCTCCCACTTTTTCAAAAAGCCCATAAAACACCCCTGACAGTCTGTAATGATGCGGGTTTCCCGGCTTCATCTAAAGTGTTCCCTGGAGGCCTTTTTTACCCCGACTATAACTATTCGCGCCAATTCTATCACGCCGTGTAGGGGCTCTCAAGAGGTCATTTTTTTGCCATTATCCTTAACTCCCTGCCCTCACCCCTAAAATAAATTACAATAAATCAATAATAATTCATTTTTTCTCTTGACAAGCCTATCACGCTGTGCTATATTATAATCAACAAAACGACAGGAGGAAAGATAAATGACAAGCGAATTTAAACTCCCGGCTCTGAAAGGCACCCCGAAACAAATCGTCTGGGCCGAAAAAATCAGAGAGAACAGTTTGAAAGAGCTTGCGAGCCTGCTGGCTCACGGGAAGATGACCATTGCCGATCTGATGGCGATGGAAAACGCCCCTGGCGAAGCCGCTACCGCTCAAAAAATCGTGACCAAGGATGATGCTTCCTGGTGGATTGATAACCGCAGCCTATACATCAAAGACCTTGCCAAAAAGGCTTAAAGGAGAAACCCGATGACCACCCTGAGAGACGCCCTGCAAATGTTTGATGGCCAAATCCTTAGCGATGGTGCCCAAAATTGGGATCAAGAAAATTACCTTGAAGAAATGGAAAATTCTGACGAGGGGCAAGAATATTTGGCCCAAGAAGTCTATGTCTCCGAAGACGGGATTTTTAAGATTAACGCCTCCGGCTACATCGACGCTGCCATCTTGACGGTGGTGAGAAATGACCCCGAATGACCTCAAAGCCGCCCGTCTCCGTCTGGGTTTCCGTCCCCGCCGGGCCTTGGCGGAGGCACTGGGGGTTTCCACTCGGGCCGTTGATTCGTGGGAGCAGGGTTGGCGGCCTGTGCCGGAGTGGGTGAGCCGCTTTCTGGAGTGCCTTTCAAAAATTGATAATTAAAGGGGAATTCCGCCCCAAAAGCCGCCTGTGGGCGGCTTTTTTTCGCCTCAACGCAAATCTAACGCACCTAACGCACCTAACGCACCCACAACCCCTTGCCTTTATGAAACAATGTAAATGTATCCCCCAAGGCCCGGGCCGTCCCTTACAAAAAGCCGGGGGGAGGGCGGGTCGGCCCTATCCCCTATCCCTCCCCCCGGGCGCTTTGAGGAGAGCCATGTATTTTCGGCAGCCGGCGGGCATCACCAGGACTCAGGCGGACGCCTGCCACGGGTGCCAGCGCTTTCTGGGAGGCATAATGGTGTGCAAGCCCCTGGGGGAGCTTTTGGGCGAAGCTCTGAGCGGCGGTCTGCACCTGGATGTGGTTTTCTGCCCGGAGCGCCGGCCGGATTTGGGTGAGGAACGGAGGGGAAAATGAAATGGCTGCTGCTGGCCACCGTCTGCCTGCTGGTGGGCCTGTGCCGGCGCTATTTGCCCACGAGGGGAGCGGGCGAGAAGGCGGGCGGGACGCCCGCCCCACGGATACCTAACCACGAAGCAACGGAGGGGTAATGAGAAAAATCCTGTTAATCGCGATTCTAATCCCGGCCCTGCTGCTGGCGGGGTGCGCCGCCTTCAAAAGCGTGACGGATTTTGTCTGCAATCCCACGGCGGAGCAGCAAGCGACCGCGGCAATGATGCTGGCCGTCCTTGATTCAGCCCAAGCCATTGCGGCAAATTTCTATCCGGCCGCGGGCCTGGCAAAAGCCTCGGCGGTGCTGACCACCATCGCCGGCGGCGGCTGCTTTTTGCTAAGCGAACTGGAGGAAGTCTTCAAGGCGGTGGATGCGGCCAATACCGCGGCGGCCAAGACGGCGGCCGCCAAAAGCACCGCGGCGGTCCTGGTCTGGCAGTTGCCCGAATATGCGCCGCTGCGGAAACTGCTGAGGAAATAGGATGAAATTCGGCTGGGTGCGGGACCTGCCGGACCTGCGGGATTGGCGACCGGATAAACCGGAGGTGGCGGACCGCTTGCGGGCCAGAGGGGTGAACCTGAGTAAGGAGACGCCCCGTGCGGTTATCTCCGCCACCGCCCCGCCCATCTTCGACCAGGGCGACCTGGGAAGCTGCACCGCCAACGCGGTGCTGCGCCTGTGCGGCCACGATGAGCTGCAGCGCACCGGCAATTATACGCCCTTATCCCGGTTGTTCCTCTATAAGGCCACCCGGGACGTGCTGGGTTGGGCCGGGGACTGCGGCGCCACCATCCGGGGCACCATGAAGACCCTGGTGCTGCTGGGCTGCCCGCCGGAGCAGCATTGGCCCTACCGGGTGAGCCAGTTCGACCGGGAGCCGCCCTACTGGGTGGCGGGCATGGCCAACGCCTTCCAGGCCCTGCGCTACGTGCGCCTGAAATCCCTCACCGAGATCAAGGCGTATTTAAATGCCGGTTTCCCGGTGGCCTTCGGCTTTTCCTGCTACGAGTCCATAGACGGGGTGGGCCAGGACGGCCTCATCCCCTTCCCCAAGACGGGGGACCGCCTGGCGGACGGCCACGCCATCGTGGCCGAAGGGTATGACGACAATAAAAAGGCCGTCCGGGTGGCCAATTCCTGGGGGACTTCCTGGGGCAATAAAGGGTACGGTTGGCTGCCCTATCAATATTTCGAGGCGGGCCTGTGCGACGACTTCTGGGTGCTGTTGTGGGCCGAGCACCCGGAGCTGAAGGATTTCAAATGACAATCCTTTTTGAACCTTCGAGACATAAAGAGATCTTATTAAGATTCATTTTCAGAACTAACTGGTGCGGGCCCAAACTTGTGGAAGGATATCCATATTTCCCGCACATCAGGGCCTATTATTTCGAGCTGGGGTTCGTGCAGGTCAAGATCTCTTTTATCGGCTGGGTTTGGCGAAGGAATGTCGAAAGGTTTCTGCGGCGGGTTGAGGATTTCAAATGAGTCTAAGGAAGGATCGAATTCCGCTTTGGGAAACCATCGAGAAGATCTCGGCCGACCTCGAAAGCAAGAAGGATACCGACAAGATTGAGATTGAGGCCCTGACTTTGCGGCTTATCCTGGCGGGGCTGTTGGATTTGCGGCGATTATGCTGGACTCTGCTGCCATGAGCCTCTTTTCGGTTTTTTATCAGAAGCACCGCGGCAAGTTCCTGGCCGGGACCTGGCTGGGGACGGCGGCGGTTTTCACCGCCCTGGGCTGGCTGCTGCGGGGATGCGGAGGGTGAAATCATGTTGAGCGGCAAGAAGACCTATCTGGTGGCGACGCTCCTGGGCCTGGCCAGTTTCGCCCTGGCAATGGGATGGCTGGACCGGGACCAGTTTGAACTTATCGCCGGATTATTGGGCTCCCTGGGGCTGGCGGCCCTGCGGGACGGTGTGAATAAGGCGGGCTCATAAATGGAGCACCTGGGTCTGCAATGGGTTTTGGGTCCGGCCCTGGGATTGGGGTTGCCCGGCCTGCTATTCGTGGTCTGGTATTTCGACGGCAAGGCCCGGGACCGGGACGCCAAGAAATATGAAAAAACCATCACCGATATGATCCTGGCCTACCGCGAGGACACCCAGAAAATCCTAAGCTCCTATCGTGAAGACACGCAGACCATGCGC